>Ga0315281_10002712_pt1 | contig 26209 bp, 29 predicted proteins | sample YL17G07_0_MG_FD_204540 | JGI IMG/M metagenome (GOLD analysis project Ga0315281, IMG submission 204540) | Sediment microbial communities from Yellowstone Lake, YNP, Wyoming, USA - YL17G07_0 | ecosystem: Environmental > Aquatic > Freshwater > Lake > Sediment | place: USA: Wyoming | collected... | reverse complement strand
CTGTTTTCTCCCGCAAGACGCCTCTTTTTTTGTTTTAGCCTACGACCAGTTCGTCATCAATTCATTCTTGGCGCGCTATGGAAGTCAATCCTTAAAAGTCTAAAATGCTATTGCGTTTGGCAGTGTCAAATGACCAAAGTTGGTGATTATACCGCTTGAGTAGGCGGTTTGGGAACAAATCCCTGAAGGTCCCTTAATTGGACACGAATCAAGCAATTAAGATACTTGAGGGGCAGATTGTTGAAATATATACCCTAAGACAACTTAGACCTTTTACGAAGATGCATGTAAAATGGGTCTGCGATACTTTGCTTTTTCTTGAAGATATTTTTGGAAGGAACTCAAATTTCTATCAAGCTCTTGACGGGTTGAATTGGGAACATGAAGGACGATTTGAATATGAAAAAGGATTTTACGATGCTAAAGTAAGGTTTCTGAACCAAAGAGCCTATGAACAAGGTTTGGATTTGGCTCAGGGGCTTCTTGAATCTGGAATTGATTTGTTAAAAAGAAAAGGAATTGATTCAGTTTATGAAGGCAAAGACACGCCAAAAGAAGCAAGTGAGATAGTCAAAATTGTATATCTTATTGAAAATAAACTTAGAAAAGTAATTAGAGATAAACCAACGAAAGAAGCAGAAATTCAAGATGCTCTTGAGAGTCTTTTTATAGGTGCTGGTCTCGATGGGGAGTTTACCAGAGAGAAGGAACGTATACCATACTCGAGCAAGACATACACACCCGATTTTGTATTTAAACGAATTGGCACGGTAGTTGAGACCAAATTTTGTGACAATGTGGTACGTGAGAAGGAGATAATTAGAGAGATAAATGATTACATGGTTGCTTTCCAAACGAAATATCCTAATCTAATATTCGCGGTTTATGATGTGGGCATCATAAGAGATCGTGAGGAATTCAAAGAGAGCTTTGAGCAAAAGAAATCTGTCATCGTTATAATAGTAAAACATTAAAGCAGTAAACGCAATGTTTCTTCGTTTTCCCTTGTCTGGTAGAGCTAGCGCACTTTTCAATGTTGAGCTATACTTATTTAGCAAAGATTTTCAACATAACAGCGCGCCTGCGCGCGCGGTTTATAGTGTCTTTTTGATTTTGTCAAAATGAGTTGCGATTTTCTTGCCTTCGTCTGTTAGTGAATAATGCGCCTGTATTGGTTTGCTTGTAACGACCCTTCTGCAAATTAACCCTTCTTCGTCTAGTTCTTTTATGTTGAGAGAAAGAGTCCCCCTGCTTGTTATCAGCTTCGTCAAGTCTGCATACCTTACTTCGCCTTTTTCATGGAGGAACAGAAGGATCTTGACAGATGGCGTTTGAAGTAATGTGGATATCTTCACGTTCAAGCCCTTGTCTATCATGAACTTTGCTCTGCTGATAATATCGTAACACGGACGGCTGAGCAAGGTTCAACAGAATGAATTATATGCTCGGTTGCCTAACTAGCCTAAGCGGGAAGCTTTTGGAACCTGAAGTCCACATTGTAGAGCGCTACATGCAATTAGTCAAGAAGTGCTTCACGATGACAAATGTGATGCTGGAAGGCGGCAAGGAAATCGACCTGCTCGCAGTCAACCCAATTTCAGGAGCGAAATATCACATTGAGGTCAGGGTGGCCATAGGGAAAGGCTTCCGAGTGAGGCTAATTGATACTCAGACAAAGAACGGCAGAAAGCATAGGAGGGGCATGGACACGCTCAATGAAATCAAGTTCTCGCACCCGACCGTGGTCAGCGCCGTCACCGAAATCTTTGGCAGCGTTGAATACAGGAAGGTGCTGGTTGTGTGGGATGTTGAGGACGAGAGCATAGTTGAACGGGCCAGAAGCCTGTATGACATTGAGATTTGGAAGATGTCTGATATTCTGAGCGAGTTAATCAGGGAAGTGAAAACGCAAGCGTACCGGGACGATGTTTTGAGGACAATCCAGCTTATTTCCAGAAGAGTTGGCAATTCCTAACTTCACTTTTGAATCAGGGGCCTCCCGCCTCCCCCTACACCCTCTAAAAGAAGCAAGCCCGTTTGGAGCAAGAACTCGGTGAGCGGTGGCTGAGAGGCGGGGTTGGCATTGGGCTCTCACCGGTTTTGCTTTTGAGGTTTGGGGAGAGGAGGCCATCGAGAATGAAAGGAACAACCATGCGCGCGACTCTTAACCGAAACACAAAATCAAAAACCACTTATTGCCCAGCTCTTCTTATGAAGAAATACAGTGAGGGAAATGGCAATGTCTAGTACGCTTGCCCGACAAAGAAATCAAGTAAAAGGTGCCTTGTTTGAAGTAATAGTGAACAAGCTTCTTCGCAAAGCAGGTTATGTACGTATCAAACCAGATGACGTGCATGTTAGGAGAAAGGATGGACATGTAAGGGGAAGAGGAACCTGGCATGATATAGACGCTCTTGGTAAATTTGAATACCCGCTTTTCTATATGTATCCGATAAGGCTGCTTGCTGAAGCCAAATGTTATGAAGATGATGTGCAGCTATGGGCTGTCAGAAATTTCGTGGGAGCACTCAAAGACATATCTGAAAACTATTTCGTGGACGACAAGTTGAATCGAGAACAAATGCTTGCTTATCAACGGTACACTGACTGTGGTTCATTCTTTTCCGCTAGCGGTTTCACAATCAGCGCTCAGAAATTCGCGCTTGCCCAAGGTGTTTTCTTGATATCTTACGAGAACAATCCTATTCTCGAAAAAATCATCGACACCATGAAGATTGTCATCAACCATCTTGACGCACCAGCAGCTTCAAAGAATAAGAAAGACTTCATCAGGTGGATCAGCGAAAACCTAGACCTCAACCCTCAAAGTGCATATAGAAGTGTCTTCGTACCACAACAGACCCATGACGATTTTGTGAGAACATTCAATCAATTGAACAATGATCTGAACTCAATCCAGACTTCTGCAATAGCGATGGTAGTCGGGGAGGATCCTGCGGCTCAATATCCAGTCCACATGTTGTCATATCAAAAGATACCGGAGAAAGTGTTCGCAGGCACAGATGATCACACTTTCAAAGTTCACTTTGCAGAAACTGTTAGAGGGCTATCCTTTGACGTTGTGCCAACAGAAGCTGAGAAAGTCAGCTTACTGTTCAGTCTGCCTAAACACATCTATGCACGTTACTTTGCTGAAGGTAAAATGCTCGATTTCAAGATGAAATTCCTCAGACATATTGAACTACCAACAACTATCCAAGGAATCAGAAGAATTCTCAGACTAAATCTTGACCGCGATTGGGTTCGAAGGCAACAACAGGTAACAAGCTAGTTCATGGGATAAGTAATGCTAGGATTTGAGCGCGCGCGGTTAAGGGCACATTAACCTCAGAAAAGTTTGTCCTAGCACTTGCTGGATTTGAACTAGTTTACGCAGAAGCTCCCACGTCTTGCTCTACTTAACCAAAGCACGTGCGTCATTGGGTCTTGACTCTTGCTCCATTATGGCTTTTCGCAGTAGGTCCTTGATTGCTTCGTTGACTCCGCCTGGGTAGCTGGGACGAACTACCTTCTCGCCGAACTCTCTGAGCAGGCCTGCAGGAACATCGTAGATTGTCAAGTCAACAAACATGTCATCATCAAACGTCTTATCGCCGACCTCTTGAAAGCACCCCAACCTCTTCTGACGCATAACCCCCTCTCTCCTTGTTTTCCCTTCGACTAGAACCCTTAAGAAGACAGCGATTCAACGACATTCTAAGGCAGTACAGAGAGTAGAGTTAAAGTGGCGCCTACTATAATGGGTCGAGTTCGTTCAGAAGTGGAGCACGTGACTTTCGAAGTGCATAAGAGGTCATTCTGTAATCTTTTATAGGTTGACTTTCATAGTTTATGTTTGTCATGACAAGCTGGCAATATTATCCAAAATCAGATGCCATACCTGAACACCTGTTCAAGGTGGTCATTATTTTCAAGCAACATAGTGAGGAAATAGACTCCTCAAAACACAAATTGAACAGCAGTGAAGTGCTTGTAGTTTTGAAGGAACCCTTACTGAACATTGGTTTCAAGGTAGAAAAAGGCAACAAGGTTGAAGACAAAATAAAGGTGCCAGTCTTATTCGGACGAAATGGTCAACTTGAGAAGTCTTTTCAAGTGGACGCCTTCAAAGAAGAAACAGGCACAGTCCTTGAAGTAGAAGCTGGGAGAGCTGTGACCAATTATCAGTTTCTCAAGGATTTGTTTGAGGCTTGCATGATGCATGATGTGAATTACTTGGTTATTGCTGTTCGTAAGACCTATAGGGAAAAGGCTGACTTTGAAAAAGTAGTCACTCATTTTGACACACTTTATGCCAGTGGAAGACTTGAACTACCCTTGAAAGGAGTTCTGATCATTGGTTACTAGGAAAGTTGCTCCTTGTGGTTAACCTTCCATGAGTGTCTTCAGCTTGTCAATTTCATTAGCCAAGGCAGGATACAGATAGTCAAGGAGCTGATCTGCTTCCTTATCTGAATAGCCCATGATCTGAAGAAGCAGGGTATCTATTTCTTTTCTAGGAGCAAACTTCGTCTTTAGCTGCTCAAGAATACTTGGAAACTCTGTCTTTCCTATTTTCTCAAATAAGTCCAGTAGATGTTTCTTCTCATTCCTGTTTAAGGATGCTAAGTCAAGAAGCAGGAAGTCGTTCATCATGCCATCATTTATCTCCATCCAAGCTCCTTCCGTTTCTACTCTTTGAAGGTAGACTTGCAACAAGTTAAGTGTGGAATTGAACCAAAGACTCAGAATCCTAGCTTCTTCATCATTGGCTCCCTTCAAACTCCACAGATTCTGCCCAGTTGTTGGTTCTCTTGAATAATAGGCTAGAAAGTGTGTTCCAATAGCTGACAGGTTAAATCGTCTTGACACTAGAAACCTGCCAAACCTGCTTTTGACATACTGTTTCCATTTCCCACAATGTTTCTTGAAGTTTTGCACAGATATTGAAGGCAGAAGCCTTTCTATTCCTTGAAAGGATTCTATCACAACAAAGTCTTGAGACTTTGAGAGGTCAAAAGTGTTCATTCCACTAGCTCTCCTGATTCCATGACATAACTTCTTACTCTCAATCTCAATAACTTCATTAGTAAATCTGTTCTTAGCCAAGATTTTTCTGTTTTCGATCTTTTCTGCAAACCAAAGATCATATGATTTCAAAGCTCTGTTTGGGTTTCTGACGACAAAGGCCTCATAGAATGGAAAGCCAAAAGATCCTCTTGTCTCAACGCCTCTGATGATATCCAACTTTCTTTTTTTGAGGAAATCCTTGAAAGGCAGTAACCTCTTGATGGCATGAGAACACAAACTCACCCATGTCTTTGATATTTTTGGATCAAAAGAAGCAATGTGCATAAACCAATTATCAAGTGTCTCTTTAAGCTCCTCTTGAGTGATTATTGCTGCCATTATTCGTTCACTGTTATATTCAGATTTAAGTGTCTTCATTTCTTCTGCAGTGGAGTGGGCTTCTTCCATGTTTCTTGGCAATGATTTGAGGTTCACAATCTTGCAGTCTTGTGTTTCATGCGTTCCACTAGAATGAAGTTTCTTCAAGATCAGCAGAATCTCTCTGTATTGAGTGGACTCTGAGAATGCTGATCTTTGCCAACTTGTGACGATATACTCTACATCATAGTTATCTGAGATGAATCTTCTGATCTGCTTTGCAGATTTAGCACTGAGAGGTCTTGAAGGATAGACAAGGGCAATTCTGCCTCCTTCTTTTACAAAGCGATCAGCCAGCAAAAGGAAATATCCCCATAGTCCCAATTGGCCACTTAACTGACTCTTGTATTCCCCTAGCCTCTTGAACAATCCATCTTTGTATTCTTTGGGCAGTCTTTCTTGTCTTGTAAAAGGAGGGTTCATTATGACTAGATCCACTTTCTCTAGAGGGATCTCCTCTCCACCAACTCCCTCAAGAGTGACTGCACCTTTCTTGATATGGGCATCTTTTGGAATCACAAACTTGTCCCTGAACATATCCAAAGTTGGCTTTCTGTAAGCAGCTTTTAACTCACTGTAGATTGCTGGAATATTCATGTTAGGTCTCAGTTCAGTTGAGTCCCAAACTGCAACCCTCACCTTCTCAGTTTCATGCAGCAAAGCCTGAAGAGACAGGTGCATCACTGCAAGGTGAGCTGCAAAAGGCATTATGTCAACACCTGTCAGATCATGTTCCAAGAACCTTCTGTGATCTTCCAACGAAATGCCCTTGTCGCCACAGTGGAGCAATTCTCTCTTTCTCCGATACGCAGCAACTAGAAGTGTGCCACTGCCACAGGCTAGATCCATAACTGTGGCATCGGGCTTTTCTATGGCAAGATTCGCAAGTAATTCTGCTGCTTCATTGTTTGTGTAAAAAGCAGCTACAGCCTTCCTTATGTTGAAAGGTATAAGTTCATGGAAGACCTTGCCCAAAACATCATGCCCTATCTTCTCGGGTGCCAGGGCTTTGACCACCACTATTACTTTCTTTATTGTGTCCATTGAAGACTCTGGCAGTTTTGAAGCCACATCAAAGCCAAACACAGAAGTGTAATCTTTCTTCAGAACAGCATCAAAGTATCTGAGCAAGTCAACAGGCTTTCCAATTTTGCCTTCATCTATTGTCTCAAATTGTGGATTGGCTGTAGAAAGAATATGGTAGAAGATGATCTGATTGACCAAAAGATAGGTTGCTGCTTGCCTCATTTCATCAAGAGGATAGTGTCCTTCCTCGTATTGTAGAATGTTTTCAAAGACCGTTTTTCCACCAAAGATTTCCTCAAGGTCTTTGGTCTTTAGACTTCTTGCACTCAGAGCCATTGACTCTACTGCTTCAGTCAGGACTTTGATTGCAAAACCCGTGTCAACCTCAACAGCAAGAGGCTTCAGCACTTGAGAAGCAATCCAATCAGCCACTTCAGAGAGGTTGCCTTCGTATCTTGAGCTAGGTCTGAAGTCTTTGAAGATGGCAGTTGCAACGTATTTCAGCTTGGGATCAACTGCTATTTTTTCTAGCATCTCAACAGTCCAAGGGTGTCTCAGCTCTTCAGGGAAGAGAATTGCAAAGGCACCTTTGGCGTCAGTGTATTTGGAATAATCATAGAGTCTGACAATAGCATCCAGAAGCTTGGCCTCAGCACCAAGTTTAGTCTCAACAACATACTCAGCACCATTTCTAAGAAGCAGATCAGGAACAAGACGACCAATTGGAGTGGTGTAAGACCATTCAGTGGTCACCTTGACAGTTCTCTTCTCCAATTCCTTCGACAAGAAGTTTCTAATAGTCATTTCAGTGGGCATAGAGCTGCTCATAGATACCTATATTGTATGATGCACTGAGCCAAAATATGCTTTTGCCATTGTGACGTGAAGTTGAGCTAGCGGGCGCTATGTTTTCTCTCCATCATCCTGATGTGCTTGTGTTTTGTCTCTCAGGTCCTGCAGTCTCAGCCATGCTGCGTCTCGGAGGAAGTCTTCTTTGGTTACGTAGCCCAGGTCTCTGTTTTCGTTGATGAATTCTTCAATTTCAATGAGCAGCCGCTCGGGCAAGACAACTGAATTGCTCAGTAGGGCATCTAACGCATCATCATACGTCAGCATCTTACCCGTCTCAGCCATAAGAGCCCCAAGAGCTGCCGTCAGCTTCCTATGAACCTCATCCGATATTCTAAGCGTCGGCACTCCAAATCCCCCATAGGACATAATCCAGCTTCTTCAAATAACGCTTATCATAAAAGCCTCTTCAAGAAGCAAAAAAGCAAACCTTATGCTTCTTGTAGTCTTAACGTGAACTTCCTGACGTTCTGCGTCCCGAGATTTTCAGCTGACCAGTCCACTCCTTGAACGTAAACGCTAGTGCTGATGCTCCGCTGAGGAAGATCACTCACGAAAGCCAAAGCTGTTCTTGCAGACGCTTTCTGCTCAAAATAGTTGACTAAGCTGCTTGCCCAGCGCGCGCAATTGTGGCCCACAATTCGACTAGGGCAGAAGTTGTGTCAGCAAATCTGGGGCACCATTGATTTTCTCGTAGTAAGGATGCCTGTCTAGCGGTCTTAGCAAGTCAAGGTAAGCCTTTGGCTTCCATTCACTCCTTTCTTTCGAAAACAGCAAATAACGAATTCCGTTTGAGACCACTAGTTTGTTACAGTATGGAAACTTGATTGAGTATTGTTTTGCCTGCTCCTCAGCTCCCATAAGAGGATAGTCAAGTCTCTTTGATTCAAGTATCATCATGGGACTTGCTCCGTCAGTATAGTTCTTCTCGAAAAGGGCCATGTCAAGATCTCTCCATTCCAGCTTCAATCTCTGCTCTGGCCACCCTAAAGCAAGAATAAGAGGAACAATGAGAAACGTTCTGGTTTCATATTCAGAAACATCGGCCTCTTTCTCACTGTACCAAGCTCCAAGTTTACGAACTCTGTTAAAAGCACCTTTTACGTCCTTCGCTTGACCCGAGCTAAGACCATGCTCAACAAGACATGCGATCAACTTTTCATCGTCTACTGTCTTTGCTTCTGACGGCATTCTTCGAGGCTTAAGAGGTTCATTCTCGGAAATGATGCGGTCGGCTATTTTCTTGACTTCCCACGATGGATCGGATGTCACTGTTCCTCGGGGCAACCTGATCTCAATTTCTTTTTTGGGCTTGTACCAAACCACATAACGTCCGTGTTGGAGACTAAACCCTTCAACATCACTGAATATTTCAGAATGAAAGTAGCTATCCTTCCGTTCGACAACGACCCCTACTGCAATTATGCTCTTAACCCCTTTCTTCAGAACCACGACGTCGCCGGGTTTGATTTCTTCAACGAATCTCTGCACCCTCCTCACATCTGCGTAAGCTTGTCGGTTTTCGAAATAGTTTCCTCGGTGGCCCGGACCGACAAGCATGATCCCAAAATCGAGGAATACTTGCGAATAGTCACGCGCGGGCGTGTCACCGGCGGCCACCGTCCAATATTGCCTTCTGGGTGCGTTCATTTGAGAACACCAAGATGCTTGTGGTGTTCGCGGTCTCAATACTTAATATGACTTTCGACACTTCTATGTCCTTCATCGTGAAGCGCGCGCGGGCGGAAAGCAATGACATTTTACGCTTGGCGTCCAGCAGAAGAAATCGAAAATCAAAAGCCAACTAGATTTATAACTCTGCTAGCGAACACTGCAACTAGAAACAAGAATGACAGACAAGACAAATATCAGAAAGCCGAACAAAAAAGCACGAGAATTAGGCGACGACATAGTCAAGCTTGCCTCGTGGGGTATGCTTTCCCAAGTCGAAATCGGCGCCTACATGGATAGACTAAGGTTTTGGCTCTCCTTGTTTATAGCGACTGTAATACTCACCATGATTATTCTGTTCCAAATTCCAAATGCTGGAGATCTAAGAGGCCAAGTGAGTCTCATTGTGGGCTTCGCAGGCATCACTATTTCTCTTCTAGGTATACTCAATGGAATAGAGACACTTTTTCTCAAAGAACGTTACGAACGAAAGGTTATCATATACCCCTGCAGCTACAAGATCGAAAATGAAAGAGTTGTTGCAACTGCGATAAACATCGGAGATCCATTGGTCATCAGACGTCTCGACTTGGTTGTCGGATGGGTAGAGGTCCATAGACCTATATCAAATGTCCTAGGAAGAGGAGTTTTCACTTTTGTAGTTTCAGGGTACGTTCCCCTATCGGCAGGGTGCATGCCAATGAACAAAGGATCGATATGGCGTATTAGCGAAGACCTCGTAAGAAAAGGCTTGATACACATTGATTCATGGTTAACTAAGGAGTATTCAGCGCATGTCAAAGAGACAAAATCCGAAGTCTATCTCGTGATGACTGACAGATTTGTTGAATACCGAACGGCAGACAAGAAGGGAACTGTAGGCGAGCAACGTAAACCAATTCGTGGCTTGATCTCATTGGTTTCGCTTGGCGAATACTGCGATCTTCTAGACAAGGCACAGGCCGGAGAAGATCTCACCATGTTTGAAATGGAAATGGAATTCAAAGGAGATTTGAAAGGTGGAGAACCGGTACCAGGAAGAATGATTACATACACGCCTCCGATTGCCGCTACAGACGAAGAGTATCGGGTAGAGCAAATGCGAATACTGGACAGAATCACTGAGAAGCTCGATTCAATCGAGAAAAAACTTAATGAGAAAAGCAAGAAATCCGAATCGAGGAGAAGGCCGAGTTAAGCCGATGCGATTGACCGATATCAGATATCAAGCGTAGATCGGACGCAAGAACCCTGTCAATTAGCGCGCGCGCTATTCCAGAAATTTCGGCTGTGTTCTTTTCGCTTTGCTCTTACGCGCTTGTGTTTTGTCTTTCAGGTCTTGCAGTCTCTGTCGTGCTGCGTCTCGGAGGAAGTCTTCTTTGGTTACGTAACCCAGATCTCTGTTTTCTCCGATGAATTCTTCAATTTCAATGAGCAGATGCTTGGGCAGGATGATTGACTTGTTCAGTATGGCCTCTAATGCATCATCATAAGTCTGCATTTTACCCGTCTCCGCCATATGACCTTGAAGAACCACCGTCAACCTAGTGCTCTAAATATGAGTCATTTTGTGGTAATCATTGATTCCCTTTTCTCAGCGATTCTTGAGCTGATGAAGCTGATGTCGCTCAGTATCTTTCCTGTTTTTTCCTCAGTCATCAGGTCTCGTAGCATTGCTTGGATTTCCTCACCGTAATTCCAAAGCGAGCTCAAGAATAGGAGTCAAGCGGCAATCTACTTTTCACATTTAAAGAAAAGTCTACTTGTTGACATATTATGAAACTCATAAATATGGTCCGCGCAAACTTCTTTTTTGATATGTCAGTGAGGTCGAGATATTGAGCAAAAACGGAGATGAAAAAGTCAATCAGTTGAGAAAAGTGAACAGTTGCAGGTTTTTAAGGTGTGAGGACATGGAAGAAGAAGAGGAATGGGATAAAGACGAAGAAGAATGGGATGATTACGTCGAAGTTTTCGAGGGGGGTTCGAAAAAGTATTGCGCCGTTGCAACCAGAGCGATTTGCAGTGCTATCATAAGGGAGAAACCTTTAGGTTTTTCGACTCGACCGAACTTCGAGACTATGTTACGACTGCATCGTTTTTCCCGAAGGTTCGACTCTCGAATTTCGAAGGAGCAACATTATTTTCGAACCTCTAATGTTAATGGTGAATAGAATGGTAGATAAGAAGCCTCTCTTACGAAAGTTTGATTATAGCGCGAAAACTGGAAAACCTTACGACCACAAGAGTCACCAAGAGAAGATAAGAGAACATCGACAAGAAGTTATTGCGACACTTCAAGCATTAAAGGAAGAGAATGTTGGAAAAGATATTACAATCTTCGAAGTTCGGCCTGTTCCAGACATCTTAATGGTCGATTGGGAACAAAAGAAGATCATTGCTACAGAAGTCTCCAAGTTTTCTCAACATTCTGAAAAAACAAGAAAATATGAAGGGACTGAATGGCCTCGAATCTTGCTAATTAAAGCGGAAAAAGGGAAGGGAAGAGTATATGCATATTTGCGGTATCGTAGAATCTCAAGAACATCCTGACCAAATCAACATAAATCTAGTTCGAAAAGAGGTAAGAAAGTACGTTAAGTAAAGAAGCAAAAGAAGCGAAGATGTGGGAGAATGTTTTCAAGAAAAGTTCTTGGAAGAAAAAGAAAGAACGTAAAGCCGATAAGATTGCATTTACAGCAATAATGATGCAAGTTCTACGCGCAGGCTGCGCTCAGCCCAAATGGTTTAGTATCGACGAAATCCATCTAAACTGCTCTGCATGGACGCACAGAAAGTGTAATGTGAATGTTACGAGGGACGTTCTTAGAGACTTAGGGTTCACGCAGAGAAAACGAAGAAGTAACCGATTATACGTTTACATAAACTTAGAGAAGCCACAAGAGAAAGCTCCAGAAGAGATTAAGCGCCCACGGTTACTACCAAGAGACACAATTCAAAATTTCGCAAGGGCGTGCATAGAAACTAGACGAGGCAACATAATCTTAAAAGTTGAAGTATATGCTGCTCTAATTGATTATTGCCGTAAGATACATTTACCTGTACCCTGCAGGAAGAATTCGCTTACGATACAGCTTCCTAAGTATATCTCGAATCTTAAATCAGGAAGGAAAATCATTAATGGCAAAAGAGTTGGATTCTGGCGCGACATAGCATTAAGACCACCTGACTAAACTACCAAGAGTACTCGTAGTCAGTCAAACTCCTTACTGTTATATATTTACTAGAAAATTCCACAAAAGCTGTGACAGTAGTATGATTGCTGTTGTATTAGGTCTCCTAGTAGGTTTAGTCAGGCCAGCCCTTTGTAAAAATCGCGGACACCATTGGAGGAACAGGATGCGGGAGAAAGATAGGTGTTTTTCCGGAGGAAGAAAAAGACCTAGGGTCGTTGCGTCGGGAAGAAATCCGATAGAATGGCGGGAGGAAGACAGTTCGATCCAGACTGGTCAGGTCTCATCCTGATACTTTGGAGAAAAGTCTTTGGCGACTGCACATTTACCGAAACTGCGCGTTCATTTAGTTCTGTTGCGTTAACAGGTTCGAAAGAGTTCCCAGATTGGACGGTTGCACAGTTTCTCTAGGATACAACCTCAGAGAGGCTGAATTAATATAATAGGATAATAGGAAAATTGAGAACATGAGCGTCGGAAGACCCAAGGGAAAGAAGTTCTTCCCTGTTTCGATAACTTTTACCCAGGCGCAGATTGATTATCTAGCGAAGCAGCCGAATGCCAGCGAGTTAATCCGCAAAATCCTAGATGACTTGATAAGTGCAGGTATCGGCGTTAATGTCGGTGTTATCTCGCTGAAAATCCAATTAGAGAAACTTGAGGAAGAATCTGTTACAGTACATCAGGAACGATCTAAGTTTCTTTGGGAGAAAGAAGCTTGCTGGAAGCAGCATCTTGGAGATGATGGTAATAAGTATCTAGACTGGGAAGACTCAGGAAGAAGCATCCCAAAACCATTAGAAAATGAGGATGCACAAGTCGCTTTTCGGATCCTGAGAGGTTATGACAGCCAAATAAAATCATTAGAGGATCAGATCAACGAGATCAAGAAGAAGATTTTGGAGAGTTAATTTCGATATTATCCTGTTATATTAATTGAGAGTCTCTAAGGCTGTGTCCAGGAGAAACTACGTGCGCGTGAGAATGAAGCCACTTTTCATATACAGAATCCAAATCAGTAAGTGGCAAGCCAAGGCTTTGAGAAAGCCCTGAGTCCTGTGGTCCCACAATTAATTCTGCAATCCTTTCACGGCCTTCCATTCTTGCTACGCCTCGGTGCAAAAAAAAAGTCTCTAAGTTACCGTTGGATTATGACTTGCCCGTTCGCTAAGTTGTGGGTAATCTTCCATCCGGTCTTAAGGTATTCCAGAAGTTCCGTCTCAGCTATCTGCTTAAAGTTTTCTTCGCTGTCGCAATGCTTGTCGTCGCTGCATTTTTCTGGCTCATCCGCTTCCATTTCCTTCGGAACTTTTATGTGTCTCTTCTCGCGCATGAGTCCGTACTGCCTCTTTAACGCCTTCTGTTCCTCTTCCATCTGTGCTAACCTTTCTTGGACTTCCTTCGGCACTTGTGGTCTTTCCGTCGTAAACTCTAGTAGCGGGATAGCTTCTCGAAACTTTTCTCTGAGTTGGTCTATTGCTGGTTGCGAGTAGGGCGCTTCTTCTCCCCTGACCTTACGGCCGCGTATCTTCCTTGCCCAGTTGCTTGAGATTCCTATTTGCTCCAAGTTCGTGTTGATCCATCTACGGGCATCGTGCCAAGAGAAGTCAACGCGTGCGTTATTACTTAGGACGGTGATAATGTTGCCGAAGGCTTCGTAAGTCACTGGCTCGAATGGTTTGCACGTCTGTCGCCAAATATGGTCTTGCGGGGCAAGTTTTCTTCCAAGTTTCTGCTCGATCCATTCCTTATAGTTTATGAGTTCTCTTTTAGCCTCAGGGGTCAAGAAAGTTATTTGGCGGACTCCCTTATACTTACCACGTCCGTGGCCTTTAAGCATCTCCGATCCAATGTTTATGCAAGGAAGGTCCTTGTTTTCCCAATTCTGTTCGAGGTTTGCCCAAGTAAGCATACTCAGAGTTTCTTTCGCGATTCCTGTCGATGTCGCAAAAGGGATTAGTGCGCGATCTCTCGGATTCAAGGCTCGATTAAAAAGCCTTCGTAGAATTTCTTTGCTGAGAGGATTGTAGGCTTTCACTTTTTCCAGAGTTACGACGCCTGAGGCTCTTGCGAGGTCGCGGTAACTATGTTTAAAGAAACTTTTGACGGAGATCGCTGAGTTGTATTTTTGGCTATTCGTAAACCCAGATATATCTTGTCCGCAAAAATCATCGAGCAGTTTTTCAACTATATTTGGCGGTGGACTGACTGACGAGTCTTTCTCCTTTAATGCTAAAAGTTCTGGCGGTGTCTTCTGCGCCCACTGACAGAATCTATAAAAGTAGTAAGCTGCCTGCTTCTTCCTCTGCAAAAAAGTTAGCCACCGGATGACTTCTGGATATTGGTTCGCCCAGAGTTCTATTACGTTTCTAACGACTATTTTCTCTGCGCTCGTCTTTCTCACCGAGAGAACCTTAAGCATCCCCTTATTTAAGTGTCTGGTTTTAGAATGCTACTTTAATAAAAGTATGCGTGTACTCCGCTAGGCTTTAGCGCGCGCGCTTAGGCTAGGCTGTGGACGACAAAAAGTTAAGTCATGCTTGGCCTTTCTTCGAGCTGCCGCGCGCGCCCTATGGAAAACAGGCAAAACCACGTATTATACTATATAGACGGTTTCATCAATTTTCCATAGGACTGCTCAATGATCAATGCAGCTGCAGAGAGCCGGGTTGCTTCGCCACAGAGGGCTGACTCGTGTTCCTATTGACTGTGCGCTCGAATGACTTACTCCCTTCTCTACCTTAGGTTTGACTTCGAAGATCTCTTAGGCTTCATCTCTGAATTGCGTAGTTTCCTGATTCGTGTGGGTAGTAGTCTAGAGTGCTGTTGTACTCTTGGTCTGGTCCGACTTCTTTCATCGTGTTGTCTACTGCTTGCCGTATCGTCTGACTTTCGGTGACTAAATGTTGCAGAAGCTGCGCCGTTGCTTCGTCTGTGTGGCTGGCTGAGACTGAACCGTTCCAGCTTATGTAGGCTTTGGCTCCCTTTTCTGCGAACGCTTCTGCCATGTCGGTGTGAGTTAACCCGTTGCATCCCATCATGATTATCACGGAATTCTGGAATCTTCCGTTTAGACATTTCACTACGAAGTTGGGGTTAACTGCAAAGTAGTCTTCTTCTTTACCTCCAACAACGTAGTGGGCCTCTCCAAGCTCGTCAGCCAGCTGTTCATAAACGTGGCTGTTTTGGCTGTAGGGTTCGGAAGTGAAGAAAGCTACGGGAGGTGAGCCATCTTCCCTTATGCATGAGTGGACCCTTAAGATTATTATGTTATAAGCATGGGTTAGTAGGTTTCTGTAGAAGTCAACTGTAACTCTTACGCCTGAATAATAGTCTACACAGTAGTTCGCCTGTTCTAGTATGTCCGTCGCTGTCTGGATGAAGGTTTGGTTTGGAAGTGTGAGACTTAGCTGGTCGACTATGGCAGCTTTGAGTTTAAGGTTTAGGTTTTCCGCCTTGGATTGTTGAGTTGGTTCGGTGAAGCTGAGGTCAGGGGAGGGGCTTAGAATTGTGTAGCCGAAGTAGGCAGATAAGGCAACGCTGAGCAGGATGATAGTTAAGAATATGGCTACTGCTATCCGTCTCTCCTTTTCTTTTTCCGATCTGATTTGAGCCTTGGTTCCAAGACGTTTCTCTTTAGTCTTCATGTGTGAGACCTTTAATCTTTAATATGTAAAGAAAAAGGGGGGAAATGAAGGTGCAGAGTGGAGTGGAATCGTGTTCATTGCTTCTCTTTTCTACGCCTAACATGCTTGATGTAGATGACTGTTGCAGATGTTGAGACTAGGATTGTTGAGGCCAAACCAATGTAGGGAGCAAACAAAGCAAGTCTATCCACGGGAATTAGTATACCGCCGACCGCCTCAGTTACTTGCATGTGGGGATCATTCGTTGCAATTAAAGCACCTGTGATATCTAAGACGTCTACTGTATACTTCCAAATCCCTGCTCTGTTATCAACAATACCAGTTGCAATAATATCGCCATCCTGGTACGGTCTCGCAGAGTTAAATACTACATCTCCTTGTCCTCCCCAAGGGTTTACAGGCATGCCGTCTTGCCAAATTGTTATTCTGACCTCATAAGCTGCTGGGTAGTTCACTTTTATTGAGGGGTCAAGGAACCAGGCTACATAGTCCCTGTTCATGATACAGTAGACAGTGGAAGGATCTACGAGGGGAAAGAAGGAGGACCCTACTGCATAGACCCTAACACGCTTCTCATAGGCATATACTGTTGCAATGTTGAACGCACCCCCAAGCAATAATGCTAACATCAAGAATGCAAGTGCATCCGACCTCATTCATATTCTTCCTTTCTCTTTCTTATGGTTCGAAGGAGGGTTCAACCACTTGGATAATTCTATTCATCGGCTTCTTAGATGCTCTCTGCAGACGCCAATCACTGCCTTGAAAGTTGACCTCTCCCCCAACCCGTTGGTTACATCTATGGGACTATTTATGATTTATGAAAAAATGTTTCATGCACCTTCAGATCGAACAATCAGGAGCCAGGCCAGAATGACTCCATTGAGAACACACTGAGGTAAATCGGCTGGTTCTGTTCATGACAACAAAAGCGCGCCTGTGTGAAAGTGGCCAATATGCTTTGCTCGTCCCCCCTCCCTACCCTACGCGCGCGTATGCGTGCTCTCCGTTAGCGTCTGCTTACAAATAATCGTCTTTCTCAGGGAAATTGGCAGGGCATCCCTTCACCGTCAGGAGTCATAGACGTGTGAACAATATTTATGGATTATGTCTTCACGCTCCAAGCATGCCTTTTATACAGCAGCAAGAGCACAATCAATCTCGGTGGAGCCTAGTGAATGTCAAGAACCTGATAAGGGCTTTACCAAAAGCCGAGCAACACGTGCACATCGTCGGCTCAATCAGACCGGATACACTGCTGTGGGTTGCAGAAGAAGGCGGAATCAAGAAGCCATTTGAAACGGCGGGGGACGCTCGCCGCTTCTTTCAATACCGAGATTTTCCGCACTTCATTTCCACATACTGCATGGTAGTGGATTGCATCACAAAAGAGGATCAATTCGAGCGGATCACTTACGAGCTGCTTGAGCACGACGCGCGTTGTAACGTTCGCTACGTTGAGGCAAGCTTCTCTGCTCCCGATCACGTTAGGAGAGGTCTTGATTATGGTCTAATGCTTAACGCCATCAACAGCGGTGCAAATCATGCGCGCAGTGACTTCGGCATCGAGTGCAATCTCAGAGTTGATTTGGTCAGGAACTACGGAGCCGATGATGCGATGGAAACCCTCAATTGGATAAAGAACAAACGTGATAATGTCGTCTCCGTCGATCTGGGAGGCAGCGAAGAACGATTTCCTCCAAGACCCTTCGAGCCTGTTTACCGTAGAGCCAAGGAAATGAGCCTCCACATGGTTGCTCATGCAGGAGAGGCTGCTGGACCTGAGAGTATTTGGGACGCAGTGAAATATCTGAATGTCGAGCATATTGGCCACGGGGTTGCGGCAAGCCTTGACCCCAAGCTGATGAGTTATCTTGAAGACCATGAGATTACTATCGAGGCGTGCCCCGTCAGCAACCTGAGAACAGGGGCAGTCTCGTCCCTGCAGAGACATCCGATAAGAACCTTTTTCGAAAGAGGTCTTTCCGTGACAGTAAGCACCGACGATCCCTCCATGTTCGGCACCGACATGAACAACGAGTACCTGCAACTCCATAAAAACCTGAAATTCACGATCCCCGAGCTCTTCAGATTGAGCCTCAGCGCGGTCGACTCCTCTTTCCTTCCCAAGGAAAATCGGTTCAACATGCACGAATCCTTCATAGAAGAATATCAACACTTGACGGGAACACGCTTTGAGTTCTAGACCAAGCCGACATCACATGAAAACGCTGTTCTATCTAATCATAGAAAAACATGTCAAAAAACACGGCAACAAAGTCCTTCAACTTCCTACGAAACTGTCATCTCCCATAACCTGCGGGCTTTAGCGGGCGTTTTTCTCTGTACAACCTCTTGAACTGGTCTTCGAGGATGCTCATCATAACGAAGTCGCTGAATTCGTTATCGCAGTAGTAACCATCTTTCTGAACGCCCTCCTTCTTGAAACCAAGGCTTTTCCAGAACCTTATAGCTCTGTCATTGAAACCAACGACTCCTATCGAGACCCTGTGGAATTTCAACTGTTCGAAGGCATATTTGAGCAGAAGACGGCCTGCTTCGGTTCCATAGCCTTTTCCCCACGTATTCTTCTCTCCGATGATGATGCTCATGTCCGTGCATCGCCAAGGCCTGAACATCCGTAGCAACCCAACCTCTCCTATCACTCGATTTCCTCTTTTCAGGACAACTGCAAACCACACACGATCCTTATCAGCGCGCAAATGTTTGTAAAATTCTTCAGCCTCCTGACGACTCATAGGTGCTATTTCGCCCGTCAACCTTCTGATTTTAGAATCATTGGACCATTTCTGAACATAGCTCAAATCATCTTCGCTGAATGGCCTAAGGAAAACCCTTCTGCCGACAAGAAACTCCTGTTCTGACACGTTTTTTCTGACGGGCATGTTTTCACAGATCACACTTCTGACATTTTCCTTCGTAAAAAGCCGAATAAATCAGCACGGATCGGGACTCGCGCGAATCGTGAATGCTGAGAGGTCTACTCTTGGCATTTGAAAATATGACAAGAGATACCAGCAACCACACAGCAACGACGAGCACTACTATCGCCAATGCGCCCCCTCCAAGTTCTGGACGCGAAATTGTGGCAGCAACGACGATAACAAGGAACACTATCGCAAAGAAAGCAAATGCTGCTGCTGTAAGATATCTTGTGCTATTCCGACTTTTGTAGCACTCTGAACAGAGATAGAATCTCCCATCTCTGCCGTCGAAAATGTAGAGGCAACGGTCGCAATAACTCTTTTCACAGTCATTGCAGATGCCGGTTGCTAAGATGCCAGGATGGTTGGGGCATTGTTGAACCCCTCCTCCTAAGTGAGGTGGAACAAGAACAGTGGCTCCGCAGTAGCCGCATTTTACCTGAATGACACCCGCGGGAATGAGCGCCCGGTATGGCGCTCCGCAGAAGGGGCAGGTGAAAGCTTCCTCCACGCTGTTTGTGTATACGCTAGGAGACGTTTGCGAGTTTTTCTCTTCCTCTTTTTCCTCCGATGTTTGGTCGAGAAATGTGCAGCCTATTTCACATAATCCTCTATTATCGCAAAGATAACAACAGAGATCCTTTGGTTTACCTGAGCACTGTTGACTCCTGGCAGCTTGCCCCTCGACTTGGGCTACAGCAGTGCATGACCTACGATCCGCCGCTAGATACTCGCATTGCATGTCCTTCTTTCCAGACATATGCACTCCACCTCGCAAGTGCCAAACTCATTCTTCCATCGCAGCCCTATGCCTCGTGCGCCTGCACCTATGTAACAACTATCATGGTCTACACTTAAGAAGGATTTGAAAATGATGTTGTCTAACAAGCCAACAAAAGCACGTGCTGATCCACCAAGATTTCCAACGAAAATGCTAGTTATTAGTCTGGCGCGCTGAAGCTTAACCACGTAACGTTAAAATCGCACAAGATTTAATACGTCTTTCATAATTTGTATAGGAAGCCAAACCGCACAGGCGGCATTTGCTTGACTGATGAAAACAAGAATGAGATGGTTGTAACGCCTTGGGAAGTCAGAGGCAAGGTTGACTACGAGCGTTTGATACGCGAGTTCGGGACGCAGCCCTTAACCAATGAGCTACTGAAAAGAATAACGAAGCAAACAGGAGAACCTCACCTGCAGCTGCGGCGAGGACTTTTCTTTTCCCATCGCGATCTAGATGCCGTGCTTGATTTGAACGAAAAAGGAACAAAATTCGTTTTGTATACTGGCAGAGGCCCCTCAGGACCAGTTCACATTGGCCATCTTGTCCCATGGATTTTCACGAAGCACCTGCAAGACAAGTTTGACACCAGGCTTTATTTTCAGATGACTGACGATGAAAAATTCGTAGTAGACGACGAAACCGAGCTTGCAGACATGACGAAATTCGGCTACGAAAACGCTCTGGACCTGATCGCCTTGGGCTTCAAGCCCGAAAACACCTTCATAATATTCGATGTTCAAGACATCGACTTGCTATATGACATTGCATTGGAAGTTGCAAAACGCATCACCTACTCAACTGCCAGAGCAACTTTCGGCTTTCAAGACAGCACAAATCTCGGCTGGATATTCTGGCCAGCAATCCAAGCTGTACCATGCTTCTTACACAAGAAACTAACAGGAGAAAACGTTCCAGCACTGATCCCAGCCGCAATAGACCAAGACCCATTCTGGCGAATCACCCGCGACATAGCCCAGAAACTCGGCTACTATAAGCCAGCCCAAATCCACTGTCGCTTCCTGCCTGGACTTGGAGAGGGCGGAAAGATGAGTGCTTCCGAACCTGAGACAGCCATATTCACCATAGACCCGCCTGAGGTCGTGAAAAGAAAAGTGTGGAATGCTTTCACAGGCGGAAAAGGGACAGCAGCGGAGCAAAAGAAAACTGGCGCGGACCCCGATGTCTGTTCAATTTTCCAATACTTCCTCTACCTGTTCGAGGAAGACGATAAGAAGCTGGCTGATAGGGAAAGGCAATGCAAATCTGGCGAAATACTGTGTGGTGAATGCAAGAAGGACTTGACGGAGAGAATCAACAAGTTTCTTGCTGAGCACCGGAAAAAACGAGAAAAAGCAAGAAGTGTCGTGGAAAAATTCCACATCAAACGGTAAAACGGCGATCGTTACATGCCTGAAAAAGTAAGGGTTAGCGACTCTTCGCCTCTCAGGCTTCTTCACCCCATGCATACAGTGCTTGTTTCTTCTATTGGAAGAAGAGGCAAACCAAACATCATAACCTTGGCATGGGCCATGCCTACGTCTATCAATCCATCCTTGCTGGCCATAAGTGTCAGTCCCAGAAGATACTCGTATTCTCTTATCGAGAAAACCAAAGAGTTTGTGGTGAACATCCCAACAATGGACATTCTGAAGGAAACCTACTTCTGCGGTGTGGTAAGTGGGAGGGAACATGACAAATTCAAGGAAACTGGTCTTACAGCGTTGCCAGCCAGAAAAGTCAGGCCTCCAATCATAAAGGAATGCGTCGCACACCTAGAATGCAAACTGCACAGCCAATTCCAAACAGGAGATCACACAATCTTCATCGGAGAGGTAATCGAAGCATACGCAAACAAAGGAGCCTTCACAAAAAAATACAACATAAAAAAAGCGAAGATGATCATGCACTTGGGTGGAAACGAATTCGCAACCCTTGAACCCAAGGTTTCCAAGCTCAAGCGACCCCAAGACGCACACGCCTAGATCATGCTGCTCAGCAGATCATTTGCCTTTAACCTTTTTAAACCATAACCTTGTTAGCCGTAGTAAGAATACAGTGTGACTTCAATGAGCGGATATGACAAGGAGGCCCTTCAGAAATTTGAACGCGCTGGTCGAATTCTGCGCGAGACACGTGAAGAAATGAGACGTTATGTCCGCGAAGGCATGCTGATAATTGATGTCTGCGAAAAGGCGGAGAACCTCATAAGGAAAAAAGGTGGAAAACCAGCATTTCCCTGCAATGTCTCGATAAACGAGATAGCCGCCCACTACACGTCTCCACCGAACGACAGCATGAGAATCCCTGAAAAATCCATTGTCAAAGTCGACATTGGCTCCCATGTTGACGGATATGTGGCTGACACTGCAGTAACAATATGCTTCGACCCCGAATACGAAAGCCTCACCGAGACAGCTGAAACGGCACTGGGAAAAGCTGTGGAAAACATCGGACCCGGAATATCCACTTCAAAGCTTGGAACAATCATTGAGAACACGATAAGGTCTCGTGGCTACAAGCCAATTTCAAACCTAACCGGGCATCAAGTTGGAAGATATCTTGTGCATGCTGGCACATCATTGCCTAATGTCACACACATATTCTCTTCGAAGATCAAGCTTGGCGGAGTGTACGCAATTGAACCCTTCGTCACGGTTCAGAACGCTGCAGGCAAGGTTGAAGATGGAGAAGGACACACGATATTCCGTCTTCTCAAGTCTAGATCCCTAAAAGACCCTTACGCAAAACAGCTTCTGAAGTACATTGAAGAGAACTTCAAAACACTGCCCTTTGCTGAACGCTGGCTGCAAGGTGTTGTTCCCAAAGAGCATTATCAGGAAGCCTTCCGAGAACTATTGTCTTCAAAAGCTCTTATGGCATACCCTGTCTTTGTTGAGGCAAGCCGAAAACCTGTTACTCAGGCGGAGCATACGGTTTTGATAGTTGAAGGCGGATGTGTCGTCCTGACCTAAAATCGATATCGTTCCTTATCTTTTTCTTTAACCTCTCTGAAGATCGCTGTTATCATCATTTTGTCGGTGCATTTCTGGCAGGGTTCAACTTCTTTGAAAACGTAATCACCGCGCTGGAATTCTCTGACACTTTTGAAACCGCATTTTTTGCATTCGATATTAGTCGTTATTGGCGGAATTGCGATGCGTAGACGTGCTACGCGTTTTCTCGTTTGAAGTATCACGTACGTGGAAAGGGCTACTCCTACAAATCCTATAAGTATTAGCCATCCTGCCACAACCGGGTCGTTGACTATGGCGTTGGCAGCCAGTATCAAAGCCGTCAGAGACAATGCCAACGTGATGAATATTATCAATAGTACCAGTGACGAAATCCTTGTTGCTTGGGTTCCATTCTTTCCCTTACTCATCCTTTTCCATCCTCCTATTGCCCGATGCCGATACTATTGCCTATTCCGGCAATTATCACTTTGTCGCCTTCTTTTGTTCTTTCGAGTATGACCTGTTTTACTCTCTCGATAGCCTTGTCGATGGAGTCGACAATCTCCTTGCGCATGGGTGAAATGGCGTCTCCAATGTCTACTTTTATTGCCACGGCGTTTATCGGGATGTGGTACTTTAGAATAGACTCTTCGATCTTGTACTGGTCAACGCCCGGTCCGCCTATGATCGCGCCAACACCATCAGCTACCTCACCGACCTCTTCACCCTCGAGTTTGCCAGCGGCGTCAATCATGATTATTGCCGAAATCTTTCCCTTGTTTTCATTGACCACCTGCTCTATCGCGTCTCCAGGCTTTCCGACGTTTCCTCCTGGACCTTCAGCCTTTATCACGAAGGCTGTGCGACCTTCTATCGGCACAGTTGCAACAACGCAGTCCTTAGGTATCTTCTTAGTTTCGTATCCATGCATGAGTTTTCCTGCAACTACGGCTCCAGCGCCGTCGCCTATGGGTTGGCCCTGGGAAAAAGCTTTCAGTGCGCTTACATAAGCTTCTGCCTCCTTCATAATAAGTGGAAGTATCATTTGAACCTGCATTATGACATAGAGGCTGAGCGTTTTCTTCCCAAGCAAATAGAAATGCCTTATCACCTTGTAGATGTAGTTGAGCCCACTTGCCACTTCAAGAGTGCTTTCCAAGTTGTTTACTTGTATTTCATCTGCTGCGGGCGCCATCAGTTTCACCTCATCCTTAAAACGAACGTCTCTAACGTCAAGTATGTGTTCAAGCTTCCATACTATTCCTGCAGGGTCAAGGCTTTGCGGGGCAATCGTGAAATATTCTAAGAACCTGTCAACTCTGACTGAAGGGTCTGTCTGTGGTTTTCCAATTTCCTTTATTGTTTCTATTGCTACCTTCCGCCCTTCATCCTTCATATATCTAAGCTTGTAAAGAGAGCCCTCAACCTCTCTGATCATAACATACATCTGAATTCTCTGACCATAAAATATGAAAACTATGAAAACACCATAGAATAGCAGATTTAGAATCCACGAAAGTGGGTTTTCCCCAAATGGATTCTGCGAAATCGTCCAGTTAAACTTGACGACCGATGCTAACATGTCCATGACCCAACTTCACCTTTCGGAAACACTATCAAACGCCTAGTTATAAGTTTTGGGCAAATTCACCTCAAATCAGGAATATTAAGCCTGAGTGGAGCTGCCAGCTTTCCCGGGTTCACGTGGCCTAAGACCACACTACAACCGAGAACGGAACGCAGTTTAACTTCCGAGTTCGGTATGGGATCGGGTGGGACCCGCGCCCTATGGCCGGCAAACTCCAAATATCAGCCCAACTCTCTACTCATAAACTTATCGCCTCAACTGAGACAATGCCTAGCGTTGCTGCTTTTTCTCTGAAGCAAGGATGCGTATATTTAAAATATAGGAGATGATTTTCATTCTGGTTTGTGGGGGCCGTAGTCTAGGCAGGAATGACGACGGGCTCCAGAACGATCTCCAATGACTTAACACTGAAGCCCGCTGAGCTACAGGCTAATGACGAAGCTCTGGAGCAGTCACCTGAAGAAACCCGTAGGTCGTCGGTTCAAATCCGGCCGGCCCCACCAAAAGCCCCCTTTTCGCAACTTCAACGGAACATCTTTTTTATGGCGGGAGTCTTATTCTTGAGGAAACGTTTGGTCAAATGGTTTGAGTATTACAAACACATTTTGAAAACATGGTTTTCTTCACTTTCAAAGCCTCGTCAGTTCACCCAATTTTGAGAATGATTATTGGGGCCTTACTGCTGCAGGCTAATCTTCTCTCCACTTGAATAACTTCGCTGCAGCTACAAAGACAATAATGGTGATTGCTGTGACCACGACAAGGTCTATCACTGCCTGCCCATAGTTGCCGTATATCATAACCGCGTTTAGTCCCTCGACTATGTAGAAAAGGGGCAGGACATGCGCGAATGATTGCAGATAAGTAGGCATGAGGCTAATGGGGAAGAATAGCAGCACGCGCGTTCACGTAGCGCGTTTTTGGGAATGTATGCGATCATGCGCAAGTCCGTGAGAATTTCTGTTCCATGGAGAAGCATGGGAAAATACGTGCTTGCATCAACGCTCACTGCGGCGGTACTCTACTTCCTTCCACAGCCGACCACGATAGTTTTGACGCTCAGTAAGGTAGGAGTTGGTGTGGGAGCCTATGCTTTGTTGTTGTTGGCGATCGATGTAGAGGCAAGAGAATTGGTCGCTTCAATATGGCATGAAATCAAGGGCATCTTCGGCGGATTCGGCAACAGGGACTAGCGACAATTAGCCTTTTGCAATGCGTCAGCGGTGCTTTCAGCTGTTGTTTATTTCGCTTTCCATCTTGCAAGCACTGTTGCTGCAAAGACTGTGATTCCTGAAATGACTACTAGGGGCCCTGACGGTAGACCTAAGTAACTCGACAACAAGACTCCTGAGAACGAACTGATCGCACCAAATACAGCGCTCAATATGGAATATCTGAACAAGTCCGAGCTTAGATTCTTAGCCGCTGCTGCAGGAACGATTACCAGGAACCCTACAAGCAATGTTCCAACGATTTTTATGCCTATGGCCACTATGACGGAAACAAGCAAAAGGTACAGGAGATTCGTTCTAGCTATGTTGATTCCCTTGGAAATTGCAAGCTCCTCTGAAATCATGCCCAGAACGAGTTTCTTGTAGATGATCTTCGTCAGAGAAACTGCCACAACCGAAATAACTGCTGCTATGACTGTGTCCAGCAGAGTTACTCTTGTTATGTCACCAAACAAGGCTTCAAGTAACTCGGCTTCAGGTATGATTAGTATTCCTATTGCTAAAGCCAATGTGAATACTGCACCCACTATGGATTCGAAGGACAATCTGGTGACTCTTCCCAGATGCCAGATGATGACGGCCGCTGCAAAGAGGAAAACGAACGCTCCTAAGAAGGGATAGCTTAAATGGAGTGATAATCCAATCGCAAGGCCTGGCAAAGCGACATGCGACAAAGCGTCTCCAACAAGCGCCATTTTCTCCAATACCATTAGCGAGCCGAGGTACCCTGCTGAGATACCTACGAAAATCCCTGTTACAAGGCTGAATGCGAGCGTTTCTATCGTGAGAATCACCGTTTATGGTTGTGTTCCTGCACAGACTGTTTCGCCGTAGATTATCTTCTGCACTGATGAGTTCATTATTTCCT
>Ga0315281_10002711_pt1 | contig 26211 bp, 23 predicted proteins | sample YL17G07_0_MG_FD_204540 | JGI IMG/M metagenome (GOLD analysis project Ga0315281, IMG submission 204540) | Sediment microbial communities from Yellowstone Lake, YNP, Wyoming, USA - YL17G07_0 | ecosystem: Environmental > Aquatic > Freshwater > Lake > Sediment | place: USA: Wyoming | collected... | reverse complement strand
TATCTCACCTCTCTTTACAAAATATTCACGCTTGAATAAGGACTAGTACACTGACAATGTAATAGCGAGACATTAGAGGTGTGGCAGTCACAGCATTGACGCGCTAATGTCTATATACTATGTTTCGTAATTAATGTGTCTATGTACTAGTACAACGCTCCGGAAAGTACTTCCAAATGCTTAGCCAGCGTACGAGATGCTACAGCCATCAGACCTAAAGGTCTGAGCTACACGCTATTTTTTCAATCTACGATTTCAACTTGAAACCGGGGGGTTTATCTTCCTTAATCTCTTCGAGACCGTCAGATTTTACGCGTAAACGCAGGTCGTTTGCGCTGTCCGCGTATGCAAGGGCATTTTCGTAAGTAATCTTGCCTTCCCTGTAAAGATTGTACAACGATTGATCAAAGGTCATCATACCTTCCTGCGTTCCCCTTGACATGGTTTCTTTTAACAATCCGACTTCTTTCTTGAGGATAAGGTCTCTTACCCGCGGAGAATCAAGCAGTATTTCAAATGATGCGACACGCTTCCCGTCCTTTGACGGTATCAGCCTTTGTGAAATAATGGCGCGTAGGTTCAGTGAGAGCAGTAGATATATTTGCTCGTGACGCTCTGCAGGAAAGAAGTTTATAATACGCTCCAGGGACTGGTTGGCGTTGTTCGCATGGAGGGTACCCAGGCAGAGATGGCCTGTTTCGGCAAAGGTAATGGCGGATTCCATGGTCTCCGTGTCCCGAATCTCACCGACGAGGATTACGTCGGGGGCCTGACGCAGGGTGTTCTTGAGCGCACTGCCGAACGACAGGGTGTCCATACCTACTTCTCTCTGGGTAACAACGGATTTCTTATGTGGATGCACAAATTCCACCGGGTCTTCCACTGTAATGATATGCCCGGAGCTATGGGTATTTCTGTGGTCAATCATTGCGGCCAGGGTGGTTGATTTCCCTGAGCCAGTCGCGCCGACAACGAGTACCAGCCCACGCTTGGTCATAATTATGTCTTTAAAGATTTGGGGAAGCTTCAGGTCGTCGATGGACTTGATATTGATCTTTATTTGCCGGATGACCATGCCAATGTTTTTTCGCTGAAAGAAGATGTTTACCCGAAAACGCCCTAATTCAGGATAATACAGCGCCAGGTTCATCTCCATTTTTTCATAAAACTCTTTTTTCTGTTTTTCACTCATGATGCTTTCAGCAAGTATGCGCGTATCATCCTGCGATAGCTGCTTTGTGCCATGAGGGGTATTGATTCCCTCTTTCCGGTAGACAGGAGGAAGATCCACGGTAATATAAATGTCTGATGCATCTTGGCTCACCATTTCTTGTAGTAGTTCTTTGATTTCCATTATTTAACTCCAGTCAAAGTTGTTGGGCTGCTAACCAGTTTTTCAATAGCTTCTCTCGTAACAACGTCTCTTTGGTACAAGTCGATTAACGCCATATCCATGGTCTGCATGCCATGTTGCCGCCCCGTTTGCAAGGCGGAAGGAAGCTGAGCAATTTTGTTTTCCCTGATCAGATTTCTCACTGCCGGCGTGGCAATCATAACTTCCAACGCCGCTGTTCTTCCCTTTCCATCCTTTCGTTTTAAAAGCGCCTGGGTTACGACTGCCTGGATGGATTCAGAAAACATGGTGCGCACCTGCGCCTGTTGTTCCGCTGGAAATACATCGATGATCCTATCTACGGTCTTCGGGGCGCTGGAGGTATGCAAAGTGCCGAAGACCAGGTGTCCGGTTTCTGCAGCGGTAAGCGCAAGGGAAATGGTTTCCAAATCTCTCAATTCACCCACCAGGATAACGTCCGGGTCTTCACGCAATGCAGACCTTAGTGCATTTGCAAAACTGTGGGTGTGAGCGCCTAGTTCTCTCTGGTTAACGAGTGCTTTTTTTGATTGGTGAACAAATTCAATGGGGTCCTCAACGGTGAGAATGTGGCATTTTTCCTCCCGATTAATGAGATCGATCATAGCGGCCAGGGTTGTGGATTTTCCGCAGCCGGTAGGCCCCGTGACGAGTACCAGCCCTTTCTCCTTTTTCGTTAAATCACCTATGATCTTTGGCATGTTAAGCTGTTCTAATGACGGAATGACCGTAGGTATCGTTCTAAAAACGATAGATTCTCCCCGGCTCTGCAGGAAGGCGTTTACCCTGAACCGTCCGGCTTCGGTCAGTGCAATGGCAAAATCCAGTTCGTGAAATTCTTCATACGTCTTGCGCTGTTGGTCATTGAGAATTTCATACAGCATCTTGTGCACTTCTTCTCTGGGCAGCGGCGTCGCGTCAAGTTTTCTCATTTCTCCATGAATACGGATTACGGGGGGTTCTCCGGAGCTTATGTGAATGTCCGAAGCACTCTCCTTTTTCGCAAATAATAAAAGCTCTAAAATATCCATTTATCTTCCTCCTATAACAACGTTGTTTATCCGGACGTGCGGACCACCATCGCTGACGCGCAGCGGGGATTGCCCGCCTTTACCGCAGCCACCAAGGCCGCCGTGTATTTTAAGATCGTTCCCTATGGCATCTATGTTCATGAGTGTTTCAAAGACGTTGCCGGTGAGAACAACGTCGCGCACCTTCTCCTGTAGTTTCCCGTTGCGTATCATATAGGCCTCTTCGGCGCTAAAAGTAAACATCTCCATGTTCGTTTGACCGCCCAACGCCCCTATCGCGTAAATCCCGTCATCAACTTCAGAAAGCATTTTCTCAAAGGTATAGTCACGCGGCTCCATGTAGGTATTCGTCATACGCACAATCGGCCCATGTGCGTAACTGATAGCGCGTGCGTTGCCCGTGGGATTCTCATTCATCTTTGCGGCCGTTTCTCTTGAATGAAGCCGGTTGGTCAGGACGCCATTTTTAATAAGGGCGGTTTTTTGTGTGGGGGTACCCTCGCTGTCGTATTTATTGTAACCTGCTTCACCCACAAGGGTGCCATCGTCTATTATGGAAAGGGCATCAATTCCAAATCGCTTGCCAATGACCATAATCTCGCGCAGTTTCGCGTTTTCGTAAATAAAATCCGCCTCGCTCAGATGGCCGAAAGCCTCGTGGACAAAAACCCCGCAGAGTTTGGGGTCGATAATGACCGTATATTTGCCGCCCTTTACCGGTGCTGCCGTCAACTGGTCAATTGCGCGCTTGGTAACGATTTCGGTTTCCTGCTCCAGGTTTTGGACGTTATGAAAACCGCGCAAATCGCCTACAGAGTGATACGCCTGCTGCACGTTCATCCCGTCCCTTGCCATTGCAAGGAATGAGATGCCGCAGAATATCGTTTCCTGTGTTATAAAACTTCCTTCGGTGTTTGCAAAATATACCGTTCCATGTGAATCAACATACCGCACGTTGGAGGTCTGTATCTGTGGCGAGGAGAGGATGATACGGTTGTATTTACTGCAGAGAGCCTCTTTTTCCGCCAGAGGCACGTCCGCAGGGTCGATACCCACCTTTGTTTTTGTGTGGTCATAAATAAGCGGGACAGGCGCAAGCCTGCTTTCTTCCGAACCAACAAACCGAGCCTGTTCACAGGCCATTTCCACGTATCGGGGGAGGTTTTCAACGTCGTTGAACGCAACAAACCCCCAGCCACCTTTTACCAATGCCCTTACGCATCCTCCCAGCGCGTTGTTTTCACCGATACTTTCAAGTTCCTTTCCTACATAAGCAACGCTGGCGCTTACGCCTTCCTGAATCCTTATTTCCGCATAGTCAGCCTTCACTGATTTTAAGGCATTTTTAATCAATTTTTCCATAATGGAATGGTTCCTTAGAATGTATAATTTTTTGAAGTAAATCTTTTCCCTATCAGGGCGTCACTTTCTCTGGTACCCGATTCAGGATGATTCTCGCATCTACGGCCTTAATGCCCTTTGGATACACAAGCACGGGATTCAGGTCTACTTCCTTGATTTCAGACAGTGAGACCATCATATCAGACACCTTTAAAATGGCTTGGACAATGGCAGAAATATCCAGGGGTTGACTATTTCTAAAACCTCTTAACATGGCAGACCCTTTTACCTCACTGATCATTTCAAGCGCCTCGTATTCCTCCACAGGGGCGATGCGAAACGATACGTCCTTAAATATTTCCACAAAGACGCCGCCCAGTCCAAACATTACCGCCGGGCCAAATTGTGGGTCACGCAGTCCGCCAATAATAACCTCCGGGGCAGGCAATGCCATCTCAGAAACGATTATTCCGCGAATTACGGCATCCGGGCGGTTTTTTCGGACGTTTTCGAGAATCTCTTCGTATGCCGCCTTGACGCCCTTATTGTCGTGTATGCCTACCTTGACACCTCCAACGTCGGTCTTGTGGCTGATGTTAGGTGAAACGATCTTCAGGACAACGGGAAAGCCCAATGATGCAGCCGCTTGAACCGCCCCTTCGGCGGAGGTTACAACCTTATAACCGGGCGTTGTTATCCCAAAAGCGCCAACAAACGCCCTGGCCTCCGGTTCAAGCAATTCAAAACAGCCTTGCCGTATAACATTTTGTATAATGGCATGTGCGTTCTCTATTACATCGTTCAATACAAGCCTGGTCATAGTGGTTTCCATTTCTAACGCCTGGTCTGGCACGGACAAATTCGAGCCCACCATTTTCCCCCCGGCGCTACTTTATGCTGTCGGTAAACACATAATCATTATTTGCCACTCCAACGTGGCAATTGATACAGGGATCGGCCTTGCCCTCAAGGCGCGCCTCTCCATCCGGCCTATATTTTATCCAATACCAGTCGTGTCCTGGTGGGTTAAAACCCTTTACCTTGTGCATCACGGTAATTAAAAAGAGTTTTTTATCCTCGTTATAGTTTTCCTTGATTAAAAGCGCCCCATCAGAGAAAACCCCATTTTTATGCCGGATGGTCTCCAGAGCGATATCATTTACATACAGTTTTAGAATGTTGCCTGGCGGCATAGTGCTGTCGTAAAAGCCTTCCTTTCCCGGCCACGATGGGTAGCTTTGGTACGGGCTTTCGACGGTTATCAGTTTCCACAGTTCCCGTGCGTCTATTGGAATTTCTTTGTGCGGAGCATCTCCAAAGGAAATTCTTGAACAGGTAAGGAAAAGAGCAACCACGCACGCGGCGGCAAGCGTCCACCAGATTAATTTATTATGCATAAGTCTCACACGCTACGGCTAGCGGCTAAAACAGATTTCACACACGGCTAATTATAGATTATCTTACAAAATTTCTTGGCCTTTTCTACCTGTTTTTATCCTTTTTGTATTATTCTGATGTATTTTTATTTTATCAGTATTTTCAAGGCATTCAAGGGAATTTAATTCTTGTATGGTTTTATGATATTGAATATGCTTTTACCACAAGGTACGGCAAGAGTACCACGCAAAAGGAAAAGCAAACTCAGGGCATCCCCACCCCCTATAAATCAGTCTCTCAATTTTGTTTTAACCAGATGCCTTCTGGTGCAGATGCAATTTTTTAGTAAAAGGCTAATGTGTGTTGTTTGTCCGGAAAAATTGCAAAAGTATCCCGCTTATCCCAACAATCCCGCAAACGCCTGCGTAACACGGGCGGATTATCCCTAATCCACTGGTAATAGGTATGGTGTCTCCAGAATTCTCAACAATTACACTATGGAATATCCACTTAGATAACACCGGAGCTGTCTGAAGCCAATACAAATTATAAAAATCACATCCACCTCTTCATTTTTAGCCTTGATTTATTTCTTGATTTCTTCTCTTGTAAAAAGGCATAATTCATTTATTCATACAAACCGCGAGTGCTACGCAAGACGCCTGTTGAGTCATACAAAAGTTCAGATCATTTTTGCGTGTAGCGATAATTTCCAGTAAAAGTTGCTTTTATCCGTCGGGGAGTGAACTATCCGCCATGAAAGAACTGTACGCACATTCTGTCAATTTACAGGGCAAGAGCTATAGACTGGTTAATAATCTGGAATGTCAGGATGGTGTGGCGGTAAATCAGAAAATCGCTGGAGGAACTTCATCTCAATGACACGGAATTCTAAAGTTCGCTTTGCCGCCCACTATAGGAAATCTGATGGAATTGCACAAAGCCTGAAGGAACACCTTGAGGGTAGTTCGACTTTGGCGTGTACTTTTGCCGGAAAGATTGGGTTGTCATCGTTTGGCGAGCTGATCGGACTGCTTCATGACTTTGGCAAATACACAGATGTTTTTCAGGCATACTTGCTGTCGGCTGTAGGCAATCTAAACCCTGATGACGATGAGTATGTCGATGCAAAAGAGATGAAAGGAAAGATTGACCATTCATCGGCTGGCGCTCAATACGTGTGGGAGTTTCTCCAAAAGAACGATCATCTACGGCGTATAGCCGGGCAGATTATGTCCCTCTGCATAGCGTCCCATCACTCTGGTTTAATGGATTGCCTTTCATCAGACGGTATTGACGTATTTAGTAGACGTATGGCAAAACCAAAGAACAAAACACATCTTGAAGAGGCTGGAATAAAAGTTGATGCGTCTATCCAATGCCATGCTAATGAATTACTCGCGTCTACCACCATAGAGAATGAACTGCGCCATCGGCTGGAATCGCTTTGGCGTGATAAGCCATCACCCGAGATATGTACGTTTAGGCTTGGCTTGCTGGTTCGGTTCGTCTTTAGCGCACTCATTGATGCTGACCGGCTAAACAGCGCGGATTTTGAGAACGTGGCTGCAGCAAGCGAACGTTACAACGGATGCTATCCGGAATGGATTGTCCTTGTTGGGAAATTGGAGGCGCACCTCGCCGGCTTTAAGGCTAGAAATCAGGTGGACAAGATACGTTCTGAAATTTCTTTATCATGTCTTAACTTTGCATCCCGTGAGAAAGGTATTTTCCAGCTTACCGTGCCAACCGGTGGAGGAAAAACCCTGGCAAGCCTCCGATTTGCTTTGCACCATGCAAAACATCACAAAATGGACCGCATTATTTATGTCGTACCTTACACAACGATTATAGACCAAAACGCAAAGGTCGTCCGTTCCATATTAGAAAATAATGAACAGCAACCGGTAACGAACGGCAAGCTAATCGTTTTGGAGCATCATTCAAATCTCACGCCGGAAAGAGACACGTGGCAAAGCAAGCTTCTATCGGAAAACTGGGATGCGCCCATTATCTACACGACCGTCGTGCAGTTTTTAGAAACACTTTTTGCTGCCGGTACTCGTGGGGCGAGGCGGATGCATCATCTTGCCAATACCGTAATAATCTTTGATGAAATTCAGTCTATTCCGATAAGGACAGTACATCTTTTCAACAACGCAATCAATTTTCTTGTTAAACAGTGCGAATCCACGGTTGTATTCTGTACGGCTACACAGCCGCTTCTGAATGAGGTTGATGTACGGAAGGGTGCGGTGGAACTGTCAGTAAACCATCAAATAATGCCGGATATTAGTAAATTATTCAAGGATCTTCGGCGTGTAGAGGTGGATGACAAACGCAAAACCGGAGGTTGGTCTGAGGATGACGTGGCGAACGAGGCACAGCAGGAATTGGAGAACACGGGCAGTGTGCTAATCATTGTCAACACGAAGGCACAGGCAAGGGAGATTTATAAGCGTTGCAAGCAGATAACGGGTGAAATATTCCATTTAAGTACAAGCATGTGTCCTGCTCATCGTATGGATGTACTCGACAAGGTCAAAGAATGCCTTAACCCGGATAATTCCAAACCAGTGATCTGTGTTAGCACACAATTAATCGAGGCGGGTGTTGACGTTGACTTTGGTTCGGTAATACGGTATCTAGCCGGACTCGATTCAATTGCACAGGCCGCGGGGCGATGCAACCGGAATGGTCTGCGCCAAACAGGACGGGTAATTGTTGTAAATCCGGCGAACGAGAACCTTGACAAATTGCCTGATATCCGGACTGCAAAGGAGAAAGCGGAGCGCGTACTTGACGAATATAGGAATAGTCCTCCCTCGTTTGATAATGATCGAATTAGTCCTACGGCCATGACCCTTTACTATCGTTACCACTTTTTCGACAGGAAACATGAAATGGACTATCCGGTTTCTTCTAAAGAGGTGGGAAGGGATGACACCCTCTTGTCCCTGCTATCAACGAACGTTCTATCAGTTAATGCCTACACAAGAACAAACAACACGGCTCCACCAATAGATATCCGGCAATCGTTTAAGACCGCAGCGGAGGCGTTTAAAGTAATCGAAGCGCCCACTGAAGGTGTAATTGTGCCATACGGAGATGAAGGTAAGTGGATCGTTACCGGGCTATTTTCAACGGCAGGCCGGTTTGAAAAGAAATATGAACTTCTTAAGGCGGCTCAGCGTTATTCGGTAAACATGTTTCCTCATGAAATCGCAAAGCTGAGGCAGACTGGCAGCCTCCGTGAGGTTTTGGAAGGGAGCGGCATTCTTTGTCTCGACCCACAGCACTACAGCAACGAATTTGGAGCAAGCGTTGAGCGGGTAGCATTCATGGAAACTCTAATTTCATAAAGGAGGTGTTTGATGAAAAACAGCGTTGAATTCAAGGTGTTTGGGCAATATGCGCTCTTTACCGACCCGCTGACCAAGATCGGCGGGGAAAAATGCTCCTACCACATCCCAACGTACGAAGCACTCAAGGGAGTAGCCAAGTCTGTATACTGGAAGCCGACCTTTATCTGGATTATCGACAAGGTGCGGATAATGCGGCGTATCCGAACGCAGTCGAAGAGCGCCAAACCTCTTGATTATGGGGGAGGGAACTCCCTTGCAATCTATACCTATCTTGCAGATGTGGAGTATCAGGTTCAGGCTCATTTTGAATGGAATCCATATCGTGAGGATTTGGCTGACGACCGTAATAATGTGAAACATCTCTCAGTCGCTGAACGGATGATTAAAAAAGGCGGACGGCAAGATATCTTTCTTGGTGCGAGAGAGTGCCAGGGGTATATTGAACCTTGCTCATTTGGGGAGGATAATGGGGAATATGATGGATGCGGTGAATTGGCATACAGCCTCATGTTTCATGGGTTCGATTACCCTGACGAAATTGGAGAAAATAAGTTGTACAGCCGCTTCTGGCGGCCTGTCATGAAGGATGGAATCATCACCTTTCAGCATCCGGAAGAATGCACTATTCGTAAGTTCGTACGCGAAATGATTCCTAAACCGCCAAGTTCTGTCGGACTAAAAGAGGAGGGTCTGGAACTATGAGCTGGATTGAAAAGCTATACAGGACGTATGAAAATTGCATGGCGCACATTGGCGATAGTAATGATGAAGTTCCATTGTTGCCGGTATGTCACACGACTCAGAAGGCACATATAACCATAGTCATTGATGGAAAGGGCAATTTTTGCAGAGCCTATATTGTCCCAAAATCGGAATCCCGGACAATAATCCCTGCAACGGAAGAGTCGGCAGGAAGGACAAGCGGTACAACGCCACACCCTCTGTGTGATAAGTTGCAATATGTTGCATCTGACTATCTCAAATTTGGAGGTGACAAGGAAGCTTGCAATGAAATGTATTTTGCTCTGTTGGAGAAGTGGTGTAATGCCGACAAGAATCATCCAAAGTTAAAGGCTGTTTACGAGTATGTAAAAAAGGGACAACTCATTAGTGATCTTGTCAAAGCAGGTATTCTTCATACGACCATCAGCAACGACAAGACCGTACTGATAAACCAATGGGAGGACGAGGATAACGTCCCGGAAATATTTAAGTTGCTTTCAGGGGGATTCGACAATAAAGGCAAAAGTAAGCCGAGTCAGGCAGATGCGTTTGTTCGGTGGTCAGTAGAGATACCCGGCGATCCTCAAGCGGACGTTTGGTCAGATAAATCACTATGGGAGTCATGGCAAAGCTATTATGGAAATCTCAATCCGGCAAAAGGCTTATGCTATGTGACCGGTACGGAAAATACCCTTGCCGATCAACACCCCGCTAAGCTTCGGAATGATGGCGACAAGGCAAAGCTGATTTCTTCCAATGATAACTCAGGGTTTACTTTCAGAGGACGGTTCACAACATCTGATGAGGCATGTGGCGTAGGTTTTGAAGTGACACAAAAGGCGCACAGTGCGCTTCGCTGGCTCATCGCGCGGCAAGGCCGAAGGGACGGTGATCAGGCAATTGTAGCTTGGGCCGTTTCCGGTATAAAAGTTCCTGACCTTTTAGCGGACACTTATTCTCTCGTGTTTGGCGGTGACGAGGAATCAGCTTCAAAAGGCACAGGATACACCGCGCAGGAAGTCGGGGTTGCCTTTTCAAAACTCATAGCAGGTTACTCCGCAAAAATTGGTTCAACAGAAGACATAGTGGTTATGGGGCTTGATTCTGCCACACCGGGACGAATGTCCATTACTTTTTACCGGGAACTGACCGGTTCGGAACTGCTTAAGAGGGTGCGGACATGGCACGAAGGGTGTTCCTGGCTCCAAAGATTCGGCAAGGACAAGGTCTTCGTTGGAGCGCCTGCGCCACGCGACATTGCTGAAACAGCCTACGGCAGACGCCTTGATGAAAAGCTTCGGAAGGCAACCATTGAACGTCTGCTTCCCTGTATCGTTGATGGGGCGCCGATTCAGCGTGATCTTGTAGAATCCTGCGTCAGGCGTGCAAGCAACAGGAATGGAATTGGACCGTGGGAATGGGAAAAAGCGCTTGGCATAGCCTGCGCACTTTTTAGAAACTTAAACGAAAAGGAGGGCTACGGTATGGCATTAGACGAAAGTCGTAAAACGCGGGACTATCTCTATGGCAGGTTGTTGGCGTTGGCAGACAGTTTAGAACAATGGGCTTTAAATAAGGCGGGAGAAAATAGGCAAACAAATGCTGCGAGGTTAATGCAACGGTTTGCCGACCACCCTTTCAGCACTTGGCGGACTATAGAGCTTTCACTTGCGCCTTACAAGGCCAGATTGGGAGGACAATCTCAGAAAAGGCAAGCATTGATTGATAAAGTACACAGCATGTTTGACCCGCCCGATGATTACACCAGCGATAAGAAATTGAGTGGTGAATTTTTATTGGGCTATCATTGTCAGCGAGAAAACTTGAAACCCAAAAAAGACGATACAACAGATGTTGATGATGTTAGTGAAGAATAAATTTAAAACATACAAAATAAGGAGGATATTGTTATGGAAACGCTGAAAAACAAGATTGATTTTGCAGTGGTCTTCAGGGTAAAGAATGCAAATCCGAATGGAGATCCGCTGAATGGAAATCGTCCGCGTGTCACTTACGATGGACTTGGCGAACTGTCCGATGTTTGCATCAAGCGTAAGATTCGCAACAGGCTGATGGAAACCTTGCCTAAATCAAAAGTGAAGATTGATAAAGATGAAAAGGAGATATGCCCTGTTTTTGTTCAATCTGATGACAATAAGCTTGATGGCCATCCCAGCCTGAGGTCTCGTGCAGATGAAGTGCTGTCTCATGTAAAGATTGAAAAAGACATAATTGAAATCGCATGTAAAACATGGTTTGATGTTCGGGCATTCGGCCAACTCTTTGCCTTTAAAGGCAAAGGCTCGAAAAAAACTAAAACAAAGGAGGCAAATGAAACCGGTGATGACAAGGGCGTTTCCATAGGAATACGTGGCCCCGTGAGCATCCACTCGGCATTCAGCATTAACCCTGTTGATGTAACAAGCATTCAAATTACGAAAAGTGTTAGCGGAGAAGGTGATGGCAAAAAGAAGGCATCTGACACCATGGGAATGAAGCACCGTGTTGACCGTGGTATTTATGTCTTTTATGGAAGCATGAACTCACAGCTTGCAGTAAAAACAGGGTTCAGTGACAGCGATGCAGAGGTCATTAAGTCTGTCCTGCCGCGTCTTTTTGAGAATGACGAATCATCCGCACGGCCAGCGGGGAGTATGGAGGTTCTCAAAGTGGTTTGGTGGCATCATAACTGTCCGAGCGGCCAATGCTCATCGGCCAAGGTGCACAGAAGCCTGAAAGTCACAGACACTGACGACCTGGACAAGTTAATTTCTTTTGATAATGTGAATGGGCTAGTTCCTGAAGTAATCGATGGCGTATGACTTACATGTGACAATCAATCATAGACCCCATCATGGTTTCTGCTCTTCAACATTACAGCTACTGCCCGCGGCAATCGATAAGGAGAAACCCCCCTCTGGAATTGGAATTGAAGAATGGCCGGAAGAGAATGTATTCTGAGAAAGGAATGTGATAGCAATATGGGAAAAAAGGGTGAACAAGTTCCGGTAAAAAGCGAATTGACCCTTTATCAGACAGAGGACGGCAAAACCAGAATTGAAGTTCATCTGCAGGATGAAACGGTCTGGCTAAGTCAGAAGCTCATGGCTGACTTATTTCAGAAAGATATCAGGACAATTAATGAGCACATCAAAAATATCTTTGAAGAGGGCGAACTTATGATTGAATCAGTTATCCGGAAATTCCGGATAACTGCCGCTGACGGAAAAAATTATGATACAGCCCACTACAACCTTGATGTAATTATCTCCGTAGGCTATCGGGTAAAGTCCCAGCGTGGCACACAGTTCCGCATCTGGGCCACCCAACGGCTACGGGAATACATTGTCAAGGGTTTCACCATGGACGACGACCGGTTGAAGCAGGCCGGAGGCGGAAAGTATTTTGATGAACTCCTTGCCCGTATTCGCGACATCCGCTCCTCAGAAAAGGTCTTCTGGCGTAAGGTACTGGATATTTATGCCACCAGCATAGACTATGACCCCAATACGGACATCTCTCAGCAGTTCTTTGCTGCCGTGCAAAATAAGATGCACTGGGCTGCCCATGGGCATACGGCTGCCGAAATCATCCATGGCAGAGCGGATGCTGCAAAGCCGAACATGGGCATGACTGCCTGGTCAGGAGACAAACCCCGAAAAACTGACGCTGAAATTGCCAAAAACTACCTGAATGAAAAAGAGCTGGATATGTTAAACCGGATTGTCACCATGTATCTTGACTTTGCGGATATTCAGGCGCTGAGCCGCAAGCCCATGTATATGCGTGACTGGCTTGCAAAGCTGGACGACTTTCTCAAACTCAGCGGGCGGGATATTCTCACTCATACCGGTAAAGTAAGCCATGACAATGCCTTGGAAAAAGCCCACGCTGAATATGGAAAATACCGGAAGGAACGCCTGAATGAGCCTTCTCCGGTGGAGCTGCAGTTCCTTGAAGCGGTCGAGGAAATGAAGCAGTTTGAGAAAACAGAGAAGCGGGGGCATAGAAATGGCAGATGATTCTGTGGTTGAACCCATCATGGTCTCCGCCCTGGAGCATTACAGCTACTGCCCGCGCCAATGCGCCCTTATCCATGTGGAACAGACGTTTGATGAAAACTTGTATACCTTGCGTGGCAGGGTGGTGCATGAAAATGTTGATATTGAATCTTCTCACGTGCAGGAGGGCGTACGCTATGAAAGGGCGCTTCCTATCTGGTCAAAACGATTACATCTTGTCGGGAAGGCAGATATGGTAGAATTTCATGGAAATATTCCGTACCCTGTTGAATACAAATCGGGGAGGCACAGGGCAGGTCATCATGAAAGCTTGCAGCTTTGCGCACAGGCTATCTGCCTTGAAGAAATGCTTGGTGTGAAGGTTGAGAAGGGCGCCATTTTTTGGCATGCGTCCAGGGAGAGAAAAGAGGTGGTTTTTACGGAGGCCATGCGGGGTATGGTAGAAGAAACGGCTGTTGCCGTGCGCAAGATGATGGATGAAAGAACTGTGCCGCCGCCGGTGAACGATAAGCGGTGTAAAGATTGTTCTTTGAAGGAATCTTGTTTGCCCGCAGCGATTCAGGATAAGGGCAAAACCAGGCGCATGGCGGAAAGGCTGTTTGTTGTGGAATAACGGATTATTTAAAATTTTATTGCTACGGAATTGTTTGGTGGTTAGACCTATTGGAGCAATGATATAAAAATCAGGAGGTGGCATACTATGGCTGATCAAAAAGAACCCCCTCAGCTTATCCCGCCGCATGGCGGTTATCGGGAACTACAGTCTTATAAAATGTCGGAGATTGTGTATGATGCTACGATAGTATTTTGCGGCCGCTTCATTGACCGCCGCTCCCGCACCCACGACCAGATGGTGCAGGCCGCCCGCAGCGGCAAACAAAATATTGCTGAAGGCAGCATGGCCTCGGGCACGTCCAAAAAAACCGAACTCAAACTCGTCGGCGTGGCGCGGGCAAGCCTTGAAGAACTGCTCCTTGATTTTCAGGATTATCTGCGCCAGAAGGGGTTGCCCCTCTGGTCAAAAGATAACCCGCAAGCTACTCAAGCCAGAAATCTCTGTTATCAAAAAAATAGGTCTTATTTGACTTATAAGACCTATATCGAGCAAGGCTCGCCTGAAGTTGCTGCAAACACCTTGTGCTGCCTGATTCACCAGACAAACTACCTGCTTGACCAACAGTTACGGGCTTTGGGAAAGGCATTTCTGAAAGAAGACGGATTTACCGAGAGACTCTATCGTACGCGGTCACAGATGCGTAATGAAGAAAAGAGGCGTTGAAACAACGGCCCCAGGCGATAAATACTGTCAGGAGGAAAATATGAAACAGCTTTTGAACACGCTTTACGTGATGACGCAGGGCGCTTATCTTACCCTTGACCACGAAACGGTCAAGGTTGAAGTGTCGGGCAAGACCCAGCTTCAGGCGCCCCTTCACCATTTGGGCGCATTATTTACCTTTGGCAACGTGATGATGAGCCCGTTTCTTATGCACCACTGCACGGAAAACGGCAAGGCCATCGTGTTTCTTGATGCAAATGGGCGGTTTCTAGCCAGGGTCGTCGGCAAAACGACGGGAAACGTCCTGCTCAGACAGGCACAGTTTGAGGCCGTAAGGGACGCGCAGAAGGCCGCGTCCATTGCAAAATCCATCGTCGCCGCAAAACTGCAAAACTCACGGCAAATCCTCTTGCGCGGCGCAAGGGAGGCAAACGATAGCGGAATAGAGACCGGATTAAGGCAGGCGGCTACCGTCCTTTCAGATGCGATCCACAACCTGAAGAATAGCGGCACGGTTGACGAAACCAGGGGTTTCGAGGGTGTGTCCGCAAGCGCATACTTTCAGGTCTTTGATACAATGGTCAAGGAAAACCGGGATACCTTTCTCATGAAGGGCAGGACGAGGCGTCCGCCGCGAGACCCTATAAACGCGCTCTTGTCGTTCCTTTACACCCTGCTCCTGAACGACTGCGTATCGGCAGTGGAAGGCGTTGGGCTTGATCCCCAGATGGGATTTCTGCACGCCCTAAGACCGGGGCGTCCGGCGCTTGGACTCGATCTCATGGAGGAGTTACGTTCGGTACTGGCAGACAGGCTTGCCCTTACCCTCATCAATCTCCGGCAGATTAACGGTAAGGATTTTGAGGAAAGAACGGGGGGCGCGGTATATTTGAATGATGCGGGAAGGAAGACCGTTGTGGTTGCATACCAGAAGCGGAAGCAGGAAGAGTTCACCCATCCGCTCCTGGAGGAAAAGGTACCCTTCGGCCTGATCCCGCACGTCCAGGCAAGGCTTTTAGCGCGGCACTTGCGGGGGGACATGGAGGAATATATACCGGTCTTGTATTCCTGATTGTATAGGATTTTCAATGTTTTTGGTAGGAGCCAACTCCTGTTGGCGATAGACACATGCACACCGTTGGATATTGCCAATCGCCGTCAGGAGACGGCTCCTACCAAACGGATTTAAACCGTAAAGGGTGAGAAAACCGTATTGTACAGGAAGGGAATTATGTGGATAATAGTTACCTATGACGTTACAACGGAGACAAAGCAAGGACGCAAAAGGCTTCGCAGGGTTGCCCAGGCTTGTAAGAACTTTGGACAAAGGGTGCAGAAGTCCGTCTTTGAATGTTCGGTAGACCAGGCGCAGTTTGAAACCCTTCGGCACGGTTTGCTGAAAGAAATTGATACGAAAGAAGATAGCCTGAGATTCTACCGGCTACACGAGCCACGGGATAAATATGTGGAGGAGTATGGCGTTAACAGGACGGTATTTTTTGGCGAGCCTTTGATTATTTAGCGCGAACCTGTTGTTCCATCAAAAACACAGGGAGGTCCGCGAACGGTGTAAAAGCTTATAACAATTTATCTTAAAGGGGGTGCGCTATTAATAAACGGTCACAAATGGACGCCAAAATGGGAAGTTCGCAAATACGCGGACATAAATATCTGAAATTAAACAGATACCAAGAGGCGCTATAGCATCCAGCCTTCGGGCTGGATGAGGATTGAAACGGAAAAGTCGAACTCTTTTACCTCGTTGCCGAGGATAGCATCCAGCCTTCGGGCTGGATGAGGATTGAAACATTAGAACTGCTGCCGTTACAACGAAAGTGAGGGATAGCATCCAGCCTTCGGGCTGGATGAGGATTGAAACATCTCCGCAGCGTATAGCAATGACACAGTGGCAAATAGCATCCAGCCTTCGGGCTGGATGAGGATTGAAACTAGTTGCCTTCTGGCTATCCTACCCCCCTAGGCGTCATAGCATCCAGCCTTCGGGCTGGATGAGGATTGAAACTGCGACAACATTGAGCTTGCCCGCCTTGCAAGAATAGCATCCAGCCTTCGGGCTGGATGAGGATTGAAACCACAAAACGTACCCCTTCTTTCTGAAAGGTTTTATAGCATCCAGCCTTCGGGCTGGATGAGGATTGAAACCCAATGTCGCAAGATTCTTTGAATTCTTTTTGCCATAGCATCCAGCCTTCGGGCTGGATGAGGATTGAAACTGATAATTTGCGGAGAAAAACCATGAAAAAGCATATAGCATCCAGCCTTCGGGCTGGATGAGGATTGAAACGCAAATAAGGCTATACCACCGGTGGGGGCTAAAAAAAAACGCCGAAGGCATGATTTAAATGACCGTTTTTGACGTATATTCGCTAAGTTTCGCCTTCAGTTTAAGGATACCTTGAATATTTGGTTTCAATAATAGCGCCTTGTTTAAATATTTCAGGGCGTTTTCATATTCTTCCAGACCAATATAACACTCGGCCATTTTTTTGTAAATAAAGGCAGTTTCTTGTTTCGGGAGGTCTAGCATGAGCGCCTTTTCGCAATAATCGAGTGCTTTTCTGTGGGTGGCGTTTTTCACCAGCTTGCGGCAATAGATAGTCCTCAGCCGCTCTTTGATTTCTTTGGAAAGGTGGCTTCGGTGACCGTTTTTCTGTATTCTTTCAAGGGTAGCCTCGTAAAGTAGAAAGGCAGACACATAGTCCCTGCTTTTTTCGTATGCCTCGGCGAGGAGGAATTTGAAGTCGATGTGGTCCTTGTGGCTAAGGTGCAAAAGGGGGGCATCCGTCGTATGATCTCTTATTAATGATTGGTACTTTTCGGTAGCCCTTTGGGTCTGCCCGTCTAAAAGGTGCGTAAAGATTATCCGTATTCTGGCCTGGACGTCGCTGGACGTCTTATTGGTTTCCGCCGTTCCGGAGGATTCATGTGTATTCTTGGTCTGTTTGTGGTTCTTGCATAATCGGTCGTATTGTTCCCGGCTGGTTGAGTCAGAAAGGGTTTTATACGCCTGGATAATAACCTTCGTCTTCGATTCTGCCCATCGCTTGTTAATAACATGGAGGTCTGGATGGTATTTTTTTATCAGCGTTCGAAACGATTGTTTAATCTCTTCTATACTTACTGTTTGATGTAACTCAAGTACGTCGTAATAGTTAACCACGGCTAAAATTCTATAAGGTTAAGATTAATCTTGTTAAAGCTAAAAACCCATGCTAACAGCAATGCTGCTGTCTGTCAATAGGTTTCATGAAAGGCGTTATGATAAACCACAGCATCCATTAAGAATGCCAAGCCAGACGTGTTTACGGCAACAGAAAAAAGACTAACCGGTAAGATGGCAAGCGCTAAAAAGATGTAAACGGGGTAAAGAAAGGAAAACCCCTTATATTTCATTAATTCTTTTTGACTTTTTTATAAATACTTCTATAATAAGTTCTATATATGATAAATTATTTACCTATACTAATATTATTTATTGTCGCTGTAGGTTTCGCGGTTACCAACGTGGCGCTTTCTGCAATCTTGGGAAAGCAGAAGCCCAGCCTGGAAAAGCTTAGCCCTTACGAGTGCGGTATCGAGCCGATAGGCTCTGCGCGTGAGCGGTTTTCCGTAAAATTCTACTTAATAGCGATGTTGTTTGTTATTTTTGATATCGAAGTTATCTTCCTCTACCCCTGGGCGGTGGCCTTCAAGTCGCTCAAGGTATTCGGTTTTGTAGAGATGGTAATTTTTATCGGTATCTTATTTATTTGCTACTTTTATATCTGGAAGCGGGGAGGGCTGGAATGGGATTAGAAAGCCACCTGGGTGATACTGTCCTTACAACCACCCTAAACGCCATGATAAATTGGGCGCGTAAATCGTCCCTCTGGCCTATGCCTTTTGGATTGGCCTGTTGTGCTATTGAGATGATGGCGTCGGTTGCGCCTCGTTTTGACCTTGCGCGGTTCGGGGCGGAGGTCTTTCGGTTTTCGCCGCGACAATCCGATTTGATGATCGTTGCGGGCACCCTTACCTATAAAATGGCGCCCGTGGCTAAAAAGATTTACGAACAGATGCCGGAACCTAAATGGGTTATTGCAATGGGCGCGTGTGCTATTTCAGGCGGGGTGTTCAATACCTACAGCGTCGTGCAGGGGATAGATGAGATTTTGCCGGTGGACGTTTACCTGCCGGGATGTCCTCCGCGTCCGGAGGCACTCATCCATGCTATTATGGAAATACAGAAAAAAATTGAGAAGGAATCTGTAAGGGCATAGCCGGAAAGTATCTGAAGAGGTTCAAAATAGCAGGATAATGCCGAAGACCGGCTAAAAGCAAGGGGAACCACAGATTACACAGATTTTGATTTTTAATTAACCCTGTCAGGGTTAAAAACCCTGACAGGGTTGGTTTGACGCACCGATTTCGTGCTTCTGACTATGATTTATAATGTAGAAACACGGTATTCCGCGTTCCTACTTTGAAGATTCTATACGTTACATTACGATAAGCGAGTTGACGCACTATTCTATGGATAATGAAGCTATAACAACATTGGTCAAAAAATATTTTCCAGAGGAGATTGTCAGCTCCGGCATATTTCGTAACGAATTAACGTTGCAGGTAAAAAAGAAATCCGTTGTTGAGGTTGCCCGGTTCCTTAAGGAAAACAAAGAACTGGATTTTGATTTCCTATCTGATTTGTGTGGCGTAGACAGGGTTGAGCATGATGGTGTTTTCGAGGTTGTTTACCATCTCTATTCGATACATAAGAACCACCGGTTGCGGCTTAAGGCGCAGCTTTCTTCGGATAACCCCTGCGTATCGACGGTGACAACGGTGTGGAAGACGGCTGATTGGCATGAGAGGGAGACGTTCGACATGTTTGGCATTCGGTTCGATGGTCATCCCGATTTAAGGAAGATACTCACCCCTGACGATTTTGAAGGACACCCCTTGCGAAAAGATTATCCTCTTGATGGCAGGCAACCGGCTACGTTGCGGGACGTCTACCGAAAGGACAAGTCGTGACTGCTACGGCCACCACCTCTACACAATTAATGTCCATTAACATGGGGCCGCAGCATCCCAGCACGCACGGCGTGCTGAGGTTGATGCTGGAACTCGACGGAGAAGTGATCGTCAAGGCTACCCCTCATATCGGATTTCTCCACAGGGGTGTGGAAAAGCTTGCTGAGTACAAAACCTATCACCAGGTGATACCCCTTACCGACCGTTTGGACTATGTAGCGCCGTTTTCAAATAACTTAGCTTATGCCCTTGCCGTAGAGAAATTGCTTGGCATTGAGGCTCCTGAAAGGGCGCAGCATATCAGGGTTCTCTTCTGTGAACTTACCAGAATTTCCTCTCACTTGTTGTGGTTGGCCACCCATGCGCTTGATATTGGCGCAATGACCGTGTTTTTCTACTGCTTTAGGGAGCGCGAGACTATTTACGACCTGTTTGAGATGGTTTCCGGTTCGAGGATGAATCTTTCCTACGTGCGCGTGGGCGGTGTATCCAGGGAGTTACCTGCGGGGTTTTTAGAAGACACAAGAAAATTTGTCGCCGCATTTCCCGCGCGATTGCAAGAATATGAAACGCTTTTAACGGATAACCCAATATGGAAAAAACGCACTGTCGGTGTCGGCATTATTTCCGCCGAGGATGCTATTGATTACGGGCTGAGCGGGCCAAGCTTAAGAGGCTCAGGGGTAAACTGGGATATTAGAAAATCGGAACCCTATTCCAGCTACGACAAATACCATTTTACCGTTCCTTTGGGTGAGAATGGGGACGTTTACGACCGGTACCGGGTGCGTATCGACGAGATGCGCCAAAGTAACAGCATTGTCCACCAGGCGTTAAACCTTCTTCCTAAAGGGGACTTTCTTGCCAGGATTCCCAATGTGTCCTTGCCTTCCAAGGAGGACGTGGAAACGAAGATGGAGTCCATGATCAGCCATTTCAAGTTCATTACAGACGGTATTCAGCCTCCGAAGGGCGAGGTCTATGCCTGTATCGAGGCACCCAAGGGTGAGTTGGGATTTTACGTGGTAAGCGACGGTTCCAATCATCCGTATCGCGTAAAAATACGTCCACCCTCTTTTGTTAATCTTGAAGCGCTGTCCAAAATGATAGAGGGGAGTTTGCTGCCTGACGTTGTTGCCACCATAGGGAGTTTGGATATTGTTCTGGGGGAGATTGATCGCTAAGTTATGGCTACTACAAACGAAAAATCTTTACAAGCAGAGGAAGTAGATCTTTTAGCGCTTGAAAAAATACTGGAAGACTATAAGGGCAAAAGAGGGGCGATAATTCCGGTATTACAGAAGGTACAGAATAAATATGGGTATCTGCCGGAGTCTGCCGTTTACCTGATTGCCGAAAGGTTTAATATCAGCGTAAGTGAAATTATCGGGGTTGCGACCTTTTATGCCCAGTTTCATTTAAAACCGCGCGGAAAGCACGTGGTTAAGGTGTGTTGTGGAACGGCCTGTCACGTGAAAAATGCAAAGCGCCTTTCAAATAAAATAGAGTCGAAATTAAAGATTAAGGTGAATGAAACTACGGAAGACAGGGAGTTTACGTTTGAGGAGGTGTCTTGCCTGGGCGCCTGTGGAATTGCCCCGGTGGTGACGATTGATGACCACGTACACGGCGAAATATCTCCTGAAAAACTTGATGAGGTTTTGGATACTTTCAAGCAGCCTGCTGGGTAAACGAGAGAATGGATAATACATTTACACATTTAGAGAATAACAACAAGGTCGATGATGGCGGGGGCAAAACGCACTCCGTTATCGCCGTTTGCCTGGGTACCGGCGGGGTTGCCGCAGGCGGCAATTACGTCTACCAGAAATTTGAGGAAGAGATTAAAAGGTTAAATCTGGATATCACCCTGGGAAAGCGTGTTTGCAAAACTTCCAAAACGGGTTGCAGGGGTTTGTGTTCAAAAGACGTCCTTGTTGACATCACAATACCTGGGGCGAAACCGTTAACCTACGAGAAGGTTACCGCTGCGATGGTTCCCAATATTGTTGAAGAGCATCTGGTAAAAAACACCCCGATTGAAAAATGGCTGGCAAAGGAAGATTACCACAAATTCTATGACAGCCAGTACCGCCTTGTGCTTGGCAACTGTGGTGTAATCGATCCGGAAGACATAGAGGCATATATTTATAGGGGTGGATACGAGGCGCTCAAAAAAGTCTTAAAAACGATGAAACCTGAAGATGTTATACAGGAGATTAAGAAGTCAGGCCTTAGAGGGCGTGGCGGCGGCGGGTTCCCAACGGGTGAAAAGTGGGCGTCCGGCGCGAAATATTCCGCCGATGAGAAGTTTATCGTCTGCAATGCGGACGAAGGCGACCCCGGCGCTTTTATGGATAGAAGCCTTATGGAAGGCGACCCCCATGCGGTGCTGGAAGGCATGATTATCGGGGGATACGCGATAAAGGCCACAAGCGGATACATATACATACGCGCCGAGTACCCATTGGCCGTGAAACGGTTGCACATCGCTATTGAACAAGCGCATGAACGTGGATTCTTAGGGGAAAATATTTTAAATAGCGGCTACAGCCTTACTATTTTTGTCAAGGAAGGTGCTGGTGCATTTGTTTGCGGCGAATCGACCGCGCTACAATATTCTATCGAGGGGAAACGGGGCATGCCGCGCACAAGGCCACCCCAATCAGTGGAAGCAGGGTTGTGGGATAAACCCACTGTTTTAAACAATGTGGAAACGTTTGGCAACGTGCCGATAATTCTTACAAGAGGCGCAGACTGGTATTCGAAGCTTGGCACGGAAAAAAGCAAGGGCACGAAGATATTTTCTTTGACGGGCAGGATAAAAAACCCGGGGCTTATAGAAGTACCCATGGGCGCTACGATACGGCAGATCGTGTTCGATATGGGTGGTGGCATTCCAAAAAAGAAAAAGTTCAAGGCCGTGCAAATTGGTGGCCCGTCGGGTGGGTGTCTGCCTGAATCCCTGCTTGATACCCCCATTGATTACGAATCCCTTCTCGGATTAGGCGCTATGATGGGTTCCGGTAGTTTTGTGGTCGTTGATGAAACGACTTGTATGGTAGATATGGCACGGTTTTTTATGACCTTTTGCGCAAATGAATCCTGCGGGAAATGCCCGCCATGCCGGATCGGGACAACCCTTATGCTGGAGATTCTTACCCGCATTACCATGGGCGAGGGCGAAGAGAAGGATATCGAAGTTTTAGAGCAGATGAGCGACGAGATGAAGGTGATGTCTCTTTGCGGCCTCGGCCAATCCGCACCCAATCCGGTAAAATCGACGCTCCGGTATTTTAAGGATGAGTACCTCTCACATATTCGCGACAAGGTTTGTCCTACCGCTACCTGTCCAGCGCTCCATAAATATGAAGTAACTTCAGAAAAGTGTGTAAAATGTCAGGCGTGTATCCGCAACTGCCCGGTTAAGGCCATCAGCGGTAGCGCGGCGGAAACCGCCGTTATCGATAAGGGAAAATGTATTAAGTGTAATCTCTGCTACGAAAAATGTAATTTCATGGCGATCAAATGAAAACAGTACATCTTGTTATTGACGATAAAACAATTGCAGTTCCCGAGGGAACAAATATATTCCAGGCGGCGATAGATAATAACATCTACATTCCGGGGCTGTGCTATCACCCGAAACTGCCCCAGTTTGGCGGATGCCGGCTTTGCATGGTGGAGGTGACGGAGCGAAGGACGGGGCATCGCTTTGCCTGCGCCCACCCCGTATCGGAAGGGATGATCGTAAAGGTCAATACCCCGAAGATAACCCGGTACCGAAAGGCCGTTATGGAATATTTGCTGGCGCACCATCCACTTGATTGTCCTACCTGCGACAAATCGGGCGAGTGTGGGTTGCAAAACATTTCTCATGAACTCAATATGTCCCCGGGGCGGTTTAAGACCACCCGGATGAATGCCCCGATGATCCGTGATAATCCTCTCCTGGAATTGAACCGGAACCGTTGTGTACTTTGCGGAAGGTGCGTCAGCACGTGCAAAGAAGTTGAGGGGCTAGGGGCTATCGACTTCCAGAATCGCGGCATTAAGACGGTTATCGGAACGGCATTTGACAAACCGCTGGATTGCAGCTTCTGCGGCGGTTGTGTGGCGGTTTGCCCGACGGGCGCGTGGCAGGACAGGACGTTTGGATTTAGCGGCAGGTCATGGGAATTAATGAAAACCCCCACGATATGCCCTTATTGCAGTGTCGGGTGTACGATTGTGTTAAATACGAAGTCCGCCTCTCCGCGGCATGATGGGGGAGTGGCAACCGTGAAGCGCGTAACGTCCGACGATTACACCGGAATAAACGAAGGCAACCTTTGCGTAAAGGGGAGATTTGGCTATGAGTTTATACACTCTTCAGAACGTATAAACACCCCCTTGCTGCGCAGAGACGGTGAATTGATCCCCGTTTCCTGGGATGAGGCCATTGCCTGTATATCGGAAAATTTCAAAAAGATAATTGCCGAACACGGCGGGGCGTCCATCGGAGGCATTGGCTCAGAAAAATGCACCAATGAAGAAAATTACCTCTTCCAGAAATTCTGCAGGACCGTATTAAAAACCAATAACATTGACAATTTGAGCAATATAAAATCACCGTTTCTTAACGGGCTTATTTATAAATCGGTTATCCATGGATTTGCGTCGGCGTCGATCAAAGATATTGAAACAGCAACGACCCTGTTCTTTTTCGGGGCAGATATAACAGAGGCGCACCCGGTGATCGGCAACATGGCCAGAAAAGCAATACGATTAAAAGGCGCTAATCTCGTCATTGCCAATGCGAGGAACGTCCAGTTCCAAAGCCAGGCGAGGTGTGACGTTCGTCTAAAATATGCCCTGGGAACTCAGGTGGCGTTGGTTAATGCCATCATGAAGGCCATTATTGATGGGAATCTTGTGGACTTGAAAAAGGTGGAGACGTCCACGAACAACTTTCCGGCATTGCGCACCCAGTTAAACAACTTTGATCCGAAAGATGCCTTACAATTGACGGGTATTTCCGCAGAAACGATAAAACAGGTTGCCACGCTGTTAACGGGCAACGGGAACAGTTACCTTGTTTGCGGCAAGGACATAGAGGAAGACCCGCTGGGCAAGGATATCATAGAGGCATTGCTGAATCTGTGTGCGCTTATTAACGCCAGCCACAATACGGATGCAAATAGCGCCAGGGTTTCGATATTCTTTTCAAGGTCTCATAATAATTCCCAGGGGGTTAATGACGTGGGGGTTGTTCCCGGATATCTGCCGGGATATGCCGATATTGAGAATGCCTCTTCCAGGGAAACCGTGGAAAACGTCTGGGGTGTGAAATTACCCGATGATAGGTGCAAGGACATCTTTGACCTTGCGCTCCAGGATAAATTAAAGGCGCTTTACATCATGGGGGAAAATCCCGTGGTCAATCATCCCGACGGCAAAAAAGTCCATGACGCCCTGCCGAAGATGGGATTTATCGTTGTCCAGGACACCTTTCTAACGGAAACCGCGCGGTTGGCAAACGTCGTCCTTCCGTCTGCCACCTTTGCTGAAAAGGAAGGCACCTTTACCAACATGGGAATGCTTGTGCAACGGCTGAACAAGGCCATCCCGCCCGTTGGAAACGCCAGGCCGGATTGGCAAATCATATCCGATCTTGCGAAGAAGATGGGACATGCGTTTGCGTATGCCAGCCCAAAGGACATTATGGTGGAACTGGAACGGGTCTCACCGGCTTACTCAGGAATTATTTATGACCGTCTGAAGAGAAAAGAATTCCATTGGACGTCGTTTTTCTTAACGAAGAACAAGCCATTGAAGTACACGTTTGGCGTTATTGAGCCGGGCGTTTTGAATATAAATGCGAGCAAGGATTATCCGTTCATTTTACTCACCGGCGCAAGCCTGAACCATCAAGGGACTTTTTCAAGGCACACAAAGGCGCTGACGTCGGTTGCCCCGGAATGTCTTGTTGAGGTAAGCAGGAACGATGCGCGGGCAATGGGCGTCAATAATGGAGATGTGATTACCATCGAATCCGCCCGTAGCAAGATAAAATTGAAGGCAAAGGTTTCCGGCAAGGTATCGGAGGGAATGGTGTTCATTTCCGAAGACTATGAACGGCAACCGGTGAATCTCTTGAAAGACGGGGCATATACGCCCGTCAGAATTCATAAGGAAGTCGGGTGAACTATGGCAAAAAAAGGGCAAACGTATTTTTGCGAGATATGCAGGCAAAAAGTCACCGTGATTGAAGAAGGCTTTGGCGTACTGGTTTGCTGCGGTCAGGAGATGAAGCTCGTTGCACCCAAAGGTATGATGGAAACCTGGACAACAGCTCACCACGCGCCCGATGGCGGCGTGCCTTATGTATGCAAGGCGTGTAATCAGAAGGTGCGGGTTGTTGCTGAAACGACGGGTATATTGGAGTGTTGCGGGCAGAAGATGGTGCGGGAAGGGTGATAGCTCTTTATAGCTAATAAAAGGCGTTTGAAACCACAGATTTCACAGATTGCACAGATTTTTGATTGTTAAGTACCATGGCTTACCAGGGGGAATATGGTAATTAGGCGCTTAGGGTATTCCAATTTACTGTTAAAGGTCGAATGTTTACTTCTAACATTGGAGATGCGCTACACGGTAATGTAGTAAATGCCAACCCCCTAAAAGA
>Ga0315281_10002710_pt1 | contig 26214 bp, 28 predicted proteins | sample YL17G07_0_MG_FD_204540 | JGI IMG/M metagenome (GOLD analysis project Ga0315281, IMG submission 204540) | Sediment microbial communities from Yellowstone Lake, YNP, Wyoming, USA - YL17G07_0 | ecosystem: Environmental > Aquatic > Freshwater > Lake > Sediment | place: USA: Wyoming | collected... | reverse complement strand
CCTGACAGTCCCTTAAAGATGAACACGAAATAAAGGGTAGCGTCCCCTTTACTCTCTGCAGAATCAGAAAATAAATCTGTCCCCTTTCTGCGGTCCCCTTTCTGCGTTGATTACTCGGGGGCGCAAGCAGTGTTAGTCGGTGCAGAGTCTTTCAAATCTCTTCGAGAGTCTTATCCAAATTACTATCTTGATACAGAGCACTTCTTGCGTAGCATTGACCAGTTCACAAAGAGGTATCGGCGTGCCCCCTAACAAGCAGGTAGGGTCAGACTCCGTCCCCCTTTCTTTCAGTGTCAGGTCTCACATTCCAACAATTTGGTCAGGCTAATCATTTGGGCTTTTGCAGAAAAAATCGTAAATACGGCGTAACACCGGCCCGGAACTCCGCATAAATCGCGGAACCCTTTACGCCAGAAAAATCTTTAAACGCACTGAGCAAAAGTCTTGGCACCAGCTTGTTGATTAAACGGGATTTACGTTCATCGTCCGCGTCCAGGGCAGCAACGACATTGGCGGTAATATTTGTCTCGTTAATCAGAATGAGTCCTGAGTCGCGGATTTGTTGCCGCCATTTCTCCATCTTTTCCATGTCACGAAAATCCGCATACAGGAAGTATCCGCCGGGGCGCAGTACCCGTCGCACCTGGCTGAGAAATGCGTCCACCGATCCGTAACAGTGCGATGATTCAACGTTGATGACGGCATCAAAAGCGCTATCGTCGAACGGCAGGTCCTCGGCGTCGCCTTGCACAAAGCTCAGGCCCTGAATGTTGTAGACTTCGCTGCACAAGGCAACTGCCTTGGCGGAGAAATCGACCCCCACCATCACCGCCGGTTTGTGGTAACGCTTGATATAGGCGGCGCCTCCGCCACGGCCGCTGCCTATTTCGAGTACCCGCAGATTCGCAAGATTCACCCCGTTGACGACGGCGTGATAGAGCTGCACGCTGTATCGATTCGCTTCGTCGCTTGCATCGAGCGCAATGGGATCGGCGGGGATTGCGGCGTAGCCGTAATTCATAAAGGACCAATCCCCGGTCCGGTGCAGGCCCGCCAGGAATTCATACCACCATCGCCATAACAATTTCTTGATCGGCGCGAAGCGGCACAGAAATATAAATACGCGGGCAGACATCAGGGAATGGTCGGTAACTCGAGATTAATCTCGGTAGAGGTTTATATCATATAATGAAACGCGGGACTAAAAACTGGGTCAGAACATTGACATAATGGGTCAGTGGGAAAATCCGTGGGAAAATCCGGGTCAGAGAGGAATTGTTGCTAATATAAGCAGGAAATCCTCTCTGCCCCGGTTTTTTTGTCTTTGGAGTAAAAACATTGGTACGTAAATCGCTTAACAATAAGAAGTTACAATCTATTCAAGTTGCTGATATTGACATCGCACTCCAGATGCTAAAGAGGTATCTGAATGCGCAGGATATCAACCCGTTACTCTCTTCCCTGGAAACACTCAGAACGGATCCACAAAATGAAGCCCATCAGGAACAAGTGATCAATGCCTTCAATGAATTGGGTCCGCTGCAAGGTGCTGCATTAACGTATGCTCCGTATCTCCACATTTTTGCTTCGGATGATCCGTTCGGCGATTAGTTTTAGACGAGTCTTTTAATGAAGTTTGTCTGTTACACCGACTGGGAGCAATTACCGGAAAGTGCGAGTGCGCTCTTTGCACAGGCGGAGCAGGACAGCCTATTTTTTTCGCGCCAGTGGTTTGAGTGCCTGACGGCCACTGCACTGGAGGCAGACCACACGCTGGTATTGGCCTGCGTAGTGTCCGGAGACAAGGTCATGGCAATGCTGCCGCTGATGCGGTGCGCTGGTGTTAAAACCTGGTACTCGCTGCGGCATGGCTTTACGCCGATTTATAACCTGTTACTGGCGAAGGATGATCAGGAGCGGGTGATTACCTGTCTGGCCGAGGCGTTAAGCCAGTTACCGGTAAATGGATTGCTGTTGGAGCCGGTTGCCGACGACGACAGCAAGTTAACTTGCTTACAAAAGCGCCTGGCAACAGCCGGATATCACTGTGAATATCGCTTTCGGCACTATAACTGGATCTACCGCCTGCAGGGTGAGTCCTATGCAGAGTATATGGCAGCTCGTCCTGCCCAGCTGCGCAATACCATCGTCCGTAAAAAGTGCAAACTTGAACGTGAACACGGTTACGAAATTCGCCTATTTACTGGCGATGAAGTACTACGCGGCATGCCCGATTACTATGTGGTCTACCATGCCAGCTGGAAGCAGAATGAAATCAGGAATGCAGCCTTTCAAGATTGCTTTATCGAGAAATTTACTCGGGCGGGTTGGTCCAGATTGGCGATTCTATATATAAAGGGGCAGCCCGTCGCAGCACAGCTTTGGTTTGTCCACAACGATAAGGCGAGCATATTCAGACTGGCGTATGACAAGGCGTGGCGACAGTATTCACCGGGTTCAATACTGACCAGCTTTCTGATGGAGTACGTGATCGATACCGACCGGGTGAATGAAATCGATTTTCTGACCGGCAATGATGCCTACAAACAGGACTGGATGTCGGAGCGCAGAGAACGGTTCCTGTTGAGCTGTGTAAAAAATATAAAACCCGTAAGCAGGACTGCACGGTTCGCCGAAACACTGAAACGCGTACTGAAGAAACGATAAGGAATCAACATAAACAATTCGTATTGGTTTATCTGGGTGGCGGAATAACGGGTCAGAATCGATGGAATCCCAAACACCTGCTGGTCGTTCAGTCACGCGTTACTTCCTGCTCCTGTTCGGTTTGTGCATCCCGTTCTGGGTGATCGGGGCCATTGTCGATATCGAGCTCTTCCCTGGGCTCAAGCTTTTTCAGATGGGACTGGCGATGCCGATGGTGGCCGCGATGATCCTGACATTTTATGACCGCGGTTGGGCTGGCACCGCGGCACTTCTGCGCAGAACCTATGATGCCCACCGTATCAAACCGCTGATCTGGTTGTTGCCGATATTTCTTGTCATTCCGAGTGTCGGCGCCATCAACTATTGGATCATGCGACAGGTCGGTTTCGACATCGCGCCGCCAACATTCTCCTGGGCTGTCTTTCTTGGCTACTGCACTATCTTCTTCATGACTTATGCAGAGGAGCTGGGCCTTACCGGTTATGCACTCGACCCACTGCAGAAACGCCACAGCGCACTTGTTACCAGTCTTGTCCTTGGTCTTGTCTGGGCCGCCTACCATATCCCCGGTTTCGTGATTAGCGGTTATTACACGGCGGGGTGGATCTTCTGGCAGACTGTGTGCATCGTGTTGTTGCGCGTGTTGTTCGTCTGGATTTACAACAACGCTGGCCAGAGCCTGTTCTCCATGGCCTTGTGTCATTGGACTTACGGCCTCTTCTGGAGCCTGTGGCCGCAGGAGAACCTTCAGTTGGCGGTGTCATTCTACAGACCGGAAATCGCCGCCGGTGTCGTGGCGCTCTACGTCCTGATAGTTGTTTATCTCTGGGGTCCGAAGACGCTGGCGCAGTTTCGGTTCATGCCCCGGCAGTGAAACTCCGCTAATATTTAGTAACAACTAAATATCTCCCAATATTGCCGAGGAAAAACGATGCGGTCTTGTGCGATATGCCTGTTGGCAGTACTCCTGCCGGTCACCATTGCCGCGGAGAATTTCCGTTCTGATTCGCAAAACAACAGAAAAGGTGACAAACAACAGAAAAGGTGACAGATTTATTTTCTCCCCATTTACCCTTACGGGGCCAACACTAACAAAAAGAAGAGGGACCACAAATGAATGCCACTTCGACGTCACGCAGCAAGAGTATTGACCGCTTTTATTATTGGGCAGCAATCGTTTCGTCATTGATCATCTTTACTGGCTTCGCGCAGACCTTCTATCTCAAGGGGCTGTTCAGCACTCCGGTTCTGTCGAATCTGTTGCTGGCGCATGGTCTCGTCATGACGGTCTGGTTCGCGCTGTTTATTACGCAAACCCGGCTTGTCGCGGCAGGGCGAACCGATCTGCACCGGCGTTTGGGCGTGGTTGGTGCAATGTGGGTGGTGGTGATCATGGCTGTGGGCATGGCCACGGCCATCGATGCCGTGAAGCGCGGCGCCACCCCCGTGCCGGAAGTCACGCCGCTCATGTTCATGGCCATTCCGTTTTTCGACGTAGTGGTCTTCGCGGCGCTCGTAGGTGTTGCGCTCTGGTACCGGCGTCGAAGCGATATTCACAAGCGGTTGATGCTGCTCGCCACCCTGAGCATTCTGGCTCCGGGCGTTGCGCGCATCCCGCTTGATTTCATCAAGCAAGGAGGCATGCCGATGATCATTGTCTTGACACTGCTCCCCGTGATTATTTGTGCAGCCGTGGACACTGTCAGAAATCGTAGACTGCATCCGGCCTTTGGATGGGGCGGTGCAGCTGTCATCGTTTCGTGGCCTTTGCGCCTGATGTTGGCGGGCACGGCCGCCTGGACGCAATTCGCGACCTGGATTGCGGCGTAAACGTGGCTTCGAATTAATGGGGACGGGATAAACTTTAATCCTCCGTCCTCTTTCGGATTTAAGGGGTCAGTACCCTTAAATCCAGCTGAAAAGCATGCGGAGACGGTGGGGTTAAAGTTCAGCCCCGCTTTTCCCGATAACAGGAAATGACGGGAGGATTAGCAGTGAACAGAAGAATCGGTATTGCGCTGGCGGTGATGCTGATTAGCCTGACCGGGGCCATCCATGCGGACCCATTAGACGATGGTCTTAAGGCATTCACGGCCGGCGACTACAAAAGAGCCATTGAGGCGTGGCGCCCGCTAGCGGATCAGGGGCTTGCCCTTGCGCAATCCAGGCTCGGATATTTGTACATGAACGGCCAGGGCGTCCAGCAGGACTACAAGGAGGCCGTGAGCTGGTATCGAAAGGCCGCAGATCAGGGCGATGCCGACGCCCAGAACAATCTCGGGGTGTTGTACTACAACGGCCAAGGCGTTACGCAAGACCACAAAGAGGCCGTGAGCTGGTACCGCAAGGCCGCGGATCAGGGTCATGCCCGTGCCCAGTACAATCTCGGGTGGATGAACAAGCATGGCCAGGGTATTCCGCAGGACTACAAAGAAGCCGTGAACTGGTACGGCAAGGCCGCGGAACAGGGCGATGCCAAGGCCCAACTAAATCTCGGGTTGATGAACGAAAACGGCCAAGGCGTTCCGCAGGACGACGTTGAAGCCGTGCTCTTGTACCGCAAGGCCGCCGAGCAGGGCTATGCCCTCGCCTTATACGATCTCGGTTTATCGTATTACAAAGGCCAAGGTGTTCCGCAGAACAATATCCTTGCTTACGTGCTGTTCAGTCTTGCCGTAGTGGGCGGTGAAGATAAAGCGATCAGCATTCGAGAAAGTATCCAAACGGTGATGACACCCGAAGAAATAGAGAAAGGCCAGGAGCTGGCAGCGGGATGGAAACCGGGGCAGCCGTTGCCGAAAAGCAAAGATACGAAAGAATAATATTATCGATACAACGGGGCAGGGATAAGCGATGCGAGCATCTATAAGACCCTTAAGAAAGCCCTGATGAATTACCACCCACCGTCCTGATCCCGGTCAACGAATAATCGGAGAATGCGGCTAGTCTGATGCTCTGGGGCAGCCTGCAGGGGAAACAAAATGGCAAGGGCGCGTCTTCGCAATGCGATTCTGCTTGGCATGGGCGTCGCCGTTGCCGGCTTGGGCGTGACGGCGTACTTATATCAACATGACATTCAACGGGCCCGTGACCGGATAGCGAGCGGTAGCCAGATTGCACAAACGCCCTGCGGGCCGATTGAATATGCCGTGGCTGGCGACGGACCACCGGTGCTGGTGGTGCATGGCGCCGCTGGCGGTTTCGATCAGGGCCTTGATTTGGGCAAACCGCTGGTAGAGCGCGGTTTTCGCGTTATCGTGATGTCGCGCTTCGGCTACCTGCGCACGCCGTTGCCGGCCGACGCCACGCCAGCTGCGCAGGCTGATGCGCATGCCTGCCTGCTCGATGCCTTGCACATCCGCCGTGCGGCAATCCTTGGTGTTTCGGCCGGCGCGCCATCTTCCCTGCAGTTCGCGATACGCCATCCGCAGCGCGCAACGGCACTGGTGCTGGTGGTGCCTGGCGCTTACAGGCCGCGAAGCGCCGATGACAGACGGGCGATGGTTGCGCCGGCCGGTACCGAATTCCTGTTCGACACCGCCATGCGCTCGGACTTCCTCTTCTGGGCCGCGATCCGTTTCGCCCCTGAGAGCATGTTGCGCGTGTTCCTGGCTACCGATCCGGCACTGGTTGCAAGCGCGAGTCGCGAAGAGCAGACGCGGGTCACCGAGGTGATAGAGCATATCCTGCCGGTAAGTCCGCGCCGGATCGGATTGCTCAACGAAGCCAAGGTGATGTCGACGCTTGAACGCTACCCGCTGGAGCGCATCACGGCACCCGCGCTCCTGATCAGCGCGCAGGACGACCAATTCGAAACCTATGAGACCGCCCGTTACACCACCGCACAGATACAGCGCGCACGCTTTCTCGGTTACCCGAGCGGGGGCCATGTGCTGGTCGGACGCCAGCAGGAAGCGATGGGCGAGGTTGCACGGTTTTTGAAAGAAGGGATTGAATAAAAATGGCGCTGGAAATGAGACTGTCATCCCTCCATGCGCCTTACCCGCACCTGATGAAATTCTGCCCAAGACTGTTCATGCGATGAGCGTGTCCGTGGGTCTGTGTCTGGCAATGGCGGGTGGCATCCGGGCGACAAGGCGGTTATTCTGCCTGCACCTTTGTTTCGCCGAACAGATGAAATAGTGACGATGCCGAACCAACGCGCACTCGCAAACCTCGAACGGATCAAGGACAGCTACGACGGCACAGGCGCAGAACGCAAGCTCGTACTGTTGCGCGCCCTCGATCGCACACTCTTGCGCACGGCGGGGCAGGTGGTTCGCCTGCACGAAGCGCTGTGCTTCCTGCGCGCGTATCCAGATAACATCCGTGTGGCGGCGCAGGTGGAGCGGATGCTGGTTCGCTTTTCCCGCCGCGCCGACTTGCAGACGCACCGCGATGCGCTGGCCGACTCGGGTATCGCTGGCACGGCGATTCACTACTGTTTTTTCTGGCCTACCGCACGCTGGCTCGCGCAGCGCTGGCCTGGTGAATTTTGTTTGGATCGCAGCGATACCGAGGCCGAGGAAAACATCGCCGATGCGTTGCCGATGCTCGTGACGCCTGCCGAGGTGCAGTGGTTGCGCGGACAGGATCCGGCTGGTTATGCCGCGCTTGATACGTTGCGTGGACATTCGACCGACGCGGTCTTTCTGGTTCGCGCAATTCAGGCCCTTCCGGGCGATTCGTTCACGCGCGAGGCGTTCTTCGACCGCCTCGACCCGAGTTGCGAGTTGTGCCCGGGCCGGGATACGCCAAGCCGCACGCTCGACCGCTACGCGGCCGCACCGGCAAGCTTTCGCAGCCAACCGCTGCGCCGCAGCCGACCCGATCTGCGTGTCGAAATACAACGGCCGCCACGCACGGTGCGCGCGCTCCCGCCGCACGAGGGCGCACGCCTCATCGAGCTTGCCCGTGGTGCATTGATTACACGCCAGCGTGACCTGGATGCATTCGCCTATGGTGATGCACGCGACGTGCGCATCGTGGACCATGGCAACGGGCTGGTCTTCGCTCTGGTGGGCATGCAGCCCGAACGCCGCACGCTGTTACCGGCGATTTACGGCATCCTTACCCTGCAAAACGGCGTGCCGGTCGGTTACTCGCAGGCCGATGTGATTGCCGGTGCTGCGGCAATATCATTCAACACCTTCCAGACATTTCGCGGAGGCGAGACGGCACACACGTTCGCGCGACTGCTCGCGACTATCCGGCATGTTTTCGGCGCCACCTCGTTCAGCATCGAGCCCTATCAACTCGGACTAGACAATGACGAGGGAATCGAAACAGGAGCATGGTGGTTTTACTACAAGCTGGGTTTTCGTCCACGTTCGGCGGCAGCGCGCCGCATTGCGCGCTCCGAAGTCGAGAGGATTAAGGTGAAACCAAGCCGCCGGTCGTCGCCTGCCACGCTGCGCAAGCTTGCCCATTGGCACCTGTTCTTCGAACTTGACCCCGCGCGACCGCTTAACCTGCCGATGCTCGCGATCCTCGGAGAACGCGTGGCGGCACAGCTGGCACGGCTGGCGGGACCAGATCGTGACGGGGCGCTGAAGGAGGCGAGCCGCACGTTGATGGGCCTCACCGGGCTGCGGTCGCTGCGCGGTTTCACCCCGAGCGAGCGGCTGGCCTGGCGGCGATGGAGCCCGTTTGTACTGGCACTGCCTGGTGTGGCGCGCTGGAGCGCAGCAGACCGGCGTGCTATCGCACGCGTGGTGCGGGCAAAGGGCGGTCGTCGCGAGAGTGACTTTGCCGCGCTCTTCGCCACGCACCCACGGCTGGTGCGGGCGCTGTTCGCGCTGCGTTAGATGCATGGAGCAGTAACAGGGACGGAAGGGCCAATCTTCCAGGCGTATTTCCTCGCGTCATCACAAAAGGCCCGCCCGCCTGAGGCAGGCGATGTCGGCGACAGCCAACTGCGGGCGAATACGCCGGGCATCGTCGAGCGCGGCGCGGACACCTTCCTGATTTCGAACAGTGTTCAGGGCTACGGCCAGCACCAGCCGGGGCAGAAAGCTCTTCGGGTGCCCGTGGCTGTTTGGCAGACTGATTGACAGCCGCGAATGATCGCGTGATCCTGGTAACGGAAAAAAACAAAAGAGGAAAGGGATGACTCGCACCTGGCTTACCGTGATTGTTGTTATTGCCCCCGCCTTGTGGTTTGTGCCCTTTGCCGTGGCCACGGATGCAGCAGCAGAGAAAACGGCGCAGGGGCCCGACGCCTGCGTAACCACCAAGAGCGCCGACAATCAGCGCTGCCCGAACAACACTGACGCAGTAAGATTAGTCAGTTATGAGCCGAGCCTGCTCGGCTGGACCTACGACCAAAGCAGTGACGGGTACATGGATTTCCTGTTGTCGGTAAAGTTTGCGCTGGCACCGGCATTGGTCGAGAAGTATATATCTCCGAACAGCCATGCCTACTTTGCCTTTACCGGCCGGTTTGGCCAGTACTTCAACCGCGAATCTTCTCCTGTCATCGGAAAGCGATTCAATCCGGAACTGTTTTACCGCCACACGCTGCAACAAGACAATCGAGACGCGCACCTCGATGTCGGCTACGGACATGAGTCCAATGGCCAGGGGATCACCAGCCTCGCCAGCTACCAGCAGGCACAAGCCTCGCTTGAGCGCCCCGAGTACGCGGACGACTACATCAGCCGCGGCTGGGACTATGTGCGCCTTACGGTGCGCAGCCCTCGGTATTCGTTTTTTGGGAACAGCGATTGTGTACAGGCATACTTGACCGGAAAACGCTTCCTGGGGGGAGGAGTGTTTCAGGGCCATCCGGAGGAGTACAACTCCTGGGAGAGCAGCCCGGAGGGCAAGCCACGTGATGAAGTCGATGGCGTGAGCGTGTTGGTCAAATACTGGAGCGTATCCGGCCTTTCTGGCTGGAAACTGGCCATGCTCTACACCACCGGCTACCGGGAGATCTTACGTTACAACAGCGTCCGGCTCGAGGCCGGCGCCAAGATTCTACAGATGCCAGTGATCATCTGGACGTCGCACGGCTATAACAGCGATCTGATTCGTTATTACAAGAACGCCAAGGCTACCGGTATCGCCATAGAGATAGGAGCGTTCTGAGTTCCAGATAAAGTCTGGCCAGTGAACCGGCCTTCGTGATGCCAGCTTCGTTGTTTTGATGGATGCACCGTCAGCGGCGTATCGGGCAGTATTGAAACTCTCTGGCCGGGATTCTCGATTCTGGCTAAATGGAGCAGCCACATGATCCGATTCATGCGTTTGCGAACGACATGCTTCTTGTATTTGATACTGACATGTACATTGTCCATTTCGCATGCGACCGGAGCCTCGCCAGCCAATGACTGCGGCGAACTGGTTACGATCCATACCCACGACAAAACCACAACGCGTTATTCCCTGGCGAGCCCTGCCTCCGTCGCTCTTGTGTTGCTCGCTGGCGGGGGCGGCCATCTTGATCTCGACGACACTGGCTGCGCGTGAGCGCTGACGGGAAACGCACTGGTGCGTTCGTTGCCGCTATTTCGGGAGGCAGGGATTTTTACAGCACTGGTCGATGCCCCCTCGGATTATCCGGGCGAGGAAGGATTGGCGGGATTCCGGGACACGACTCGGCATGCAGAGGACCTCGGCAAGGTGATAGCCGATGCGCGCGCAGGCACGAAGGCACAGGTGTGGGTCGTGGGCACCAGTCGCGGCACAATTTCTGCAGCAAATGCGGCAGTGATGCTGGGGTCAGGCCGAAAATTCCTATAAAATATGCATAATGCGAGATCAGGCCGGAGTCCTGTCAGTAAAATAGATCCGGCAGGCGTAGCCATTAGAGGGGAAGCGTTATGGGTGCACAGTGGAAGACAAAGATCAAGGAAACGACGGCGGCCGCCAAGGGCCGGATATTTACCAAGCTCTCCAAGGAGATCATGGTCGCTGCGCGCGCCGGTGCCGATCCGGACATGAACCCGCGCCTGCGGGCGGCGATGGATCAGGCGAAGAAGGCGTCCGTGCCCAAGGATACCGTCGAGCGCGCCATCAAGAAGGGCGCGGGTCTGGTTGACGAAGGCGTGCACTACGAGAAGCTCACCTATGAAGGTTTTGCCCCGCACCGGGTTCCCGTAATTGTCGAGTGTCTGACGGACAATGTGAACCGTACGGTTACGAGTATTCGAATGTTGTTTCGCAAGGGGCAGCTGGGCACTTCGGGCTCGGTGTCCTGGGATTTTGACCATCTCGGGATGATTGAGGCAGCGCCGGAGTCAGCGGGTGCCGACCCGGAGCTTGCCGCCATTGAGGCCGGTGCCCGAGATCTGGAGCCCGGCGAGAGCGGCACCACTTTGTTCTACACCGAACTCTCCGAACTGGACTCAGTCGCGCGCGCGTTGCCGAATTTCGGATTTACCGTGCAGTCAGCCCAGCTGGGCTATCGCCCGAAGAACCCGGTAACACTGGGTGACGCGGAACGCGTGGAGGTCGAGGCGTTCCTGGAAGCCATCGATGCCGATGATGATGTGCAGAATGTCTATGCAGGGCTGGCTGGTTGAGGCCGGATATCAGCCATCACTGAAGGCAGAGCGCAAACTGATTTCGCTTTAGTATCCCCGCCGCGCTGCTGTATGGAGCGGTTGTTGGCGGAAAGTGACTTCGGGCGAACGGCTTCCTGCCGGACAGGGGTTAGATCCAATGACAAAAAACAGTCAGAAAATACGGTTCTTCCGCGAAAGAATTCCGTCGTTCGAGTGCAAACCCGGCTGTCACGACTGCTGCGGGCCGGTGACCACCTCTAGCGAAGAGATGGCAAGGCTGCCGGTCAAAAGCGACGCGGAGCACGCCGCAGCGCTTGCCGGCCTTGGCTGTCCTTACCTGGGCGAGCATGGATGTCAGGTCTATGCCGAACGTCCGCTGATCTGCCGCCTGTTTGGCACGACACCACGGCTTGCCTGTCCAAATGGCAGGCGGCCTGAGGTGATGATCGATGCGCACATTGAACAGCAGATTTATTGCTATTTTTCCGAGACACGCCACGTACTGGTTTGATGTATGCCGCAGAAATAAAAAAACCGGATCACGCTGATCCGGTTTATTGCCAGGCGGAGAGAGCCGCGATTATTGAACAGCTGATTCGTTTACACAAAAGTCCGCCAGCTGATCCAGCATCCGTTGCAGTGCCCGATTCGCTGCGGTGACACCGCCATAGGCATTGTCACTGGCGGCATTCTCGGACTCATCGAATTGCTTCACGGCCAGTACCCGCTGGCCACGCACGTCGATGAGTTGCGCGCGCAGCGTAAGCTGAGCCCGGCTGGGCCGAGTCATGAAATCGTGCTGCAGGCGTATCAGTTCAGTTTCGAGCCGGACATCGGCGGGAACCGCGCCCGGTACCTGCACGACGGCGCGGAAACTGCCCGTCTGCTCCATTGCCTGTACCAGTAGCGGCTCCAGCATGCGCGCCGGTGTGTCTGCCCAGCGGTTGGTGACGAAGTAATTCAACTCGTGGGGCTGCTGCACGTAAGCCATCTGGGGCGTGTCAAAACCGGGTCTTGTCTGTGGTTCGCCGATGGCCAAGACGAGATTGCGTTTGACGCGCACCGGCTTCGTTGCCTGTAGTGACTCCAGCACGTAGATATTCTCGCTGGACTCTTGCGGTGCAGGTAAACCGGTGCAGCCGGAAAGCAGCAAAACGGACATCAGGATATGGAAGGCCCGACAGGGTGTTCGCCAGTGCGGGTCTGTCACGGTTATCGTGCCCATGGACGAGGTCATTCTCCGGGCCCGCGTTTTTCCGCCGGTTTGCCGTACAGCAGGATGCTGGGATTTTTTTCCAGCTGATTGCCGACGCGCCGCAACGATGCGGTCATGTCACGCAATTCCACAACCAGCTGGTGTATCCCCGGCAGCGTCTCGCCGGTAAATTTTACGCTTGCGTTGGTGCCGGCGCGGGCGAGTTCGTTTGACATGTTGTCGAAGACATCGGCACTGCGTTGAATGCGATGGGTCAGCTGCGGAAGTTCTTCGCTCAGGCGCACGGCGTTTTTCAGGGTTTGCGCCGCATCGATCAGGCTGGCATCGAGCCGCACCATCAGCGAAGGTCCGGAGCGGATCACCGGGTAGGGCTCACCGTTCTTCGCTTGCAGGACAGATGCATCGCGGCTGCCACCCGTCAGATCGACAAAGGCGATACCGGTCAGGCCCTGTGTCGAGAGTATGGCCACGGTATCTACCTTGATGGGCGTGCCGCTTTCGATGGCAAGCGTTACCTGCACCTGTTCGACATTGCCGGGTGCGAGTGCGATTTTCTGCACACGGCCCACTTCGACGCCCCGGTAGCGCACCGGCGCGTTCAGATTCAGGCCCGCGACTGATTCCTTTATGTAAGTCAGGTAGATGTCATAGGACGTGCCGTACGACCGGCCACTGCTCAGCCACAACACGCCGCCAATAAGCGCGGCGCTGAGCACCAGCACAAATATTCCGACCACGGCAAAATTTACTTTTTCTTCCATACCTGCTCGCGCGCCGCGCGCCCGCGCGGACCATAGAAATATTCACGGACCAGTGGATGATCCAGTTGGGAAAGTTCTGTCATGCTGCCAATACCCAAGATCTGCCCCTTGTCCAGTACGGCGACCCGGTCGGCGGTTCGCCACAGCAGGTCGAGGTCGTGCGTCACCATCATTATGGTGAGCCCGAGCACATCACGCAAACTTTTTACCAGTTCGTCGATGCCGCTGGCGCTGAGCGGGTCGAGCCCCGCGGTCGGTTCGTCGAGAAACAACAATTCCGGGTCCAGCGCGATGGCGCGCGCCAGCGCCGCGCGCTTGCGCATCCCGCCGCTCAACTCGTTCGGATACTTGGCCCCGGCGTCGGCGGGCAGACCGGTGAGTGCGATCTTGAGCGCTACGACCTCATCGATTAATGCAGCGCTGAGTTGCGTATGCTCACGCAATACCATGGCGACATTTTCCGCCACCGTGAGCGAACTGAACAGCGCGCCACGCTCAAACATCACGCCCCAACGACGACGCAGCGGCAGTGCCTTCTCGTCGCTCATCCCGATCACTTCCTGGCCAAACACCCGGATCGAACCAGAAACTGGTTGCAGCAGCATGATGATGGCACGCAGCAGCGTGGATTTACCGCAGCCGCTGCCGCCCACCAGCGAAAAGATCTCACCCGGTCGTACCGTCAGACTGACGTTCTCGTGCACGATGGCTTTGCCATAACGTGTGTGCAGTGAGCGGATATCGATCACGGCGTTGGCGCCCTGTGCGTTTTTCATCGGCGCACTCACAGGTCGAGCCAGTTGAAGATCACAGAGAACAGCGCGTCCGCCACAATCACCAGAAAGATCGACTGCACCACGCTCACCGTCGTCTGCCGGCCGACGCTGTCGGCGCCACCGCTCACCTGGAAACCTTGGTAACACCCAACCAGCGCGATGATTACGGCAAACACCGGTGCTTTGATAATGCCGGTCAGGAAGGAAGACAGGCTGAGCGCATCTTCGAGACGATCGAGAAAAACGCTGAAGCTGATATCGAGCATGGAGTTTGCCATGAGCATGCCACCCAATACGCCGGCGACATCGGCATACACTGTCAGCAAGGGTAACGCGATGACCAAAGCGATTATCTTTGGCTGCACCAGGAGTTCTTGTGGCCCGATGCCAATGGTGCGCAACGCATCGATCTCTTCGCTGATCTTCATGGTGCCGATTTGTGCCGCGTAGGCGGAGCCGGAACGTCCCGCGACAATAATGGCCGTCATCAGCGGGGACAGTTCGCGCAACATCGACAGCCCCACCAGATCGGCAATGAAAATATTGGCGCCGAAACGCTGCAGCTGATCGGCACCTTGGTAGGCGATCACCACACCCATGAGGAATGACAGCAGGCCTACGATCGGCAGCGCCTCGAAGCCGGCGGTTTGCAGGTTGTGAAGGATGGGCCGCCAGCGGATACGCCGTGGCTGGATAAGCGAATGCAGAAAAACAATCGCACTTTCACCGATAAAGGCGAGCATGCCGGACAAGTCGTGCAAGCTGTGCCAGGCCCGCTGTCCGATGCTTTCGAGCAGATTGGCTTTGACCGGCGCGACATGTCCTGTCGTCCCGGCGCGCGCAGCGATGAGCTGCAGCAAGGTGTTGAACTCGGGCTTCAATCCGTTGATCCGGACCGTTGTCCCGCGTTGCTCCAGTGCGCGGATCGTGCGGTGCAGCAACCATGCCCCCGCAGTATCCAGCGCGGATACCGCCGAAACGTCGATCACGCATTTGCCAGTATCGGAGGACAAGAGATTCGCAAGGCGCTGTTCGACTGGAGCGATTCCCTGCACAGTCCATACGCCCGCGCAGCGCACGTGGACAGAATTCGGCACCGATGCCGTATCTGCCTTGATCTCCAATTGCGCAATGAGAATGGCTGTCATTGTCATGCCTGCACGATATCCTGCTGCCTGGCGATCCTGAGCCATTATCGCCTTCTCACGCTAAATTGCATAACGAGGATGGTGACGCCTGTGCAGGCGAGATCGGGCGCGGCCACCGCTCAGACAAGCGCGCCGTGGCGGCACGCGATGGCTTCAATCTCCGTACGCGGCGGGTAGATGCCGGCATTTTCGGTGAGATACAACCGCCACTCGCCGAAGCGGCGCGCCAGTGCTCCGTCGGTGCCGTGGCAGCCGAGCACGCGTACCACGGCGTCGCCGATCTTCCATGGGCCATCGCCCTTGATGATGCCTTCTACAAGCACGCCCAGGTGCGGGTTCCCCAGATGCCAGAACAGATCGAAGTACACGAGGCCGCGCGGATGCGGGAAATGCTCGGCCATGACGTGCATATCGCCTGTTGGCAGGCGGATGAGGAGCGGGGCGGTGACGCTGAACAGGTCGGCCATGTTAGTTCCTGTGCTGACCACGATTGTACGTTGCGCAATAAATGACAACCAGCACGGGAATAATCGAAGCGGGCATGCGTTAGCTCCGCCTGAAGGCTTGCTACCTGTCCGGCAATTGACACAAAATGACCGAACTGCGTTACCCCGCGCAGATTTTTCAACAACAAGGAGATGACCCATGAAGCACGCTCACTTTTCTCACGGAATTTTTATCGCCTCGATTTGCCTCATGGCCGGCACGGCATTCGCCGCCGAGTCCGAGGACATTATCAAGTACCGCCAGGCCATGATGAAGGCGAATGGCGCGCACATGGCCGCTACGGCCGCCATTGTTCAGGGCAAGGTCGACTACAAGAATCAGCTCGCCGATCACGCCAAGGCATTGCAAGCACTCAACAAGGATGTTGCCGGGCTGTTCCCCAAGGGTTCGGACTTCGGCGAGACCAAGGCGCTGGATGCCGTATGGCAGAAGAACGCCGAGTTCCAGAAACTCTCGAAGGATACCCAGCACAAGGCCGACGAACTGGCCAAGACGGTTGCGGCCGGTGACAGCAAGAATTATGGCGCGCGCTTCAAGGAACTGTCCGACAGCTGTAAGGCCTGCCACAAGGATTTCCGGAAGGAAGAGAAGTAAGATTAAACAATGCGGTTTTTGCGTGAACGTTTTGCACTGCTGGCGGGGCTGCTGTTCGCAGCCCCGCACGTCGTGGGGTCAGGGACATCACCGGCCGAATCGCTTATCAGCAAGGGCGAATACATTTACCGCGCGGCTGGCTGTTACGGCTGTCACACGGACGAGAAGCATGCCGGCAAACCGCTTGCCGGCGGACATGCGCTGGCGACGCCATTCGGTACTTTCTATTCACCCAATATCACACCCGACGCGGAGACCGGCATCGGGCGCTGGAGCGAGCAGGATTTTCGGCGCGCCCTGCGTGAAGGTGTAAGCCCTGTCGGCGAGAATTATTACCCGTCATTTCCCTATCCGTCGTACACCAAGCTCACCGACGAAGACCTGCACGCCCTCTGGACCTATATCATGATCCAGCCGCCGGTAAAGCAGGCCAATCGCAAGCACGATCTGAAATGGTTCGCGCGTGCCCGCACCTTTGTCGGATCATGGAAGGGTTTGTACTTCACGCACGGTGCATACAAACCGGAGGCAACGAAATCTGCCGCCTGGAATCGCGGCGCCTATCTGGCCGAGGCCGCTGCGCACTGCGGCGAATGCCACACGCCACGCAGCGCGCTCGGCGGCATCCAGAGCGGCATGCACTACGCCGGCACGCGCGACGGCCCGGACGACAGCGTGGTGCCGAATATCACGCCCGACAAGAAGACCGGCATCGGCCGCTGGCGCGCCAGCGAACTTGCTGAGTATCTGGAAACCGGCATGACACCGGACGGCGACTCAGCCGGCGACCTGATGGCTGTAGTGATCGATAACGGCCTGAAGCATCTGCGCAAGGATGACTTGGCGGCGATTGCCGAGTACGTGCTGTCGCTGCCACCGGTCGAGCACTCGGTACGCAAGCCAAAGAAACCGGTAAAGAAAGAGGATTTCGAATAACCTGCAGGCCAGCCGGTGAATTCTGGCTGCGGTATCCGTCCCCGCGCCTGTGTTAAAATCCTGCGCCATACGAAACCGGTGCCAGCGCTGGCGCCATCGGCCGGAGTGACTGCATGCTGGACCTGAATCTGCGTGAACTGGGCGAGGCAGAGCGCGTCGCGCTTTCCCGGACCATCGTCGAGCTGCTCGACCATTGGGGCGTGGACGGCGCTGACAAGGTGACGCTGCTCGGTCTGCCAGCGGAAACCCAGCCGCGCGTGCTGCGCCGCTATTACGAGAACACGGCGTTGCCGAACTCGCCGGAGATCAACGAACGCGTCGACCATCTGCTCGGCATTGCCGATGCCCTGCGCACCTCCAACCCGTGCAGCGCCTCGGCGGGGTCGATCTGGCTGCACGCGGTGAATTACCGCTTCGACAACCGCACACCGCTTAACGCCATGATTCAGGATGGTATCGGAGGATTGCTGGCAGTGCGCACTCATCTTGACTGCGCCTACGACTGGAATCTGAGCGGTTCGCGTTACTGAGCAGGCGGCGGTTTTCTGATCTATACCGAATCGTAGTTGTGCGTGATTTCTTCGTCAGGCTTGATATCGCGCAGGGCAATCACTTCAAGCGTGTCGTAGTAGATGGCGTTCGGCTCGTCGCTGTGGTTGATGTACTTGAGCTGGCACTGCACCTCTATTCCTTTCCGCTGCGTCAGCCACAGAACGTAGGGCCCATCCGTTTTTGTTGGCCGCCCGTCGATCTGGCCAATCAGCGTGCCGGCCTTGATGCGCTTGCGCGCAAACAGCCCCTTGCCGTGAATATTACTGGTGGTGACGTAGATCAATGCTTCATTGGCCGATTTGTTCATAGCGTTTCTCGTGCTGAATAGGTTTCATTGTCGCCTGCGCGATGTGTTTGTTTTAAAGCCAGGCAGGGCGGGCCCGCCCTGTCGTGTCAGAGCAGCACCTGCTCGATGCCGCCGTGCGTGGCATTCTGGATAAATTGCTTTTGCCAACTGTTACCGAGCAGGCGATTGGCAAGTTCTACTACGATGTAGTCGGTTTCAAGCCCGGTGTCGTGGCGGTAACGCGACAGACCCTGCTGGCAGGCCGGGCAAGAGGTGAGCAGCTTCACGTTGCCGGCGCGCACCTTGTCGTTGCCGGTGAGTTGCTGGATACCGGCTTGCAGTTCTTCCTGTTTGCGCGAACGCACCTGGGTGGCGATGTCCGGGCGCGCGACCGCGAAGGTGCCGGCCTCGCCGCAACAACGGTCGGAGAGCAACACGTCCTGGCCAAGCAGTTTGCCGGCCACGCCGGTGGAACTGTAGGTCTTCATCGGTGTGTGGCAGGGCTCGTGGTAAAGGTATTGCACGCCCGGCACGCCGTCGAGATGCACGCCTTTCTCCATCAGGTACTCGTGAATATCGAGCAAGCGGCAACCGGGGAAAATCTGCTCGAACTGGTATTTCAGCAACTGGTCCATGCAGGTGCCGCAGGACACGATCACGGTCTTGATGTCGAGGTAGTTGAGCGTGTTGGCGACGCGATGGAACAGCACGCGGTTGTCGGTGGTGATCTGGCGGCCCTTGTCGGCTTCGCCGGACGAAGTCTGCGGATACCCGCAACACAGATAGCCCGGCGGCAACACGGTCTGCGCGCCGACCTTGTAGAGCATGGCGAGGGTGGCCAGTCCGACCTGGCTGAACAGGCGTTCCGAGCCGCAGCCCGGGAAGTAGAAGACAGCATCCGACTCGTCGCTGGCGCGCGCCGGATCGCGCAGGATTGGCACGGTCTTGTTGTCCTCCAGCCGCAGTAACTGGCGCAGGGTGCCGGACGGGACATTCGCCGGCAGCGGTTTCTTCACGAACTCGATGACCTGCGCGGTGATGGCGGGCGCACCGGTCGTTGCCATCGGGCGCCGCCGCAGCGCGAGCAAGCCGAAGCGTTTGGCCAACGCGTGCCCGATGCGTTGCGCAGCATAGCCCCAGTCGATCACGACCTTCTTGAGGAAGCGCACCGTCGCCGGATCGGTAGCGTTGAGATAGGCCATGGACAGCCAGGTGGCGGGACTCAAACGCTTCTGGCCGTGGTCGATCAGGATCTGGCGCATGCGCACCGTGACATCGCCGAAGTCGATGTCCACCGGGCACGGGCTGAGACACTTGTGGCAGACGGTGCAGTGGTCGGCGACATCGTTCAGTTCCGCGAAGTGGCGCAGCGAGATACCGCGGCGCGTCTGCTCTTCGTACAGAAATGCCTCGATGATCAGGCCGGTGGCGAGAATCTTGTTGCGCGGCGAGTACAGCAGATTGGCGCGTGGCACATGCGTGGTGCACACCGGTTTGCATTTTCCGCAGCGCAGGCAATGACGGATGGCGTCGTTGAGTTCGCCGAGCGCGCTGGCTTCGAGAATAATGGCCTCTTGTTGCACCAATCGAAGTGATGGTGTCCAGGCGCGCGTCAGGTCGGCGCCCGGCAGGAGTTTGCCGCGGTTGAAGTGGCCATGCGGATCGACCTTCTGCTTGTAGGACGAAAAGGCCGTGACGGTTTCCGGCGCCAGGTACTGGAGCTTGGTGAGGCCAATGCCGTGCTCGCCGGAAATCACGCCATCCAGACGGGCGGCGAGCACCATCACTCGCTCCACGATGCGGTCGGCCTCGTGCATCATGTCATAGTCGTTGGAATTCACCGGGATATTGGTGTGCACGTTGCCGTCGCCGGCATGCATGTGCGTGGCCACGAACAGGCGGCTGGAACGAACGCTGCTGTGCAGGCGGTCGAGTTCGGCGTGTACCGGCTCCAGTTCGCGTCCGGAGAAAATACTCTTCAACGGTCGCTCGACCTCGGCGCGGTAGGAGATACGCAGGTCTTGTCTCAGCAGCAGTTTGATGATGCTGTCGCCGGGCTGAATGCGCGCGGCCACGCTATCGCCCAGCAATGCGCGCTCCTGCCCGGCCGGTCCATCCAGAACGGCTAGCAATTTCTGCCAGCGCACCTCGGCACGATCGAGAAGATCGAGCGCGGCGCGTTCCTTGCCAGCCAGAATGGCGTCTGCTTCCTCGGTGTTTTCGGTATCGGGGCGATAGGCCGGGCAGCTGGCGAGCGTCGCGACATAATCGCGCACGGCATCGATGATGCGCAGCTTGTTCCGGATGCTCTGCTCGATATTGATGCGTTCGATGCCCTCGGCATACTCGGCCAGGCGCTCAAGCGGGATCACCACGTCTTCATTGATTTTGAAGGCGTTGGTGTGCGCGGCGATCGCCGCGGTGCGTGCCCGGTCTGCCCAGAAGCGCCGGCGTGCCTCGGGGCTGACGGCGATGAAGCCCTCGGCGTCGCGTGCATTCGCGAGCCGCACCACCTGCGAGGCGGCCTCGGCGACGGCGTTCTCATCGTCGCCGGCGATGTCCACGAGCAGTACCATCTTCGGACGCTCACGGCGCGCCGCCTTGGTGCTGTAGTTCACGGCGCGCACGTAACGGTCGTCCAGGTGTTCAAGGCCGGCCAGCAGCACGTCGCTGCGCCCGTCCAGGTAGTTCTTGGTCTCGACGATCGCCGGCACGGCCTTGCCGAGATCGTGCCCGAAGAACTCCAGGCACACGGTGCGCGTGTGCTTCGGCATGCGGTGCAGCACGAACACCGCCGAGGTGATGAGCCCGTCGCAACCTTCCTTCTGCACGCCCGGCAGTCCGGCAAGGAACTTGTCGGTCACGTCCTTGCCGAGGCCGAGCTTGCGGAACACCTGTCCGGGGATGCGCAGCAACTCCGCTTCGCCGTTACGCGTGTGGCCATCGGCGGCGTAGTGCGTGATGCGGAACGTGACCTCCGGTTGCTCGTGGATTTTTCCGATGTTGTGGTTGAGGCGCTCGACTTCCAGCCAGCGGGCGTCCGGTGTGACCATGCGCCAGGACACCAGATTGTCGAGCGTCGTGCCCCACAGCACCGCCTTCTTGCCGCCGGCGTTCATGGCGATGTTGCCGCCGATGGTGCAGGCATCCTGCGAGGTGGGATCGACGGCGAAGCTCAGGTCCTGTGATTCGGCGCGTTTCGTGACCTGCAGGGTAATGACGCCGGCCTCGGCGCGTACCGTGGGCACCGTCTCGGCGACACCTTCGAGTTTGCGCAGCTCGATGGCGCCAAGCGCATCGAGCTTTTCGGTATTGATGACGGCAGTGTCCTGATAGAGCGGCACGGCGCCGCCGGTGTAGCCGGTGCCGCCGCCGCGCGCGATAATGGTGAGCCCAAGTTCGATGCAGGCCGCGACCACGTCGCGCACCTCAGCCTCGCTGTCCGGGGTGATGACGACCAGCGGAAATTCCACACGCCAGTCGGTGGCGTCGGTGACATGCGAGACACGCGCCAGCCCGCTGAAATCGATATTGTCGCGGTGCGTGACGCGCGCCAGACGCTGCCGCACTGCGCGGCGCAGCTGTTCCTGGCGCGGAAAACCGGCCTCGAACTCGGCGACCGCTGAGCGCGTGCGCTCCACCAGTTGCAGGGTGAGCGGGTTGTTGTCGGCACGTGCCTCGATCTGGGCAAGGCGATGGTGCAGGGCGCCGATCAGCAGCTCGCGCCGGTCGCGGTTTTCGAGCAGGTCGTCCTGGATGTAGGGGTTGCGGACAATGACCCACATGTCGCCCAGCACCTCGAACAGCATGCGTGCGCTGCGTCCGGTGCGGCGCGTCCCGCGCAGGCGGTTGAGCACGTCCCACATATCTTTTCCGAGGAACCGGATGACGATTTCGCGGTCGGAGAAGGAGGTGTAATTGTAGGGGATTTCGCGGATACGCATGGGAAAACGGACGTACTGCCACGCAGGATCAGGTACGGATTGTAGCACGCCATGCCCCCGGTACTCTTTAAGAACGAATGATTCCGCCGCTGACACCATCTTTGTAGAATGGGTGCCTGGGCAGCATCAGGGCTGCTGTTGATTGCGTTTCCTGTTTTTCACCTATGCCACAAGGCTGATTATGACAAGACAACTGATTCTGGCGGCAATTTTCGGTATGTGCGTGACAGTGCTTGCCTGGGCCGGCGCGCCCAGCATTCCCTTGCATGACCTGGATGGGCACGCTCGCAACGTCAATGAGTTCATTGGCCATGACAAATGGACGGTTGTCGTGACCTGGTCGCATGACTGCCATATCTGTGATCGCGAGATCGATGAAATGGCGGCGCTCCATGCCGCGCACCACGAACAGCAAGCCATGGTACTGGGCGTCACACTCGATGGCGCAGAGCACCTTAAGGATGCGCGCGCTTTCGTGGCGCGCCACAAGCTCCCGTTTGTGAATCTCATCACCGAGCCGTCCCAGGAAGTGATGGAGAAATTTGGTGCCGGCAAGTTCGTGGGCACGCCTACCTACTATATCTACGATCCGAAGGGTGAGATCGTCGGCCAGAACATCGGGCCGCTGACGCGCGCGGAAGTCGAAGAGTTTATTACTTCGTTCGGCAAGGAAAATAAGAATGACAGACCATGAGCCGGTGACCGATGCGGTGCTGACGGTCGTCATGAATGGCCAGGCGGTGATTGAGTACGACCGCCGCAAACCGCTGGTCCAGCGCCAGCAGTTGTTTCTCGATCGTATGGACCGGGACATGGACAACGGCATCGACCTGGATGGACAGGAGAAAACATCGCCGGATCTTCTGGTCCGCGCCCGGTTTGTGGCAAACAGCCTGCTGCAGGCGCTGGAGGCCGAGAATGACAGCGTCGCGGCAGCGACCTGCGCCTACCTGGCTGTGCGGCTGCCGGGACTCAAGCAGGTGTGCGCAGACAGGCAGAAAGATGGGCAACTGCATATCGACCTGGTGTTTGATAAACCGCATGTGCCGGCCCAGACCGTGCAGTTTGTTCAGCCGCGCGGCAAGAGCGACCTGCATTAGTCAGGCCAGCTGTTATTCCGTTACCATGTTTTGGGCAAGAACGCGCAGGGACAAGGCCCGCCCGGGAATTCCCGGGCAGACCGGCACAATCAGGTGTTACACGCAGCCGGTGGGCTTCGGCAGACCGCCCCACTTGCAGATCAGTTTCATCGGACCTTTCTTGAAGACCGCGTAAAGGTCGTTGGTGGAGACGTCCATGGCCTTGGCGAACTTGCGCAGGGGCGGAACCACGCCGTCTTCTTCATACATGCGGCGTGCTTCGTTGATGTAATGCATGATCTGGTCGTTGATTTCGATGCCGTCGTTGGCGGCCAGCTGCGGCACAATTTCTTCGCTCCACACATCACGGTCCAGAAGAAAGCCATCACCATCGACTTCCAGTTTTTCGGCTTGCAGTCCCATCGTATTTTCCTCGCTCGGCAATAGGGTAATTCGGTAGTGCCTGGTATGACAGGCGGAACGGTGATTAGTTTAGCAAAAATGTCAGGTATGGACACGTATACACTTAAAATGTCGGTGGGTATAAGGTGCGAGGCAGGATCCCTGATTCGCTACACTTAGAAAATATAATGAGCGCCCTGAGAGAGACGAGTCATGCGCAGCTTTATCCGGCACCCGACTGGAATACCCATCGAAATCAGCCTTGAGGGCCAGCCGCGCAAGCATGAGCCGCTGCAGAATGTCAGTCGCGGCGGGTTATGCTTTAAGTATCCTGAAGCTGTGCCCGTAGGCAGTAATATCATCGTGCGTATCGTACTCACCTCGCCGCCATTCGAGCTGCGCTGTCAGGTGAGTTGGTGTCTGGCGGACGGGCCGGCCTGGCAAGTGGGTGTCGAATTTCTCGATCCGGACGATCTGTTCCGCACGCGCATGGTGGAGCAGATTTGCCACATCGAGCAGTACCGTCGCTCCGTGCGCGAACGCGAGGGGCGCGCCCTGAGCAGCCATGAGGCGGCGCTTGAGTGGATCGAGCGCTATGCCGATGCCTTTCCCTTTTCTGACGCCCATGCAGACCGCTCTCAGGATAAACAGAAGTAGCGGCCGGGTATCGCCCTTTAAAAAAGACCCGCACGCACGGGCCGGAATGATTGCGACCCTGCTGATGCTGGTGAGCCTGTCGCTGCTGGCCGCGGATGGTCCGGTTGGCATCACCGAATCGCTTCCATGGGTAGAGGTGCAGCATCGGGGCAAGACGGTGCGCATTGAGCGCATTCAGGACAACACCAACATTGTCGACCTGGAATACGCAATCACCTCGCGTGCTTGTCCGCCCTATTGCATCCAGCCGATGGTGCTCGCTCCCGGGGTAGAGACTATTGGCGAACTCGAGGTGCTGGGTTATTTGAAGCGCATGAGTGCCGGGGACGATTCCATTCTGGTGATCGACTCACGCGACCCCGAGTGGCTCACCAAGGGCATGATCCCGGGCGCCGTCAGTATTCCCTGGACGCGTCTGCATGCACAACATGCCGACCTGGCTGCGGTTGCCGGTATCCTGCAGCTTCAGTTCGGCGTTGGCCGTCAGGGGCCGCTCTGGAACTTCAGCTATGCCAAGACCCTGGTGTTTTATTGCAATGGCATGTGGTGCGGCCAGTCGCCCACGAATATTCGCGCGCTGCTCGCCATGGGTTATCCCGCGCACAAGCTCAAGTGGTACCGCGACGGCATGCAGGGCTGGATGTTGCTTGGTCTGACCACCGTGCAGCCTTAAGTTATCCGAAAAGCCTTTCGGTACGCGCTGAATGCAGCCGCCGGTTCTTCCTGCCCCGGCACGTAACGTCGGCGCAGCTGGACAACATGGGTGCCAGCGGAAACAATAGCCTCTGCACGCATTCCGGCCCCTGCCGGACCTTCATAAAACCGGTCCACGTTTCGCTTGTTCCCATGTCGTCATCCCTGCGCCTGTTTGCTTCTGCCCCACGCGGTATCGAGCCCTTGCTGGCCGATGAGCTGCGCGCACTCGGCGCCGGGGATGTAAAAGAAACCCGCGCCGGGGTGACGTTCAGTGGCGATCTGGCGCTCGCCTACCGGGTTTGCCTGTGGTCGCGGGTTGCCAATCGCGTGCTGCTGCCGCTCGCGCAGTTTCCGGCACCGACACCGGAGGCGCTGTATGACGGCGTGCGCGGTATCGATTGGTCTGCGCATCTCGACCAGAACGGAACCCTGGCGGTTGATTTCAACACCTACCGCTCGGCGATCACGCACACCCATTACGGCGCGCTCAAGGTCAAGGATGCCATCGTCGATCAGTTCCGCGAGCGCACCGGCGTGCGGCCGTCGGTGGCGACCAATGAACCGGATGTGCGCATCAATGTCTACGTGCACGCGGACGTCGCCTCGCTGAGCATCGATCTGTCCGGCGAGAGCCTGCACCGGCGTGGCTATCGCGTTGATACGGTGACGGCGCCGCTCAAGGAAAATCTCGCCGCTGCCATCCTGCTGCGCGCCGGCTGGCCGGCGATTGCACGGGAGGGCGGCGCGCTCGTGGACCTGATGTGCGGCTCCGGCACGTTGCCGATTGAAGCCGCGCTCATCGCCGGCGACAGCGCGCCGGGCCTCGACCGGGCCTATTTTGGATTCCTGCGCTGGCGCGGACACGATGCCGGAATCTGGGAAGCGCTGTTGACCGAGGCGCGTGCGCGGCGTGACGCAGGAATTAAAAACCTGCCGCCAATTCGCGGTTATGACAGCGATCCGGCCGCGGTACGCGCGGCGATTATGAATGTCGAACACGCCGGGCTCACTGGACTGGTGCACATCGAGCGGCGCTATCTGGCGGATTGCCGCAGCGAGCATGTCGAGCGCGCCGGGCAGGAGCCCAAGTGCCGCGAAGCACATGGATGTGCGAGAGCGGCTGCCGGGCTGGTGGTGGTGAACCCGCCCTATGGCGAACGCCTCGGCGAGGAATCGGAGTTGCCGGGGCTGTATCGCGTGCTCGGCGAGGTGCTCAAGCGTTGTTACGAAGGTTGGCGTGCAGTCGTGTTCACCGGCAACCCGGAGCTCGGCAAAGTGATGGGCCTGCGTGCGCACAAGATGCACCTGCTCTACAACGGCGCGATCGAATGCAAGTTGCTGCACTTCGAGGTGATACCGAGGCAGTTTGTGACCGAGCGCGACCCGGCGCACCGGGACATGCCAGCAGCGCGGGACGCGGAAAGCGGGGAGCGGCCAGTGGAGCGCTCGCAGGCGCCGGGCCCGGTCGTGCTGACGCCCGGCGCCG
>Ga0315281_10002709_pt1 | contig 26228 bp, 32 predicted proteins | sample YL17G07_0_MG_FD_204540 | JGI IMG/M metagenome (GOLD analysis project Ga0315281, IMG submission 204540) | Sediment microbial communities from Yellowstone Lake, YNP, Wyoming, USA - YL17G07_0 | ecosystem: Environmental > Aquatic > Freshwater > Lake > Sediment | place: USA: Wyoming | collected... | reverse complement strand
ATGTAATTCTCTGCTAAGGGTGTTGGGCAGAGAGGGTTTGGTACTGCTGAAACCTTCGTAAGTCTAACATGCTGTCGCATTGCGGCTCCTATTCTACTCCTTCGTGTGTTATACATGATTGTAGCCAGCCTGCACCGGCAAGGAAGCCTGCTCTCATAGCGGAGTCAAGGGCATTGTCTTCCGGGTAGCGTAACTGGGCTTCTTGTTCTGCATCTTGTAGAGTGGGTAGGTTCAGGTTGTCGGCAACTATGCGAGTCCAACCTGCTTGTTGTTTGTTCCAAGCGTCTACAAGGGCATTCTTTTGTTCTTGGGTTAGGATCATTATCTTGTGGGGAGAAGGACTAGTTGGCCTGCGTCATCCTTAAGAAGCTGCCAATCATATGTAGATTTTAGAAAGAAACTACAACCCTCATAGTTAGAGCTGCTTCTGATTTGGAGAAATCTTTCGTCGAGAAATCCTGCCCTTTGTGCCTGTTCTCTGGTAAAGGGGCAAAGGTCGCTTGGAGCAAGTGCGTATAGGTTGAAACGTTTTTCATTGACAAAGACTTCTGGGAAAAGAGTGTTTAAGGCGCGCTTTGCTTCGGGGCATCCTTTCGCTGCTTTGAGGATACGTTTAGATTGAATCTTTACTTCTGGCATTTGTCCTCCATTGTTGATATCAGTATCGGTCATAACTCCTCAGTATATTGGTGGTTGTTCTACAAGGCTTTGGCTTATCTTTAGCTTATCTTATCTTACATACCGGTCCGTGGCAAGCAAGGTAGGGCAAGATAAGGCAAGCTATAAGCGTGTGTATAAAAAAGGCTATAGCCACTATGTATTAAGCCTTACCTTACACCCAGATTACTAGAAGCTTCTGTCTGGGTGCAAGGAGGCTGTACTCCGGGCTCTGTACGCTGGCGTCGTGTCGAGGTTGTCCGTTTCTTTGGGAGCCTTTGTCGCCTTAGTCACAGCTAATCGAGCCTTTGTACGATCTGTAAGACGCTACGGTAGCAAGCCCCGTATGACTGACGGTGAACGCTTCTCGCAAGCCTCTTAAACGAGAGCCTTACAGCGTGGTATTGACGGTAAGCATGGATTAGATACTGACCAGGGGAACGTGGAGGCGGGCTTCAAGCCAGAGACCAGCGCCTGTAGCCACATGTGTCGTGAAATTCAACTCATCAACGGCTGTGTACGTCTTACCATCAGCGTTGAGAGTTTGTACCGGAGCAATCTCTGCTCCGACAGCGCGTGCAGCAATAGCGATGCGAGCCAACGTAGTCTCGATCATCGACTCATCTGCAATCCGAGCTCTTGCAATCTGTGCGCCAACGAATGACGCAGTGCGGGCAGGCTTCTGTCCCCGTCCTTGAAACTTGAACGTACCACATTCCATTGCAGGAAGGGTGCTCTTAGGCACACCAAGTACTGCAACAATGAATGATTGTAACTGTGCTCTTGTGATAGGCATGATGAACCTCCAATGATAGATGTGTGAGGGTTAGTGAGATTGGGGTTGAGTACTGGTAGCACACTGTAGGCTCTAGTCCCAAGGCAAAGGGGCAGTCAACTCAACGTAATGAAAAAAAGCAACCAAAAGTACTCCACCCAACGAAATCGACGGGCGGTAGCGGTTTGGGTGATAATCCTTACCCGCATTCTACCTCCACATTTAAGAATCCCACACATACGATTTTCCTTGACCTTTCAAACTGTTTTTTAGTTTGAATGAGAAAACGCACTTTTTCCTTGACTTCCATATTTTTTTTATGTATATTGGTAGAAAGGAGAATGCGCTATGGAAAGGTTAGACAGGTTGGCGTCTATGGCTATAAGTAGTAAGCATCTACACGCTCAGAACGAAGTGCTTCGAGAGGCCTGTAAGAAGGCTTGGCGGGAAGGGTATGAGTATGGTCACGCCACGGGTTACCTGGAAGGCTTTACCGAAGACATGGAGAACATTCGCCCTCACTATCTTCATACCATCATCGACCTTAAGCCGGTGACAGATACCGTAGATTTGACGGGGGTGTTATGATCTTCTTCTCAGCGGGTATAACCGGCATACTGTCTGGGACGATTTATTTACACGCCCGCCTACGGTATATGAGTTTTGAAAAATAACACTTGCTTCTCAGTTTTATGTTTCGTATATTGTCTTTGCCTCTCAGACACTAAGATACAGTATGGTACTAGTACTGGGACTATAGAATAAGGTTTAAAGATAAGATTTCAATTAAGAATAGGCTATTTGGGCTGGGGGCTGGGCACGGGGGGTCTTTACTATCAGGAAAGGCAATGGATATGGGGTCTTTAGAGTTTTCTGATGTATGGAACGGAGTCACCTTTTACTATCCCAGGCAGGCGGAGGAGCGGGACAGGTACTGTCGGCTATCCTTAAGCGATGGCAGGGTATCCAAGGACATCAGGGTCTCGTATGACTTCGAGAGGGATGGGTGGTTGATCGAGGGTTATCTGAGTCGGGAGGAGGGTAGTTGTACCGTTGCCGTAGACGAGCAGGGCAGGGATATCGAGGGAGACGAGGATGACGTTTGGAAAGAGGTGGCCTTTGTCCCGGCATGGGCGTTACATAAGGAAGAAGTCTTAACATCAGGAAAGGGTTGATTCTAATGGGCGATATGAACAAGGCTTGCAAACTCTGTAAGGGTGCCTGTTGCCGCTCCTGTATCGTGTATCTGGGAGATGGTGGCAAGGACTTGGTGACTAGGGATGTGGTCAGGTTCACCAAGTTGCACGGGACAGAGACTCCAGCCGGTACGCGGTTTGAGGCTCCTTGTAGGGAGTTGGTAGAGGGTCTGTGTATGATTTACGAGAATAGACCTACTGTATGTAGGAACCACTGGGTAGGGTGTCCCAACTGCCTACAGTCCATAGACCATTACCATAGTCCAGAGATGGCAGAACTTATCAAGAAAGAGATGAAAGATGTCACAACCTAAAGATTTGAATGCTGTCTGGTACAATAGGCTAAAGGCCGATATGGCAAAGGCGCCTCCGTCAATGGTGGTTACTCCAGCAAAGGACACTCCTGATGTAGGAACCATCACCCAGGGCAAGGAGAGGTCGTTTGCCGACAAGGTTACCGATCCCCCTACTATACGCGGCCCAGTAGTGGCGAGTACGAGAGGGGGCGCGCGAGATATAGCTAACAGCGTCAAGGGTCTCCGTACTCCTGGCCTTAGAAGCGTAGAGGAGAAGAATTGGCTTCCAAGTCGCGAGGACATGGATTTGTACTTCAAAAGCCTGGGGGCGCCATATCGGACAAAAAAGGTAGTCGATTATGCTCGGCTGGCCGACGAGCTTGCTAAAATACCCCTCCCATGAGCGACATTATCCGGCGTAAACTCAGAGACGGTATCAGGGAGTTCCAGGTCTACCACAAGGATGAGTGGAAGGATGGGGAGGGGTGGTGCGACTGGCGTGACGGGAGGCCCGGAGACTGGGTCAAGACCGACGATGACTATATCTGCGAGTGCCTTGACAGGAAAACCTTCGTCAGGGGTAGACACAGCCAAGACCTGGTTGTGCTGTCCTTCTGTAGGCAGTGGGTAACCAAGACACCCTTGAACTACCTTGCCTACAAAGGCACCGGTGCCCATGGTACCAGTCCAACGCCGTGGGTTATCCTTGAGTCGAGGAAGACTCGTACCAAGAATATGGTGAAGGTCTTCGTGCAGATGATGCTAAACCACAACATAGACTACACTAGACTGGGGATCGTTTACAGACCAGATCAGCGGATACCCGCAGCTACAGCCCGTAGACTGCTTAAGGAGGAGGTAATTAAGAAGATGGTTGACATAGAACTATCTAAGGTATTGTCCAGCAATGGGATAACGAAGGAGTCCGTTATCCAGATGTACCTGGATGCTGCCAAAATAGCGAAGGACAACGGCAAGGCCGGAGAGCTTAGGGCGGTAGCCAGTGACCTTGCAGACTACCTTGAGATGAAGCCCAAGGCTACCAAGATGTTGGAGGCGGGGTTTGATGGCGTAGCGGGGCAGATCGAGGAGGGTATGCGCCAGTTTGACCTTACTGTAACCAAGGAGGTTCCGGTGGGACAGATGGTGGACGCAGACTTTGAGGTAGTGCCGTGAACCATTGTTATTGGTGTGAAGAACGAATCGAGCTAGATGAACTAGTCGGATTGTGGGTGCACTTCTCAACGAGGGTTATGCCATGCAAGAACCAGAAGCACTATGCCCGCCCAGGAATTCTACCCACAGTAGATGGGGCTTTAGAGACCGTGGATTGGACATGCGTTCGGGTTGGGCGTGGGTATTGAGGGAGGACTTCTGTCCCGACTGTGGTACCACGGTAAAGCCAACCCAGATACACGTTTGTACGATTAGGAAAGAAAAAAGATATTCTTCTTGACTTTCGTCTGCGGATTGTGTATACTGATACGAACATTAAACGAGGTGAAGTGAAAACAGTCTACTGTGCAGCACCATATACGAAAGGTGATGTTGGGGTCAATGTGCGGAAAAGTATTGACGTAAGTGACGAACTTGCTCGTGCAGGTTTCGCAGTCTTCTGCCCGCTGTTGACCCACTTTTGGCATATTGTACACCCGCATCCATATGAGTTCTGGATGAAGCAAGACCTGGCATGGTTGCGTGAGTGTGATGCGATGGTGTACTTAGTAGGGCCGTCAGCAGGCGTGGAGACGGAGATTGAGAACGCAAGGATGTTGGGTATGCCTATCTTCGAGTGGAGGGGTAAGGCAACTATCGCACAGATAACCAACCTTGATCTATTCACGAATCAGGAGAAGTTGATATGAGGAAGTACCACATCTGGCAACGTAGCCCAGCCGTGTACCTCAAGACTGTAGAAGCGAGGTCGGGTGACATGATAGAGTTCGATCCGAAGACGCAGGTAATACTCAGTGAGGGCGGGACACCCCTCAGCGACACCCGATTTACTGGTCACCTTCACCAACGTCAAGATTTTTACGTAAGCGATAAAGTCTTGATGAGTGGTAATCCCGCAGAACACCCCTGGGACAAGTTCATCAAGGAAAACTCCTGTGGTATCAAATTCGACGATACCAAGAACCGCCTTGACCTAATTCCAGTAGAAGCCCTTGAACAGGTAGGAGCAATCTATAGCTATGGAGCCAAAAAGTATGCAGACCACAACTGGCGCAAGGGACTCAAGTTCTCCCGCCTCTACGGAGCAGCCCTCCGACATCTCTTCGCCTTCTGGCGTGGTGAAGACAAAGACAAAGAAAGCGGACTCCCTCACTTGGCCCACGCTACTTTTGGACTCCTCGGACTACTCCAGTATCAGGCAGAGGGTAGATCAGAGCTTGACGACAGATTCACCTGGGCCAAAGAAAGAATTGCCCAGGCTAACGAAAAGCGAGGAGCGGAGACTAAGGAGCCGGTACGAGAAGTGGGTCTCTCAAGGGAGACCAAGGCTTTGGTGGCCGAGCAAGACTTTTGGTCACCAGCGGTTGGACTCGCCACAAGACTTTAATGAATTTCTCACGTATCATGGCCTCGGAAAGGGCAAAGATGAAAAGTCCCAGAATCCTGTTTCTTGATGTAGAAACTGCCCCAAAGATAGCCTACGTGTGGCGCACCTATAAGGAGAACGTTAGCGTCGAGCAGTTGGTCTCCGACACTCACCTCCTCTCCTATGCGGCCAAGTGGTTTGGAGATAAGCGAGTGCTCTATAGCGATCAGTCACGCGCAAAGAGTTTGACGAACGACACCCGCCTGTTGATGGAGATACACGACCTGCTGGATGAGGCAGATATCGTGGTGGCTCACAATGGACAAGCCTTCGACCTCCCGTTCGTCCTGACAAGGATGGCTGGGTACGACATCCTACCCCCCAGTAGTTTTAGACAGATCGACACATATCGTGTAGCCAAGAAACAGTTCGGGTTCACCTTTAACAAATTGGAGTTCCTTGCCAAAGCACTCAAGTGTAAGACACTCAAGAATCCGCACAAGAAGTTTCCCGGTATAGAACTATGGAAAGAGTGTCTCTCTCGTAATCAGGTTGCGTGGGCAGAGATGCGGAAGTATAACATCGACGACGTTCTTGCTCTGGAAGAAATCTACCTGAAACTCAGACCGTGGATTGAAGGGCATCCCAATGTGGGAAACTACATGGATACGACGAGACCAGTATGTCCGAAGTGTGGTGGAGTTGTAGAGAGGCGTGGGACTGCCTATACGCAGACTGGACAATACACAAAGTATCGTTGCACAGACTGTGGTGGTTATTCGAGGGGAAGACAGATGACGAGCGGGAAGGAACACCGTAAACAACAACTGGTGAACTAGGAGACGACGACATGAGAATACACACGAGGCGAGAAGGACATTTCGATCACTCGATAGGGACGAAGGTAGGGGCGATTGTTGACTTCAGACTCATCGCGATACGGGAAGGACGCGAGGTCGGCGTACGGACGTTCCGAGTTATACAGCACGGTTTCGATACATGCCCGCCTCTAGGGGGAGTATATCTGGAACTTGAAACGCAGTGCGTTGCAGAGTGTCTAAAGAGAGTTGCCTTCATGGCAGACCAGTGTCTTCCTCGCATTTTGAAAAGCGGTTTCATCATGGCGGATAGTCCGTTCGGAGGAACGCCGGAACAGAGGTTCTTTGATACATTGCGGTTTGAGTAGTTTGATTGCGGGGTAGAGAAGTGGCCATCTCGTCTGGCTCATAACCAGAAGATCGCGGGTTCAACTCCCGCCCCCGCAACTGTGACGGTAGCTCAGTTGGTAGAGCACGGGGATGTGGCCCCCGCGGTCGTGAGTTCGAACCTCATCCGTCACCCCGCGGATGAAGCTTTGCCGATGAAACCCTCACTTGTAATGAGGAAGAAGGTGGTTTGAATCCATCCATCCGCTCTAACTACGGAGAAAAGTATGAACGAGTTCTTACTGTTCTTCGCCTACGGTCTTGTGGAAGATGCTTTAGCTGCGACGTATAATAAGATGGTGCAACTTGAGAAGGCGCTTCTCGCAGGACTGTCGGCGTTCAGTATCTTTGCTTTTGGTGTATACTGCCTTAGCCTCATCCTTCCCGACTTCTCCTTCGCGCATACGCGCACATGGGGTTTTGGGCTGGGTAACTTCTGTGGAACAATGGCAATGGTAACCTATTTCAAATATCAACGGAGGAAGAGTGCCCCTTTATGATTTTCAATGCAAGAACTGCGGCCTGAAGGAGGAGGATGTCGTTGCGAAAAGTGACCAAAAGTGCACAGTCTGTGCCAACTGCGGGGCGACGACGGTCAAACTCATCTCGGCGCCGTCGAGAATCCTCTTCAAAAGCAAGGGTGGTTATTACTCGACCGAGCCTGACTAACCCATTCCGGTTTGGTAATACGTGGATGAGGTTTGAGGGTGGTTGTCTTTATACGCTTGCAAACAATGGAAAGTACTACCAGACCACTGTTCATAATAACGGTTTTCGATTGGAGGATTAACTGAAAGACTTCTTCTTTTTAAAGGGAGCCTTGCTCATCGGTGCAGCAATTTTGATTTCACTTTCAGTGTGGGTGGGGCTGACGATGAGAAAAGATACGGTGGAACTTATTCCTGTAATCGTAGTAGAGAAGATCACACACCCCGCCAACGTAAGTTACCTTGTAGGGTACTCAGACCCGGTAGCCAAGGTGGACGTACCCAAACGCATCTTCAAGAAGAGTCTTGGAGAGGCCTCCTACATCATCGTAGGTTCAGACCTGAACGGTGTTGAGTACAACATCGGAGTAAATAGGATCGCATTCACGCAAATCAATCTATTGGATACCCTGTGGACGGCTCGGTAAATGGATAAGCGTTCAGTCGTAGATCGGATGCGGGGAGACATGCTGATGTTCGGACGCGTGTGTCTCCCCAATATGTTTACCTGCAAGTCTCCCCAGTTCCATAAGGAGATTGCCGCCGCTTTGATGGATGCGCTAATTACCAAACTGTGCATCATAGCGCCTCGTGGCCATGCCAAAAGTTCCATCGTAGCGTGCGTAGGCGTCCTCTACCACATCTTCTTTGACAAGGGCCCCAAGGTTATCCTGCTAGTGTCAAGGACGGAAGGACACGCCAACCGTCTCCTTCAGACCATCAAGAACGCCCTTGACTACTCTCTTCCTCTGCGGTATCTATTCGGATACTATGGCGAGCATTCTGCCAAGAAGTGGACTACAACGGAGATAGTACTCAAGGATGGCACGTATATCGTTACCCGCGGCACCGGTCAGCAGATCGTAGGTCTCAAGTACAATGACCAACGCCCCACCCTTATAGTACTAGATGACCCTGAGGACTTGGAGAATACCAAGACCGAGAAGTCGATGGAGGACAACCTGAAGTGGCTTCTGACGGCGGCTGTGCCAGCCAGGGACGCCTCTCGCGGGCGCGTATGGGTGATCGGGACTCCCCAGCACCAACGGTGTATGGTAATGGTTCTGAAGGATATGGAGGGGTGGAAGTGTATGTACTACAAGAGTTTAGTGCCGGAGGTTATAGATAACCTTAAGCTACAAGAGGATATCTTACGTGGCCATATAGAGATAAGGCCAGAGTGGTCTCTGTGGCCAGAGATGTGGGACGCTCGTAAGTTGCTGGAAGAGCGCAGCAGCCTTGATTCTATTGGTCGCGTGTCGTTCTTCTATCGGGAGTACCAGTGCGAGTTGATTGGGGACGAGGAACAGCTCTTTGCAGAGGCGGATATCCTCACCTACCGGGGCTCCCTGAAGATCGAGAAGTCTGGTGATACCACCCTCGTAGTAACCCATATAAATGGGGAGCAACTGGCCGAACTAGACATACGCCCCGTGAACGTGTTTATGGGGGTAGACCCGGCATCGTCCATCCAGCAGACGGCTGACTATAGCGTTATTATGCCCGTAGCCATTGACCAGGTGGGCAATCGGTTTGTACTGCCCTACTACCGGAAGCGGGTCAAGCCGATGGCGCTGGCAGAGGCTATTATTGAGCAATACCAAGTCTATAGGCCGCAGACGACACGTATTGAGTCCACCGGTTACCAAGAAATGCTACGGGAGTATGTACAGTCCGAGTCCGAGAAGCGTGGTCTGTTTATCGTTGGACTGGAGATCAAAGAGGCTCCCAGGCAGGCTAAGAGTCGCCGTATTGAGTCTCTCTCCTCCTTCTTCGCTAAGCGGCAAGTCCTCATCCCGGAAGAGGGTTCAGAGGCCCTTAAAGACGAATTACTACTGTATCCACGGTGTAAGAACGACGATACCTTGGATGCCTTGTACTACGCCTTCAAGCGCAACTACATTCCAGAGCACGAAAGTGCCCTAGACCGGAAGGTCACCGAGGAGGAAATTGAGCGGGAAAACGAGGTTTACGACTCTCTGGACTTCGTGTTCCTATAAAATCGTCCCAGACAGTAGGTTAGACGAAAGATTTCACTTGCTTTTGTCATAGTTAGTTTGTATATTGTTACGTCAGCGTGACTTAGGTTCCTCCACTTCAGAGGCAACATGATTTCGATTGATCTTCGCACTGGTAAGGAAGTAAGTTCGATTGTCGCTGGAAGGCGACCCAAGAAAACTCCAGATGCGATACTCTCTGAGCGTCTGTTGATGGACTACCAACCTGGGCATGACGCTTGGTGTGTGCAAGCGAAGGACGATGAAGACTTCCGTGATGGTGCACAGTGGTCACCCGAAGCTGATAAGGCTGCCCGCAGACACAAACAGAGGCCACAGGTTATCAACGTTCTCAAGCCCGCTATCGAGAACGCGAAGTCCCTTCTTACCGCAAACAAACCCCGCTTTAATTCTGCATCCTTCGAGGACTCTGATGTCCGCGTAGGAAAGATGTTTTCCGAACTGATGAGTCACATCTGGCGCATTAGTGACGGAGACGTTCAACATAAGATCATCATTGATGATTACTATGTTAAAGGTCTCGGTTACTATCACCTGTACTTCGATCCCTATGAAGATTTTGGCAAGGGCGAAGTGAAGATGATGGCTCTTGACCCATACGAAGTTTATGTTGACCCCAGCTCTCGCGACCCGTTCTTCAGGGATGCGGCACATATTCTCACGGTCAAGTTACTGACCTCAGAACAAATACAACGCTTCTTACCTACACTAGCTCCCACCATCCTCAAATACGGGGAGCGTAGCGCGCAAGACCGAAGGCCGTCCTCACTGCGTTCGGGAAGCGAGGGGCAGGGGGATGTATACAAGAATGAGAACGCAAACTACTTCGAGTGCATAGATCGGTACACCCTTCTCAAGATTCAATACATTCATACCTATAAGGTTGACGATGGCATTGAAAAAACGATGTTGCCCGAAGAGTACCAACAGTGGCTGGCAAGTCCCGCCATTATCGAAGCCTCTGCAAAAAGCGTGCGGTATATATCGGAACCCACAGAAGTCCAGGAAGCTTTCCAACGATATCAAGAGACTGGTGGAATCTATCATTTCGCAAAAGACCTAGAGACTGGGCAACCGCAGGTTGTTCCGGGTGAAGAGGTCGAGGGTGCGATGCCGGGTTCTACGGTTCAGATGACGCTGGCGACCAACGCAGAGTTGGTGAAGATGGGCGCCTTCGAGGTTAATGACTATTGGCAGGACAGGATACAGAGGGTCTTTACGGCTGGCAATATGGAGATCAGTAACTCGGTTCTCCCTATCAGCATGTATCCCATCATCCCAATAGTGAACCACTGGCGCAGGAATCCTTATCCGATGTCCGACGTTCGCTTCGTGCGTTCGATTCAGGAATACATCAATCGGATGGCGACCCTGATACAGGTGCATACGGCCAACAGTGCTAACGTCAAGGTTCTGTTACCGAAGGGTTCCGTCAACAAGGTGAACTTCGAGAAGGAGTTCAACAAGGTTGGAACGGCTGCCATAGAGTTCAATGCTGAGTTCGGTTCACCGGTTATCGCCGCACCGATCCCGCTACCCAACGAACTCTTCAAGAATAAGGAAGAGGCAAAGAGAGACATCGAGAACATCCTCGGTCTCTATGAGTTCATGCAGGGCGGCACACAGAGTGCACCGGCTACGTTCCGTGGCACAATGGCTATGGACGAGATGGGGCAACGACGTATTAAGTCAAAGCTTGCCGACATCGAAGGCGCCCTGAATCAGGTTGGCAAGGTCTGCATTGAATTCATTCAGGCATACTATACCGAACACAAGGTTGTGCGCTTGCTCGAACCGAACCACGAACAGCGGTCGGTCGAGATCAACATTCCCCTCTACGACGTATTGGGTGCTGATGTCGTTGGCAGGATCAACGATGTGACGGTTGGCAAGTATGATGTTATTGTCGTCAGCGGGTCTATGCTGCCAAGCAACCGTTGGGGGCGTTTTGATTACTATGTGCAACTCTACGACCGTCACCTTATCGACCAGGTAGAGGTATTGAAACAGACAGAGGTTGTGGACATCGAAGGTGTACTCAACCGCTTCAACCAGATCAAGACTTTACAGGGACAACTCGCCCAAGCGGAACAGGCTATCAAACAACTGTCGGGTGACTTGCAGACTTCGCAACGCGAGGGCGTGCAAGACCGCAAACGAGTGGAAGTTGAAAAGTTCAAGTCCACCCTCAAAGGTATCCAGTCTGCGTCACAAGCAAAGGCTAACATCTTTGGGGCTCGTCTCGACGACGAACTCTCTAAACAAGAAGTCCTCACCTCTGGAATAGAATCAGAGCAGGACTCTTCTCAAACACTCTAACGAGGCACTATGCCACTTGAATTAGCACCAGAAATAGACGAGACCCAGTTCATGACTTCCGCAGATGGTGTCGATGACTCCGCTGACGATGGCGTGGCTGAAATTGTCGCAGAACCTGTTGCCGCTGCTGATGGAAAGGGCACCGTTGTAGATGAAGTTATTCCCGCTATTGATGCTGCGGAGGAACCTGTGGTTGACCTGTGGGAGGGCGCTGAACCGCCCACCTCAGAAACCAGGGCTAAGGCTCCGGTAGCAAAGAAGCAACCTGATCGGTTTGAGTATCAGCAGTCTCGCGCAGACAAAGCTGAAGCTGCACTCAAGCTAGCACAGGAGAAGTTGGCTCTCTTGGAACCACTGGAGAGACTTGCGCTTACCGATCCGACGATCATCCAAAAGGCCGTGACGCAACCTGTTCAGGCTCCTCCGAAAGAGGACACCCTAACCAAACCGGTGCGCCCCACCAAACCCGCTGGATACGATCCAGTCGAAGCGGTAACCAATCCTACGAGCGAGTCTGCTAAGTTCAGATTTGCTATGGATGAGTTCAATGATTCGCTGGCCGAATACAACGAAAAGAAGGCTGAAATTCACGAGCGGCAGGAAGCTGTGGCTGTGGCACGCCAGCAACAAGCGGCGCAGACCAGGGCTCAGATGACCAAGCTCGCGACAGAGTTGAAAGCCAAGTATGGCTTCAACGGTTCTCAGGTGCAGGACTTTGTCAAGACGGTAACGTCTGACGAGGCGATGAACCTTGAGAATCTCGTCCGCTTCTATCAGGTGACGAAAACCTCCAAGACGGGTGTTCGGAGACCCGCACCAAACGTTCAACGTATCAGGGAACCCTTGCCCTTGTCCGTGTTATCTGGTGCACCAAATGAAACTATCGACGAGCAAGACGCGTTTAACTTGGGTCTCTTGCGAAATCGACGCAAAGCAAAGTAACAAGGGAGTTTTATCATGGCTGCAAAAACCTTGAGCGCCTCTGGCGTTCTGTATTCCGACCGTCGGGACTTTTACATTAGCCCTCTCGTGGTCAAAGAGTTGTGGACGAGCGTAGCTCCGTTCACGACTATCCTTGCGAATCGCGGCACAGTTACACCGCCCGATCCGACGTATAAGATGTTTGAACATCGCGCAACCTTTGCGAACCAGTACATCAAGGGTTCGGCTGCGGATGTGATTCCAAATGATGACACGGGTGTTGCCATCAGTTACACCGCCGGTTCCATCAATGGCGTGTCCGATGACAGTTCAATGATCGGCCTCGTCTTTGAAGTGTGGGATTCCACCAAGACCATAAATCGGGGACGTTACGTGGTTGACGCATGGACAAGCACGGGCCTGATGCACGGCAAGTTGCTGGGTACCACGGCTTTTACGTGCGCTAGCGGCGACTTCCACATCGTGGTTGGTAACGCACACGGCGAAGGAGCTTCTTCACCAGAAGCGTTCGCTGATGAGCTGTCGGTCGTCTACAATGCTTGCCAAATCTTCCGTACGCCCATCGAGATCACCGGCACTCTGTTGCAGGCTGCTCTCCGCGGCGAACGAAATGAACTGGCTCGCTTGCGCGATCTGAAGTCCAAAGAACACAAGATGCAGAAAGAAAGTGCGTTCCTCTTTGGCTCGTCTGTTGCTGGGACAGGGATGAGTGGTACGGCTTTCTCTGACACAGCTCGTACTGATGCGAATAGCAAGAAGATTCGCACCACAATGGGTATTGTGACAGGCATCGAGACTTACGGTTACGGACGAGTTGGTAGCGCCTTCGCCAATACGACCGCTGACGAAACGAAGATCAACGAGTTCGAGGTTGTTGCATCGAGCTACAAGTACTCAAACTTCGTGGACGATATGGAACTCGCGTTCCAGTTCATTCCTGAAGTTGGTGCCAAGACTGCCCTGTGCGGTGCTGGTGCCATGAGCTACTGGAGCAAGATGGAAGCAACCAACGGTATCGCTGGCAAGAGTGGTTGGTCGGTGAAGTTGTCAGAGTCACGACCTGACGCCCTTGGCTTCAACTACCGCATTCTCGAAACTCCGCACGGCATCCTCAATCTCGTTCTTGCGCCCGCCTTCAAGGGGCCCCGCAAGAACCAGATGTTGATTCTGTCGGACGAGAACCTCGATCTGGTTCAGTATCGTGCGCCGAAGTTCCGTGCCAACATCAAGACGGACAACGCTCCCGATCTGGTCAAGGACGAGTACTTCTCCGATGAAGGTGTGGGTTACACACTCATTGAGTCACACAAAATCTTCAACATTAAGTAACGGAGTCCCTCATGGCGAATCAGGCAATCGTGCCGACGAAGAAATCGGCAAACGGCTATACCGTAGGGACGACAGCGACATCTACCGTGAACGCATCCACGGCGGATACCGTTAGTTGCACCATCAACGAGCAAATCGGCGGCAAGAAGGTCATCGTCGGCGTAGATTTCAAAGTAGCATACGACGACGTTGTGGCAATCCTTGCTGTCCAGGGTTCGCACGATGGGACAACGTGGGTATCGCTGGCAACCGCAATAGCGGACACGACTCCGAATGTAACGGGCGTAACACAGGCTCTCGTCGATCTGACGGCTGCGTTTATGCCCTACTACAGACTCCTGTTTAACTCTTCGGGGTTGAATTTGGGCACATCGGGTACATGTCGGTTGTTCTACGCAACCATCCAGAACTCACCTTCTATCATGTATCTCTAACCTAGAAGGGAGTCTCAGATGGCTAACCAAGCTCTAGTACCAAAACTTACAACGGTGAACGAGATGGAGGTCGGTATTACTGCTACCTCCACCGTGAACGCCAGCACGGCAGATACGGTTACGCTTACCATTCCTAATGGTCATGGCATTGGCGGGAGAAAGATTCTCGTCGGTTACGACATCAAGGTTGCGTATGCGGACGTAGTTGCCATTGTGGACGTTCAGGGTTCTGTTGATGGGACGAATTGGACGAAGTTGGTCGAGGTGGACGACGATATGACGCCAAACGTTACGGGCGCCACATCGTTCCTCGTTGACCTGTCGGACATTTTCTGTCCCTACTACAGGATCATCGCAAACCGCAGTGGTTTGAATATGGGCACCAGTGGTAAAATGGTGATCTATTTTTCAGCCAAGTACGATCTCCCTCGCTTCATCTACGGGGAGTAAACTCACAATCATCCTGTGCCCGTCTTCGGGCGGGCACTCGTTTAACAAGGTATCAAATGGCTGCAACGTTACTTGCAAGAATTGAAGACTACGTTGGTACCCAAACGGATACCGCCGCAATCGACGAGTGGATACTCGCTGCGTGCCGGTGGCTCATCACGTTTATTCCAGAGGAAGAGGCTGCTCAGCACGCCACCTCGACTACCATCACAAACGGAAGTACGTCCATCTCGAACAAGCGTCTGCTCGACGTTATTCGCAATGGGTACCGTGCGATCAAGGCCGCCCCCTGGATGGTAGGTGCACTTGCGGACTCTGGCTCTATCTGGTCTGCCAGTTCACGATCACCCCGTTATATCATTACCGATGGCGGAAAGATAACCATATACCCTACAACGGGTAGTCCGACGATTACCGTCCTCTCGTTAGATACCCCGTCTCCGACAAATGCTTCTACGTCCATCTCAACGTTTCCGACCAGCCTTGAACACGCCGTGGTTCTCTACGCCGCTATTCAGGCACGCCTCAAGCAACTGGAGACGACACAGGTAATAGTGGGAGCTCTCGCGTGGGTGTCTCCCGTGGTTCCTACGGTACCCGCAGATGCGAGTTATAGCTATACTGATGCAGTAGTCGGCGTCATAAACTCGACAACTATTGATGCTCTCGGCACTGCACCAGTTTATACCAAGCCTATCTTGGTTATGCCGTCAAGTCCGTCGGCTCTGGATATTTCCAGCATCACACCTCCGACCGTTCCTACGGCTCCGTCGTATTCGATTATTGACGCGCAGGCAGGAACAATCGCATCCACTGCGATAGACACTTTACCAACCGCTCCAACCTTTAATAAGGTCTCGTTGGTACTACCAACAACTCCGGCGGAACTAGACCTTGATTCAATCACTCCCCCCGCCGTTCCGGTACCACCGTTGTATTCGTATACGGATGCTGTGGTCGGGACTATCAATTCCACCCTGCTGTCACTTCCCGCGGCGCCGGTCTATACGGCCCCAGGTTTACCTCTTTCCTTCTCGAATGCCGTCACCGCCATTACGACGAATGAGGACATCGAGTTAGGACAAGCGGAGCTTCAGGTTCTTCAGACACAACTGGCTCAGTACAAGGTTGACATTGAAAATTCCATAGCGAAATTCAATGAGGCCAAGACCGTGTACGAAGCCGGTGTTCAGAAGAACTTAAATCAAGCTCAACTTGACCAGCAACGTCTCGTCGAAGCAGCTAGACTGACTACCGACGTCAATTTGAAGAATGAAGCCGAAGCGGCTGCTACTGCGGCCCAGCTTTACTCTAGCGTTATGGCCAAGTATCAGGGAGATTTGAAGCGTTACTCCGATCAGGTACAACTTGCGATCACAGTCTACCAGGCCAATCTAAGTCTGTTTCAATTCGGTGGAGCCCTACAACTTCAATGGCTCGCTGCCGTTATTAACAATGAATGGCACGACTTTGAACGGCTCAACACAGTATACCAGGCCACCATACTGCGAGCAGTTGAACAGGCGAAACTTGACCAGGTACGACTTCTTGAGGCCGCTCGTCTGACTACCGATGTCAATTTGAAGAATAGGGCGGAAGGGGCGGCTCTGGCTGTCCAACTCTATTCTGCCGTACTGCAAAAGTTCCAAGGGGATTTGAAGAGCTACTCCGACCAAGTACAGAGCACCGTACAAGCCTATCAGGTCAACCTGAGTCGGCTCCAATCGGAAAGAGCTACCCTACTCCAAGCCTATTCCGCAGACGTCGAGAATGAGTGGAAGAACTTCGAGAAGCTCAACGTAGTATACCAGGCCACTACATTGCGAGCGATGGAACAGGCGAAGCTTGACCAAACTAGGCTTCTTCAGGCAGCGCAAATGACGACAGAGGTCAACCTACGGAACGAGCAGCAAGAAGCGGCAACCAAGATTGCCCTGGCCGCCGTCCTTCTGGAGAAGTACGCGCATCAAGTGCAACGTTATCAGGCAGAGGTCGGAGCCGAGTCCCAGAGGATTCAGGTTCTCCTCGCCCGCTCTGCGGAGCATGCAAAAGAGTTGGAAGTAAGTCTTAAGGAAATGCGAGTAGAGTTACAAACACTCCTCGCTCCATATATACCAAAGGAGAAATCAAATGGCTAGCCGAGTTAGTTATGCAGTCTCTTGTACGCCAATCGTTACTATCGACGCAACCACAGAGTCTCCGGCAGTTGACGCCCTGTGCGTTGACGTTGCCAAGTCTCTTGGTTCTAGCGGTCAGGTTACCTGTACTTGGGGTTTAACCGCGGGTTATATCGCGGGTGTGGCTCAGTACGCATCATCGGGTACTGCTAGCGCCACCTACGCAGCAGGGCAAACAGCAACAGCCCTGACAACAGTAGCAACACCAAGATTCGTCTACATCAGACATACTGGGTATCTTTACAGCTCAGCTACAGTGTTGGGTGCTGCGACCACCTTGAAACTAAAGGTCTGTTTGAATGCTACGATAGCCGCCGCTACTACCATTGCAGTTTTGAATCCCGGTGAGGCGATTGTGTTACCATTCAATGATACCGTTACCTCTCCCACCTTCTGTGTGGCACCCGAAACAAACGCTAACGCTATCGCCATCGAAGTAATGGCAACTCCATAAAGGAACGAATATGAGGTTACGAAGTCTCTTTTTAGCTCTCGTCCTGATCCTCGGAGTGTCGCAGGTCTCGGCGCAGAACGCATCTCTCGTTGTAAGGGCGGATACCGTCAAACCAACACCCAACAATAAGTTTGGGTTTGGCGGGAAGTTCTTTACCTTCCCCGACGGGTCAACGTTTACTACAGCCACCAACTTCTACCCATTCCCGAACATTGCCGACACGATCAAATACGTGGAGGGTCTGGACAGTCTCAAGGGTGCGGGCTATGCAACTCGGACGATGCTCCAGACTGACTCGCTTTTCCGTGCAGCACAAGAGGCGGCAATCAAAGAGACGCAACGGCTGGACTCGCTTTACAAGGCGGCTCAAATTGCTCTCAAGAAGGATAAAGCGGATTCAGTTTTAGCCACTGGTTACTACACAAACGAGAAGGCAAGGGTTGACACGACGGAACGGAACAGCCTTATCGGCAAGCGTATCGCCTACGTGGACACTTCAGCTTTTCCTTCGCTTGTTCCTGCTCGCAACGGTCAGTCAGGCTGGTTGACTCGTCCCGTCGGATGGCAATACCTCACGCCAGCGACACGCACGGACTCGGTGTTGATTCCGGGCAGACTTGGACTTGGCTCAATCACAGCCTATCAGCACAGGCTCGCAATCGGAGACAATGATTCAACGGGCGGCATCAATATTGTTCGCACAGACAAAAACACAAACCGTTCGACGCTGGCTCAAACCGTTGACACCTCATCGGTCAGATTCTTTTCAACCCAAAGTGGTAAGTGGCAGTTCGCGATGGTGGACAATCTTGGCGCAACGAAAGTAAAAATTGACTCTGCTGGCAACGTCGGCATCGGGACGACGAGTCCGGGATCAACATTCGATGTTGTAGTTGGTGGAGCTAATGCAATTAAATTCCAACAGCCTGGTTCTACTGCCGGAGGTATAACATTTTATGATGCTACTAATCGTGTTGATTTAGCAAGAGTTGGGAATACACTGGCCATCTCAAACTCAACTGGTTATGGTGCTGGTACAGCAATGTTAATAAATGCAACCACTGGCAACGTCGGCATCGGGACGACGGGGCCATTAACAACAGCAGATATTAGTGGCACTCTTCGCAGTACAGATACCGTCCGATCCGGTAACTGGACGACGTATACCTATTTTCTCCCCGGTGGTGCATTGGTGCAATCCTCAGACGAGTCATTGAAAGCAAATATCCTTCCCTTCACAGCGAACCTTGCCAATTTCAAGAACGTCTCTCCGAGACTGTATAATTTCAAGAAGGAAGTATTTCTCGAAATCTTTGACCGCAGTTCAGTCCCCGATAGTGTGGATGTGAAAGTAGACTCTGTGAACACAATGCGTGTCTCAAATCTTGCGGCGAAAGATTCCGCTGCGGTCAATTTCTACGTTCGGAATCTTGCCGATGCTGAACGTAAGTCTCAGATAGCGTACCGTGGATTCCTTGCCAACGAGTTCAACCCGTTAATTTTGGGAAAGCAATCCAAAGAGATCAACCAGCAGGACGTTATCAATACGATGTGGTTGAAGATTCAACAACTGGAAGCACGCATCGAAAAGCTGGAAGCGGTGCAGAAATGAATCGTCAAGCAAGACCCTACGTTGTTGTCCAAGTGAGGAAGTAATGGCAACGAAACAAAAAATACTCCTTGTTGAACACGCTACTGTAGATGCGGATATCGTCATTCCTGGCGACATGCCCGTCGCTATCCTATACGACGATGCGATCATGGAGCACCGTATTAGCTTTCAGGTGCCAGATGACTTTGATTCGTTCTCCTCGTTGAAGGTTATTGTATGCAGGCAGGCGGTGGGAAATGTTCGACTTAACGTTAAGACGCAAAAGATTACCGCAGCCACGACCCTCTCTACGTCCTCTACGGGTCTGACGGCTGTTGCTGTGACTGCCGCCGACAGCCTCTACGAGGAGTTGTCGATAGCCGCCACAGCATATTCGTCTCTTACCACTCCAGTTCCCGGAGACATCGTAACTATCACGGTGCTTAGGGACGCCGTTAGTGCGGTAGATACCTACAACACCAATCTTCTTTTTGCCGGTGTTCGAGTAACCTACGTTTTGAATAGCGTGGGGACGACTGCTACGGCGGGAATGACTCTCCAGCAAATTGTGGAGAACGTTCTCGATGCGTTCCCGCAGAAGACCGATACTCAAATTAAAATAGACGTTAACCAGGCACAGAAACGGTTCGTCGAGAAGACTCGGTGCTATATCAAGGATGCCGACCTCACACTTAACGGCACCCTCATACTGAGTTATCCCTCAGATATGATTGCACCTATCTCGATCCAACTGTTTGACAGTACAACTAACCGTTTGGAAGACTTGGTTCAGTGGGAGGTCGTGCGTGCCAAGATCGAGTTTACAGACCTTGACGACGTTACCTCTCTTACAATGCCTTCGGATATTGCGAGAGCGAGTCTCAAGTATGCGGCCTATCCCGCGGCATTGACCGCGGACGCGAACTACTCGGAGATACCAGCCGAGTTCCACGAGGCCTTAGAGTATGCGGTTCTCGCCAAGTATTACCAGAAGGCGGGCAAGTGGCAACAGGCGCGTGAGTGCTTGCAAATCTATAGTCAGTTTGTATTGGATGCCAAGTGCTATGCCAACAGTCAGTTCGTCGGCGGCTGGGCTTCCGTAGAACCATCAGCAATTTAATCGGTAACACAACGCTAAATCCAGAGTTATCGGTTATCATTCATACACAAGGAGCAACATCATGGCAACAAACGAAGTCATCGTTAGCGCGCTCGCAGGAACCCCGCAAATAGCGGAGTCAACCTCGAACTCCTTCGTTTGAACATGGGTATCCATACCCTGGGTACACGCGTTCTGAATACCTTTATCTTACAGACCGTTACCGGTTGTGGTAGTGCCATTGCAACTGGTGCTCCAATCTCGGCATTTGCCAAGACACCGACATCGGTAATGCCTGCGTGTGTTGCGGGATATTCAAGCAAGGCTTTCTTCTGTAGCGCAGGTACGGTAACCTTGACAGCGGCTGGATCACACTTCTGTGTACTACCCTTCCAGCACGACCATGCCACCACCGGTTCACACGAAGGAACGTATGATTTTGACGGTTCCGTTATCGTGCCACCGGGCGTTGCAATTTATCCGTCTGCTTCCACCACGACTCCCGGCTCAACACGAGTCATCAGTCTGATGTGGGCAGAGATTCCTGTCTAAATTTTAGCAGCAGACCCGGCAAAGCGCCATCAGGGCTGTCTGTTAACCATTCAAATAAAGGAATAAGACCATGAGTACATTAGAAGCTGTTGGCAGAGGCGTGGGGAACGCACCGTTACCAGATGGTATCGCCTACCCTGTCCTTGCGGGTCAAAGTGGCGAATTAGTCACCGCAGACCTCCACGGAAAGTACTACACGCAGGCCAAGCGTGGGCAAGTCTTTATCGGCTGCACTGCTGTAGCGGGAGTTGCGGTTCCCAAGTACGATGCGACGGCGCAGGTTTTCAGTCTTTGGAATCCGGCAAACTCCGGCAAGAACCTTGAACTGTTGAGGATTAATTTGACCCTGACGATTCTTGGAACTCGCGTCGTATCTAACTACGCCCTGCAAGTTGCAACGGGCGCAGGCAGTACGGTTGCGACTGGCGCTCTCTACACTGCGTTCACGGCAGTCGCGCCCATCAATGCCGTTTATGGCGCAGGCATCGCCAGTGTCGCCAAGTTCGCACCCGCGGCCGCGACAGCTACGGCTGCGTTCTCGGTGTACTACAACCTGCCGTTCGGCCACGACCTGGCTGCCGGTGGTTCGTATCCAGTTATGACGTATGACTTCGACGGAACGCTTATCCTTCCGCCGGGGACAGCCTGCACGCTTGTGTCGGCAACGTCAGCAACCGGAACAACCAACGCAGTCAATCTGATCTGGGCTGAGTCACCAGTCTAACCCTCTCACTCTAGCTGGGTGGGGCAACTCACCCAGCATCTTTATCGGAGGTCTTATGAAGTTCTTCGAGTTCATTCAAAAAGCCTTGAGCGAGTCAGACGGCAACCCTAGTTCGGTTCGAGTCAATGCTTTCACGGTGATTACTCAGTTCTCGTTCGTAATGACTGTAGGTTTTGCGTGGGTAGTCTACAAGAACCCTGAACTGATTCTCGCCTATACGGGCATGCTCTTAACAACTATTCTGGGAATACTCGGCATCAAGGTTTACCAAAAGGACAAAGAGGGCACCAATGGAACCGACCCCAAGTGAAGCTATGATGAAACGCATGTCGTGGAGCTTGATCTTTCGGGTGGCTACCCTCATCTTCTTGGCGGGTATTGCCTACGCAAGCTTTCAGACCGAGTCACAGGCAAAAGACGATATGGATTATATCTCTAAAGCCTATATGCCAAGAGAGTTATCCGTAGAGAAGTGGACAAACAACGATAAAGACCATGCCAAGTTTGACGCCAAGCTAGACGAGATACTCAAGGAGTTGCGGAGGCGCAAGTGAACTGGTTACTCTCACTCGCCTTCTCAATAGCCTATGGTTGTATCGAGGCCGTCGTCATAGACGGCAAGTTCAACCCAGGTGACTGGAACACGCTGTTTGGTAAGTTCTCCAAGAGCTACCACGTTCCGATGGCGCTCCTATTCCTCATTACTGCTATCGGGTTCGGGACGCCAGAGCTTATTCCGCTGATGATACTGGTTGAGGATATGTCTTACTTCTACTTTACGAAGAAGGATAAACTCACCGGTGCGTCATGGGTTACTGGTTCCTATGGATGGCAGATTTGGTTTGGCAGAGTAGTACCTAATGTCTATCTCGCCACCGTGCTCTTGCAGGGTTTAGTTCTAGGGGTCTATTATGCTCTTAAGTAAACACTTCTCCCTTGAGGAGATGATCGACTCAGAGATAGCGGCAAGGAACGGACTTGATAACGCCCCTCCCGACGTTATCCGTCCAGAGCTAATTAGTCTCTGTGAACAGGAGTTGGAGAAGGTGCGCCTTCTTGTCAATAGTCCGGTAACGGTGATCAGTGGCTACCGTTCTCCAGAGGTTAATCGACTAGCCAAGGGTTCCTCCAACAGCCAGCACATGAGGGGTCAGGCGGCGGACATACGGGTTGCAGGTCGGACAACGCAAGAGTTATTTGACCTGATATCCGCATCGTCCATTCGCTTCGATCAACTAATCCAAGAATTTTCTTCGTGGGTACACATCTCACGATCTGATAAACCAAGAAGGCAAAGGTTGTATGCGACCAAAGTCAATGGCGAGTCTGTTTATACTCCTGCTTAGTGGATGTGGTGTTACCACAGAAACCACCATCGAGGATAGAACCATTATGGTCGTCCCCGATACGGTGATAGATACCGTCTCCGCTACGCGGGTGGATACCCTGTTGGTTGAAGGGCAGATAGTTCTCAAAGCTGACACGGTAGTCGTTGTGAGATACTTTCCACAGGAAAAGAAGTTCTGGATCAAGGTCAAACCAGATACGATCAGGGTAACGTATCGAGATACAACGGTTGTTCTGAAACCTGAGATTATCGAGACCCCATTCCTCTCCAAGATGGGACTGGTGGCTATAGGTGTAATCCTTGCAGTCGTCGGTGCAACCGTCCTAAAGTTCAAAGGAATCTTCTAATGCCGCGTGAGACCTACAACATAGAGAACTTTGTCAAGGGTATTATCTGCGCTGTTGATGTGGAAGATATTCCAGATAATGCATGCGTCTGGTCACAAGACCTTGAGACACAGGCAGATGAGGGTGCTCTCCTTGGTCGCAAGATAGAATCGGCAATAGTTGCGGGAAGCGGTGCGGCTCTTCACGCTCATTCTGATGCGGGCGGTGCTATCAACGATATTCATATTACCACCGCTGGAAGTGGTTATGGCAATACAGTAAAGGTTCCCATAACCATTACTTCTGCAACGGGTTCGGGTGCGGTTGCTTATGCTACATCGGATGCAGGTGGTACTCTGACAGGATTTGCTGTTGTAAGTGGGGGGACTGGATATGGCGCGACAGCAACGGTGACGTGTACTGTTGGCAAGGCCCTAGGTGCTGTTAATGCCGCCATGATAAATGTAGATGGTGCAAAGTTTGACCTTGTATATCATGAATGTATAGATAACAAGATTCGACGTGTTGTAGATTTCCACAGCGTCAATGCGGGCGACACAGACACTCAGGCTACCTGCGCCAGCGGGGATACAGTCAATCTTCATGTTCACAACAAGGAAGTCCGCATAGCGCGAACAAGTGCCGCTGGTGTAGTTGCTGCGCCTCAGTGGGCTGGCTATATAGACCATATCCAGTTTGCTGGAACAATACCTGGATTCAAAGTGGTGAATGCCGCTCTTACCGCTAGTAATGCAATGATTGGAACGACAACTGATCCTGCGGGTGGGGAATTAGTACCGATGTTCTATAAGATAGTTGTGACGGGGGCGACGACAACTCAAAAGATTTACGGAGTGGACTGGGGAGGTGGACGGTTAATAAAGATAGACGTTACTACCAAAACCGTAACACGAACAAACATCGGGCGTTTCAAAAAGATTCAAGGGCTTTGCGACGATATCGGTGGAGCTCATCTTTGGCTTTATGATAAGGACGACTTGCAGGGAACGTTATACAAGATACTAAAAGCAGATCTTACGACTGTCTGGAAATGCCCCCTCCGTGGTGTCAACTATAACTCTGGTGGTGAAATTAGTGACATAGCTGAAACAAGCGATGGAACAATCTTTTTTGGTATTCGCTATCCAGATTCTTTCGTACCGACACCTGGCCAACCCGCGGAACTAGTTTATCGGCTTACTGCACCTACATCTAGTACTGTCCAGCAACCTATCTCGGTAAATCGTTTATCTCCAGCATCTGGTACCCCTCTTTTGATAGATAGTTATGTGACCTTTCCCAGAACAACGGCATTAAGAAACTTGGTAGTTCTTTCGGCTTCGCAGGTTGGCTACATGTTGCTGATGGATTATCCAACTCCAATAACCTGGGGAGGTAACACGTATACCCATACAGATGCCGAGATGGCCTGTTGGCATCTGTTAGTAACCACTTCTACATCGACTACCGCAAGTGACTGGGGCGTCATTCAGGTAGCTGGTAATCCAGCCAAGTACTATGCAGATGGAATGGTTTATGTAAGCAACCATATCTACTATTGTAGTACCGGTGTAGCCTATAAAGAAAGTCTAGCTTCTATTCCTGCTGCTGGTGCTGCTGTAGTGTTATCCGCTGTCGATGACGACATGCGTTCTGATTATTTTGCAGGGTCAGGTAACCAGGTTGCCTTCACCGATGGTACTCTTTTGTATCTCACCAGGACAATGAAGACGCCTGGTGTAGACACTATGACGATGGCGGGTATGGATGCTCCTGAAGAGTTATATAGTGGTAGTAGCTTTGCTTTGGGTATCACTACTGCTACGGGAGCGGGGGGGTTTACAGAAAGAACGGTCGTTTACTATCGAACAAATTATTCCTTCGATGGATTACAGGATTCTCCCCTTTCCGCTACGATCCTTCGGGTAGATATTCCCAAGAAAGAAAAGGATGGCGTCGAAGTCACTGGTAACAAAACCATCACCCTCACCCTTGGAAATACTGCCCACCTTTCTCCGCGGATTTCTGCTGTTAACCTATGGCATGCCTGGGGCCCCGAAGGGTCGGCCGCACCGACAAGTGCTTGGAAAATGTTGAGTTCACAGGAGCTTTTGAGTTCTCAGTGGAACGTTGCTGGCAGTGTAGCTACTCTCGACGTCATAGACAGTGATCCTAATTTTGGAATAGAATTTGAAAAACAGACTGGCATCTCTAGTGAAGTAGATAGTTACACAATCAATTATGCCTTGATGGCAGACTTGAACAACCAACTCTTTGTTGCCAACTGTTCGGTTACCGAGATACCAGACGCCAGTCACTATATCTTCCGTTCCAAGACTGGCCGCTATGACATGTTTGACTGGTCTATGGACTTTCTTTGTTTACCCTCCGTACCTACGGCCATACATGCGCATGCGGGACGTATCTGGGTCTTTGATGCTGCTAACTGTTACAAAGTTAATCCTGACAGTTTGTCTATTGAGGATACATTTTATGGATATGGGGTACCCGATCAAAAGGCTATCTGTCAGAGTGAGTGGGGGATGGTGGTTGCATCCAAAGCCAAGAATGTCTGGTTGCACGACGGTCGTGATTTTCAACCGATAGGCAACGCTATACGGGTAGCCGCAAATACATCTTGTGCCCCGTGGGAATATGCAGGTGGCTATGTAACCGGGACGTGGACAGTAGGACACACTAACTTTACACCAATTGCCTCATACTCGTCTTTACTTCGTGCGATAGTTATCACGGTAAGCCGTTCTGCCACACTGGTAACTTCATATGTTTATACACCAGAACGTGGACGATGGGACTATTGGTTAATAGTACCAGACGTTGCAGGTACCCCTACCGCCACTGGAATGTTCACCGGTAAAGATGGTGAGTTGTATTATAGTATGACGACGGGACTCTACGGGGTGTGTGGCGGCTCCACTAAAACTGTTGCATGGCGTTGGTACTCGCGAGAAATTGGGATGAAGGACAACACGCAATATAAGAAGGTCTATAAGATTCTTCTTAGTCAATCTGGTAGCATCGCACCCGTTGTAGACCTTGCAAACAACGATACCTTTGTAACGTTAA
>Ga0315281_10002708_pt1 | contig 26232 bp, 18 predicted proteins | sample YL17G07_0_MG_FD_204540 | JGI IMG/M metagenome (GOLD analysis project Ga0315281, IMG submission 204540) | Sediment microbial communities from Yellowstone Lake, YNP, Wyoming, USA - YL17G07_0 | ecosystem: Environmental > Aquatic > Freshwater > Lake > Sediment | place: USA: Wyoming | collected... | reverse complement strand
CGGGAGCGTCTTGTCGATTTTCACCGTGACCGTTTTATTGTCCTCGTCATTTCCGGACTTGTCCTCCGAGCAGTAAGTCAGCACATACGACCCGTCGGTCAACATCGTCACGTTGGCGGTATAGGTTACCCAAGCGCCAGTGCCAATCATGTACTTGGTCCATTTGACCCCGCTGAAGTCATCGGTCGCTGTCAGATTCAAGATGACGTCCGACGTGTACCAGCCGTTTGTCCCGATCGTCCCGCTCAATGCGATGGTCGTCACAGGGGCCTCGACATCCTGTTTCGGGACCCATGGAGACATCAACGGCAGGTAGTCCGCGCTGTCGACGAGGTCGATCAACGCAGGCGTGTCGCCGAATCCATCCGCATTGGCGTCCGGGAAGGTGTAGTTGGACCAATAGTTGCCTCCTCCATATGCGGCCGTCTCGTTCCAGTGGTTCTGCGGACCGTTGTCGTCGTACGCCTGATTGACGTTTTCTATGAGGTTGTTCCCTGCCACCATCATTGCGGTGCAGGAGGACATGTATATCCCGTAGCTCAATGCTCCCGCCACGACGTTGTTCTTGACCCGCCCGTCCAGGCAACCACTGAGAAAGACCCCGTAGTTCGAGTTGTTCCACATCGAGTTCTCCAAGATGTTGAACGCATTGGAGTTGGAGACATACGCACCATAGACCGTACCTGAAAGGTTGTTCCCTATGATCTCGAAGTACGACGACTGGACAACCTCAACTCCATATGTGCCCGCCCCAGTGAAGTTGTTGAGTCTCACCGAGATGTTGGTCACCGAATTGGCGTACACGCCGTAATTGACGTTCTTTGCCGTGCAGTTGGAAATCGTGATGTACTCGCCGCTGGAGTATATCCTAATCCCATTGCCATTGCCGTTCAAGTGGCAGTTGTCTACCATGATGTTCCTTGAGGTGCTGTAGATGAAAATCCCATATTGTACCGTGGCGTTGAGGTAGTTGTAATCGATGAGAGTGTTCTCGATATCGTAGAGATACATCCCGTAGCGGGAACTGAACACCTCGTTGTTCGATATCGTACAGTTGTCCGAGAAGTAGGCCATGATTGCATAGTATGACGAGGTCACGTTGCAGTCCGTAATGCCGAGGCGGCTGACTTCATAACAATATATTCCATAGTAGGTCGAATCCAGACTGGCGTTCATGATTTGTACATCATGGGAGTTCCCGCCGAACGATATTCCGGACTGCCTGGCGTGGCTAATGTCACAATCGGAAATCGTAATGAAGTCACAATAGCTCCCGAAGTACAGCGAGTTGTCCGTTGTGTTGGCCGATGTGAGTCGCGCGAAATCGAGGTAATCGGATTGGTATCCATAAATGCTCATGTAACAAGACTCGAACACGCAATCCGAGACACTCACATTGCCGGAGGACTGGAGCTCAATTCCGTAATGGTTGTCCATGAACGAGGACAGGACAATAGACCCGTTCTGGACATCGTCCAGCCTTATGCCTTCGATGCTGTTGATTTCACCGTAGAAGACATGAACATTCTGAATCACAAAATACGCATCCGTGTGCTCGATCCAGATGCCGCGGGAGTTAGTCGCGTCAAGCACGTAGTTCTGTATGACATAGGGGTTGCCCGCGGAGCCGTCGCCCCCGCCGTTTACGCCGTTGGTGACATTGAATTGAGTGTCGCCCTTTATGTGGATGTTCGTCACCCTGTACATGTCGTCAACGACAACCATGGCGGTGGTCGATGTGACCGACCCACCGGTATCGTTAACCTCCATCGTTATCGTGTAGATTCCTTCGATTGAATATGTATGAGATGCGGTCTTTGTCGTCGACCAGGAAGTGTCCCAAGTGCCGTCGCTCTCCCAGTCCCATCTCACCCTGAGTGCGCTGGCTGGATCCTCTACATCGAAGCTGCCTATACCGTCCACATAGAGCACGGTCGATGTGTTGACAATACCAGCTGACGTGGCTATCGCTGGGATCGGCGGGAGGTTTGACATGTTGAACGGAGCGATCAGCGGATAGTGGTCCCAGCTGTCCGCATCTATACCGAGAGGCATGTCGACGATACCATCAGCGCCAGGGATATTCTGGGCTGGACCACTATTCACATCTCCTGGGTAGGTGAAAATGTCCCAGTAGTTGCCTCCTAGCGGGTAGCCTGCATCCCAGGTCGATATACCTGGATCGTACGCGTACATATTCAGATTGATGAAATTGTTGTGGTGGACCGATGCCCCATTATCGACCTCAAGGTAGACCCCACCACCGTAGTACGAGCCATCGTAGAATTCCCCGGTGAAGTTGTTCCCGATGATATTTACGCCATCGGTATAGACATCATAGACGCCGGTCGGGTTCCCAATGAACTCGTTCCTCACGATATTGAGTCGCTCTGACCATTGAGCGAAGACCCCGTATTGCAGATGGCCGCTCAGGTTGTTGCGCAGGATGGTCAAGTTGAAGCATTCGTAGACATAGATTCCGTAATCCGACCGATTGTTGACCGTGTTGTTGGATATCAGGGAGTTATCAGAGTAGTACATGTGAATGCCGGAATATCCGTTGAGGGAGGCGTTGTTGCCGCGGATTAGGGTGTCGTTCGAACCGTAGCAATAGATGCCTCTCTGGAAGTTATCCGTTACATTGCATCCAGTTATCTCGACATTTTCGCCGTAATACATCTCGATGCCAAAATTGTTCATACCTGCAATGCACGTTTCAATCTTGCCATTCTGAGCTTGGTAGAGATAGATTCCTGAATACTCGAATCCACCGAAGTACACCCGGCAATCTCGTATTATGAAATATGCCGTGGTATATTCGATGTAGATCCCCGCGTCCTCGGTTGCATCGATTACCCAACCCGATATGATGTACGGATCCGCCTCAGTTCCGCTGCCCCAAGTCACGCCAGTTGTCGAATTAGGATTCGTGAAGTCAGAATCTGAGTAGATGTAGATGGTGTCGTGAGCATTGTTCGATACCACGATATCCTGGGTCGCGATTCCGGTCAGCCCTCCCGAATCTTGAACCTCAAGGCGCACCGTGTAGTTGCCCTCGGCCGCATATGTATGGGATGCATCCATTGTTGGGCTGAATGCGGTATCCCAGGCCAGGTCACCCTCGAAATCCCACCTAAACTGCAGAGCGCTGAGCGGGTCTTCCACATCGACGGACAGCGAGGCGTTCATGTAAAGGGAAGTTGTTGTGTTAAGAACCCTCTTCGTGAGGTTGAACCCTGCGACCGGCTCGACGTTACCGGAGAACGAGGCGTTTAGAGGATACTTGTCGGCTGCGGAATCCCAGAACGTGACAGGAGTATCGCTTATTCCGTCCCCGAGGGGAGCTGGAGTGAGCTGGTCCGCACCGCTGAAGACATCAATGTGCGGAGCTTGAACCCAATAGTTGCCACCGCTCGGGTAACCATTATCCCATTGGTTCCCTGAGCCTCCATAATCCTCTGCGTAACCGGATGAGTTGATGTCGTTGTGGAACACCATGCTGTCCAAGCAATCCTCAAGCTGGATAGCGTAGTATCCGCAGTCGGTGATGTTGTTGCCAAATACCCTAGCATTTCTTGACTGAGTCACGATGATGGCGGACTGGGGGCAATCCGATATGTCGTTACCGAGCATTGCGGTGATCTGCCCGGGAGCACGCGAGATATATATGCCCACGTAGCCAGAGGAAATATCGTTGTCCACGAAACTCACTGCTTTGGAGTAATCGGAATAGATTGCATAGTTGACGAAATTCGAAAGGTTGTTGCCCCTCGAAACAATGCTAACGTCGTTATAGGAATAAATCCCAGTGTTGCCACCTGATATTGTGCAGTTCAAGACCTCAGTCCGCGAGTCATACGAGTAAACGCCATAGCTGTTCCCGGTCAGGCTGCAGTTGAGCACTTTTCCGTGACTGTTGCTGTTGAGGACGATCGCATTTTGCGAAGAATCGCCAGTTATGTTGCAGTTCTCTATGGTGAAATAGACGCTCGCGTATTGGATGTAGATTCCAGTCGTTGTTGATGAACTGATGTTCCATCCAGAGATGATGTACGGATCTGACTCGGTGCCACTGCCTCCGGTGACCCCGTAGCTGAGAGGGTTCCCGGCATCTGCGAAATTCGCGTCACTTGAAATTTCGATCGGGGCATGTATGGTGCCCGCAGATGCGTTCATGGGAACGGCCACTAAAACGGCGAAGACGGCCGTAGTCATCAAAATCGCGATAATCATTGCTCTAACTGCTCGGTTGATGCTCGGCAATTAATCCACCTTGGGAACGCGATTACCTCTAGTTATATCAAGCATGCGATTCCGCCCCTTTCCACCCATTAGGACCTGTGAGGCTATTCGACAAAATCGCTATTACGGATATCGATTTCTCCCCAGGCATCAGGATGACGCGACTATTATCGACATTGAGTTGCAGGAATATGTGCAAAATCGGATGGTCAGCGACATTAGAGCGAGATGATTATCAATCAGGGCTGCAATACGTTACCTCTGACGTATCCATATGGGAGGTAGAAACTTGGCTGGAGAGACTGCACGAAGGGCAAGCTATCAGGGATTGACGGCGGGATTCGCATTCATTGCATTCGCGGTCGCGATACTGCTCGCCTGGGTAAGGAACGATTGGTGGTCGATGCCGCCGATCTTGCTCATCGAATTCGGAGTGTACGGCATAATGATGGGCAGTCTAATGACCCGGCCGAGCGGGGAGGGGAGTCTGTGGGCTTCGGATTCGGCGTATGTGCTGCTCTGGGGTTGCTTGTCCGCCATCCTGGGCGTCATCTGGTTCGCCAATGGATACTTCCCCAACATCGCGCCGGTATCGATAGCGGTAGTGTTAATCTTCATCGGAGGGTTCATACTGGCTCTCTCGCTGAACAAAACGAGAAAGTCATCCAAGTAGGACCGATAGAGATACCAGAAAGCTCAAATCCCACTATGAGATTTGACCGAAACGGGATACATGCCGACAGGCGTTGATCAGAAGCTGGAACTCTCGAGGATGATAAGGGAGAGATACTCCCCCATCAAACGGGAGGAGAAGGATTCGATAGTCGACGGCATCGAGCAGTTCCTCAAAAGTGCGATGTCCCCGAGGACGCCGATGCACACGATCCTGATGGACGCCGCGAAGCTCATCCATCGCAACTTCGAGTTCCAATACGTCTCAATCGCCGTGAAGGATCCTGTCGACGAGAAGTTCAGGTATATCGTCGCCCTCGGCCTGACCCCTTCGGCCGAGGCCGCTTACAAAGAGATCAGATACAGCCACGCGGACCTTTTCGATGAGTCTGTATTCCCGTCGACCAAGGTCAGCACTTACACTCATTTCTACATGGCCGAGGATGCCCCCTACAAGCCAGGAGAGGAGAAATCGTATACTAGACCGAGCTTGCTATCCATGACAAGGGCGAACTCTGATGACATGCTGGAGGGAGACTACATCGATGTCTTCATGCAGGGGTACGTCAGGGACATCACGGGTTACTTCGAGCTCGCGGGGACGAGAAGCGGGAAGCTACCGTCGAAGACCACCATACGATGGATGGAACTTATCGCCTCGCTGCTTTCCACAATAGAGGCGCACAGGGGAGGGTGGAAGGCGTGACCGGTAGACACACGAAGGACTCCCAGGAGACGAAGTTTCTACTTGAGAAGTATGCCCCGGTCTCGAACACCGAGGACGAGCAGATAATCGAGGTGCTCGATTCCTTGACACTTCACACGAAGATGCCTGGACAGTCGACAGCGGTCTTTCTGAACGACGTCGCAAGGGCCATCTACAAGGCGTTCGGGTTCAAGGAAGTCTCGATTGGTGCAAAGGATAGGGAGGGGATTTTCAAGTGCGTTGCGATGGTCGGATTCCGGGACGAGGTGAAGACATCGAGGCAGAAGCTTTCCTACACCCTCGCCGAGATGATGGATGCCCGGGCGTACCCGAGCACCAGGGTGAACAAGATCGTTGAGATCCACCTTATTGACGACATGCCCCTGAAAGAAGGAGGGGGGGACATGTACAACCGCCCGAGCCTGATCGGTAAAGAGCGGCCTTCGCCCGACAGCATGGTCGAGGGGGACTACATTGAGTTCAGCGTCCTGGGCCCAAGCGACGAGCTGCTGGGATGGATAGAGATGTCTGGCCCGAGGGACGGGAAATTCCCCTCGAGAAGCACGATCAAATGGCTGGAATTCATATCTACGATAACCGCGGCTTGCCTGAAATTGAAAGAGCCGACTAAGGAGCGCCACGCAGCGGACACATCGGTTCACGTCGAGACATAAGTGAGCGCTTTGCCCGAGTCATCCGTAATTCACCGCGGCGAAATCAGAATGGAAACGCTTTTAGCCTAAATCGGAATACACTTCCAATTCGCAACCGTCTGGAACGCTCGGGAGTTGTTCGACATGGCGCTCGCACGAATCAAATTCTTGGACAAGAACGAGGAAGACATCATCCATGCCCAGAGCCTCAGATGCCTGAAGGAGGTCGGCATGCTGGTCCACAGCCCGAAGGTCCGAAAGCTGCTGAAGGACGCCGGTGCCGATGTGGATGAGAAGACCAATATCGTCAAGTTCCCCGAGAGCCTCGTCATGGATTCGATAAGGAAGGCTCCCAAGAGCTTCACTCTCTATTCTCGCGACAAGAAACACGATATGAAGCTGCCGGTCGACGGAATACCGTTCGTGGGGACGACCGGACTTTCGATATACCTGACCGACCTCGACACTGGAGCTACTCGCACGGCAACGGTCAAGGACGTCGGTGACTTCGCAAAGCTGGGGGATGCGCTCGACCAGGTGGATTTTGTGTGGAGCACGGTCATCCCCAGGGATGTCCCGGAGGAGTCGCACACCCCCTTCGAGGTCTGGCATTCACTAATCAATACGGGCAAGCATCATCAACAGATCGAATGCAGGAACGAGGATGACGCGCGCATGCAGATCGAACTCGGCGCGCTGCTCGCAGGAGGGAGGGAAGAGCTCAGGAAGAGACCGATGTTCTCCGTGCTCGTCTCGCCTGATTCACCCTTAGTAATGCGGAAAATGGCGATGGAGGCCCAGGTCGAGCTTGCGAGGGCCGGCATCCCGATACTCTGCATGCCGATGCCGCTCGCTGGCATAACTGGCCCCGTTACAATGGCCGGTTTCCTTACACTGATCAACAGCGAGAACCTTGGGAGCCTCGTCGTAACGCAGCTAGCGAACCCGGGCAACCCTCACATCTACGGGTCCGACGGTGTCCCGGGTGACATGAACACGGGTGATGTCGGTTACGAGGCGCCGGACGTCCCAGCGATATTCGCTGGACTGGGGCAGATGGCCCATAGGTACGGCATCCCCTGCGTCGTCGGCGACTGGGGGCTCTGCGGAGATGAGACCCCGGGAATAGGCAGATCCTTCTCTGAGATGTCCAGCACGGCGCTGGACACATTCTCGGGAACAGATCTGACCTCAGGGATCGGGTCGACCGCCGCCGCGAAGGGGGCCGCATTCGAGCAGATGGTCATTGACAATTACATGTGGAGGAACTGGAAGGGCTATCTGAGGAAGGTGGAAATCACAGAAGAGAAGGCCGCGCTCGACGTCATGAAGGCGGTCGGCCACGGGAACACATTCCTGACGAACCCGCACACTGTCAGGAACTTCAAGAAGGAGCTTTTCTTCAGGGACAAGAGCCACCGCAATTGGGAGGCAACCCTATCCAAGGCAATGGTCCCGGAGGCGAAGGAGATCGCCAGGAAGCTTCTGAAGGAGCACCATCCACTTCCAGTCGACAATTCGATACTCAAGGAAGGGGACAGGCTGTTGAAGGAATACGCGAAGAGGTTCGCTTGCTGAGGAGGTGACTGAGATGGCTGTTGCACGATTGAGATTGATGGACAAGGATGAAGAGAACCTCATACACGATCTGAGCCTCAAGGTCCTCAGGGAGATCGGAGTGCTTGTTAGGAGCCAGTCCGTATTGAAGATGCTGAAGGATGCTGGAGCGGAGATCGACGAGAAGAAGATGATAGCCAAGATCTCCGAGAGCATGGTCAAGGACGCGTTGGGCAAGGCGCCGAAGGAGATCTTGTGCGCGGCTCGCGATCCGAAATACGACATGAAGCTGCCTGTGCAGACATGGCCCTACACCGCCACCACTGGGCTTGCGGTCTACATGAAGGACCTCGATACCGGGAAGACGCGGGGTACGACGAGCAAGGATCTCGCCGACTTCGCCAAGCTTGCGGATGCGATGCCTCAGGTCGATTACTTCTGGCCCTGCGTCACAGCGGGGGAGGTCCCGCAGGAAGTGCACACAATCCATGAACTTTGGGTTTCGCTCCGGAACCAGACGAAGCATATCGAAGGCGATTCCGTCAATGCAGTAGATGCGAGGAAGCAGATCGAGCTCGCTTCGATGGTCGTCGGCGGAGAGAAGGAATTGAAGAAGAGACCGATATTCTCTGTCGTATCCTGCCCCATCGCCCCCCTCTCGTTCGAGAAAGGATCCGTCGAGGGACAGATCGAATTTGCCAAGGCGGGAATCCCGATCTCATCGCTTTCGATGTCCCTGTCGGGAGGATCAGCGCCGGTCACATTGGCAGGCACTCTGGTGAACGCGAATTCAGAGAACCTGGCCAGCATCGTCATCACCCAGACCGCATGCCCTGGTGCTCCGCACATCTACGGTTCGAATTCCACGCCGATCGACATGAACACGGGGAACATCGACTACGAGTCGGTCGAGCAGCCGTTCATAGGCGCCGGCCTCGGGCAGATGGCACACAGATACAGGCTCCCCTGCCAGATAGCTGATTGGGGCGTCGATGGAGAGGACCTCGGAGTGATGAAGACCTTCTGCGAGCTGACGAGCAGCACGCTGACCAGCATGTGCGGAAGCGATCTGTCCCAGGGAATGGGCTCTTGGGGATCCGCGAAGGGCGCAGCGCTCGAACAGGTGGTCATCGATGCATATGCTTGGGAGAATTACAAGCAGTTCATGAACAATTACACGATAAGCGAGGAGACCGCGGCCGTCAATGTGATCAAGCAGGTTGGGCCAGGCGGAACCTACCTGACGAACCCCCACACGATGAAGAACTTCAGGAAGGAGCTCCACTTCAGGAACAAGAAGACCGTCCCGTGGGAGGCCACGATGTCCAATAAGATGGTCCCTGAGGCGAGGGAGATCGCCAAGAAGCTTCTGAAGGAGCACCAGGTCAAGGAGATCGACAAGGGCATCGTGAAGAATGGCGACGAGTTCGTCAAGAAGTACGAGAAGAGCATGACAGCCTAGCCGCGTTTCATCTCCTCACGATGACCGTCAGCACATCACTGTCTTCGAGCGTATGCTCCAGTCCGACGATCTGCCCGGGGAACTTCGCGCTCTTCCCCCAGACGAGTGCGTATCTGAACTTCCTTCGGAATTCCCTGTGCAGGGCATCGCAGACCTCCCCGACGTCGGTCCCTTTCCTGACCACGAGGGGTTCGTTCATGTCGGCCTCTTTTCCCTGGGGCTTCATGTAGATCCGGACCAGGTCCAGCGAGTCGAACAGCTTGTCCTTGAGGAGGGGGATGTTGACTTCCGACTCGGCCGAGATCGGTATGAATTCCCATCCCTTCAGGCGCTTCTCGATCTCGTGCAGGTAGGATTTGTTCACAAGGTCGATCTTGTTGATCGCGACGATGGCTTTCGCATAGTGGCGGTTGGATGCCAGCGCGTCCACGAGTCGGTCCTCGTCGATGTCTTCTCGGATGACCACATCCGCGTTGGCGATCCCGAATTCCCTGAGCATTGCCTCTACGAGGTCCTCGTCGATCTTCGTCAGCTTGACGGTCGAGTTGACGTCGATGCCGCCGCGGGTGCGCTTGATTATCTGGACGTCCGGAGGCCTCTTGTTGAGCCTGATGCCGGCGAGTTCCAGCTCGTCGACCAGGACCTTGATGTTCGTCTCGAAGACGTCGATCATCAGGAGTATCATGTCTGCGGTCCTGACGACTGAGATGACCTCCCTGCCGCGACCTTTGCCCTTCGACGCGTCTTTGATGAGCCCGGGCAGGTCGAGTATCTGGATCTTTGCGCCGCGGTATTCCAGCAGGCCTGGGACGACATCCAGCGTCGTGAAATCGTATGCGGCGACCTCGCTCTTGGCATTGGTGATCTTGTTGAGAAGTGTGGATTTGCCGACGCTCGGGAAGCCGACGATTGCAACGGTCGCGTTGCCGGATTTCCTGACGGAGTAGCCGCCTCCCTTGCCCTTGCTCGAGCGGCGCTTCTCGACGTCCTCCTTCAGGTGGGCCATCTTCGCCTTGAGCCTGCCGATGTGGTGCTGCGACTTCTTGTTGTAGGGGGTCTTGCGGATCTCTTCCTCGATCAGCTTGATCTGCTCTTCCATTGAAGCCATTGTAGGATCACCCGCGCTACTTCGTGATGTGCGTCCCGTCGCCCTTGATTATCGAATCTTCAAGCTTCGCCAGCGAGGTGATGACCGCCTCTTCGCCTGCGTGCTCGAGGAATTTTATGGCCGCCTCGATCTTGGGGGCCATCGATCCTTTCCCGAAATGCCCCTCCGCAAGGTACCTCTTCGCCTCCGCCAGGTTCATCTTGGTGACCTTCCGCTGCTTCGGAGTGTCGTAGTCTAGATACACGTAATCGACGTCGGTAAGCATGATGAAGAGCTTCTCCTCGATGTCCATGGCGAGCCTGCAGGCGGCGAGGTCTTTGTCCACGACGGCCTCGACCCCGATGTACTTCCCGTCTCTCCTGATGACCGGGATCCCGCCGCCCCCACAGGCGATTATCAGCTCGACCTGGTGCTCTCCTCCGAAGATGAGCCGCCGCATCGCCCTCGATTCGACGATCTTGACAGGATGCGGGGATGGTACGAGCCTCCGATAGCCGTCGTGGTCCTTCTCGTATCCGAAGACCCACCCCTTTTCCTTCGTGAACTTCTCCGCCTGCTCCTTCGAGTAGTACATGCCCACAGGCTTGGTGGGGGCCTTGAATGCGGGGTCGTCCTCATGCACGACCACCTGGGTGAGGATCGAGATCGCTATCTTGTTGACGCCGCGCTTCGCGAGTTCGTTAGAAAGGCTCTGCTGGAGCATGTAGCCGATCAGCCCTTGGCTCTCGGATACGAGGGCGTCAAGGGGCATCTCCGGCACATCCTCCCTCGTCAGTTCGTTCTGCATGAGGATGTTTCCGATCTGCGGGCCGTTGCCGTGGGTGAGGACGATGTCGTACCCCATCTGGATGAGGTCGACCAACTGCTCCGAGGTCCGGACCAGCATATCCATCTGGTTCTCGAACGTGAGCGCCTTCCCGGGGGCTATGAGAGCGTTTCCTCCGATCGCCACGACCGCCGTCTTCAACTGGTTCACACCCTCAAGCCATTGGGCTGCATTATGCTCGAAGGAGGCATGTTTGTATTTGTATCTGATGGTATTACAAATCTGGATTCCCTGGCCCGAACGAACAACGCTGCCGGACACAATCGCCATCTTTATTAGACGGTATGGTTTGAAGGTCGATTATGGCAGAGGGAAATAAAGAGGGATCACCTTTCAGCGTGGCATCTCCGTCGAAGGTTTTCCTGGACCGCCTCAGGGTAAGCAAATGGAAGTACGCGGTCGCTATTCTCGTTCCCAACCTGGTCTTCCTGCTTATGATCTCAGTTGACATCTGCCTGGGCCTTCTGGCAGTCGTGCTGATGGTCACTCTTTTCCTTTGGCTGCTGAGGATTGACAAATTCGTGCATCAGCTGCTCATCGGAGTGGTCGCGCTGGTCGTCGCCACCCTGGTGCTATCAGGATTCGCCTTCTCTCTGTTCTATGAACCTACGGTGGGAGCCAGCAGCACCGACGGCACTCTCGTCAGTGGGATTGTAACTCCGTTTAAGGCGACGATTGGTTCGTCAAGCACTTACACCTTGACCGTAAAAGCTCCGAATAGTGTCGCAAATGCGGGCAACATAATAGTCTATGTGAATATAGCAGAGGACCTGAGCTCGTGGAGCAAAAATCTCACGATGGTGCTGGTGAGCAACGGCACATCGGGTCAGAACCACCTTTGGAATTACAGCGTCCAGACCCCGATCACAAGCACAGTGACGAGCTACGTATTCATCGCATCGGTGAATGGGACCTGGCATCAGACAGAGGTCATGAACGGGCCGATCTCCACCGACGCCTTTGCGGTATTCGTCCTCCTGTTCTCAATATGGCTCCCCACGATGTTCACGTACGGGCTAATGCAGTTCATCGTCATGATCCTCTTCCTCAGGTTCTCATCGAAATCCCGACAGACGCGAGAGAAGATGATGCAGGATTACAAGAAGAAGAAAGAAGAAATCGGGAGCGCCAAGCAGACATCAAAAGGCGGCTCGACGAAGATTGCGCCAGCGGGTTCAGAGGAGACATTCGTCTGCTCCGAGTGTGGAGCCGATGTCCAAGCCTCGGCGAAGTTCTGTCCCCAATGCGGCGAGTCCTTCGAAGAGGATGACGAGGACGCGGGAAAGAAGGAAGGAAAGTAGAGGAACCTTGAGGAGCTTCCCGGGGGCTGATTATCTGGCGTCGCAATTCTCCGCGCAATTTATTTAATATGACGTGGATTATGGCCCGGGATGCATTCATAGTCGGCTGAGTCGCGCATCATGAATCCAGTCCGGGGGTTTTGCCCTTGACGTCCATAGCAGAAGAGATGGCGAAGAAGCAGAAGGAGATATCAGTAGCGGAGTTCTTCGAGAAGAACAAGCACATCCTCGGTTTTGACTCCGTAACAAGAGCCCTTATCACCGCCGTGAAGGAAGCCGTGGACAACTCGCTGGATGCATGCGAGGAAGCTGGCATCATGCCGGAGATCTACGTGGAAGTCAAGAAGGAGAACCAGAACGACTTCATGGTCGTCGTTGAGGACAACGGGCCCGGCATAGTGAAGAAGCAGATCCCGAACGTTTTCGCAAGACTCTTGTACGGTTCGAGGTTCCATTCGATAAGGCAGGCGAGAGGACAGCAAGGGATCGGGATCTCGGCCGTCGTCATGTATTCGCAGTTGACCACTGGCAAGTTCGCGAAGATATGGTCGAAGACCGAAGGGGCGCATGCAGCGAACTACATCGAACTCAGGCTCGACACGAAGAAGAATTTGCCTGAGATCGTCAAGGACGACTTCATCGTCTGGGAGCGAGAGCACGGCACGAAGATGGAGGTCCATCTCAAGGGGAAGTACATCGGCGGCAAACAGTCCATCATGGAATACCTGAAGGGCACGGCGATCGTGAACCCGCATGCGAGGATAACCTACGTCCCGCCTGAGGGATCGACCGTCGTCTTCGAGAGGGCGTCCGAGGTGATGCCTCCCCAGACGAAGGAGATCAAGCCCCATCCGGAAGGGATCGAGCTGGGCGAGATGCTCGGAATGTCGAGGGACACGGAATCGCAGAAGATGGTGAACTTCCTCGTCGACAACTTCTCGAGGATCTCCAACCGCGTGGCGAGAGAGATTTTGGAATTGGCTGGCGTACCTCAGGGCTTGAAGCCGAAACAGCTCACGCTGGACCAGGCGAGGTCTATCCTGGACGCGATCAAGCAGGTCAAGATCATGGCGCCCGAGACGGACTGCCTCAGCCCGATCGGCCCCTCGCTGATCAAGAAGGGGCTCAAGAACGTCCTCGGGGAGATAAAGGCCGATTTCTACGCGCCTCCGGTCACGAGGGAGCCACGGGTGAATGCCGGACATCCTTTCCTTGTCGAGGTGGGGATAGTCTATGGCGGGGAAATGAAAAAGGATGATCCGGTTCAGATACTGAGATTCGCCAACCGAGTCCCGCTGATGTACCAGCAGGGAGCCTGCGTCATAACGAAGGCCATCGAGACGGTCGACTGGAGGAGATATGGGCTCGAGCAGAGAGGCGGGCAGGGAATACCGTACGGCCCCGCGATCATACTCGTCCACGTCGCATCGACGAAGATACCGTTCACATCAGAATCGAAAGAGGCGATAGCCGACATCGAAGTCATACGCCAGGAGATCGAGCTCGCCCTGAAGGCCTGCGGCAGGAGCCTCAAGACTCATCTGGGCAAGGTGAGCCGCAAGGAGAAGACGAAGCTGAAGTTCGAAATCGTCGCGGAGATTATCCCGAAGATCGCCGAGAAGAGCGCAAAGATCGTGAAGAAACCGATCCCCAAGCTCGGGGGGACGATCACGAAGATAATGAACATAGTCTGGATAGACGACAAGATAGAGTACGAAAAAAAGAGGCACAAGGTCACCATCAACATCTACAACTACACGCCGACCGCGAGGACGATGGACCTCATCATGGTCCTCCCGAACCATAACGGATTCCTAATCTCGAAGGCAAAGCCGGAGCCGACCATCGAGAAGGAGGGCATGGTGCTCTCCTGGCAGATAAAGCGCCTGCCATCCACAGAGCAGATGCAGATCTTGCTCGAGCTCTCTGGGATGGACAAGGACGCCTATGACGATAACGTACTCTACGTGACGGGGATAGACCCGACGCAGGTCATCGGCGCGGAGCCTCTTCCGGGTGACTGGGACGTCGAGAAGCTGATCATGACGGAGACCCTGGTCGAAGAGGGCGAGGCGGCGGAGGAAGAGGAGGAAGAAGCCGACTACGACGAGGAAAAGGAGGCGCTCCCAGATGACGAATGAAAGGGGAACGGACGAGAGCAGGTTCAGGCTGGCGATCGATCAGCTCACAGGAATAGCGGAGATGATCTACCAGCAGCTGGATAAGGGGCAGATCCCGAAGATGATCATCCCGCTCAGGACGAAGAGCAACATCAGGTTCGACCTGAAGAGCGGCGTCTGGAAGTACGGCAAGGCGTCCGGGGCGCGCACGGCGAAGAAGCTCAAGGGCGCGCAGATGCTCCTCAGGACGATGTACATGCTCGATTTCATCGAGGACATGATCGAGCAGAACAAGTCGTCCACCCTGAGAGAAATGTACTACATCTCCGAGGGCTGGGACAAGGCGAAGTTCACCGCGCAGGACGAGAGCAACCTGCTGGCAGAGGACCTGGAGATCGTGACGGGCTGCATGAGGGAGGACTTCAAGCTCAGGCCTGAGGAGGCGGGAGCGAGCGTCATCGGGAACGTCACTCTGACGGAGATCGACAGGAAGGGGAGGAAGAAGAAGATCAACTGCAGGGACGACGTCGGCGATTCAGGCTACGGCATCCCCTACAATGTCGAGAAGGACAAGGTCGAATTCAAGGACGTCGACGCGGACTTCATCCTTGCGATCGAGACGGGCGGAATGTTCGACAGGCTAGTCGAGAACGGGTTCGACGAAGATGCGAGAGCGGTGCTCGTACACCTGAAGGGTCAGCCCGCGAGATCGACGAGGAGATTCATCAAGCGTCTTGCTGAAGAGAAGAACATACCTGTGGCGACATTCACCGACGGAGATCCCTGGTCGTTCAGGATTCACGCTTCTATCGCATACGGCGCGATCAAAACCGCGCACATCTCAGAATATCTGGCGACGCCGTCCACTGAGTTCGTTGGGATAACGGCCTCGGACATCCTGCACTACGACTTGCCGACTGATAAGCTCACCGATAAGGACATCGCGGCGCTGAAGGCCGAGCTCACCGACCCTAGATTCAACGACCCGTTCTGGAAGACCGAGATAGAAACGATGCTCGAAATAGGGAAGAAGGCGGAGCAGCAGGCGCTGGCGAAGTACGGGCTTGAGTACGTGACCAGCACATATCTGCCGGAGAAACTGAGCGAGCTTGGGCTCTTCAAGAAGTAGATCAGCCGAGCCATATCGAACCGAAAATCCACAATCCTACGAGATAGCTCGCCAACCAGCTCACCATGAACGCGTACCCGATGATTTTGTGCATCTTCCCCTTCGGTGGCAGGAACATCTTCTTTCCTTTCTGGACGTAATGCCTGAACCCTAGGAGTATAGTCGCAATCCCCAACATAGTCATGACGACGGCGATTGCCAGGTGTGGCAGGATCGCGCTCCCATTCCAGGGGAAGGCGCCGCTCGTGCCGTCGAAGGCTCTTATGATCATTATCGGTTTGAGGATGAGTTCGTCCAGAAGGAATGCTCCGAGCATTATCAGGTGATGGTTGCGTCCCTGATGTTTCCTAGCTATGAGGAACGCGATGACGAGAAGCACGGCGACGACCGTCTCGCCGATGATTACGGCGTCTACGGCCAGGGGCGTGTTCGAAGTGATGATGCCCATTGTCCCGGTCACCGGATGGTGGATTGTGACATTAACCCTATCGTCGCCTGACTGCAGGGGTTAATAAATCAGTATCGACTTTCCCTGCCGGGAAGCGGCAGAAGGTCGCTTCCAGGAAGATTGGGAAACATGGCTCAGCCATTGCTCAGACTGTTCGATGAAAGTGCATTGGACCAAATCCACCAATTGACCGTCGACATTCTCTCGAAGGTTGGTTTTCTTTGCGAGAGCGAGCCCGTCCTCGATATGATAAAGGACCACGTCTCCAGGATCGATGTTCAGAAGAAGCGCGTCTGGATGACCGAGGACGAACTCATGGAGTGGGTCAACAAGGCGCCGAAGGAGCTGACATTGGCGAGCAGGGACGGAAAGAACGATTTGCCGCACCCCGCGAGAATCAGCTACGGATGCACTGATGGCCAGCCAGTCGAGGTGTTCGACCTAGAGACCGGCGAAAGAAGATACTCCACCTACAAGGATTGCATCCAGCTTGCGAAGATGGGAGACGCCCTGCCTCAGGTCGATCTCTACTGGCCGATGGTCTCTGCGACCGACAAGGACCCTGCGGTCTGCTCGCATTACGAGTTCGTGGCCTCGCTAGAGAACACGACGAAGCACATCCAGCACGGCGCACACGGGACTCCCGAGGCTGATTTCCAGATCGAGTACGCTTCGGCGATAATGGGTTCCGAAAAGGAGCTGGCGAGGAAACCGATAATCAGCAACACGCACACTCCGGTAAGCCCGTTGGTGCTCGATCAGAACCAGATCGACGGGGCGGTCGCATTTGCGCGGGCAAACCTGCCGAACATCCATCTCGTCATGATAATTCTCGGGTCGAGCGGACCTGTCACGATGCCGGGCGCGATAGCCCAAGGTAACGCGGAGATACTCGCCTCGATCGCAGTGTGCCAGATGGCGAGACCCGGTTCACCATCGATCTATTCGTTCGAGTCCGGCTCGATGGACATGCGGAGCGGAGTGTTCCTTTCAGGTTCAATCGAGGGGGCGCTCATGACCGCCGGCGCGTGCCAGCTGTCACACAGGTACCATCTTCCGAACCAGATGGGTGGATTGGCGGCCTCCGGCGCTATCCCGGGATATGAGGTAGGTATACAGAAGGCGATTAGCGGGCTAATCCCTGTAATGGCAGGGGCAGACTGCGTCGTCGGGATCGGAGGCATCAACCGTTCAGGGGTCGAATCGTGCATCCAGATGGTCCTGGACTGCGAAGCATGGAAATCAGTCATTCGGACAGTGGAGAAGATTACCGTCGACGAGAATTCGCTCGCTATGAAGGCGATCGAGGAGGTCGGTCCGGGAGGGACCTACCTCAGGAATATGCACACGTTGAGGAACTTCAAGAAGGAGACTATCATCCCGGAGCTGGTCTCTGGACACTCCAGCAAGGATATCCCCAAGGAGGAAGAGATGGTCGCGAACGCGAGGAAGAAGGCAAAGCAGATCCTCGCCGAGCACAAGTCTCCGGGCTTCGAACCTTCCTTGAAGAAGGAGCTGGATCAGATTTTCAAGAAGCACGCTGAGAAAGCCCTCGGCAAGAACAAGTGATCCAGATGAAGCTCTCGGCCGAATGCGTTCCATGCCTTCTGAGAAGGGCCGTCTATGAGGTCGAACTGTGCGCCCCTGGAAGTGCCATGGAAGCCCTCAGAGAGTGCTCATCGGTCATCGCCGATAAAGCCAGTGAGAAAATCTCTTCTGCGGAATTCGCCTCGGCGATCCATCAGTGCGCTTACAGTACAATCGGAAAGGACGATCCGTATTCAGATCTGAAGAAGCGAAGCAACGAGGTCGCGCTGAGCTTGCTCCCGATGGCGGAGAGATTCGTGGAAAAATCGAAGAATCACCTGATCGCCGCGATGAAGGTCTCCATAATCGGGAATCTCCTGGATTTCGGAATCGAAGGCAGTATCGGCTCGCCTGAGGCGCTGAAGAAGGCGTTCAAGGAGCTGATGACAGAGCCTCTCGGGTTGGATGATTCAAAGGAGATCGAGCGGATGATCAAGAAGTCCAAAGACATTGTCTTCCTGGCAGACAACTGCGGGGAGATCGTGTTCGATAAGATCCTCCTCCGAGAGATCAAGAAGCTTGGGGGCGGGAGGATCGTCCTAGTGATCAAGGGGAAGCCGATCCTCACAGACGTCACGAAAAAGGAAATGAGAGGCCTGGGGATAGAGAAGTATGTGGATGAGATTCTAGAGACCGAGGATGTGGCAGTCGGAATCAACCTCTGGACAAGGGGGAAGAACTCGAAGATAGTCAGCAGGCTAAGGAAGGCCGATCTCATAATCAGCAAGGGCATGGCCAACTTCGAGGCACTCTCCGAAAATGATTGGAAGGCAATCGCTTATCTGCTGAGAGTCAAATGCGACACAGTCGCTCGGGCGATCGACGCGCCGGTTGATACCGATGTCATCAAGCTGGTGCGGGGCAGGAAGAGGGGAAAGAGGTAGCTTCAGTTGCACGTCGAATTGGATTTCCATCATCTCAGTCTTCCGAGGAAGCGGTTCGAGATATCATCAGGAGTAAGAGAAACGACGGAGGTCTTCGTTGTCGAGGCCTGCTACAGGTCATTTATCGGATTGGGTTCTGGCACTCCCGCAAATAGCATCGGCGATTCCGTCTCAGCCTGCTTGAAGGGATTGACGAGAGCGAAGGATATGCAGATCGACCCGGAGACTTATTTCGATGAGGAGGTCGAACTCGACGTGCGCGACATCAGCCCGGCAGCTGCCGCCGCGCTCGACATCGCGATGTGGGACCTCCGATCCAAATTGAACGGCGTGAGCTTGGCCGCCTGCATCGGAGGATCTTCGAGGGATGTGCCCACCGATGCCACGATAGACATAAGGCATCCGGATGAGGCGGGTAGGGACGCCGCCGCCCTGTCCAAGGAGGGATTCAGGTCAATCAAGGTCAAGATCGGGAAGTCTCTGACGGAGGATCTGGAGAGGACGAAGGCGGTGAGAGAGGCGGTCGGATCTAAGGTGAACATCTTCGTCGATGCGAACGGAGGATACGATTTCGGGAAGGCCCTTGAGTTCTGGAAGAAGGCGGCCCTCCTCGACCTGGACTTCTTCGAGCAGCCAGTCCCCCAGGACAAGATGGAGGATCTGGTTGCCCTGAGGAAGAAAGGGGTGAGGGTCTGCGCGGATGAGTCGGTGGTGAACGAGGAATCCCTTGAGCGCGCGATAGACCTCGAAGCCGTGGATATCATCAACATCAAGCTCATGAAATGCGGAGGCATCGGCACCGCTGTGGAGATGGCTGGCATGGCCGGAGACGCTGGCCTGGAGATAATGATGGGGTGCATGGGGGACATAGGCGTCTCTATAGCCGCGGCGGCTCACTTCGCATGCGGAATAGACGCGGAATACGTGGATCTCGATTCCCATTTGAACATCGCGCCCGTCTGCGATGGGCCTGAAGTCAAAAAAGGAAGCATCCAGCTGAAGGACGAACCGGGGCACGGCGTGCGCCTCGTTGGAGATTGGCGGAATTACCGGGCGTCGGACTGAGGCGGAAAGGGATTTCTACCTCCGAATCTTTCGGGAAGCAGAAAGCAGTAGAAGAAAGACGTGAACCGAATGGCCGTCAAGAAGAAGATCGATGAACTGAGAAGCGCCGAGGAGAAGTTCCAATCCCTCGTCACCAAGCGCGACGAGCTGAGTCAGCAGGCGCAGGCCATCAGGGTCGAGAGGGATGCCCTCAACGACAAGAAAAAGGAACTCAGGGGATACCTCGACGATCTGAGGGACCAGCGGAGGTCGCTCTCTTCGAAGGTCGGGAACCATAAGAAGAAACGCGACGATCTCCAGCTGAAAGCGAAATCGATGATCGCGATGAAGCAGAAGCTCCGGTCTAGCATGAACAAGGAAGCGAGGATGAGCCTGACCGATAAGAAGCGCGAGATGCACAGGCTCGAGATGGAGCAGCAGACGATCCCGGTGCCCATCGAGGAAGAGGCGGAGCTGGTCAAGAAGATCAAGAACCTCTACAAGCAGATCAGCGAACTGGAGGGGCTCGTGAAGGAGCAGAAGGAGATCCAGCTGTCGGTCCAGGAGATCGACGATACGATCGACGAGGCTTTCAAGCTCGCCAACTCGGAGCACCAGCACCTGATGCTCTATGTCAACGAGAGAAGGGAGATCGATTCCAAGCTCGACACGGTCGTCAACGACATCGGCATCGTTATCGCAGCCGCGGACAAGAAGCACCAGGAATTCCTGGAGATGAGGGATGCGGCGGACGCTCAGCACAACAAGGCGAGGGAGCTCAGAGACAAGATCCTCGAGATAAGGGCGACGAAGCGCGCTGAGAGGGACGAGCAGCGCAGGGATCTCGCAGAAGTGAACGCGTCGGTAAGAAAGGAGCTGCTCGACAAGGACAAGCTCGACAAGGCGGCCGACAGTGCACTAAAGCAGCTGTTGTCCAAGGGGAAGATAGAGCTATAGGGTCGACTGGATACCGAACGGAATGCCGAGCATGGCTCGGTCAAATGATTTTTCTACCCACTTTTCTTACTGGCTCTGACGAAAAAAGGTACAGTCTAGGTGATTTATGGCATTTCGGGAAGGTAACGAAAAGGAGGGGCTACGAGCCCCTCAAAACCCCTTTCAAGGCTTTTTCCTTAAAGACTATGGTGATTACTTCAATAGTGAAATGATCTCCTGCTTTCCTTATTTATTCTTAATGCTCTGCACGACAGAAAAAACCACTGAACCAATAATGAGGAGGATGGCACCCAGAATTAAAAAGAAGCCCGCATAGTTCGCCTCAAAACTACTCACACTTGCTTCTATGAGGATTATACCTCCAAGCAATGATATAATCCCAATTATGAAGACAATTCCTCCAATTATCTGAATCTTCGTTAATTTCTCCAATAGAACTGCCTCATTTTTCTCATGCCATCTCTAGCCGATATAGATACTCGGTCATCCTCTCGTCAGGAGATAAGGCTTTTTCCTGGGAGACTGAATCGGGAGCACAATGATTTTTCTACCCAAACGGAGATTCGGGAAGGCCATCGGGGCGAAGAGGGCAGTCGCCCGAAATCTTAAGTCAGTCGATTGCTGCATGGCAATGGTCTTAGCGGAGAAGCGGTCATAGGGGCATCAGGGAGGGGTAAATCACGGTTTTCAAAGCTGTTCAGAAGCTCAACAAGCTGATGCAGGACAGCTATGACACCTCAAAGTTGTGTACCATTTTGAGATCGGAAATGACTCCTCTGCTGAAATCCGATCTGGTACTATTCTTCAGATATAGGCGCGATTCGGCTTCGATCGAACTCCTTGCATCTAGCGACCCTACTCCGCATCTCGGGTCGATTGCGGCCCCCGACCAATCGTCGCTGGAATGGATAGAGGGACTGGTAGATGATGATCTGATGTGGTTCCCGGACCTGGGCTCCGCACCGCTCCTGCTACAGGAATGGGGGAAGAGCTGGAACGTCAGCTCGATGGCGGTCTTCTTCGGGAGCGAGGCGGATGACATCAAGGATATGATCATTATCTCCAGGAAGGAGAAACAGGACGAATCATGGAAGAAGATTGATGGAGAATTGCTAGAATTCCTGAGAGGAGCAATGTTCGTCCTAGAGATCTACTACTTGATAAACGAAATCGACAAGATGAAGACCGATATCCAGTCGGTCTTCGGCTTGGCCCCTGTGGGAATAATAATGGTCGATTCTACTGGGATGATCATCAATGCGAACAAGCATGCCATTTCAATGCTCGGATGCGGGATCCCTCTTGACGATGTGATTGGAGACAACATACTGTCGGGAAACCGATTCAAGGGAAGCGGGTTAGATGAGGTCGTCAGGAAGACGCTCGGCGGCGAAGAGACCGACACGGAGAATATGAGGTACAAGAGCTCGAGCGGCAGGATATGCTACCTCCATGCAAGGATGCAGCCAGTGCCGATGATGAGCGGAAAGATGCATGCGATTGGCGTCCTAGCTGACGTCACCCAAAGGGTCAGGCTGCAGCAGCAGCTGGAGAGGTCGTACCAAACCCTCACCGAGGCTTTCCAGGAGCTGCAGCGGGTCGACAAGATGAAGACGAGGTTCATCGACGTCGTATCGCACGAGCTGCGCACCCCGCTGACGGTCATGAGGGGATATCTAGAGCTGCTGAGCTCCGAATACAAGGAGAAGATGGATCCGAAGGTCCTCTCGAAGCTGCAGACGATCAAGGTGAACACAGATCGGCTCTATGACATCGTCGAATCGATGCTGGACGTGGCCAGGATCGAGAAGGGCGCGATGGAGATAACGAAGCAGGAATCATCGGTGAGAGCGCTCGTGGAGGGGGTCGTCTCCTCTCAGCGGCCGCTGGCACAGGAGAAGCACCAGGAAATCGACGTAGTCACGATCGGCGAGGTCAGCTCCGCGAGGATCGACGCGAAGAAGCTGCACGACGCCCTGAAGAACATCCTGAACAATGCGATCAGATATACCCCGGAGGGAGGGAAGATACAGGTCGGGATGGCAGACGAGGGGAAGATGATCCACATCTGGATAAGGGACAACGGCATCGGCATCCCTCTTTCCGACCTCGAGAAGATATTCGACAGATTCCACATAGTCGTCGCGAAGGAGCTTTCCCATCAGGTTGACCGGATGGGGCTGGGTCTGCCAATTTCGAAGGGGATAATCGAGAACCACGGCGGGAAGATCTGGGTGGAGAGCGAGCCTGACAAGGGGAGCATCTTCCACATCAAAATCCCGAAGGACTGACGAAGGGATTCATCCCCTGGAAGAAATGACCCGATTGTAAAGTTCGATGGTCTTTTCAGCGCTCACATCCCAGGAGAATCTCTTGACCGTCTCTTTGGCCGCCGCGCACAGCCGGTCCCTCAGGGCCTTGTCGTCGAGAAGGCGCTCGATCGCTTCCGCGAACCCGTGAACATCGCCGACCGGGACCAGCAGGCCGTTCTCTCCAGAATGCACCAGTTCGGTGATCCCTCCGACGGGGGTCGAGATGATCGGGCATCCTGAGGCCATCGCCTCCATGATCGACAGCCCCCAGCCCTCCATCCTCGTGGGAAGGAAGAAGATGGACGCGGTCGCGTACAGCCTGGTAAGTTCCTCGTCATCGACCAATTCATGGATCTCGACCTTTCCCACAAGGCCGCAGCGCTCGATCAAATGATCGAACCATGCTCTCGATTCAACGCCTTTGAAACCTGGTCTAGCGATGGCGATGAGTCTGATACCCCTCCCTTTCTTAACGAGGATCTCAAGCGTTTGTATTGCAAATTCGAGACCTTTCCGAGATTCCATGCCGCCGACGAAAAGAACAAAGGGTTCGCGGGGCGATGTCGTCTTCCCGAATCTGCCAGTATCGACACCGTTGTAGATCACGATGGAATCCAACCCGTGTTTGTTATGGAGCTGCTCTTTCCAGTATTCCGAGACCGTAATCTTCACAGTGTTACCCAGGAGCGCTGTCATCTCGCATTTGTTAAGATAGGCATCTAGGAATCCTTCCATATGGTGGACGGTACGGACTGTCGGCGATGGGATTGCCCCCTCGGAGACCAGCAGCTGCAACGCCGTATCGCAGACGCAATCCTGGGCGTGATAGATGTCGAATTCGCGGGGAAGTCCGTCGATGAATGCTTCGGTCATGGCCCGCAATCGCTCCTTTATGTCATCATGCCAAGTGAATTCAAAAACGGTGACGGGGACGGATGTTTCCCGATAGAACTTCTTCGATGAATCCAATGAGTCGCGGCGTTTCAAGGAGAACAGGGTGACTTCTGTACCCATAATCTGAAGGGCTTCTGCGAGGTGAAGAGCATGGACAACGCCTCCTCTGGGCCTAAGGCTGTAGGTCAGCATCGCGACTTTCATTTCAACCGTAGCTGTATCGCGCCAGGGATGATTATGGTTGCGTGATTCTTTCAATGATATCTTGAATAGGTTGCATTTGAACGAGCCATCACAAGAGTTCTTGACGTTCGATTACGCACTCTGGCTGAGGATAGAAAGGGTTAATTACGCCTCCCTCAATGACAGGCCTGCCAATCGGCAATGCGATGGCACAACCGCTCCAATGTTGGAATCAGCTGGCTTTGAATTGAGACCGATTGATCGTGCGCCGTGAAGGTATTCGTCCCGACTGGCGCGCAGCGAACGACGAGTTCGCAGTGACCCACAAGGTTGATGTGAAATGAGTTCGCCGGAAGAGGGAACGGATAGGGCCAAGCGCAATATTTTATGGTTCAGAGAGACGGGTATAAAGGACGTCCCTCTAGTCGGCGGCAAGAACGCTTCGCTCGGGGAGATGATTCGCGAGCTGACCTCCGAGGGGATCAATGTCCCGGACGGATTCTCGGTGACGACCGAGGCTTTCAGGAGATTCGTCACGGCGAACCATTTTGAGAAGAGGATGATAGAGATACTCAAGGACCTCAATACTAGCGACCCGAAAAATGTCGCACAGAGGGGAAAAGCGATAAGGGATCTCTTCGTCAAGGAGACGCACTTCCCCGATGATATGAGGAGGGAGATCCTAGCAGCCTACAGCGAGATGGGCAAGAAGCTGGGCGTGAGCCATCCTCACGTCGCGGTCCGATCGAGCGCGACGGCGGAGGACATGGAAGGCGCGTCATTCGCTGGCCAGCACGAGAGCATCCTCAATGTCGTCGGCGGCTACTACGATGACGAGAGGGATTCCCTCCTGACGGCGATCAAAAGGTGCTTTGCAAGCCTGTTCACCGACAGGGCAATATCCTACAGGGCCGACAAGGGATTCCACCAGCTAGGGATCGCGCTGTCTGTCGGCGTCCAGCAGATGGTGAGGAGCGACATCGCCTGCTCCGGAGTGATATTCACGCTCGATACGGAAAGCGGATTCGATAGGGTTGTTTTCATCACGGGCTCGTACGGCGTCGGAGAGCTGATAGTCCAGGGCGGAGTCTCCCCGGATCAGTACTATGTGCTGAAGGACCTGATAGAGAAGGCGACGAACCCGATCGTCGAGAAGCGGCTCGGAGAGAAGCTCCACATGATGAACTACGTCAAAGGGGCTCAGTTGCAGGAGATCGAGGTCAAGCTCAGCGACAGGATGAATTTCGTCCTGACGGATGAAGAGGCGATAACGCTTGCCAGATGGGCAGTCATGATTGAGAAGCATTACGGAAAGCAGATGGACATCGAATGGGCGAAGGACGGCATCACGAATCTGCTGTACATCGTCCAAGCAAGACCCGAGACGGTCCATTCGATCAGGAAGGGCAAGGTCTACGAGAATTACATCCTTGAGGAAAAGGGGAGGATGCTGGTCCGCGGAGAGGCTGTCGGTTCCAAGATTGGCCAGGGGGAGGTCAACGTCCTGAAATCAGCCCTGCAGATCTCAGAATTCAGCAAAGGCCAGGTCCTCGTCACCGACAGGACCGACCCGGACTGGGAGCCGATCATGAAGATGGCTTCCGCGATAGTTACGAACAGAGGAGGGAGGACCTGCCACGCGGCGATCGTTTCGAGAGAGCTCGGGATCCCTGCCATCGTCGGCACGGTCAACGGCACTGAGATACTGAAGACCGGGCACAATGTCACAATCGATACGTCCCAGGGGGTAGGGGTCGTCTACGAAGGCCTTCTGAAATACAGGGTCGACAAGGTCAACCTCGAGTCCATACCTCACACGAAGACCAAGGTCATGATGAACGTCAGTATGCCGGAGAACGTCTTCTTCCACGCGCAAATCCCCTGCGACGGCGTCGGCCTGGCCAGGCTCGAATTCATAATCGCATCGCACATCGGGATCCACCCGCTCGCCCTGATCAATTTCGAGGAACTCAGGAAGAAGGCGGAGAACGGCGACGCATCGCTGCGCCAGACGGTCGCTGAAATCGAGAAGAGGACGCTTGGTGTGAACAACAAGGTGGACTTCTTCGTGGAGAAGCTCGCTCTCGGTGTCTCCAAGATAGCGGCGGCGTTCTATCCGAATGATGTGATCGTGAGGCTCTCGGACT
>Ga0315281_10002707_pt1 | contig 26234 bp, 29 predicted proteins | sample YL17G07_0_MG_FD_204540 | JGI IMG/M metagenome (GOLD analysis project Ga0315281, IMG submission 204540) | Sediment microbial communities from Yellowstone Lake, YNP, Wyoming, USA - YL17G07_0 | ecosystem: Environmental > Aquatic > Freshwater > Lake > Sediment | place: USA: Wyoming | collected... | reverse complement strand
CGGGGCAAGGGACTCAGCAGCGAGGCGCTGACTAGGGAGGAGGTGGCTTATTTCTATGGCGAGCTTCGGGGATATAAAGATAACCCCAAAGTCGTGGTTACCTCGCGCGACCCCCTGGCTGGTATCGTCGAAATGAATGGAGAGAGCCCCCAGGCGGAAATGCCCATAGGCGGCTGTGCTGCCGGCATCTTCGGCGTCACCATCACCGCCGATGGCACCGTCATGCCGTGCCGTCGCATGGACTTGCCCATTGGGAACATCAAAGAGACGTCCTTCCGTGAGCTCTGGGCAGGATCGTCTGTCCTATGGTCTCTGAGAAGGCAGGGGAATTACCACGGTGGGTGCGAGTCGTGTCGTTACTGGGCGGTATGTCGTGGCTGTCGGGCCATAGCGCTGGCCTATGCCCGAGCCAACGGCCATGAGGACTACCTCGGCCCTGACCCGCAGTGCCCATACCGCAGCCCCTGGTAAAGGACGCCTTCTACTCGATTTGCAAATCTTGACTTTTTCTGTTATAGTGCCCCTCGGTGGTTAAAGTATAGGTTGCCAGTCCTCTAAAGGTTCCTCTTAGCAGCGATACCCGCGGGCCTTGGAGACCGAGCTCTAACCAACTAGTATAAGAGAGGAGGTCATCCATGAGCTACGTGGAAAAGTCGCTGCAATGTTCAGATTGCGGCACCAATTTCACATTTAGCGCTGAGGAACAAGAGTTCTTCGCTAAAAAAGGGTATACCAACGAGCCCAAGCGGTGCCCATCCTGCCGTGAAGCGAAAAGAGGGCAGCGCAGCGGTGGCATGGGCGGTGGCGGAAGAGCGTCTTCTAACCGCCAGATGTACCCTGCCGTGTGCGCTGAGTGTGGTACTGAGACCCAGGTGCCCTTTGAGCCTCGAGAAGGCAGACCAGTGTATTGCAGCCGTTGCTACGACAAAGTCAGGTCAAGCAATCGGCGGTAATCTGGCTAAGACAGGATAATGGAGGCCGGGGCTGTCCCTGGCCTCCATTGCTTCCAGCTCTGTTAGCAGAGCTTTCATCCCAGACTCATTTTAAGAGAAAGGAGCCCCGTATGAATATCTATGTGGGCAACCTGTCACGCGACGTGACCGACGAGGAGCTGCGGAAGGAATTCGAGGCTTTCGGCAAGGTGGAGTCGGTCAACGTAATCAAGGACAAGTATAGCGGGCAATCCAGGGGTTTCGGGTTTGTTGAGATGGCAGCGAAGGCTGAGGCACAGGCTGCACTCACTGGGCTCAAGGGCAAAGTGCTGAAGGGCCGAACCATCGATGTCAGCGAGGCACGCCCCAGGACTGAGGGCGGCAGAGGAGGTGGTGGCGGTAGGGGTGGTTTCGGCGGCGGTGGAGGCAGAGGTGGTGGCTTCGGTGGCGGAGGTGGCGGAGGCAGACGCAGGTCATTCTAGCTCTTACTGTTCAGTAAACGAAAAACCTCTGGAGGTTGGTTGTATAATGCAGCCAACCTCCGCTGTTTTCAGCCCCGCAGCGCACCAGGTTAACCGAATAGCTCCACGCGGTGGAATGCCTCTGCCAGTTTGAAGCTCTCCCCCTGAGCCATAGCCTCATGCTGCTGCCTCAGCAGGTTTTCCAGGTCGGGCGATGGCAGGTGCCCTATCTGGCTCTTGTGGCAGCGCAGCGCTGCTATCTTGAGGTCGAGGGTATTGCTGATATCCGAGCGGTAGTTTATCTCCTGGGAGTCCCAGAACAATAGCATACTCCAGAGCAGTATCTCCTTGACTTTATGGGGCTGCAACCCGTCCAGCATCAAATCGGGATAGGCAAGAAAGTCCCTGGCGAAGGGGAAAACCGCATCCAGCACAACCTGGCCTGCGATGCGGTGGTCGCGGTGCCACATATAGCGGAGATAAGGGTCGGTGGTCGCCACAATATCGGGGCGGTATATCCTTATCAGGCGCACGAGCTGTTTTCTGAACTCGTAGGTGTCTTCCAGGCCCTGGTCGGGGTGGCGCAGGAATATGACCTCCCTCACCCCCAGCACCTTGGCTGCGTCCAGTTGCTCTTTTTCTCGGATTTTGGCCAGCACCTCCGGCTTCATGTTGATATCGCTGGTGCCCTTGTCGCCATTGGTGCATACTACGTAGATGACGTCCTTGCCCTCTTTGGCCCAGCGCGCCACCGTGCCGGCGATGCCGTACTCCGCGTCGTCGGGATGGGGTGTCACCACCATTGCGTAAGCTGGCTTCGCCACCGTATATGGGCCTCCTCGATATTCGCCGTTGTTTAATTGTATAACAGATAATGGGTACTAACAATGTCATTGCGAGAAATCCGCCTGGGCGGACAACGAAGCAATCTCGGGGTTTGAGGGAAGAGATATCGATGAGATCGCTTCGCTTTGCTTACAATGACATTAAAAAGGTTCACTCGGTGATGTTCTCAGCGCATTATTCAGGGGCTCTGCATTTTAGAGCAGCGCCCTGTATTCTGGGATTATCGCCTCAGCTATGTTCGACCAGCCAAACCTATTCACCGAAGCTCGAATCGAGTCGGTGGACTTTGTCCTGGCATCTTGTTTAGCGAGAAGCTCAGCTATCCCATCTGCAAGACGTAGTGGTGCATTGTCTACTACCATACAGCCGTTCTGCCCTTGGTTGACCACGCTTTCGACGCATCCCACCTTGGTCGCTACGATGGGCGTCCCGCAGGCCAGCGATTCCAGCGCCACCAGCCCGAAGCTCTCGTAATACGACGGTATCACGCAGACATCGGCGGCGCTGTAGTAAAGTGGCAGCTCCTTTTGCTCTACGATGCCGGCGAAGGTCACCGCATCCTGGATATGCAGTCTCTGTGACAGCCTTTGCAGCCTCTCCACTTCGGGCTTACTATCCTCATCGCCGCCGATCACCAGGAGCTTCAGGTTCTGCCTAGTGTCCAGCCTAGGCAGGGCCGTCAACAGCCTGTCTATGCCCTTCAGCGGGTCTATGCGTCCTACAAACAGTAAGATTTTGTGTCCGTTCAACCCCAGGCTGCGCCGCGCAGACTCTTTATCTATATGTCGGAACAGCTCCAGGTTCACGCCGCACGGTATCACGCTGATTTTCTCAGGAGAAGCGCCGTAATAGCTCACCAGCTCCTCTTTGCCCTTCTCCGTGGCGGCAATGATGCGCTGGCAGTCGCTGACCAGCTCCCTCTCGGCCATGATGCGCAGCGCAGGCTCGTACTCCCCCACGCCGATGGCGTTCTTGATAGCGCCCAGGGTATGGAACATTATGACGTGGGGCACGTCCCACCAGCGCTGTATGCGTCTACCCACCCAGCCCGAAAGCCAGTAGTGGCTATGTATCAAGTCGTAGCGCAGGCCGTTGCTGGCTCTGAAGTCCTCCAGCGCGCAGGCGAAGTCCTCGAGATGGGAATACACTGCCAGCTTATCTATGGGTTCCACCTCGCCCGCCTCAAGGTGGATGACGCGCGCGTTATCGCCGAGCTGCACGATTTGCTCCTCAGCGGGGTCGTGGGTGCGGGTGTAGATATCTACGCTGTGCCCACGTTTACCCAGCTCGCGGGCCAGCTCCCTGATATAGACGCTCATGCCGCCGGTGTCCTTGCTCCCCAGCTTGCCCACTGGACAGCTATGGACACTGAGCATGGCTATTTTCAATTGGTCTGACATCTATCCAATTCTCTCTTATGTGTCATTGCGAGCGAAGCGAAGCAATCTCTTGGTTTTCCTCGCACCCTAATCTGAGATTGCTTCGTCGTCCGCCTTAGGCGGACTCCTCGCAATGACATAAGGGCTGGGCGGTTCGCGAACCGCCTCTATGTCATGATTATCCGGCAACTATATATCGGTATCTCTCTACCCCTGAGACGGTACTTATATTCCTCAGGCCCTTTCAGAAAATCGTAGACCTTCCTGCCCCTCTCGATGCTGTCCTTGATGGAGAGGAGCTTGGAGAGCAGCCCCACGCTCAAATAGCCGTATTCTGGGTCATAGCCGCTGTTGTAAAGGTACACCTTATCATTGTAGTCGAAGCACATCACGGCGGCAACAGGTTTCGCCGATATTTCCAGGACTCCGAACCTCAGCATCCTGGCCTCGGACATGGTCTGCGCCAGCGCCCTGAAGAAGGACTCCATCTGCGGTGTCATAAAGGCTGCCTTATCCTCTCTGCTCTCCCGTAATAGTTTGAAGAAGATGTCCAGAACCTCCGGCTCTGCATTCTCTACGACACGGTAATTTATGTCGCCCTCCTCCTCTAACCGCCTGAACCTGCGACCTGTCTCGCGGCGCTGCTTGGGGGAAAGCGTCTTTAGATACTCATCCCAGGTGGAGGGCAGTTCCAAATCCAGCGAAACGTTCTCCTGGGCGCAGGTAACCTGGCATCCTTTGCTTCTTGCCAGGTCTACCAGGCAGGTCATCACGGTGGAATCATGCCGCAGAGAATTCAAGCATAGCTCCTTTATCCCATCCTTCTTCAACTTATCCAGGACGGCGGTGAAGAACGGAAGCTCCTTGCCGGGGGCGACTATGAAGTCCATGTAATCGCAAACATCGGGGCTGCCGATGAAGGAGGCTTTGCCCTCTTTAACCATCAGGGGCGCGATGCCGATGATATTTTTATCCTGTTTAACCTCAAATAAATATAGTTTGGAGCCCTCTCCGAATGTCTGCCACCAGACCTTGAGCCATCTCGGCAGCATGAAAACGGAGTCCCAATTTAGGCGGTGTTGCAAATCCTCCCGCGATGAAGCGAGGCTATCGAAACTCTGTGAGGCGTAAATGTAGCCCATATCCAAGTTTAGTGTATCAGCTTAGCGTGGGTGAATCAATTTGCCATGTATAAGTGATTCATCCCCCGGCAACCTCCTCAAAATGTTTCCTATCGGCTGTCGTTTGCGATATAATTTGAGAAAAGGGCTTCACGCAAGCGGAGGTTAGCAGGTTGGGGGACCGCACTGTAGTATCCATGAATGGGCTATTCGCCCGGTTTGTGAACAGCAGCGATACCTTTCGGGTGTATCACCAAGGCAAGCTCATCTTCAAGTCAAAGAAGGAGCAACTCAGGCCGCTGCTTGAATACATAGATAAATCTTCCCCTCAAGTGCAAGGTGTGGTCATCTTCGACCGCATAGTGGGGAATGCGGCAGCCTTACTGCTGAAGAGGGCGTTTTGTCTGGAGATTTACTCCCCTTTAGGCAGTGAGTTTGCCGCTCGGACGCTGAGTGAGCAGGGCATAAAGTACCACTTCTCCCGGACTGTCCCTTATATCATGAATAAGGCGGGGGATGATATTTGCCCCATGGAGAAGCTGTCGCTGGGCAAAAATCCGGAGGAGTTTTTCCAGCATTTGTGCAGGTCACTGAGTAAGCGGCAAGGCTAAACAGGCACTTCTACTCACTATGTCCTCTGGTCGAGCTCGATGAGCACCCCGTGAGTCGCCTTGGGGTGGAGGAAGGCCATCCGCGCCCCCATTTCCTCGCCGATTTTGCCGTATTCGCCTGTGTCTACAATAGGGAAGCCTTTCTCTCTGAGGCGCATGATTTCCTCATCCAGGTTGTCCACCCACAGGCCGAGGCGGCACACGCCCTCGCCATATTTCTCCAGCCTCCGTGCCAGGTCGCCGCCCACAGGCGCATCGGGTCCTACGGTGGGCTGTAACAATTCTATAGAGCAGCCGCCGAGGGGGAACATCACTGCCTTCACCCCGGGCATCTCCACAATGCCCAGGTCCCAGGGCTTGAGGCCGAAGACCTTAATAAAGTGAGCCTGCGCCTCCTCGATATCCCTGACTAAAATGCCCACGAAGCTGATTTTGGTAATCAAGTTGCTCTTTTCAACTCCCCAACCCCCCTGGCATCCGCCTATGGCGGACGCCCCTACTTAACCTAACTGATTCCCGAAGGCTAACCTACTCCGCTCTGGTGCGGAACATCAGAGTGCCGAAAATTACTCCTACCACGGCCACGGCAGCTAGCACGACCAAGCTCAGCCAGAGGTCGTGCCATATGTATCCGTTCGAAATCAAATCACGGGCGCCAACCACGGCATAGTCTATGGGGTTGATGTGTCTCACCGTGTTAAGCCAGCCAGGTAGCAGGACTGGTGGCATCATCAGCGACGAGAGGAACATCAGCGGCATAGTGAGGAGGTTGGTGACCGCCATGACGTTCTCCTGTCGTTTGAGCAGAAGCGCCAGCCCGTTCGAGAAGGCAGCGAACCCCAGCCCGAGCAGCGACAAGAGGAAAAAAGTAAACAGCACCCCGGGCACGCCGGTTTTTATGTGTACCCCCATAATGAGGGCGAGGATGATGATTATCAAAGCCTGGATTAGTAGCACCACCACGGTAGCGATGATACGGCCTACTATGACAGAGATGCGGGTCACAGGGGTGGCCAGCATCTTGGACAATACGCCGGTATCTATGTCCCACAGCATGCCAAAGCCCGAAAAGGCTGAGCCGAACAGCACCGTCATCACCAGCACGCCGGGGGCAAAGAATTGGAGATAGCTGCCGCCGCTTGGGCCCAGCATACCGCCCAGCGACTTGAATATCTGGGTGAACAGCACCAGCCACAGTATGGGCTGGAACAGGGTCATGAATATAAATACAGGCATACGAATCCTTGACCTTAAATCGCGCAGAGTTATATACCAGGTATCCCTTAAGAGATTCATTGTTGCCTCCTGTCGCGCATTCGCCGTATCTGAGCAAATGTAGTGCGTGTGCCCTCCTGGGCGCGTATTGTTTTGCCGGTGTATTTTAGAAACACATCGTCCAGCGAGGGCCTGGACATGGTTATTGTCTTGACCTCGATGCCTTGGCCCGAAAGGAGCTGCATTATGCTGGGTATGGCGGATGCGCCGTCATTTACATAAACCGCCAGCTCGCCGTCGGTAGGCTTCATGCCGGTTACGAAAGGTTTGCCCGTGAGCACAGCCTCGCTGCGCCTGATGAACTCCTTACAGGCTTCGTCCTTGTCCTCGCAGGGAGTGACTGTAACCACGTCGCCGCCTATGGACTTCTTGAGCTCATCGGAAGTGCCCATGGCGATTATCTTGCCCAGGTCTATGATAGCTATGCGGTCCGCCAGACGGTCGGCTTCCTCCATGTAGTGGGTGGTCAGGAAAATTGTCATCCCCTTACTTTTGACGAGGTCGCGGATATATTCCCAGATGCTGGCCCTGGTCTGAGGGTCGAGCCCTGTAGTCGGCTCATCCATGAAGATTACCTGGGGCTGGTGGATAAGCCCCATGGCCAGGTCGAGCCGCTTACGCATGCCACCTGAATAGGTGGAGACCATCCTGTTCTCGGAGCCGGTCAAACCGACCAGATCGAATATCTCCTTCACTCTCTCCTTGATGGTCTTACCATCCAGCCTGTAGAAGTGGCCGTAAAGCGTCAGGTTTTCCTTGCCGGTGGCATGCTCGTCCACCCCTACGTCCTGCGCCACATAGCCGATGCGCTTGCGCACCTCGGTCGCGCTCTTCACCACATCCAAGCCAGCCACCATGGCGCTCCCCGATGTGGGCAGGATAAGTGTGTTCAGCATCTTGATAGTGGTGGTCTTGCCGGCGCCGTTGGGGCCCAGGAAGGCGAAGATCTCGCCGGTGTTGACCTCGAAATCTATGCCGTCAACTGCCCGGATGTCGCCGGGGAAGACCTTGGTCAGTTGGTGAGTTTCGATAATTGCCATATCTTTCACTCCTCTTTTGTTTGAGATCGCTCCTGTATTTGCTTGATGAACTTTTCGACCCATTCCAGTTCTGCCTGCATCACCATCAGGCCCAGTTCGAACATGGCATCTACGAAATAGGGATGAGAATGCTGCTTGTTATCAAGAGCTGTCCTCAGGATTTCCCTCTTCTCTGTCAGATGCTTGTGGTACTGGTTCAGTGCGGCGAGCGTCTCCTCGATTGACAGGGAGGGGAGGTTGGCCAGCCCCAGCATCAGGGGACGGGGGCTCGGTTGCGGCACCGAGAGCACCTCGATAATGGCAGCATGAAATGCCTCCAGTCCTGCCGGGGTAGCCCTGTATACCTTGCGTGCCGGGTGTCGCTCGGTCTCTTCCGAGCGCCCTTCGATAAGCCCGCCGTGCTCCAGTTTCTTGAGCAGGAAGTAGATGGAGGAGAAACCGATCTCCGTCCACATCCTCATGCCGCGTTCCTCGATCACCTGCTCAATCTGGTATCCGTGTCGGGGCTGCTCTGCGACAAGACTCAGGACAGCCAGTTCAGCGTTCGTCATTATGTACTCTATAGCTATAGTATTATAGTACTATAATACCTCATTTAGGCTATTTGTCAAGACTGTAGGGGTAGTTCGCGAACCGCCCTGAATATGGGTGGGTTGGAGCATCTGCTCCAACTGCGTTTAAGGTGGGGGCATCCGCCTCTGGCGGACTGTGCCCAAAAACGTAGGGGCGGGTTTCAAACCCGCCCCTACAAGATACGATACGGCTCTAAAGGGTTTTCATTTGGGCTCGGTGCGCCATTTGGCCATGAATTTGTCTACATCTACGCCCAGGCTGGCTATATGCTTGGCGCCAGCGTTGTAAATCTCCTGCCAGGGCAGGTCATCGTAGCTCCCGTGATATTTGAGATACTCCACATGAGGCCTGCCGTCTCTGGCGTAGACAGGCAGCTTGGCGTCGTGCTCGCCGTCGAACTCCACAGGTACAAACCCGTTTTGCTGGCACAGCCCCAGGTCGTAGGCCGGCGTGGCGATTACCCATTTGCCGTCAAGGTAAATTTCAGCGAAACCGTGGTACACCAGTATATCGCTGCCGCACATCATGTCCAGGAACCTCTGCGACAGGATATGGTTCCTGATGTCGGCGAATCCGAAGCGGGCGGGGATTCCCAGGACCCGGCACATGGCGACGAGGACGGCTGCTTTCTGGAAGCACAGCCCGTAGCCTCTTTTCAGGGTGGCGCTGGCTATACTGTATTCGTAGCGATCAGCCGAGTCATACGGGTTGTATTTGATGGTATCTCTGACGAAATAGAACAGGGCTATCGCCTTCTCTTTATCTGTTTTCAATCCTTTGGTTAATGCCTTGGCCTTCTTTTTAATTAAGCCCGAATCGCAATCAACGATTTCCGTGCATCGCAAATACTTTTCCATTTCATTCATTAGAACCGTCCTGTTGCATAAGCTTAATCATCTCCTCTTCCTTATTGTAGCAATGATATACCCCCGCTCCCTGACGGTCAAACGCAGTCGGGTTGATGCCGTTTGCCAACGAGGGAGTGCAGAGGGACGAAAGTCCCTTTGCTGGGGGCTTGGGGGTATCCCCCAGCCTCAAAATCCCCCCAAGATTGGGGGATCAAGGGGGTTGAAAAGAGATTATTAACAACCTTGTTTAGGTTGACAAGTCTGTTGAAGGTATGGCAATATGCGCCCACAGGTGATTGCTTAGCCTTTTGACAAGGAGGGGTCAGGTGCTGAACAAGATATTCAAAAGCTTCGATGCGGCAGTAGCCGACATACCCGATGGCGCAACCATCGCCGTAGAGTCGTGGGGCATCCCTGCTTGCGCGCAAAACCTCGTCGATGCAGTAAAAAGGAAGGGCATTAAGGATATCACACTCGTCACTCATAACTTCATCCCCATCGTTCTGGGAGAGGATGAGACCTGCTTCACCTCGGCGCTGCTGCCCCAACTGAAAAGGCTGATTACCCCCGTGGTGGGCATCCAGCAGCTCGGCGCTGGAGCCTTTGTCAAGGAGTACATAGAGAAGGGACTGGAGGTGGAGCTGTCCACTCACGGCACCCTGGCGGCGAGGCTCTACGCCGGCGCCGCAGGCTTGGGCGGTTTCTACAACCCTGTGGGCGTGGGCACTGTTATCGGAGAGGGGAAGGAGACCAGGGTTATTGATGGCGTGGAGTACGTTTTCGAGAAGCCGATAAAGCCGGATTACGCCTTCGTCAGGGCGTACAAAGCTGATAAGTTGGGCAATCTGGTCTTCAGAGGCATCTTCAGAGGAGACCAGCCTGTGATGGCTATGGCGGCGAAGATAACCATTGCTGAGGTTGACGAGATAGTAGAGCCCGGCGGGATAGATGCCGAGCACGTGATAGTCCCGGGGATATTCGTTGACCGCATCGTGAAAATACCTGAGGAGGGCATAGGCACTCACAAGAAGCAGAAGGCATTGATAGGCAGGCTGGGTGAGATAGATATCGCGCGCAAGATGCTGTTCAGGAGCAAATTTATTGAGGAGAAGCCCCGCGTGGAGGAGTCGAAGGGCGGCAAGCTCAAGCAGAGGCTGGACAGGGACACCGTAGCCATGAGGGCTGCCAGGGAGTTGAAAGCTGGCGACTACGCCAACCTCGGCGTGGGCATACCGAACCTCTGCGCGCTGTATGTGCCGGAGGGCGTAATCTTCCAGTCGGAAAACGGCGCCATAGCCTACGGACCTCTGGTGCTGGAGGGCGAGATAGAGAAGGCTGAGTTCCACTACGTGGACTCCGGGGGAAGGTTCTTCACTTTGGCGCCGGGGACAGCGTTCTACGATGTGCTTACGTCTTTTCTCATGATAAGGGGCGGCCGTCTGGTGACCATACTGGGCGGCTTGCAGGTATCAGAGAAGGGCGATTTGGCGAACTGGAACACCGGCGGCGATGCTTTGGGCGGCACCATAGGCGGCGGCATGGATTTAGCAGTGGGCGCCAAGAGGGTTATCATCACCATGGAGCACACCACCAAGGACGGGAAGCCCAAGATAGTGAAGAAGTGCAGCTATCCTTTGACCGCCAAAGAGTGCGTTGACCTTATCGTAACCGACCTCGCCGTAATCGAAGTCACGAAGAAGGGGCTGGTGCTCAAAGAGGTCGCCCCAGGCTGGACCGCCCAAGAAATCCAGGCCCTCACCGAGCCCAAACTCAAACTCGCCCCCGATTTGAAAGAGATGGAGTTGTAAAGGGAGCAGGTTAGTATGAGGTCGTTTAAGAAGTGGACTGAGTCTGGCCTTCTAAAGTTATGCAAGCAGCATGGTCAGGAAAGTCTGACCCTTGAATTTAAGGGTAAAGATACAATTGACAAAAATCAAACGAACGATATTGCCAAGATCGTATGTGCATTAGCCAATGCTGATGGTGGACAGGTTATATTTGGGGTAAAGGAAGGGAAAGGCGGTCGAGCAGAATGCTTGGAAGAAGGCTGGGATCCTGAGGAAAGAAAAGCTGATTGGCTTGAGAGTGTGATACTTCCAAACGTTACGCCCAAAGTAGATTTCGAAGTTGTGCGTGTAAAACGCAGGGCGTCTGGAAAAGAACTTTATGTAGTAAATATATCGCCTAGTAGTACCGCCCATCAAGCAAAGGATGGTGTTTTTTACAAACGTAGAAACTTCCGCTGTGACCCCATGAATTACCAAGAGATAGAGGAAGTGCGAAATAGGAGGGCTAGGCCGTCAGTGGATGTCGAAATTGATACTGATTCTGAAGGACTTGATGTCTTTGCGCATGTGTCAGCAAGTTCAACTAACACGATAAGGATATTCTTCAAAGTTTGGAACAGGAGTTCCGTGAAAGTTGACTATTTGCAACTACATGTTTGGTTTCCATTTGGTGAAGTTAATTGGGCTCCGGAATTGGAGAATGTAGATATAGTCCCTTGGCGATCCCAGGACATTGAAGATCCACCCTCTGAGTGGCAGATCCTAAAAGGAAAATTCGTGCGTCAAACGCTCAAGCTTTCTCCATCAGATGGCTTCTTTCTAATAGAGAGCGAGCATCCATATATCTTGCCACCATTAGCAATCAGCTGCAGAAGCTTTATTGGAGTGACTCCGATGCCGTGGAAAATCGAAGTACCTGGGATGAGGAGTAAGACTGGTGCACTTCTGCTGTGGGTGTCAAAGGATAAAATTTTTAGCAGTGAATCAATAGGCATTGACTTTGATTGGAACAGGCTTGAAGGAAAGTTCAAGATGTTGGTAGGTGAAAAGAAAAGCAAAAGTTAGGTATATCCTAAGCTTGGCGAAAGATGGATGCTACTATCTACCCTTGGGCAAGTTCCTAGCGCCGACAGAAAATATTGACGCTGGACCTGAATAGTTTGCGTAGGGGCAACATACTGGATCGCCCTGGCTGGACCGCCCAGGAGATCCAGGCCCTCACCGAGCCCAAACTCAAGATAGCGAAAGATTTGAAAGAGATGGAGTTGTAAGGAGAGAATGAAGATGGGTTTCGCTATGCACCAACCACATTACAAATTCCTGCGAGGCATTTGTTCAAGGAGACCTATCATATTCAGGTATTTTTTCTGGTTGTCGATTATAACAATTCTAATCCTGCCTCTTGCGGCCTGTGGCAACACGTCTACTGAGGTATATGTTGACCTGGGCGAGGAGTTCTCCCTGTCCACAGGCCAGAGTGCTGCCATAAAGGGGCAGGCTTTACAGATCACGTTTGAGGACGTAATCGAAGATAGCCGCTGCCCCAGCGATGTAACTTGTATCTGGGCAGGCAGAGTCAGTTGCATTATTAAACTTGCAGATGGTTCTTCTCAATATCGAATGGTGTTGACTGAATCAGGGCTGACTGATCAGTATACCAGGGAGACCTACCGAGAATATCAACTAGCCTTTCATGTGAGACCCTACCCGGAGGCAGGGCAGTCGATTCGAAGGGATGAATATAGGTTACAACTAATCGTCAGCAAATAAGCCGTACCATGGAATGGTATGTATTGTAGGGGCACGGCATGCCGTGCCCCTACCTGTTCTTTTCGCTCTGCGTTGCTTTATTGAATCCTGATGTTATGATATGAGTCCCACCGGAATGTAGTAAGAGCTGTTATCGAGGAGGGAGCATGATAGGCAGCAAAGGGAAATACGCCATCGTCACTGGTGCTTCGTGCGGCATCGGTTATGAGCTTGCAAAGCTGTTGGCGAAGGACGGCAAGGACATCGTCGTGATAGCCAGGAGTCGAGACAGGCTTGAAGACTTGAAGAAGGAATTTGAGGGCAAATATGGCACGAAAGTGCAGGTCTTGGCTAAAGACTTATCCGACCCCAAGGCACCGCCGGAGATATTCACCGAACTCGAAAAGGAGAAAATTGTCGTAGATGTACTGGTCAACAATGCCGGCTACGGCGTCTACGGCATGTTCGTCGAAACAGACCTGCAGGAAGAGCTTGACATGATTCAGGTGAATGCTGTTTCCCTGACTCATTTGACCAAGCTGTTCCTCAAGGGAATGGTGAGGGACAAATCGGGCTACATATTGAATGCGGCCTCTTTGTGCGCATTTCTACCCACGCCGATGGAGGCGGTGTACTGCTCCACTAAATCCTTTGTCCTGCATTTCTCGGAAGCTCTGGCAAACGAACTGCAGGGGACCGGGGTCAAAGTTACCTGCCTTTGCGTTGGCCTAGCCAGAACTGAGTTTCAAAAGAGGGCACGTATGGAGAACTGCAAAGCCACAAAGCGGAAAATGATGGATGCCGCCACGGTTGCCGAGGCTGGCTATAAGGCTTTGAAAAGAGGGAAGCTCATCGAGATTCCCGGTATGATATACAAATTTGCACCATGGTTTGCCCGGCTTGCTCCCAGGAACGTGGTTACCAGAGTCGTCAGGTCGCAGCATGAGCGCGTGTGAAACAAGAATGCCCTTACTTGTTTCTATTCAGAAACTCATAGCGGTCGGCGAGCCTTGCCAGTGCCCTGATGGCATCGTCGGGGTTGGAGAAGATGGCTCCTTTTCCTATCTGCTCCAGCTTCTCTGACAAATCCCTGGCTCGTATGTCGTACAGCCAGCCCTCGCAGAAACAAAAGGTCAGCGGCTTATCAGGGAAGGCGTCTGCAAGCTCCGTGATGACCTCGGTGATGGGGGGCGTGAGGTGCTCGAACCAGGCGCCGCCGAAGAAAAGCAAGCCGTTGACGTGAGGGTCTCTCAATACTTCCGTCACCAATGCTTTGAATGTCTCAGCGAGAGGTCGCGGCGCCAGCATTACAATGGGCCAGGTGTCCAGGGGGTTGCCTATCCTGTGCCACGGCGGCGACATCGCTTTCAGCCTGCGCCTGGTCCCGGGAGACAGCTCCGCTACCTCCAGGTTGTGCTCAGCGCAGGCGTCCAGGCTCATAATGCCGATGCCTCCGCTACCAGTGGCAATGGCAATACCCCTCCCTCTCATCAGCGGCAGGTATAGGAAAGCCCTGACCAGATCGCCTAGCTCATCGAGGCTTCTGGCGCGAACGATTCCGCACTGCTTGAAAACGGCGTCCCATACCGCGTCATCGCCGATCAGAGAGGCTGTATGGGACTGCGCTGCATGCGCCGCTCGCTCGCTTCTGCCTGTTTTCATCGCCAGCACGGGCTTCACCCTTGCCACGCGCTGCGCTACCTCTTTGAACCTCTTGCCGTCGTTTATGCCCTCGATGTGCAGCACTATGACCTGCACCTCGGCGTCCTGCTCAAAGTATTCCAGGGCATCGGCGATATCCACATCGCAGGTGTTGCCCACATCGATGCCTTTTCCGATGAGCCTCAGCCTGCCGATGGTGCCGAAGAACAAGCCCGACTGCGAGATAACCCCCACCGGCCACTTTCTCATGTCTGTCTGCTTGAGAAATGCTGTGCTGAAGTTGATGTAAGCGTTTGCGGAGCCAAATGTGTTGGGGCCCAGAACCCTCACACCGCCCTTGCGTGCAGCCTCGACTACCCTCTGCTGCAGCCTCTTGCCCTCCTCGTCCTCGGCTTCGGCGAAGCCCTGCCCCACCACTATGGCTGCTCTAATCCCTTTCTCTCCACACTGCTTCACGATGTTGGGGACTACAGTACGGGAGGTCAAAATAACTGCGAGGTCAACATTTCCTCGTATCTCTTCGAGGTTGCGATAGCATTTCCAGCCCAGGATTTCAGAGTAGTTGGGGTTCACCGGGTAAACCTTGCCCCGGTAGCCGTTTTGAGCGAGGTTTTCCACCAGGTTGAAGGCAAGCTCGCCGGCGTTGGGGTTGGCTCCCACAACCGCTACAGATTTGGGTTCGAAGAAGGGCTTGAGCTGAGCAACAACATCCATAGAATTCAACAATTCATTCCTATTTTAGTCCTTCTCACCTTTGAAGTCCAGGTACGCGCCGTTCAGCGAAATCCTCTTGTATCATTCTGAGCTTTAGCGAAGAATCTCAATGGGTAGGTCGGAGCAGGTGCTCCGACCTAGGCCTGGAGCGGGTGCTCCAGGCTACCCTGAAAAAGATAGTATTTTCATGCTGCGTGGTGTTGATTGCAATCAGCATGACAGATTTTTACTTCTCAACCATCTTGGTATGATATGATAATAGAGGCTCTCTCTAAAAGACCCATGAAGTCGTGGAGGGGGATCACAAGTCGTAATAATCGTAATAAAGTGGGGTGACAAAAATGGCTAAGATAAGAGACGCTGTGATGGTGGATTTCGCCCGGTCGCCTTTCGGCATCGCCAGCCAGAAGAAGCCGGGCTTCTTTGCGGATAAACGGGCCGACGACCTCGCTGTTATCGTAATTGAAGCATTGCTCAAGCGAACGGGGGTAGACCCTGCCTCGGTGGATGAGGTCATCATGGGCACGGTGAACCAGAGCGGAGAGCAAAGCAGTCCGGGCAGGAGCGTCTGCCTGATGACCTGCCCCTTCGAGGTTGCGGGCCTGAGCGTGGAGAGGGCCTGCTGCACCAGCATGACCGCCGCCCATATCGGCTGTATGGCTATCCAACTGGGCATGGAGGACATCTGTATCGCCGGTGGCATGGAGAGCCACTCTCACTTCCCCACCCCGATGATCACCGAGGATACTGATATCTGGGCGCTGGCCGAGGAATTGGGCAAGACACGCGGCCTGCCCAATTCCAAGATATTCGATAAAGTCGACATCGGCGCTGTAGCGAGCATGGGCCTCATTGCTGAAAAGCTGGCCGAGATGTACGGCATCACCAGGGAAGACCTGAACAAGTGGGCCTGGCAGAGCAACATGAGGGCTGCTGCAGCCCAGAGAGAGGGCAAGTTCAAGCACGAGATTATTCCTGTGGAAGGCACGCTGCCCGATGGCACGGTCAAGCTCATTGACTACGATCAGGGCGTGAAGCCTGACTCCAAGCTGGAGAAGATACGCACGCTGCCGCCTATCTACAAACCCGGTGGCACGATATGCGCTGCCAGCACATCAGGGGAGAACGATGGGGCAGCAGTGGGCGTGTTTATGTCCAAGGAGAAGGCCAAGGCATTGGGGCTGGTGCCGATGGTCACCATCAAGAGCATGGCCTGGGTGGGAGTCGACCCCGCCATCATGGGCTACGGCGCTATAGCAGCGTCTAAGAAGGTGTTGAAGCAGGCAGGAATGTCTATAGGCCAGATAGACCTGGTGGAGGTAAACGAAGCCTTCTCTGTGCTGCCTTTGATGCAGATAAAGGATATGGGCCTAGACCCGGAGAAAGTGAACGTCAACGGCGGCGCGGTCTGCATCGGCCACCCTGTGGGTGCCAGCGGGATGAGGGTGCTGGGCACGCTGGCGCATGAGATGAATCGCAGGAAGGCCCGTTACGGCCTGGCCGCCATCTGCGGCGCCTGGGGCGCAGGTGCGGCGACCATCGTGGAGAGAGAGGACTACTGGGAAGGCAAACGCTCTTTCCTGAGCTAGAGCGCACCCTATGGCCTATTCGGTGAAGTTGCCGCAATACCCGCACGGACATCCAAGCAGCTCAAAGGAGGAGAGATGTCTAAGTACCACAAGTTTACCGACCACTTCACATACCAAGAGAATAGAGATGGTATTACGCAATATGTTGAGATTGACCTAGAGGGTATAAAGGACAAGCTAAAAGACAAGGTTAACTGTATTGACACAGGCAACAAAGATAAAAAGGTATTCAGATTTGAGGGAGAAACAAGACTCATTTATGCTACCGAAGTCTTAATCCCAAAACCGAAGAAAGATAGAGAGAATCTACTTCTGTTGCTTGGCAATCCAGCTATTCATTCCATAAAAGACGGTATGTTTTTTTCCTACGAGCGAACACGAGGTGAATGCAAGTGGAGGGAACATAGATTTTGGGATGGTCTACGGTCTTGCGGGTTATTCACGGAAGACCCTAAAAAACCAACCCCAGACGATATTGCAGCGATAAACACTGAGAAGAAACAAAAACTCTTGAATGGGAGTTATAGAACTTGTTTTAAGTTCAATATATTTCTGATGACTTATTTTTCATTTCCCACACCGGCATCGAAGAAGAAAAAGGATGCAATTGATTATAGTGGAGTACGTGGAATAAAAAAGGCGGTCGAAGATAAGATTTTCACAGAAATGAAGGAATTTGAATTCTGTCGATTTAAATATATTGTCTCATCCAACAGGATTGGCAATATAATCTGTTTTCAAAAGGAAGCATGGAGTGAGATAATCAACAGGATAGGAAAAGACAATATAAAGTGCATTGAAGGGAACATATGTAATGAACAAAACCACCCAGTTTGTCAATTGAAGTTAGACGATGCTTCACCTGTACTTACTCTATACCTTGCAAAACCAACAAGAGATATACGTAAAAATGAGAGTAAGAAGATATTGAAAGCCATAACATGTGACATTGAAAATAGATGTAATGTGGTAAGTTGACCATGAATCTTCAATTTGAAATCGTCAAAAGCACGTGTAGGGTGGGTGGAGTCTCCCGGGGAAGGACGAACCCCCCAATTCACTTGCAGAGTGGTGGGTTACATGTCATTTCACCTAATGGAACCTTTGCAATTTGACTCTCAATTTCAATTTTATAACTGCAATCTGCACGGAATATATTATAAAGGCCAATAATCCCACTTTAGATTTGCATACGGTTCAAATGAAACTGGATCCACTTCGGCTACAACTTCACCTCTCAGCATCGTTTGATTCCCCACAGTATAAACGGCTCCAAGCACCCGAACAATCTCCACTTCCGCCCACGGGTCATGCTCAGAATGCGATAAGAACACCTCAGCCTCAGCCCATTCAGCAACGCTCAGACGAAAGACAGTCCTTTCTCTGACAAGGCGAGGCTTATAGTCAAAACCAAGTTTATCCGGTGCGGGGAAGTGCTTAAAGTTGTAGGCTACTACTCCCTCCTCACTTGTTTCGCTAAGAATTATATTTTGAAATTCTTCTGTGTTTGTCTTGCCTGTTAGTTTTGCCCGTACCTCAAAGAATCGTATACCGTGTCGCTCTATGCGACCTCTGATGGAATGTGCACTACGCTTAAACTGAATATCAGCGATCTTCTTGGGGTAACCGAACTCCTCACGACCGCCAGCCATAGCTGTATCTCTAGTAACGGGCATTGCCAGGCAATAATCTCCTGCAATACCATCAAATTGTGCACGTAATAAAAGTGCCCCTTCATAGTAGAATGGGCCGAAATTGGTCTTGGGATAATGTGCAACAAAGGCTCTCACTAACGGTCTTTCTGTGGGTTTAAGTGGTGGCGGCAAAAGTCGCTTAATGATTTCCGGTTTCGTTTCCCACATTACAATTAACATTTCTGCATCGTAAAATTCATATAAGCCGCCCTTTCCCCATGCATTGCTCTTAAGTTTCTCCTTTGACCATACGAATCCCATGTCAACCTCCTTCCAAAAGCATCACACATGATTATATTTTGTGTCCCAGTGATATCACAAAAGACATCATTCTGTCAAATGAGAATACTATCGGTGAAGTGTAGAATAGTATGAATGTTGTTTTAGAATTCCCAGCACATGTAGGGTGGGTTACGGGAGAGGCTTAACTGCGATGCTGCTGCAGTACCGATTTAGCCTGGCACAGCTACCATCAACACGCCCGCAAGTAGAGGCAAAGTAAGGTTATCATCCACAGGCATCTGTATAGCCTGTCCAATAGTAGCACCAACCGCTCCTACTATTACAGTCCGTGAACCTACATGCAAACCTGCATAATAGAGGACAAATCCGATGGCAAGGCAGGAGAAAAAGCAGGCCAGGTCTCCTTCTAATGCCTTGCCCAAGAATCTTGTCCTGCCCATATGTTGACCAACGATGGCAGCAGCAACGTCACCTATTGCCAGAAATGCTACCGCAAGTAAGGCGATGTCTCTGCCGAAGGCTATATATGATACAAGCGCTGCCAGTAGCACATAGTTGGAAGTGGTCAAACTCGATTTCTCTTCTTCCCGCAACATTGACCCGAAATGAGATATAAACCACCGGTTTATGCCGGAGACTCTAAGCCTGGTCAACTCAAATATTAAGAAGAGGAATGTCACTGACCCCAGTGATAAAAGCAGGGGCATTTTAGGCAGAAACCACAAGGCCATTACAATAGACAGGCTGGCCGACATATGGAATAGCCGTCTTCTCAGCGAACTTTTCAATATAAAAACCCTTTTAACTGATTGTCGGCGATATTATACACTATAGTGTCAATTTTCACTGTCAGGGCAGGGAGGTGGGTTACATTTCATTTCACCCCCTACCCGGATTTTAGAAAATCCAAGACCTCCCTGTTAAATCTACCCCTCATTTCAAAAATTTGTGCATGTGACGCGCCATCAACTTTGACCAGCTTAGCATTCGGTATCCTGCTTGCCATCACCTCTGAGGCGTGAAGTTGCACACACCGTTCTTCAGTTCCCACAATCACCAAGGTTGGAGCTCTAATGGTGTGCAGCCTGTCGAGGGTATCGCAACCTGCAACTGCCCCACGTTGCCCCTTAAGACGCTCAAACCAACCCAATCTATCGCAGATAGGGAATAGCAGCCCCACAAGCATCCTATACAGCCCGCTGTTGAAAGCTAGGGCAGTTGCCGAGCCGAAGCCCTGCCTAACATCTACACTTGCCCAGTCCCCCTCAGAAAAATCCTCATCGAGACCAAAAAGTCTCAGCAACTCCGGAGCAATTTGACTTGCCGACGATACCGTCGACGCCAAGACAAGCTTTTGTACCCGTTCGGGATAATTGATGGCAAGCTCCTCCGCAATCATACCTCCCATCGAGAATCCCAGTATATGAGCTCGATCAATGCCAAGATGATCCATCAAACCGATCGTGTCATCCGCCATCGTCTTCATAGTATAAGGTTCGCTTGGATTATCTGTTTTTCCGAATGCAGCATCTCTGGCATCAAAGGTAACGACCTTGTAATGCTTTTTGAAAACACGGGTTTGGAAAAACCACATGCGACCTGGGCCCCCACAGCCCATCATCAAGATTAAGGGTTCTCCCTGTCCCTCTACATTGTAGTTGAGGCTGATCCCATTCACCCTTGCTATAGGCATTTCCCCCTCCTCTCCAGACAACTCACTCGACCCTACTGGAATCTCAAAAAATCCAGAACCTCTTTATTAAATCTGCCCTTCATTTCTACATGTTGGGCGTGAGAGCCACCCTCTACCTTGACCAATTTGGCATTGGGTATCCTCTCCGCCATCACTTCTGATGAGTGCAGAGGGCAGAGTCTATCCTCAGTCCCTATTATCACCAGGGTAGGCGCTTTAATCATATGCAACCTATCCAGCGTACTGTTACCGACGCTAGCTTCAATATATTTAATATACGTTCCCGTATCGCCCAGTTTGACCTGTAACCAGGCAAGTAGTGAGATGAACATCTTATAGAGTCTCTTGTTAAAGCTCTGGGACGCCATCCTCTGCCAGTCGGCATTTCTGGCCCATTCCAACATCTGTTGACGGTGTGCCGCCCACTGATGCTCCCAGAGTTCTTTTTTGGGGGACTCCATTTGGCAAATTGGACACCTCGCCATGCCAGCCTTCATGGTACCATTTTCCGAAAAGTAATCGGTTACGCCAAGGACTTTTTGCATCTCCGGTGTCACTTCGTCCTCGCTGCCATGGGTAGTGCTGGCGAGCACCAGCTTGATTACCCTTTGGGGATAATCGATGGCAACTTCCTGCGCAATCCTGCCGCCTCCAGAAACACCAAGCACATGAGCCTTGTCAATGCCTAAATGGTTCATTAGACCGATGACATCATCGGCCATTGTCTTGATTGTATACGGCTCATCAGGTTTGTCGCTCTTGCCGATACCCCTGTTGTCAAAGGTGATAACCTTGAAGTGCTTACTGAAGGCGCGTTTTTGGAAAAACCAACTCTGCCGTGTCCCTCCTGGCCCCATTATCAGGACCAAAGGCTCACCCTGCCCACTTACGTCGTATGCTATGTTGATTCCATTTACCTTTGCTGTAGGCATTTCCTCCTCCTCTCCAGACAACTCACTCGACCTACTGGGACCTCAGAAAATCCAAAACTTCCTTATTAAATCTGCTCTTCATTTCCACCAGAATGTTATGCGCGCCTCCCTCAAGCTTCACTAGTTTGGCATTGGGTATCCTGGTCGCCATCGCCTCTATGGAGCGCGGCGGGCAGAATTTATCCTCAGTACCTAATATCACTAGGGTAGGGGCTTTGATCAGATGCAATCTGTCCAGCGTGGTGTTACCTACAGTAGCCTCGATCAGTCTAATATGCGCTTCGATGCCGCCCAGTTTCAGTTGCAATCGGGCGAGCGGTAAGATGAGCATTCTATACAGTCTCTTATTAAAGCCCAGAGAAATTATCTTATCAAAGTCAATGCTTTGTTTAGCCCATCCCAACATCTGAGGACGGTGTGCTGCCCACATATGCTCCCAGAGTTCTTTCCCCTGATGGTCTGCCTGGCAGATGGAACACTTTTTCATGCCAGCATATATAATATCGGATTGGCTGGAGCGTTCCTTGCGCCCGAAGGCCTCTAGCACCTCCGGAGGCAGGTCGTCTATTCCCTCCGCGCCGGTGTTAGTGCTGGCGAGGACCAGCCTGTTTACCTTCTCGGGATAGTTAATGGCAACTTCCTGCGCCACTCTGCCTCCGTGAGAAACTCCAAGCACGTGAGCCTTATCGATGTTCAGATGGTTCATTAGCCCGATGGTATCATCTGCTAATGTCTTCATGGTGAAAGGCTCGCTGGGCTTGTCGCTTTTACCCATGCCTCTGCTGTCAAAGGTGATAACCTTGAAGTGCTTGCTGAAGGCTCGTCTTTGGAAAACCCAACTCTGCCGTGTCCCTCCTAAACCCATTATCATAACCAAAGGCTCACCATGTCCACTTACATCGTACGCCATGTTGATTCCATCTATCTTTGCCGTAGGCATTTCTCCCTCCTCTCAGCACACCTTTGCCATTTTGTCATTCCGTTGATTTGTTGTGGTATTATACTACCAATCGCGGTAGAATGTCGCAAGAACGTAGAGAAACCCAAGAGACATTAGTCTATAAAGCATTACGAAAGGAGGAGTAACATGGCACAAGAACGTAAACGTGGGGGGCCTCCAGCCGCAGCAGCAGGTGTTTTCTGGTTTATGGGCTGGTTATTCACTATTGCCTTTGCCAACCTGGTCTGGTGGAAAATCATTGTTGGTATAGTGGTCTGGCCGTATTTTTTAGGCTTAGCAGTCAGGTAGAACAGCTTAATTATTGCAGCATATGTAGGGTGGTCGGCCGCATTTCACTCACCCACTTAAGCTAATCATATCTCAAGAAGTGACTCTCTCGAGTACTTTAGCCACAAATTCGCTTTTCTCTTCTTCTGACATCCCGGCAGATCCCTGCTCCATTAAAGTCGTAATCATATTTAGTGCAAAGTCCACCCGTTCCTCCTTGGGAACACCGGGAAGCATCATGTTCAGGCAGTGAGGCATCATTTGAGTCATCATGCGGGGCATCATCGGCGCACTCTTTCCCTGGCCCCCTGACATCATTTGTGACATCATTCCCATCATCCCCCCGCCCTTCTCGCCCCCACCCATCATGCCCATCATCATCTTAGGCATCATCTCCATCATGTTGACGCCTTCCAGCATCTTGGGCATCATCTGCTCCATCATCTTCTGCTTATCCTCTGTTGTCATGCCAGCGAAGAACTTTTCCATCATCGTCCCCATCATTTCCATTTTCTCCTCTTTGCTCATGCTCCCCATCATCGCTTCCATCATCTCGTCCATCGCACCCATTTTGTTCGCCTCCTTTCAAGTTATTGGCGATGTCGGTTTTCTCCATCTAATGCTCCAATATTGTCTCAATATCGCTATAGGCCCGGCTGATAACCTCCCGAATACGCCTCATCTTATCTGCATCTGTACTGCGAAAATGCCGCCCAATCAGCCGCCCCATCCTTCCAATTTCCACCATCGTTTCACGCATATCCGTAGTATTCTTTTTACTCCAACGGTCCTTCATTTGTTGTTTGATACCTTCAGCAAACTGCTCCTGCTTAGAAAGGAACTTAATCCCTTCATCGGTTATGGTGTAGACTTTCTTTCCGTTCTGATGAGCGACCTCGATGTAACCCATTTCTTCAAGGAGCTGCAGAGTGGGATAGACTGCGCCGGGGCTCGGCGTATAGAATCCATGAGAACGCTCTTCTAAGCGGCGAATAATTTCGTATCCGTGGCAAGGCTTATCCTTTATTAAATCGAGTATTACGTACTTCAGATCTCCTTTCTGAAACGGGCTTTCCTGCCAGGGTTCATCAAACATTCTGTGCATTCTAAACATGATTGACTCCTTAGGTTCATTTTTCAGATTATATCGTGTAATATCGTGTAATATCTCGATATATCTAGATATATTATAGCACGCAAATCAGGTTTGTCAAGGGGTCATTTGAAAAAGTTGGCAGATGGGTGAGCGAAAATGCTATAATATCCCCGCGAATTTCCCCAAGGATATTGTTCCCACGTTTTTTGGTTACTGTTTAGGCGTCTACCACTATTAGCGATGCTATTTTGTCGGAAGGAGGCTATATGCGTGACAAGGTCTTCGGCAGTTTCGATGAGGCGATAGCTGATATCCCGGACGGTGCTGTTATCGCTATGGATTCTTGGGCTATCTCCGCTACAGCTCAAAACCTGATTGCTGCCCTTAAGAGAAAGGGGACGAAAGACATCACTGTTATCACTCATTGCTTTATACCTATGATTTTCAGCGAGGAAAGTGCTGTTATGCCTGCAGTGCTGCTTCCTCAAATGAAGAAGCTGATAACCCCTGTGGTCGGCATCCCTCACCTGGGTGGTGTTACCTTCGTTGCTGAATATGTTGAAAAAGGCCTGGAGGTCGAGCAAACCACCATAGGTACACTAACTTCCAGGTTATACGCTGGCGCTGCTCGCCTCGGCGGTTTCTATAACCCCATCGGAGTGGGCACTATTATCGAAGAGGGGAAAGAGAAAAGGGTTATCGACGGCAGGGAGTACATTTTCGAAAAGCCAATAATACCCGATTATGCTTTTGTCAGGGGCCGTAAGGCAGATAGACTGGGCAATCTGATATACAAAGGGGTTTTCAGGGGAGACCACCCGGTTATGGCGATGGCTGCAAAATTCACCATCGCAGAGGTGGATGAGATTGTGGAAGTTGGTGAGATCGATGCCGAGAATATTATCACACCTGGGATATTCGTTGACCGCATTGTGGAAATACCTGAGGATGGACTGGGCACCGACCGGAAATTGAAAGAGGTTGTATACGAGTTATATGAAATCGAGCCCGCGCGTAAATTGATGTGGGGCTAGGCTGCGACCGGATTTTAATTATAAGGGGGTTTTTGAGATGAAGCAGAGGTTAGATAGAAACGGGATTACGAAAAGGGCGGCGCAGGAACTAAAAAGCGGCGACTATGTAAACCTGGGGTTCGGCATGCCTAATCTGGTCGCCGATTATGCTGATAAGGGCGTGATATTTCAGACTGAGAACGGGGCCATCGGCTACGGGCCACTGGTTCCCTCCACCGATAAGGAGTCGGCGGATTTCCATTATCATGATGCTCTGGGAAGGTTCTGGGTGCCCGCGCCGGGCATGGCAGTGTTCGATGTCCTCACCTCCTTCGCCATGATCAGAGGCGGCCGCATGATAGCCGTTCTGGGCGGGCTGCAGGTCTCGGAGAAGGGAGACTTGGCTAACTGGAACACTGGCGGTCCTCAGGGCGGTATCATAGGCGGCGCCATGGACTTGGCCTTCGGTGCCAAGACTGTGATTGTTACCATGGGTCACACCACCAAACATGGCAAGCCCCGGATATTGAAGAAATGTACCTTGCCCTTGACTGCCAAAGAGTGCGTGGATTTGATTGTCACTGACATCGCTGTCATTGAGGTCACGCCGAAGGGGCTTGTGCTGAAGGAGGTCGTGCCCGGCTGGACACCGAAAGAAGTGCAGGCTCTGACCGAGCCCAGGCTCAAGGTAGCACCCGACCTTAAAGAAATGGAGTTATGAAAGAGGAAGAGGCAATTTGGCCCTTTCATAGCCCATCAAAACCAGATGCGAAAGCCGTAGGCCGATGGCTTGAAGCCCACGGAGCGGTATAGTTCGTGCGCCTCTTGGCGCTTTCTGTCGCTGCACAGCTCTATCCTGTGGCATCCCTCCTCTTTGGCTCGGGCGATAGTATATTCCATGAGCTTTTTCCCAATGCCCTTACGCCGGTATTTGTGATCGACCACCAGGTTTTCCACCAGGGCATAGGGGGTGGCGCCATGGGAAAGGTTGGGTATGATGAAAAGAGCCACGGTGCCCACGACCTCGCCCTCGTATTCGGCAACCAGGAGTTCGCGCCTGGGGTTGTTGGAAATCTCAGCAAAAACCCTCCGGTAGTCATCCCCGGAAGTGCTTGAATGCTGCTCGGCTTTGGTGGTGATCATACTCAACTCGTGGTAAAGCTCGAGGATGCGGGGTAAATCGCTTTCTTTAGCCAGTCTGATCTCTGTCATGTTATCCGATGCCTCCTTATCGGGCAGGAGTAGCATAGAATAGGCTTCGCTAGGTGTCAATGTGCGCGCATGGTTTGATGTAATCGTAAAAATGGGGTCGTGCGGGTATTGACAGATAACATCAGATATGATAATATTTTATTTTGCAGGTAAAAAGCTGTTTGTATTTGTGCTACTTAATCTCCTATGTTATTAACTCCAAAACCAGCTCCAGCACTCTCTTATTTCGCAGTACCTTTCTAAGTCTTTGTCTGAAAGGTGGTTGATCATGGCTTTAGACGTATCCCAAAGTGTAAACTTGGGTATGAGGAAGTCCTACGCTAGAATCCCGCTCCTCCTGGAGACGCCAAACCTCATCCAGATTCAGCAGCAGTCCTACAGATGGGTCTGCGACCCTTCCCTCGATGGCGGGCTTAAGGAGCTTTTCGATGAGATCTCGCCGATTAAGGACTTCGCTGGCACTCGCTATGAACTCCATTTCCCCAGCTACGGCTTCGGCAACAATGCTGAGATGCCTGTCTTTAAGGATGAGCGTT
>Ga0315281_10002706_pt1 | contig 26235 bp, 28 predicted proteins | sample YL17G07_0_MG_FD_204540 | JGI IMG/M metagenome (GOLD analysis project Ga0315281, IMG submission 204540) | Sediment microbial communities from Yellowstone Lake, YNP, Wyoming, USA - YL17G07_0 | ecosystem: Environmental > Aquatic > Freshwater > Lake > Sediment | place: USA: Wyoming | collected... | reverse complement strand
ATAGATCGGGGATATACCGGTCGTTTTGGGATTCCTGCTACAGATTCAAACCTAGATCCTTGGGGTAAACCCATTATGAAAAGCAGTATAAGAATTAAGTACGTGAATCCGGTCCGCTTCTGCTTGCCCCATGTTGGCGGAAAGGGCTGGGGATGTACACCGCTGAAGAAAGGTTTTGACATCGTTCTCGATTACGATCCAGATCGGATCAAACCTGGTTACACGCTTTTGATCACTGAGCCTAGTGCGGATCGGTTTGAATTTTACGAGTTTACCAAGGGGAAAACGTTCAAAGAGGTTCCTTTGCCAAAGGAAGTCAAAGAGGCAATACAAACATTTCGTAACGATTGTGAGCCAGCCCGGGTTTCTGCCTACTTTGTCGCTGGTGCCGGAGGTACAGCGAGAAAGGGGGTTACCAAGAGACCGGTTCGCCTTTCAGAAGCTGTATTAGAAAGAAAAGCCAGAGTAACAGTGGGAGGAGCACCGACTTTCGTTTTTACTGGTGGGGGTATTAACTTCATGGTGGATGTAGAGGAAGTCAAACCGGATGCTTTTTACTGGACAGCTGCGCCTGCCGTTGTTGCTCCACTGGAATTTACTATGAAGCTAGAAGATTACAAAAGAATTGGTGGGTTTGTAGAAAACATACGACCATTAAATGAAGTTTTAAAAAAGGTTGTAAAGTAATGGGAATGTCACCTTATGGATACAACTGACTGCCAAGGCGAATACAAATGCATTGAAGAAATGGATGATGGCACTGTCATTGTTCGCAGAGGGCCGATGTTAATGAGTATTTTTGTATCTAACGGAAAAATCCCAAAAAGCACTTTAGCCAAAGAAGGGGCTGAGAAAGCCTTGGAGGTGTTAGACACATTAGCAAGGTTTCGGAAGGTGATAACTAAAAAAATTGGAGAGATAGGATCCATTGAAGTATTACCACCGATTGTTAGGAGAATGGTGTTGGCTGCTCAAAAATTTGAAGACCCAACTGTAACACCCTTAATTGCAGTGGCCGGAGCTGGAGCTGATGAGGTGGCCGATTTCATTTTCAATATTGGGAAATCTACGAAAGTAATAGTAAACAATGGTGGTGATATAGCTATCCGAATAAAAAATCACGAAGAGGTAAAGGTTGGTATCAAAACAGACCTCACGATAAGAAAGGTTACCCATATCCTAACTGTAAGGGGAACAAATGGCATAGCAGGGGTGGCTACAAGTGGTTTTGGAGGGAGAAGTTTTACGAGGGGCATTGCTAATGCAGCAGTAGCCATGGCGGCGGATGCTACCTCGGCCGATGTGGCTGCCACACTTATTGGCAATGCTACCGATATTGAAAGCCATAATATAAAAAAGGCTCTGGCTCGGGATTTGTATGAGTTTACAGATATTCCTGATCTCCGAGTTACAAAAAGTATTGGTTTCTTGGAACCATCTGAGGCCAAACAGGCTCTCGATCGCGGTATGCGAAAGGCTGAAACTTTTCAAGAAAAAGGACTAATCATTGGGGCCTTTTTGGCTGTAAAAGACCAATTCACGGTTTCCAAACCGATATTTCCGTTTATTAAACAAATAATTCAGTTTAGCTGATCTAATTAGATTACAGGAAAACCTGTTATGCGTATCCATTTAGTTCAGATGAAACCTAAGCTACTAGATAAGAAAACAAACCTTGAGACTATGGCAAGGTACATTGAACAAGCCGTCAAACAAAAGGTAAGCTTGGTGGTTTTCCCTGAACTTTCTCTAACAGGATATATGTGCAGGAAGGCCTTTGCAGAACTTGCGGAGCCTATACCGGGTCCTTCGACAAGAGATATTGTTTTGAAAGCTCAGAAAAACAAAATTTATGTTCTTTTTGGTATGGCAGAAAAAAAAGGTGATGGAATTTATAACTCGGCTCCTCTTTGTGGCCCAAATGGAATAGTTGGCATATGGAGGAAAAACTATCTTCCTCAGTTTATTTCCTCCAGCGGAGTACGGTATGAGGAGAAAAAATACTTCCGTTCTGGTGCACAATTAAACGTCTTCGACACCAGTTTCGGGAAAATTGGTATTCAAATATGCTATGAGATTTGGTTTCCAGAGATTGCGAGAGCGCAAGCCAGACAAGGTGCCTGGCTGCTTTTAAATATTTCTGCTGCCCCTATGGGTGTACCAAGAACTTTTCGACAATTAGGGCAGGCCCGAGCACTCGAAAATAGTTGTTGGTTTGGTTTCGTAAATCAGGTGGGCTGTCAAGAAAGTATTTCTTTTGGGGGTGGAACATGTATGGTTGATCCCAATGGAGCCCTAACAGATTTGGCCACTCTTGAATCGGAATCAAAGGAAGAGGTCCTTTGCTGTGAGATCACATCACAACCCGTGTTCGAACGACGGAAGAGTCTGCCAGTTTTAAAGGATGTCCGCCTTAAGATGATACGTAAGTTCGCTTACGTATTAGGTGGTCAGGAGAGAGGAGGTGAGTATAAGAAAAAGAAGAGAATGCATTAGGAGATGAGTAAGAGGAAAAGTTTTAATGTTATTCATATTCAAATTTAGAGAGGCAACTCGACGTGGAAGTTGACCCAGAGAGGAGGAAGTTATGGAGAGTAAACGATCGTTATATATAATGACTTTTTTGTGTGTTTTGGGGTTGATCTTAACCATTTTTTGTTCAAGCAGCATTGTTTCTGCCTCTGATACCCTAAAACTAGGGGTAATTGTACCCTTAAGTGGCGCTGCAGCAGAACCAGGAACGCGAATGTTGAAAGCTATAGAGTTAGCAGCTAACGATGTAAATAAAGCAGGAGGTGTATTAGGCAAGAAAATTGAGTTAGTCGTTTGGGACGAAGAAGCCAAAGTTGACAAAGCTTTGACTGGAGCAAAGAAGCTCATAATGCAAGATAAAGTCTGGGGATTTGTAGGTGGCTATCGTACAGGGGTTTCTTTAGCCATTATGGATGTTTCCGCTGATGAAAAAGTGCTTTGGATGATTACTGATTCTGTTGGGGACCAAATCACAGATAAAATTAAGGAAAATTATAACAAGTATAAATATACCTTCCGGAGTCAGTCCCCTGCCAGCGATTTTGCAAGAAATGGGATCCCTTTTTTAACTGACGTAGTGAAAACTAAGAAATATTTTTATGTTTCGGAAAATACCCAATGGACCAAGAGTCTGGGGGATGCATTAAGTAAATTCGCTACTTCCCTGGGCATTGAGTGTGTTGGGACAGTTGAGTGTGATCCTGGGGCTACGGAATTTACTTCAGAAATTGAAAAAATCAGGCAAGCCAATCCTGGTGCTGTCATTTGTAGCCTGGCTGCTGCCGCAGGACCAGCTTTTGCAAGGCAATATACAGAGGCTAGAATAAACATACCGATTATGTACTGCGCAGGTATTATGACCTTTCTAGATGTCGTGCAAGGACTCGGAGATAAAGCAAATTATCAATGCACGATGGCCTGGCTATGGGATATTCCCGTAACTCCCAAAACGTTAGATTTTTATAAAAGGTACACTCCATATTATGCACGTCCAGGTGGCTCAGAGGATAGTCGGGGTTATGATGGCTTGATGCTTGTAGCGGAGGGTATTAAGAAGGCAGGATCTTTTGATGTGGATAAAGTTGTTAAGGCCCTCGAAAGTATTGAGTATGTGGGGGTAAGTGGGAAGTTCGTTTTCACAAAAGATCATCAACCTAAGTATGGGAAAGGATTTCTAGAACCCATAATAGTTCAGTGGCTCGATAAGAAAGGTTATGTAATTTATCCACAAAAGTTGGCAAACTCCACTTTTAAATTAATGCCCAGTAAATAATTTAGTTAACTCTTTAGGTTGGTAGAAAATCCATTTAGGATTCCTACCAACCTAGAGGGTATTGATCATGGAAGGTTAAATTCATGTTATTGCAAATCCTAGTGAGTGGTTTTCTCCTCGGGGGTATTTATGCCCTTATGGCCTCCGGTTTGTCACTTATACTTGGCGTGATGCGCATTGTGAACTTAACTCATGGGTTGTTTTTCACTCTTGGTGCTTATATTCTTTTTTCTTTTATTATAGGGACAAATGTAAATCCTTTCATCGGTATGTTTTTTACCATCATTGTTTTATTCCTCATTGGAAGCTTTTTAGAGTGGTTGATAATAAAGAGAATAAAGTATTCGGAAATAAACATGATGGTTCTTACTTTGGCTTTAGCAATTGCTGGCGAGGAATTCATCCGTATCACCTGGGGACCTAAGTATTTGCATATTCCCCCTTTGATCGAAGGTGAAATTAGATTGGGACATATATATATGCCCAATCAACGGATATTAGCTTGTTTCATTGGATTATTTATGCTCTTTCTTCTGATGTTTTTCTTAAAAAAGTCTAAAACTGGAAAGGCCATCCGTATGGTACAACAAATTCCCGAAACTGCTGCGTTGATGGGAATTAATGTGAGAGCAATCTCTATGGTTGTCTTTGGATTAGGAGTAGTTTTGGCTGGTGCGGCCGGAAGTTTGTGGGCTCCTATGTATATTACATATCCGGCGATGGGATGGACACCATTACTTATCTCATTTGCCATAGTAATCTTGGGTGGTATGGGTAGTCTGGGTGGCTCAATCTTGGGAGGCTTCTTATTCGGTTTTGCTACTCTTCTAACATCTATGTACTTATCTTCTGGGCTGGTCAATGTTATTCCCTTTATAACTTTGTTCATAGTACTGCTCATACGACCATCTGGTTTTTTTGGAAAGGATATTTTTTAAAAAGTATTTCATTTATTTGTTAGAACTAAATATTTTAATGACCAATTTTTTTACAGTGAATTGTGAGTTCTAGAATTTACACCATGGAAAAACACACTTTAGCAAAAAATGAGATAATGGCTACAGGAAGTATTCTTCTAGTTTTAATATATGTTGTTTTTTTTACATTATTCATTATCATTTTCCCGATCATATGTAACAATAAATTTCTACTTCATATAGCAATATTAGCAAATATATTTGCCTTGGTTGCTATTAGTTGGGATTTATTATTTGGTTTTGTGGGAATTTTGAACTTGGCTCCGGCAGTGTTTTACGGCGCTGGCGCTTATACCGTGGGCTTTCTGACAAAATACTGTCATATTCACCCCATTGGAGGGTTGATTATAGCTGGGTGTGTGGGATTATTGCTCTCTCTTTTGTTGGGTTTACCCAGCCTCAGACTAAGAGGAGCCTATTACGCTATGGCTACTTTGGCTTTTTCTGCAGTACTTAATACTCTTGCTTTGGGCATGCCCAATATAACAGGTGGCGAGGAAGGCATTATTGGAATACCTTCCTTAATAAGTGGAACGGAATGGAATTTTTATTTCTCGTCTTATTTAGTTTTAACCTGTGTTCTTGCCTTAAAGTACATGTTGAGCACAAAATATGGCAAAAAACTCACTTCGATACGGGAAGACGAGATACTCAGTCAGGCAGCGGGAATTGATACTAGCAAATACAAGGTTATCGCCTCCACTATTGGTGGAGTCATAGCGGGTTTGGCCGGAGGATATAGCTGTTATTATTTTAACAATGTAGCCCCAGAGGTTTTTTCTATTGCCTTTACCTTTTCTATAATTACGATCACTGTAACGGGAGGAATTGGAACTATAATTGGCCCGGTCATTGGTTCCTATTTGCTCACCTTTGCTAACGAAAATTTATACATTATTGGTCAATACCGATTACTTGTTTACAGTGGAATCATTATATTCGTTATACTTTTTTCCCCTACAGGTATTATTGGTGCGGTAAAAAAATTAAAAAGGAATTAAGTGATGCTTGAGTTAAAAAATGTAAGTAAGAGTTTTAAAGGTTTAACTGCCTTGTTGAATGTCAGCTTTGAAGTCCAAAGAGGTGAAATTTTGGGTCTCATGGGTCCAAATGGAGCTGGGAAGTCTACGCTAATAAACTTGATGAGCGGATTTCTTAGACCGACTTCAGGAGAAATAATTTGGAAAGGTGTTAATATCGAGAAATTAAAGCCTTATCATATAGTAGTAAAGGGGATTTCAAGAACCTTTCAACAGCCGAGGGTTTTTTTAAATATGGACATATTCGATAACATATACGTCGGCTTACTTCCTTCCAATAAGTCGGGTTTATTTAAAAACAATAACCTTAAAGAAAGAGTGTTTGAAATTATTAAGAAAGTGAGTATATCTAACGCCCATTCAACCTTGGCCAGAGATCTTCCGCATGACGAATTGAGAAAGTTGGAAATCGCTCGAGCTATAGCAGCAGATCCAGAATTACTTCTATTAGACGAAATTGTCTCAGGACTAACCGTTGAAGAAAGTAATGAAATTGGAGAAATCATTCGGATGCTTAATCGGGCCGGATTAACAATTATTATAATTGAGCATGTAATGAAGTTTCTTATGAATGTTTCGCAAAGAGTGGTGGTTCTGGACCACGGTGAAAAAATTTGTGAAGGAAGTCCAGAGGAAATAAGCCGTAATCCAAAAGTTTTGGATGTATATTTTGGTAAGGGGGAAGAAGAAAACCTTGCTTAAAATTGAAAATTGTTGGGTTTATTATCATAAAGCCTTAGCCCTTGAGGATATTACCCTAGAGGTAATGGAAGGAGAGGCGGTATCAATTCTAGGAGCTAACGGTGCCGGTAAAACCACTATTTTGAGACTCATTTTGGGCCTTAAAAAACCGACCAAAGGTCGTGTTTTATTCAACAATGAGGCGATCAGTGGATTACCGCCCCACCAAATTGTAGCCCGAGGTATTAGTATTTCTCCTGAAGGAATGAGCTTAGCTTCAGAAATGACAGTTATGGAGAATCTGGAGATGGGCGCCTATTTGATAAAAAGCCGTCAAGTGAAAAAGGACACTCTTCAGGAAATTTTTGAGATGTTTCCTGTTCTATATCAGAGATGTAACCAACTTGCTGGCACTCTTAGCGGAGGAGAACGACAAATGGTTGGGCTGGGACGAGCCTTCATGTCAAAACCCAAACTTCTAATTTTGGATGAACCTTCCCTAGGGCTAGCGCCTTTGGTAAGAAAAGAGATTTTCAAGCAAATTGCCAAAATTAAATTAAAAAACTTATCAGTATTATTGGCAGAACAGGAAGCAACTTTGGGTCTTACGGTAACCGACAGGTGTTATATCATTGAAAATGGTAAAAACGTATTAAGCGGAAATAGTAAAGAAATGATAAACAATGATTTTGTTCGAAGAGTTTATCTTGGCATGTGCTAATCATATCGCAATTTGAAATATTATAGATTTTTTAAAGAACAGATTTAGGAAATAAAAATATCTAAACTTTGTATGGACAATTTAAGGGAGAATGTTGGTGATGAGAAATTTTGAATATTTCAGAGCAGAGTCCTTGGAGGAAACAATTTTTCTTATCCAGAAGAACGGGCAAACCAAAATCTTGGCTGGAGGTACAGATCTCATTCCAAAAATGAAGCGATATGAAATAAGCCCTAAAACTTTAATTGATATAAAAAGGATACCTGATCTCCGCAAATTTAAATGTAATGGGGACGGAAGCCTTTCAATCGGTCCCCTAGTAACTTTCTCCGATATCTTAGATGATTCTGTCATAAAGGGAAGTTATCCTATCCTTTACCAATCAGCACAGGTTTTGGGGACGGCCCAGACAAGAAATCGCGCTACAATTGGTGGGAATATTTGTAATGGTTCTCCAGCTGGAGATAGCATTCCTCCTTTAATTTGTTTAGATGCCCAATTACGATTGATTAATCAAGAAGGTGAAAGATGGATATCTGTTGAACATTTTTTTGAAAGTCCTCAAAAAACTTGTCTGCGTTCAGATGAATTGTTATCTGAAATCAAAATCCCTCCTCTCCGACCAAAAACCTTTGGTGCGTACATGAAATTAGGTGCCAGAAAAGCTTTAGAAATTGCTATCATAAGTGTTGGTGTTTTGATTACTTTTAGTAAAGAATTGGAAATTGTAGATGATATTAGAATCTCATTAGGTTCAGTTGCCCCTATCCCAATTCGTTGTAGACAGGCAGAGGATATCTTAAAAGGGAAAGAGATTACAGAAGATATTATTAAAAAGACAAGCCTAGAGGTTCAAAAAAATATCAACCCCATTTCTGATTTGAGGGGAACGTCTGAATACCGCTATGAAATGGCCTATATCCTAACTAAAAGGGCTCTCGAAGGTTTGATAACAAAACAATGAGAGATGGAGGGAAAATGATGGGCAAGAAATCAATAAGGATCCAGTTAAATCAAGAAGCAGTAGAATGTACTGTCGATGATAATATGACCTTATTAGATCTACTGCGAGATGTTTTGGATTTAACGGGCACTAAAAAAGGATGTGATACAGGTGAATGCGGCGCTTGTACTGTAATTCTAGATGGGAAAACAGTTAATGCCTGCCTTATTCTGGCAGTAGATGCTGATGGTAGCGAGGTGCAAACGATTGAAGGAACAGGAAAACTGAATTTACATCCTCTTCAGATTTCTTTTGTCGAAAATGGGGCTATTCAGTGTGGGTTCTGTACTCCTGGGTTCATCATGTCCGCTAAGGCTTTATTGGATAGAAATCCTAAACCTACTGATGAAGAAATCAAGAATGCTTTATCGGGGAACCTTTGCCGTTGCGGAAGCTATAATAAGATCCTAACTGCGATGCACAAAGTAATTTCAAAAGAATGACTTCTTCGGGGAAGGGGAGAAATTATGAGTGTAAATAAGGATGAGTGCGATGTAGTCGGAAAGAATCTTCCACGGATCGATGCACTTACTAAGGTTAGGGGAGAGGCAAAATATGTCTCAGATATTAAAGTTCCAGGGATGCTTTGTGGAAAAATTCTTAGAAGTCCTTTAGCACACGCCAGAGTATTAAATATTGATAGCACCCGTGCAGAGTGTTTACATGGTGTAAAGGCCGTCATAACCTACAAAGATACATTGAAAAAAGTATTTGGCGTAAACATGCGTACGGCTAATAATCTCCTATTGCAAAATGAAAAGGTACGCTATGTGGGCGACCAAGTGGGAGCAGTGGCGGCTGTTGACGAAGAAATAGCCTTGGAAGCTTTGTCCTTGATCAAAGTGGATTATGAGGAACTTCCTGGTGTCTTTAATCCATTTGAAGCGATGAAACCTGGAGCACCCAAAATCCATAAAGAGGAAAACAACATTGCATTGAGTGCCTCCAGATCATTTGGGGATATTGAAAGAGGTTTTGCGCAATCAGATTTCATTGTTGAGGATGAATTTTATAGTCCTCCTATAGCCCATTGTTGTTTGGAGCCTAGGGGATGCATGGCATCTGTGGATGCATCGGGAAGGCTTACTGTTTGGTCAACAACCCAAACCCCACATCCACTGCGTGAGGAATTATCGGATGTACTGGGTATACCTATGGCGAGGATCAGGGTTATTCAACAATTTATGGGGGGTGGTTTTGGCAGCCGAATGGGTATGGATCCGATTGATGGTATAGCATGCTTATTGAGCTTAAAGACTGGCAAACCAGTGAGGATCGTTAATACCCGTGACGAGGAATTCTTGAGTTCAAGGATAAGATATCCCATGTGGATATGGTTAAAAACAGGAGTAAAAAGAAACGGCAGATTGCATGTTAGACAGGTGAACATAATCACTGATAACGGTGCTTATAACATGGAAGGCGACTCTGTCATGGGGAACGCGATAGGAAAGATTGCCCAACTTTATGCAATCCCAAACGTCAAGTATGAGGGGAAATTAGTGTATACAAACAATGTGTACGGAGGGCCCTGTCGAGGTTATGGGAATCCACAAATAACTTACGCCATTGAGATTCAAATGGACAAGATAGCTGAGATCGTTAATATGGATCCCGCTGAGATAAGGCTGATGAATGCAAATGACCCAAACAGTACTACTGTTTCGGGATTGCAAATAACTAGTTGTGGGTTAAAAGATTGTATCCGGGAAGTGGTTGAAATATCTGGATGGAAGGGAAAGCGGAGCAAAAAACCAGGCCAACAATTATCTATACGTCGTGGCATTGGCATGGCCACCATGATTCATGGTGGCGCAGGAGTCAAATTTTTCTGGGGTGATAACTGCAATTTTTCAGCGTCAACTGTTAAGTTAAATAGCGATGGCACGGCTGATCTATTTACAGGGTCAGCCGAGTTGGGACAAGGTTCTAATACTGTATTAGCGATGATTGCTGCCGAAGAGCTTGGCCTTAAACTTGAAGACATTAATATTACCAACGGTGACACTTTGATTACACCTTCGTGTCGTGGTGCTTGGGCTAGTCGGCAGACGTTTACAGCAGGACTAGCAGTAAAATTGGCATGCCAAGATGCCAAACGACAATTGTTTGAGTTCGCTGGCTATTTACTAGAGGCAAATCCAGAGGATTTAGTAGCTAAGGGCCGGAGCATATTTGTGAAAGAGAATCCCTCAAAGTCCATTCCAATAGCGAAGGCAACCTCGGAAGCTTATTTTAATATGGGGACCCCCATTATCGGTAAAGGTGTCAACAGTGACCCATGGTCCTCGAAACCTGATCCCAAGACTGGATATGGAAATCCTACCTCCGCCTATGCTTTTGCTACTCAGGCAGCAGAGGTTGAAGTAGATACTCAAACAGGGTATGTCAAGGTATTAAATATGTACTGCGCTCACGATGTTGGAAAGGCTATAAATCCTTTAATGGCTGAATGCCAAATAGAGGGAGGTGTGTTATCCATGGGGATGGGATATGCACTTACTGAAAAACTAATCATGGAAAATGGTGAGGTTAAAAACCGGAATTTTACTGACTATAGAATTATGACAATGGCTGATAGCTGTAATGTTCATACTATTTTGGTGGAAACAATTGACCCAAGAGGTCCCTTTGGGGCTAAAGGTGTTGGCGAGCCGGCTATGATTCCGACTGCGGCAGCAATTGCCAATGCAATCTATAATGCCGTTGGGGTCTGGATACTTGACCTTCCTATTACACCAGAAAAAGTAGTCAAGGCAATAAAGAATAAACAAGAGTTGAAGGTTGTGTAAAATCTTGTGGGTCAAAAAAATAATTGTCTATAAGTTTGTTTGAATAGACATGTATCATAAAGGATAATATTCAAATGTTTACTGTAAAAGAAGCAATTAAAAATCGTCGTAGTATTAGAGATTTTCTATCCGAGGCTATACCCGATGAAATAGTGGACGAACTTCTAGAAGCTGCAAGATTGGCACCCTCAGCCGGTAACTTACAACCATGGAGATTCTTAATTGTGCGCGATGAGGAACGAAGGCGAGCGTTGCAAGAGGCAGCATATCAACCATTTATTCACAAGGCTCCTCTCGTTTTCATCTGCTGTGCCGACCTTTTCGCTTTTTTCAAAAACAATCGAAAGGAACGATTGCAAGAGTTAGTCGACTGTGATGTAGTTGCTATCTCCAATCTGGAAGAACATTTGGAAAAATTTCCTGGTATTGGCGTATTCGATTCGAAGGAAAATTCTTATAAAGCATTGGGTCAGGCCATGTTAAATGTAGCTATTGCAATTGAACATATAGTCTTATTGGCTACCTCCATAGGATTAGGTACGTGCTGGGTTCAACGAATAAATTGTAAACGGATAAAGCAGAGCTTTCGATTGCCAGACAACATCATTGTTATTGCTTTATTGCTAATCGGATATACTAAAAGTAAACCTCCCCAGCGCCCTAGATTTTCTAAGGAACAAATTCTTCTTGATAAGATCAATTTAACCATTAAGAAGGAAAAATAAACAATGTCAAATAAAAAAAGTATAAAAAGAGAAGAAGAAAAATGGGAAAATAATTGCCTGAGAGAAGCACCTGAACCCCCAAAAGAATTTTTTACAGATTCGGGAATTCCAGTCAAGGCAGTTTACACTCTGCTAGACTTAGATAGAATCAAATTTGATTACGAGAAAGATCTTGGATTCCCTGGTCAATATCCCTTTACAAGGGGAAGAGAGCCCTTAATGTATAGGGGAAATTTTTGGGTTCGGTCACAATTCTCAGGTTTTGGCGATCCGCAGGATGCGAATCGTAGATATAAATACATTCTTGGACAAGGGCAAAGTGGATTTTCTATCGCTTTAGACCTTGTCACCCAAAGCGGATATGATGCCGATCATAAGCTTGCACATGGAGAGATTGGTAAGACAGGTGTTTCCATATGTTCACTAAAAGATATGGAAGATTTATTGGATGGAATTCCTTGGAGCAATGTCGAAGAATTGAGTTGTGATGCAAAAATTATTTCCATGATCATTACTGCCATGTATATTTGCTTGGCGAAGAAACAGGGATTTCCACCCAACAAGATTAAAGTGAGAGTTCAAACAGATGGACTAAAAGATTTTATAGCCACCGGGAATTATATTTTCCCTCCAAAAGCCACCTTGAGGGTAATCACAGACCTGATTCAATACTGCACAACAAACTTGCCAAATTGGATGCCAATCACATTATGCGGATACCATATTCGAGAAGCTGGAGCAAATGCCGTACAGGAATTAGCCTTTACGCTTTCAAATGCAATTGCCTATATTGAGTCGCTTGTTAATAGGGGATTAAATATTGACGATTTCGCTTCGAAATTCAATCTATTTATGACATCCCATATGGACTTTTTTGAAGAGATTGCAAAATTTAGAGCTGCCAAAAGATTATGGGCTAGGATTCTTAAAGAAAGATTCGGGGCTAGAGATCCAAAATCATGCGCTATACGACTAGTTTGCTATACAGCAGGTAGCCCTTTGACTACCCAGCAACCATTGAACAATATAATTAGAGTCACTTTAGAGTCATTAGCAGCTGTTCTCAGTGGCATTAATGTATTGTATTTGAGCTCGTATGACGAAGCTTATTGTTTACCATCAGAGGAAGCCATGCGTTTGGCAATGATGACACAACAGATTATTGCTTATGAGAGTGGGATTACAAATACGGTTGATCCTATAGGTGGCTCTTATTACATCGAGACCCTTACTTCACAAATTGAGCAAGAAGCCCTTAAATACATAAAAATTATTGATGAGATGGGGGGAAGCATCAAAGGCATAGAAAACGGATATTTTAAGAAAGAAATAGCGCAAGCGGCTTATAAACGTCAAATGGATATCGAGAAAAAGGAAAGAATTATAGTGGGATTGAACGAATATTTGATGGAGGAGGAAGAAGAGACCGTTAAGATATTTAAAGTCAACCCTGAAGTTGAGAAAACCCAGATAGAAAAATTAAATAAGTTAAAGGAAGAAAGGAATAACGAGAAGGTGAAGCGTAGTTTAATCAAATTAAAAGAAGTGGCAAAAAGCAGCAATAATTTATATCCCTCAGTATTGGAAGCAGTAGAATCTTACTCTACATTGGGTGAGATATGTGACGTCTTGAGGGAAGTTTTTGGGCAGTATCAAGAAGAGATCTCTTATATTTAAGTAGCCAACTAAAACTTTAATTTTCATTTAAAAGATTGGAGTGAAACATGATACAGAAAATAGATCATATTGGTATAGCAGTAAAGAATCTTGAGGATGCTATGAAAAAATACGCTCATATTTTTGGATTAAAAGCAACTTCTTTAGAAGTACGCCACGACCTGCATATTAGGATATGTTTTATCCCTGTAGGTGATGTAATGATCGAATTTCTGGAACCTTTAAACGAAGAGGGAAGAATTGGAAAATTCATTAAAGAAAATGGTGAAGGAATTCATCATATTGCCTATAGAGTGACTGATTTGGAAGGAATATTGAGGTTTATGAAGAGTGAAAAAATCAAACTGAGGGATGATCAGCCGAGACCTGGCGGAGAGGGTTCTAAAATTGCCTTTATTGACCCAACCGAGACTAATGATGTGCTTACCGAATTGGTGGAGAGACCATGACTTTTAAAGAATCAAGAATAGTAAAAATCTTATCCAATTGAAATTCTTTAAAATGTGAAAGGAAAAATAGAAGTGAATATCCGAGAACTTATAGAATATAATTCAAAACATTATCCTAATAAGATTTATCTTTTTTTTGAGGATCAGGAAATAAGCTATAGAGACTTCAATGATAATATTAATCGAATAGCTAACGTGTTGCTTAACCTTGGGATTAAGAGAGGTGATAAGGTCTGTTTAATGCAATTTAACAGCCCTGAGTTTTTATATTCATGGTTTGCCATTAATAAAATTGGCGGGGTGATGACACCAATCAATACAGCGTTTAAAGATGATGAGGTTAAGTACATTTTAACCCATTCACAGGCTAAATGTATCATCTACGATCCTAATTTTGAAGAGATAATCAACAAAGTTAGGGATGAATGTGAATTTTTGAAGGATCTCATCTGTACTGAAAGATCTTTTGCACCATCGGTCATTCATCTTGCAGAAATGATGAAGAATTCATCCACTTCACTTGGTGACGTTAAAATCGATGATGATGATGATGCAATTTATGTTTATACCTCCGGGACTACCGGGCTACCTAAAGGAGTTATGCTTTCCCACCGTTGCTGGATTTTAACTGGTCAATCTTTTGCATATACTATAGGTCTTAAATCTGAAGATAGAATTATGACGCCAAACCCATTGTTTCATGCTAACGCACAAGCTTATTCAACCATGGGTAGTCTATCTGTAGGGGCAAGCTTAGTTTTGATTAAAAAATTTAGCGCTTCAAGAACATGGGATCAGACAAGAAAATACAACACAAAGAAATTAGTTTTAGTGGGTGCCATGACCCCTATGTTATGGAATCAACCAGAAAAAGATAGCGATTCTGGCAATCCAGTTGAAACCCTTGTTGCAGGGTTTGTTCCCAAAGAATATTTTGGAGATTTCGAGAAAAGATTTGGTGTAAAGGTACAGACGGTATTTAGTTTAACAGAATGCGCAATGTGTATCATGGGACCTCGTGAGGGTGTAGGTGTGAGGAAGATTGGAGGAGTCGGTGTGCCTATGCAGCACCCTGATAGAAATATCAAGAATGTGGTAAAAATTGTGGACAAAATAGGAAATAATGTTTCCCCAAACACTCCTGGGGAGATTATTGTTAGAAACCCTGCCATAATGAAAGGCTACTTTAGAGATCCTGAGGCTACGGAAAAAACATTAAAAGATGGTTGGGTTTTTACAGGCGACAGTGGCTATATGGATGAGGATGGGTATTTCTTTTTTGTCGCTAGAGAGAAAGATATAATCAGAAAGAAAGGAGAAAATATTTCTGCGGTTGAGCTAGAAAATATAATAACAAAACATCCAAGGATAGCCGAAGCGGCAGTGATAGCTGTACCATCTAATCTCGGACATGGTGAAGACGAGATTAAAGCTTATGTTGTTCCTTCAAGCAAAGATTTGAAGGCTGAGGAAGTAATAACTTGGTGTACTGAAAGGTTGGCTCCGTTTAAAGTACCTCGATATATAGAATTAAGGGAAAATCTCCCCAAAACTGCTACGGGGAGAGTCAAAAAAGACATTTTAAAAAAAGAGAAGAGAAATTTGGCAGAAGGGTCTTACGATAAGGAAGTAAAGTAATCCATAGGTTTGGTTATCTGAAAGAATAATTTATTGAAATGGAATGACTTCTCTGGCTTTAAATATTCAATATAATGAATATTTTGTGTAAGGAGAGCTAGAATAATGGAAAAGAGCGTTGCTATAGTTGGCGTTGGTCAAAGTGCTTTTTATAGGAAATGCGGTATGGCTCCAAGGGAACTTTGTTTTATAGGACTTCAGGAGGCGATGAAAGACATTAACCTCAAGCCTGAGCAGATTGATGCATCTATTGTTTGTTCAGCACCTGAATATGACAAGCAAAGAAGTCCTGCGGCGGGTATTGCTGATTATTTGGGCATTATACCGGCAACCAGTTTTAATATAGAGGCACTTTGTTCTTCAAGCTCAGCGGGCGTAAGAGTTGCTTATTCATTAATCAAATCTGGTCTTCATCAAGTCGTTGCTGTCATTGGTTTCCAAAAGATGTCCGAACTTACTTCTCGTGAGGCGGCGGAAAGAATGGTTCGAGGAGGGGATGTGCAGTGGGAATCACCATTTGGTGTAACGATGCCGGCGTATTTTGGGATGGTGGCTTCAGCACAAATGGCAAAATATGGCACGACTGCAGAACAGCTAGCTAAGATACGGGTCAAGAGTTCAATATACGGAGAATTAAATGACAAGGCCATATTCCGGAAACGAGTTAGTCTAGAAGATGTGCTAGCCTCTGAGATGGTGACGTCCCCTCTTCGAAAGCTTGACTGCTGTGCAAATGCTGACGGTGCAGCGGTGATAATACTTGCTAGCAGCGGGGTAGCGAAGAAAATAACTGACAAACCCGTTTGGGTTTTAGGAATCGGGGGATCAACGAGACCAACTTCTTTGGCTAGTCGTTTAAGTTTTACCAATGTGCCTGTTGCGCGGGAGGCAATAAAAGATGCTTATGAAATGGCGGGAATAGGGCCTGAGGATATCGATGTGGCTGAGGTCCATGACTGTTTCACTATAGCAGAAATAGTCGCCTATGAAGATTGCGGATTTGCCAAGCCAGGGGAGGGATCGAAACTCATTGATGAGAAACAGACTTATCTTGGAGGGAAGATTCCTGTAAATCTGGATGGAGGCCTCCTTTCCAAAGGGCATCCAATTGGGGCTACCGGAGCTTCTCAGATAAGGACTATTGTTAAACAGCTTCGGGGAGAGGCCGGGAAGACCCAGGTTGAGGGTGCAAAAATCGGATTAGTTCATAACTTAGGTGGCCCTGGCGTTTATGGATTTATAACGATACTCGGGAGAGATTAAAATGGGACTTGAGATTTTTGGGACAATTAGTTTTACGTCGGAGACAAAAGCAGAGGACTTTGTAAAATTTCTTCAGAACGGGAAGTTCAAAACCACTCAATGTAAAAATTGCGGCAAAATTTATTTTCCCCCCAGAACTGATTGTGGTGCTTGTGGATCCAGCATGATGGATTGGATTGAGATAAATGACTGGGGTGAGCTTATCGCATATTCAACTATAATGTATGGACCTACAGGATTTGAGAATGAGGTTCCGTATACGATTGCAGTGATTAAATTACCCAATGGAGTTCAGATCTTCGGGAGACTGAGCAAAGAGATTTCTCTTAATGAAATCGAGATAGGAATGAGATTAAAAGTTGTACCGATCAAACTACCTTTGGAGAGAGTTTCTTTTGAATTTGTGAAGTCGGATTAATTGGGTATCAGGGGTTTTATTTATGGTAAAAAGTATCAATGGGCGACCCAAAAGTTATTGGGATTAAATTAAATATAAAGGATTTTATCACAGGAAAAGTGACGATAATGATCAAGGAAATTAAGGGGGTGATATTATGGTTAAACAAAAGAAGAAGGTCCGCGTACTAATTGGAAAGCTTGGATTAGATGGCCATGATCGTGGAGCAAAAATCATTTCGAGGGCCTTACGAGATGCGGGAATGGAGGTTGTTTATACGGGCTTGAAAAAGACTCCTAAAGATATCGCAAGGATTGCTATCGAAGAAGACGTAAATCTTATAGGTATTAGCATTCTTTCAGGGGCCCATGAGACCCTCTTGCCGGAACTATGCCAATTGTTAAAAGAGAATGAAGCAGACGATATTAAGGTAATAGCTGGCGGAATAATTCCCAAAGATGATGTTCCCCCCTTAAAACAATTAGGCGTTGAAGCGGTTTTTGGTCCTGGAACGAAAACCGAAGAAATTGTCCAATTTATTAAAACTGTTATTCAATAGTTCATCATAAAATGAATCGATCAGGTAAAATTCTGGGAAAAAGTTCGCCATTTAAATTAGTGGACGAAATGTTAAAAGGTTCAGTTAGGGCACTGAGTAGACTTATTACATTAATCGAGGACGAAACTCCAGGTTCTTCAGAAGTATTGAAAAGAATATATTACCATTCGGGCAATGCCTACGTCGTTGGACTAACCGGAGCTCCTGGTACGGGGAAAAGTACACTGATGGACCATGTCGCTATAGAATTAAAGAGACAGGGATTTAAAATAGGCATTATTGCTATTGATCCTTCGAGCCCATTCACGGGAGGAGCCTTTCTGGGCGATCGTCTACGGATGACAGAAACTCTCAATGAAGATGATATCTACATAAGAAGTATGAGCACACGTGGAAACTTAGGTGGGCTTTCAGTAGCCACAAAAAATGTAATTAAAATATTAGATGCATTTGGAAAAGATTTTATCCTGATTGAAACTGTTGGAACTGGCCAGGCAGAAGTAGATGTAATGAAAGAAACCGAAACAACTATTGTTGTGTCTGTTCCAGGATTAGGCGACGAGATTCAGATTATGAAGGCCGGAGTTATGGAGATTGGTGATATATTCGTAGTCAATAAAGCTGATAAGAATGGTGCGGATAGATTAGTTGAAGAGATTGAGACGATATTCCGTATGGGCTTTCGATCCGAGGAGTGGGTTCCACCAATTATGAAAACAGTCGCTACTAAAAGGGAAGGTGTTACCGCACTCGTTGAAAAGATATTAAATCATCGCGAATACTTAATCGGTAAAGGGTTACTGAGGACTAAAAGAATGAACCGGATTCAGCAAGAAATCTTGGAGATGGTAAATGCTAAAATCATTAACGAAATCATCATTCCAATTAGGGAACCGTATATAGTTTCCGAGAAACTTTTAGATGACATTGTTCTTCGACGAAAAGATCCTTATTCGGTGACAGAAGAAATTGTGGATAATATTATTGAAGCTTTCCAAAGGTCTCCTAAAGGGGTAAATCAAATTGGAAAATGAAAATCCTTTTAGTTTTAGATTAAGGAGAGATCCTCGAAGGGGTTTCAAGAGAAAAGAATGAATGATTTAGAGAGAATTGGGTCTGAAGAAACCATTTTAGCGTAATGGAGAACGGGATGAAAAAAGAAACAAGTATTAAGAAATTGGCGAGAGGAAAAGAAAAATGGGAGAGAGAACTGGTTGACGGGGAAATGAAGAACACCGCAGAAAGAATAACTGCTTTTCAAACCGCATCGGGAATTCCTATCGAGAGAATATATACTCCAAGTGATATGGAGAAAAAGCATTTTGAATACGTAAAAGACTTGAACTTTCCGGGAAGTTACCCATATACAAGGGGAAAGACATCGACGATGTATCGTAGTAACTTATGGGTATTCGGACAATATGCAGGATTAGGGACAGCGGAAGAAGCTAATAAGCGGTATAAGTACTTAATTTCGAGAGGATATACGGGGTTGTCAGTGGCTTTGGATCTTCCAACCCAAGTTGGCCTGGATTCAGATCATGATTTAGCTCATGGAGAGGTTGGAAAAGCAGGCGTTGCCATTGATTCATTGAAAGATATCGAAGATCTTTTTGATGGCATCCCTTTAGATAAACCTAGACAAGTGAGCACAACTGCAAACTCAATTGGGCCTATATGGGTCGGTCTTATTTTATCACTTGGAGAAAAGCAAGGAATAACCCCTGAAAAATATAACTTGCGTCTTCAAAATGATTGTTTGAAAGAATATATTGCTAGAGGGACTTATATATTTCCACCTCTTCCTTCTCTAAAATTCTCTTGTGATGTGATCGAATATTTTGCGAAGAATCACCCAGCTTGGTTCCCTATATCCATTTCTGGATATCATATAAGGGAAGCTGGGGCTTCGGCAGTACAAGAAGTCGCTTTTACCATGGCCAATGCCATAGCATATATTGAAGAAACGATTAGAAGGGGAATCCCTTTCACAAAGTTTGGACCTCAACTCTGCGTTTTTCTCTCTTCTGGTATGGATCTTTTTGAGGAGGTTTCAAAATTTAGAGCTATGAGAAGGATCTGGTCTCGGATATTAAAGGAGAGGTTCGAAATTGAAGATGTAGGATCGCTTGCTCTTAATCTAATTAATTTTACGACTGGTTCAACGCTGACTTCACAACAACCATATAATAATCTTGTTAGAGTAACCATTGAAGCTTTGGCTTCAGTACTCGGAGGATGCCAGTCTTTGATGCCTTCATCGATGGATGAGGCATTTTGTACCCCAACCGAGAAATCTGTGACGCTTTCTTTAAGGACACAGCAGATTCTCGCATTTGAAAGTAATATTACCAATACAGTTGACCCTCTTGGAGGTGCTTATTATATCGAAAGTTTGACCTCGGAAATAGAAGAAAGAGTGATGGAATACATGAAAAAAATTGATAGTATTGGTGGACCGCTAGCTGCTATCGAAAGTGGTTTTTTTCAAAGAGAAATTTCTGAATCTGCTTATAAACTGCAAAGAGAAGTAGAGACGGGCGAAAAAATTGTAGTTGGCCTAAACAAATTTGTAATTGATGAAGATATAAACTTGCAAATCATGAAATTGGATCCCGAAACAGAAAAAAGACAAATTGAAAAACTGAGAAAACTGCGGAAAACCCGAAATAACCAAAAGGTGAATGCGGCATTGTCTGAATTAAAAATTCAAGCCAAAAAGAATAACAATTTGGTACCGGCCATTATAGAAACGGTAAAATGTTATGCCACGGTTGGGGAAATTTGTGATGTTCTTCGTAGTGTCTATGGAGAATATCATGAAAATTTTTATTAGAGTTAAACGCTTATAATTTAGAAACTCGTAGGAGCGATTTAGCTATCCTTCCACATTGCACCTTGTAAATCATGGGGACTCAATACCTCAGCTGTGCAAGAAGTGGTTTACTATGGAACTTCCTCTTCCTACTCAAGTCATGAAGGTCAATCCCCAATTGTTTAATCGCACTCTCGAAGCCATAAGAATTCTTATCTTTCTTTTATTGGGTTCATGAACCGAGGATCATTATGTAGTGGGTATTAACAACCCGCAGATTGATCTTACTCTAACTAGAGAAAAATTATGTCAGTAAGTGCGATAAAAAGGGACACCGGAATTACTGTTCTTTTGGATGGGAAGCGCGTTTCCAAATGCCATCTTAGGCTTGAGACTTATGGGACATTAGATGAATTGAACTCCTTTCTAGGAATGGCTAGGGCTGTCATTAGAGATAAGACGATCAAGAAGATTCTATTTACCATCCAAAACCATTTTTTCATTATTGGTTCTGACCTCGCTTTGTCAGGTAGGAATCGAGGTATTCTGAAAGGGGAGATTAGCCAAAAAGAAGTCGATTGGTTGGTAGAACTCACTAGAGATTTTAGAACCTTGGTAAAACCCAATCCCAAATTCATCATTTATGGGGCAACTCTTATCTCCGGTATTTTAGATGTGGCTCGGGCTGTTTCCCGAAGGACAGAGCGACAGGTGGCGAGAATGAAATCAAAAAGAATGCTTACTAATTTTAAAATACTTGAATACCTCAATTGCCTTTCAGATCTTCTTTACTTTATCGCCAGATATGAGGAAAAGAAAGCTAAGGTGAAACCGAGGCATCCGACGTACAATCTATCAATACAAGATAGGGACCATAGTGCCTTTGGTTGGGAAGAAGCTCAACTACACGCTGCTTACTTTAAACACGTAAAACATAAGTAGTCAATTTGGGTTAATCAGTTAGAATGATTTCTAATTATGAATTGCTTCTAATACTGTAATCGCTACCAAATCTCGATTGGTTTTCTTATAAGGCTGAAATGATATTGAAGCCAGTCTAAGAGGAGCAGATCAATGGTGGCACTCTCTATCCAATCAACTTATATTTTATATAAGCTATTACCATTTAAGGCCTTGGTCCCCGCCTATTCGTCTACATGGAGTATGTATTATGCAATTCTCCAAAACCGAATCAATTTTCGACTAATAAAATTACAGACTAATAAAATTACCTTGATTTTTATTTTAAAGAATGTATAGGATAATTCATGTAGGTATTTCTGCAAAATAGAAACAAAACGATATTAGGTGTGGAAAGGAAGAAAGGGATATGGGAAACTGGTTTGGAGTATTAACTAGCGTATTGTTAATCTATCCTCAATTATATCCTGGATATTTAATGTCGGAGGAGAAGCAAAACTTGGGAGTCCTTAAAATTGGTGTAAATACCATTTGGATTTTATTATTCATCTGTGTTGCTGGTCTCGTGTTCGCCTTTATTCTTTTTTGGAGAGGTGGATGGTTCCATCAAAGGAAAAGGACCGATCATTAATAGAGGAATGCCGAACAAGAATGCCCCCAAGAAAAGTAATCGTTTTTAAAGTATGATTTTAGGTTTTATTAATCCACAAAACCTGTTGAATGCCTGTGGAATCAGATTTTCCTTCTCTTTATAGACGCCATCTCCACCATTTTGCCTAAAAAATAGGCACACTCAAGTTATGAAACCGATTGATGGATTGAAGGAAATCCAGGCGAACCACTCTCATCCATCCCATCTCCATTTGATTTCTTGAACCCTGTATTGAGAAGATCTGTAATCGCCAATTTGAACAAACTCAAGAATGTCTCTGAGGTCAAATCCTAACGGTATGATCCATTTATTAAATATTACTTTAATAAATGGTCAATTCTCCGTTTTCGGCCTTAATGATTCCAGCAGGTTACAAACTTGATTTTTCCAGGGTTTTATAAACGCCGGCAGGGGGGGTAGACATTGCAAAAATATTACCGGAATCGAACCGACACGGGGTGGAAGCCCCACGGGATTTTGAGTCCTTATCCGGAACCTATGTTTTTATCTTACATTAAGGATAACCTGCCAACTAAACTAAAGAAAAACGGTATTTTTATATTTCAGGATAATAAGTCTGTCAAGCGATTTACAATTGCAAAATAATTGCAATAGGAATCCTCTTGTAAGGATTCCTATCAAGGTAACTTAGCGGAAATCGTCTGCCCACCTTTCGCCTACCTAACAGTATTACTTCTTCGGAGGAACGATTGCTTCCTTGCAAGCCTTGGCGACACGCATCTTCACCACGGTCTTGGCCGGGATATTAATTGACTCACCGGTGGCTGGATTTCTTCCCACACGTGCCTTACGCCTAACAAGGACAAGTTTGCCGATCCCAGGGAAGGTAAAGACTCCTGCCTTTTTGGTCTCAGCGACTGCCAACGCTGCCATCTCATCAATAATTGAAGAAGCAGTCTTTTTAGAGAGTTCAAACTTCTCAGCAAAGTGAGTAACAATCTGGTTCTTTGTAATGGGTTTCTTTGATGTAGGCATATTCCCTCCTCTTGAATGATAAGATTTTTTAGGTGGGCAGAATATACAGAAAAAGGTCGATAAAAGCAAGTATAAAAATTATTTGCAGCTTCCTCGTATCCTCCTTGTTGACCGATCTGCCGCAATCTGATAAGCTTTGATCGAAACTTTGGTCTCAAAACCTAACTAATAGGAGGAAAGCATGGGTAAGTTGGAAACGACTATCAAATCTGAAATTGTACGTTTGGCAAAAAGAGAGATGCGTAAGATCTCTGTTCCATTAGGCCAAGATGTCCGGTTATTGAAGAGCACGGTCTCCCAACTTCGCAAAGCGGTTTTGACACTCCAACGAATCGCAGCTATTCAGCAAAAAGAGTTGAAAAAGAGAAAGATACCATTGGAGGCTACTCCAGAAGAGCTTAAGAAATCCCGCTTCTCTCCAGCCCTGATCCGAAGCCTTCGTAAAAACCTGGGGATCAGTCAGAAGGAACTGGCGATTCTTGCGGGGGTTACGGTTGGGGCAGCGCATCTATGGGAGAAAGGTAAGTTTGAGCCAAAGGATGAAAAGAAATCCGTAATGGTGGCGCTCCGAAAGCTCGGTCGCCGTGATGTGAGAAAACTCCTCGAGGAAAAAACTACTAAATAGACTTCGTTAATAGGGGTTGTTCGGAAGGCTCATTTATTGCCGGTCTGGGAGTTATGTTTAAAGGGAAAGAAGGGTCTTTTTCACTCTCTCAATGTGGCGATTAGTCTCTTAGGTTTCAAAAAGAGATCCAAAGCATTATGAATATTCTCTACCACGATATCCGCACTCTTCATGGCAGAAACCGACACCCCTTCATCTCCTAGTACTGCTATCCCAAGGGCAGCTTCTTTCAGGGTGAGTTGATCATTGCTTCCATTTCCTATGGCCACGGTTGTTTCTAGATTGAGGGTTCTTAAAAATTCAAATTTTTCTTTTTTGCTGTTTTCTTCAGGTATCTTTATCAGTTCTACATTCATACCTAAGATTTCTTCATTGGCGGTTCCCTGAGTATCAGCTGTTAGAATATAAACTTTCGCCAGTTCAGAGAGAGAGTTAATCTTTTCCTTTACTTCGGGGACAATCCTCCCATCGGTAGCAATGGTTCCGTTCAGGTCGATGACAATATTCTTAATATCGATGTTCCCCCAACCGGGAATATCTATTCTTATTTTCGACATTTAAACCTCCGGGGCAATTTAAATTGCTGATTTGTAAAATTTAATGACTGGATTGTCAAATTTTTTTAGGAACGCCATTTAATTACCCCCCAATTCTCATTGACACCCTCTACAGAATTCAGGAGCAAAGACCATTCAGACAAGAGCAGTAAGGATTGACGGAAAAGTTGATCCCAGGCTTGGGAGCAACAATCGCCCTTCTCCTACGTTACGAAGTTACCTATTGACAGAATTCCTCCTTTCTATTGTAATATCTATTTGTTGTAGGTAATGGAAGGTAGTTTGAAAAATCCATTTCAGTAAAGAAAGGAAGGAAAATGTATGCCCAGCTACGACTATCGATGTGCGAAATGCAATAAGAAGTTTACCGCTCTTCTTAGCATCGGAGAGCACGATGCTGGGAAGGTGAAGTGCCCAAAATGCGGGGAGAGAAAAGTGGAACAACTCATTACCACTTTCCAGGTAAAAACCTCCAGAAAGAGTTAGCGAGTTAGACAGCAAATTTCAAATGCCCAAGTTCAAATGCCCAAGTTCAAATGCCAAGGAGGTGAAAGATGTCTTCAAAAAAGGTGTTGGTTCTTTATTACAGCGGGGGCGGGAACACCAAGAAGATGGCGAAAGCGATAGCCGAGACTGTGAAGTCAAGTGCCATGAGTGTCACGGTAGAAGATGTTGGTAAATTTGATATTTCTCTTCTCCCAAATTATGACAGCATCGTTCTTGGTTCACCGACCTATTTTTCCAACGTGGCATGGCAGGTAAAGAAAGTGATTGATGAATCTATCGTTCATTATGGTGGCGGAAAACTGAAGGGGAAAGTGGCGGGTATTTTCACATCCGCTGGAACAAGTAGAGATGGTAAAGATTGTCTGAAGATGCTCGAGGTAGCTTTGGGATTTCACCACGGGATGAAAGTCGTTCAAGGTATCTTACGGATGGATGGCGAAAGTGATAAAGAAGTCGAAAAGAGATGTCAGGAATATGGGAAGAAGCTCGTAAAAGAGATTGAGACGAGGGGAGGTAAATAGAATGATTCTTGGGGTCATAATTGGTGCAATAGCAATGACAGTCCTAAGCACGATTCCTATACTGGGTCCGATTCTGGCTGGCTTTATCGCAGGTCTTATTGCAGGAGGAGTGAAGAGAGGGATTCTATCTGGTTTTTTGAGTGGAACGATTGGAGGAATAATTGTGGCCATATTTCTTACAACAATCGGAGGACTATTAGGAAGCATCTTTGGTGGTCTCCCCGGAGCGGCCTTAGGTGGTATTGTAGGTTCGGTTATGGGCGCAGGAGCATTCGTATCAACACTTTACTTTGGATTTCTTGGACTAGTTGGTGGTGTTTTTGGTGGTTTACTGAGGCCAGTAAAGAAATGACAGGTGAATATGAAGACTAAAACTCATTCCCCACTCTGCCTGCCCGTCCCCGCCTGACGATTCTTTAAGGGAACTCCCAGTATGGATGAGAATCGCTTAAAATTTGTTCCTTTTGTTCGCCTCTTTCAGAAGCATTTTCCTCAGGACTTCCCAATCCTTTTTCTTCTCCAATGCAATTTGATAATCGAATCCCTCCACTACCTTCCCGCCTTTCCTCAACTGAAGAATTATCACGTCTTTGCTCAGGTGCTCGTAAACTTCGAACATTTATCTTCCCCCTTTTCAGCTCATCGATTTTTTTAACAACATATCTACATAACACAATCATACCTTCATTGCTAAAATCGCAAAGAAGGTTTTTCTAATTTTCCCTACCCTTACCTTCTGACTCCCTAACCTACCAATATCTCAATAAACAAACTGACATTTTAGCTAAAACGTAACCTGGATTCAACCATTAAGTGCAACACTCGGCTTTGAAGACCTCCGCCGGGGTTTTGAATCCGAGACATTTTCTCGGACGGTTATTGAGCCAGTATTCGATTTTTACTAAATGGTCTTG
>Ga0315281_10002705_pt1 | contig 26242 bp, 20 predicted proteins | sample YL17G07_0_MG_FD_204540 | JGI IMG/M metagenome (GOLD analysis project Ga0315281, IMG submission 204540) | Sediment microbial communities from Yellowstone Lake, YNP, Wyoming, USA - YL17G07_0 | ecosystem: Environmental > Aquatic > Freshwater > Lake > Sediment | place: USA: Wyoming | collected... | reverse complement strand
TCGAGACGACGTGACGGTGTCGAACGTCGAGGGCCAGGCCAACGGTGGGACGTTGTACGTGAGTGGCGCGCTGAACCATTCGCGCCTGCGCCCCGCCAGCGGGCGGCTGGAGATCACCGGCCGCGGAATGGCCATGGCCATTCCCGAAGCCTTGAAGACCGAGGTCAATCTCGACTTGACGCTGGCCCTGGACCGGGGCGCGCTGTCACTCACCGGGGATGCGACCGTGCTTGGCGGATTCTATCGCGAGCCGATTTCTCTCGCGACCGGCTTGTTGCAGACCCTGCAATCGTCACCCGCGCTGGTCTCGTTCGAGGCGCCATCGGTTGTGGACGCGATGGCCCTCGACGTCCGCGTGATCACCGGCGACGACATCTATGTCGACAACAACTACGGGCAGTTGGCGCTCGGCGCCGACGTGCGGCTCAGTGGAACCGTGGCCCAACCGACGTTGATCGGCCGGGCTGAAGCCCGGGAGGGCGGACGAATTTTCCTGGGCGGCAACGTCTATCACATCGTCGAAAGCGGAGCGATCAATTTCTCGAATCCCGCTCGCGTCGAACCCGACCTGGCGATCACCGCGGTGACGCGCGTCGCGGGTGTTGATATCACGCTGAAATTGAACGGGCCGCCGGCGATGCTCGAACCCACGCTCACGTCGGAACCGCCGCTCGGTCAGGGAGAGATCGTCTCGCTGCTGGTCACCGGGCAGGTACAGAACACCGGCGCGATGGCCATCAACAGCGATCAGGTGATCGGGTACCTGTCGGGCGAAGTGCTCGGCGTCACCGGCCGCGCCCTTGGTCTCGATGCGCTCCGGATCGAGCGTGGGCAGGACGTCCGGTTCGATGCCGGCCTGGTGGCCAGCGAAACCGACCCGGCGTCGCGCCTCACATTCGGCAAGCAGGTGACTCGAAACGTCGAGTTGGTGTTTTCCCAGAGCCTCAAAGACAGCGGCAAGCTCACGTGGATCGTCGGGTATCGCCCGCGGCCGAACATCGAGCTCCGTTTCGTGTCGCAGGACAACGAGGCCCGCATCTACGATTTCCGGCACGACGTGACGATTGGCGGCCGTGCGCCGGCGGCCGCGCCGGCCCGCGGACCGACGCCGCGGGTCGCATCGGTCGCGTTCACCGGCACGCCCGGTCTGCCAGACCTGCGGCGCCACCTTCGTCTGACCGAAGGCCATACCTTCGACTTCTTTCGATGGCAGCAGGACCGTGATCGGCTGGAGGCCGCGCTCAAGGCGGATGGCCACTTCGAAGCCCGCGTCTCCGCGCGCCGCTCCGGTTCGCAGACGGTCACGGTCGCGGCGGTCGCGCTCACCTACGACGTCTATCGCGGTCCTCGGACGAGCGTCGTGATGTCCGGCATTCCGCGAGACAGACAGCTGGAAGGTGAACTGGATCGCCTCTGGGGCCAGGCGGTCTTCGATGGTTTTCTCCTCGACGAAAGCAGGAATGCGGCGCGGGCCGCGTTGATCCGGGACGGCTACCTGCGCGCGGCCGTCACTGCGTCTATCGATCGGCGTGAGGGCGCGGACGAAAAACGTCTTGTGGTGAGCATCCAGCCCGGCCCGCGGTCCACCAGCAGGCGCCTCCTCTTCAGCGGCCAGCAGCACGTCAGCGCCGGCCGGCTCGACGAGTTGGCGCGCGACCAGAACATCGGCGCGTCTCCATGGATCGACCCGGCGCCCCTCGTGAGGGCGATCACCTCGATGTACCGCAACGAAGGGTTTCTGGATGCCGGCGTCCTCGTCGGCCCGCCCGTATTCGACGGCGACACCGCGACGCTGCCCGTGGTCATCAGTGAAGGTCCGCAATTCCATCTCGAGACCGTCGCTTTCGCGGGCGCGCACCTGCGATCGCCGGCCGCGCTCGAGAAGGCGTTCCCGCTGCAACCCGGCGCCGTGTTGACCCGCGCAGCAGCCGATCGCGCTGTCCAGGCGCTCACCAGCGTCTATCGCGTTGATGGGTTCAATGCGGTGCGCGTCACATTGACGAGCCAGGCGACACGCGCCTCGGGCCTCGTGGCGCTCACGGTCAGTGTCGACGAAGGCAGGCAGCAGGTCCTGCGCGACATCGCCGTCGAGGGTGCCCGGCGCACGAACCCGGCGCTGGTCAGCCGCGAACTCCATCTCGATGTCGGTCAACCGGTGGATCTCACGGTGTGGGCGCAGGCCCGCAGACGGTTGTACGACACCAGCGTCTTTCGCCAGGTGGACATTCAGCTGGTGCCGATCGGCGAGGGACCCGCCGGCAGCCCACCGCCGGCGGAGCAGCCCGTCCGGGCGCGGGTGACACTCGACGAATGGCCGCCGCTGAAGGTTCGCTACGGGTTCGAGCTGGACGATGAGCGGAAGCCGGCGAGTGAGGCCGTGTTGCGGCCTGGCGTGGCCGTCGACGCGACGTACCGCAATGTGTTCGGCCGGGCCGCGTGGACCGGACTCGCATTGCGCTACGCCAAGGACTTCGAGGCGGCGCGCATCTTCTTCTCGACGCCGTCGTTTTTTGGCCTCCCGCTGACGTCGAATCTGTTTCTGACGCGGTCGAGAGAGCACCGCGGCATCTCGACCGACCGGCCCTATGTGACCGACAAGTCCGAGTTCACCGCCGAACAGCGGTTCAAGACCGGCCGCCGGCTGCAGGTGGCCTACAGCTACAACTTCCAGCGGAACCACACGTTCGATCTGCATGCCGATCCGGAGAACCCGCTGGCCTTCGACATCGCGACCAACATCGCGAAGTTGACGACCACCGTGTTCGCCGATACGAGGGACGATCTGGTGGATGCGACGCGCGGCTCGCTCCTGTCGTCAACGTTCGAGTACGGCATCGGTGCGCTTGGTTCAGACCTGCGGTTTTCGAAGTACTTCTTCCAGCAGAACTACTATCGGCCGCTCGGCCGCGGTGTCGTCTTCGCAACGTCCGGACGTCTGGGTCTGGCCGCCGGATACGGTCAGGAGCTGATTCGAAGCGAGCGGTTCTTCGCAGGAGGCGGGAACAGCGTGCGCGGGTTCATCGAGGAGACGGTCGGCCCCGTCGACGTGTTGGGCGACCCGGCTGGCGGCAATGCGCTGCTCGTGTTCAACGAGGAGATCCGGTTCCCCATCGTCTGGCGCTTCCGCGGCGTCGGGTTCTTCGACGCCGGCAACGTCTTCGCGGCGCCTGGTGATCTGGGATTCGGCACGTTACGCGCCGGTACGGGCGTGGGCCTGCGCGTGCAGACCCCGTTTGCCCTGCTGCGCGTCGATCTGGGCACGCCTCTTGGCGCGCGGCCCGGCGAAGCCCGCACGCGATGGTTTTTCTCGATCGGTCAGGCGTTCTAGAACTAGCGTCCCCGCACGGTGCGGAGGATCGATTCCACTTCGGGGCGTTCGGGCGCGTTGGGCGCCAGCTTGATGAACATGGCGAAGTTGTTGGCCATCAGGTCGGTCCGCTTGACGCGGGAGCTGGCCAGCCCCGCGTAGTAGTAGGCGGCGGCAAACCTCGGGTCGAGTTCTGTCGCTTTGGTGAACGCGTCCACGGCGTCGCCGTAGTCCTTCCGGAACATGAGGACGATGCCCCGCTGGTACTGCGCTTCTGGCAGTGACGCGTCCAGGCGCGTCGCCCGGGTCGCGGACGCGAGCGCTTCGTCGAATTGCTTGTCCGCCAACTGCACGGCCGACAGGCCAATCGACGCCCACGGAGTCTCCCCGCGGGCATTGGCCAGGCGTTGATACGTGCTCCGCGCCGCCGCGGTGTCCTTGAGCTTGTCGTAGCTTTGCGCGGCGAGATATTGCAGGCGCGCGGCCCTGTCGGCGTCGGCCGTAGCCTGAGCGAGCGCTGCCACGACTTCGCGGTACTTGCCGGCGTCGTAGAGCTGGCGTACGTCGGCGGCGGTCTGCCCCGCAGTCAGCGCCAGTACCAGCGTGATGCTCGTGCTTATGTGCATGATGTCTCCTCCTGGTTCGTCGCTCTCATACGTTGACTCTAACAGGCCGCCTGCACGGCGTCGAGCACCGGAGCGGGCGGCGCATCTACCGAGAGTTGCGGCGCGGTTCCGGTGACAACGATGCGCCGCCGTGATCCGAGAACCGGCCGCAACGGTCACATTCGAATGCGGCAAGACCGCGATCAGTCAGGCGTCGCAACGGCTGGGCGCAAATCGGACAGGCGACGGGCTCCGGCTGAGCGTCGCCCGGCTGTCTCATTTTCCAGACCCGCCCTGGTACAGAGCACTTGGTCGCTGGCTGGAATTGAAGGCGAGGCCGCGCGTGATCGTCTCGCGTCCCAACGCCGGTGTGCCCGCCGTAGCGTCCGGAGGGAGCAGCGCCTCGTCGTCCACGTCGGTCTCCGCCCCTGTGGGCGTGGCGATGCCAAGGCCGCACCGCCGGATCCGATCGCCGAGCGTTGACCGCTTGACGTGTAAGAGTTCTGCCGCTCGTGACTTGTTGCCGCGACTGGTCTGCAACGCCCACCCGATCAGGCGCCGTTCGAGCTCGCGAACGCGGTCATCAAGGAAGACTGAAGTCGACGCTTCCGGCACCGCAGTCGGCGCCGCCGCTGCGGCCGCCATGTGCTTCGCCCCCTCGGGCAGAATGGCCGCCGAGATGCATCCAAGGCGCAGGGTTCCGCGCGCCCATGTCTGCGCCATGCGTTCGCACGCGTTCTCGAGCTCCCGCACGTTACCGGGCCAACGGTAACGTATGAACGCGTCCTTCACGTCCGGCGAGATTGCGGGCACGTCCTCTCCGCGGCGGCCGAAATAGCGCCGGAGAAAGTGGTCCATCAGCGCGGGGATGTCTTCCCGACGCTTGCGGAGCGGTGGCAGCGCCAGCGGCAGGACGTCGAGCCGGTAATACAGGTCTTCGCGGAACGTGCCCTCCGCGACCATCTGCTTCAAATCCCGTTTGGTGCCCGCGAGGACGCGGACGTTGACCGGGGTCGTACGCGTGCCGCCGAGGCGTTCGATGGTCCGGTTCTGCAGCACGCGCAACAGCTTCACCTGCATCGACAACGGCATGTCGTCGATGTCGTCGAGAAAGATGGTGCCGCCCTCGGCGCGCTCGAATCGGCCGGGGCGATCCTGGATCGCCCCGGTGAACGCGCCGCGCTCATGGCCAAAGAGTTCCGACTCGACCAGCCGTGACTTCCTTCCCGGTGCCGCTCTCACCGGTGATGACCACCGTGCTGTCGCTGTCGCTGATGACACGGACGAACTCGAACACCGCGCGCATCCGCGCGCTGTGCCCGACGACTACGGCATCCGTCGCGACCGGCGATGCGGCTTTCATGATCGCCAAGGGCTCAGCCCTCGTGCTTCGGTCCGATGGTGAGCCGATTCACCACGCGATGCACACCCTCTGTGCCCTTTGCCACGCTCGTCGCCCTGGTACGGCCGGCCTGTCCCTTGACCGTGCCCGTCAGCGTCACGACGTGTTTGCTGCTATCCACCTTGATGTCGCTGTCCTTCAGCAGGTCCTCGTCGACGAAGCGGGCATGGACCCGGGTCGTGATCCAGGCGTCGGTCATCACCTCGCCGGTCTTGCTCAGGCCATCCTTCGTCTTCTCGATGGCGATCTTCGTGCCCTTGACGACCGCGTCCTTCGCCTTCTCCGCCCCGTTCTTCGGTTGTTCGGCCGCGGTTTGGGACGCGGGCGCCGCGCCCGCCGACACGTGCGCCGGTGCGAGGGTCATCAGGGCGAGGAGAGGGGCGACGATCAGTGCGGTAGGTGTCAGCGTCATGTGTGTCCTTTCGATGGTTACTTCGCGACCGGCAGATTGATCAGGTAGTTGGTGTTGCCCTTGTTCACCCAGACGCGCACGTAGTCGCCGCCCTTGAGCGAGTCAACGCGCGACCCATTCGTGCGCGGCGTCGGCCCTTTGGCGATGGTCTTCATGTCGATTCCGGAGATCACGGTCGCCACCTCCCGGCCGACGACTTGTCCGCCCTTCAGGAATTCCACCCACTGTTCGGCGTTCGCCGACTGGCCGGCGGCCGGCTTCGGCTCATCGCCGGTCGTGCGGATCTGATACGTGCCGCTGGCCAGCGGCTTGCCGTCGGCCAGCGCGCCGCGCGTCAGGTGGACGCTGCCAAGCGCGACGACCGCGGTGACCACAAGTGCGAAATGTTTCATGGGTAATCCTGTTGTGCTGTCTATCGGACGTTGACGACAAGCGCGGCCCGGCGATTCAGCCGGCGCGTTTCTTCTCGTGAGTTGTCGTACTTCGGTTTCTCCTCGCCGTAGCTCACCGTGCGCAGCCGATCGGCCGGGATGCCGCGGCTGACGAGGTAGTCCTTGACGGACGTGCCGCGGCGGTCGCCGAGCGCCAGGTTGTACTCGGCCGTGCCGATGCTGCACGTGTGGCCTTCGATCTCGATCCGCAGCGCCGCATTCTCCTTCAGCGCCGCGATCGCTTCGTCGAGCACGCGCGTCGCTTCCGGCCGCAGCGAGTAGCGGTCGAAGTCGAAATACACGTCCTCGAACGTGTAGTTGCGCACGGGCGGACGCGTCACCTGGATGTTGACCGTGTCTGATGCCGTCTTGTTGTCCGACGGGCATGTGACGGTGACGGTCACCGGCACGCGGCCTTCCTGCTGCGGCGCCGTCCAGATCGTGGACCGTTCGGCCGGCTGCGCGAGCGTCCCGCTCGGCGCGGTCCAGCGATACGTCACCGAGCAACTGATCGAGTCCTGGACGGTCGCCGTCACGGTCGACGTCTTGCCCACTTCAACCGAACACGGGTCGCACGCCGCCTTGACGGTCAGGGTGTGCACCGGTGCCGGCGCCGGCGCAGGCGCTGGCGGCGGCGGCGGCGGCGGGGGCGGGGGTGGCGCGTAGACCTTCACGCCCGGGTGCCACCCGATCCGGAACTGCATGTCGTAGTAGTCGCCGGTGACGCTGGCCTCGTCGGTGAACGACCCGTTCCGCCCGAGCGTCGGCACGTTCCAGCTCACGCCCGCGCCGACAAAGAATCCCTTCTTCGACTGGAGCGTGATGCCCAGCGTCGCTCGCGTGATGTTCTCCGTGTTCGAGGTCAGCGGCGACCGGCTCAGATCGATGCCCGTGAGCGCCGTCGTCGTCGTCGCCGTATCCGAGGACGGCAGCGTGCCGTTCAGCTCGCCGACGAAGCGGAGGACGTTGCGCGACGGGAACGTCAGGCCGGTGCCCCAGCGCAACGCGCCGCCGGGCGTCTCGAAGCCGTCCGGCTTGCCGCGCCATTCGTAGCCGCCGTACCCGGACACTTCCACGAGCTTCGCCGCTTCCTTGCTGACGATCGCGTCAACCGAGAAGTCGGCTTTGCCCGTGCTGACACCGGCGTCCGACTTGCCGGTCGGCAGCTTGACCATGCCGCGCACGGCGATGGCCGCGGGGTTCTGGCGGGACTCGGACCAGAGATTGACCTTCGCGCCGACGTAGAAGTCGCCGATGTTGTCGCCGGTCCAGTACTGGTTGACGCGCGGGTAGCGATCGATGAAGCCCCCGAACGCCGGATCGTTCACGAACAGCGGCCGGATGTCGCGGTCGATGCGCGTGTCCCCGAGGAACGAGCCGAAAATTTCGGCGCGGTCGCCGACGCCGACCGCGAACGTACCCGCGAAGTCGGCGACGTTGGTGTAGCCCTGCACCCAGTTCGTGCCCCGGCGGTACACGCTCGTCGACCATTTCCCTTTGCCGAGCACCTCGGCCGTCGGCACATACCACAATCCGGTGTCGCCAAGAAACGTCGTCGTCGCCGGGCGCGTTGGCTCGTCGGACGAAACGGGTGGCGGCGTCGTCTGGGCGGCCGCACTGGAGGCCCACAGCACGAGGGCCGTGATCGTCAGGAGCGAGCGGCGAATGATGTGAATCATGATGAGAACTCAGTTGGGATCGGGATTCTTCGTCCCGTCCGGGAGTGTTGCCGAATCCACGAAGACGATGCGATCGTATGGCCAGGCACGGAATCCGTGCTGTTCACTAATGCACATCCCCGGATGAGCCGCGTGACGTCCGCGATTAGTCGTTGTCGCGTGGCGTCGTGAAGACGTGCCCGCATTCTTCGCAGTGGTACCACTGGTCGGCGTCGACGGTATGACGCTGCATGGTGACGACGGGTTCGGTCGCTGAACCCGCGCACCGTGCGCACGATGGTGACGCCGGCGAGCCCCCACGGGCGTCGCCGGCGAGCGCTGGGGTATCCGTTCGCATAACACGAACCAGCTGAACCGTGTTGCCTCAACCTACGGGCAGGAGGCCGCGATCATCTTCATGTGCTTCACGCCCAGGTAGGGCATGAAGGACAGGTCGTCGCCGCTGGCCGTGATCTTGGAATGCGTGTCCTTGTCCACGCCATCCATCTTCGTCTCCGACTTGATCTTCATCTTGCCATGATCGCGATCGGCGGCCTTGCCTTCGATCTGCACCCGGTGGCCGACGTGCTTGGAAAAGTCATCGTCGTCCGACACGAGGGTGTACCGATGCTGAGCGCCGCTCTTGTCGGCGACATGCGTCAGGACGTACCCGCCGCCGGAGCGCGCCTCCACGCAGCCGGTGACCGTCACGTCTTTCCCGTCCTTCACCTGGATCTTCGTCTTGGTCGTGGTTTCGCTCGACTGAGCGCCGAGGGTCACTGCACCGGCAACCGCGAGACAGCATGTGAGCGTGGTCAGTTTCATCATGCCGACCAGATTAGGCGCCTCGCCGCGGCTCCGCTGTCTCATTCAGCACAGTTCAACGCCGCGGATCCAAGGCAGTCTTGGCCTTGTGAACAAGTCCGAGTCGCCTCCAGAACGCGTTCGGCTTGATGTGCCCTGGCTCACCATCCTGAAGATCCTGAGCGCGGCGGCCCTCGTCTGGATCTGGCTGCGGATCTGGCCCATCGTGATGGTGGTGCTCGTGTCGCTCGTCTTCGCCGTCACGCTCGAACCGGTCGTTCAGTGGCTGGAACGGCGGAGATGCAAGCGGGGTCTGGCCGTGCTGGTCGTCGGCGCCGTGACGCTCGCCAGCTTCGGCGGCTTTCTCTTTGCGGCCGTGGGGCCGCTCACGGAAGAAACAGCGCTGCTCCTCGATGGTGTCGCCTCGTTCCAGGAGAGTGTCGCCGTGCGCGTGCCTGTGGCGGTCGCCCGCGTGGTGCGGCGAGGTCCCCAGGATCCGGCGCAGATGATGTCCGCGATCGCCGCCAGGCTGGCTGAAATCGGCAGCGCGATGCTGACCGCCGCGGCGTTGACGCTCTTTGCCTTCATCCTGACGCTCTACTTGCTGGCAGATGGCCGCAGCACGTATGAGTGGGTGATGGCGTATGTCCCGCGCGCGCACCGCGCGAAGGCGGACGAGACGGTTGCGGGCGTGACCGAGGCGGTGTCCGCCTATGTCGCCGCCAACCTCCTCACCTCGCTCTTCGCCGCGGTGTTCGTCTTCGCGTCCCTCATGCTGCTGAAGGTGCCCGCGGCGTTCATGCTCGCGGTACTCGCCGGCGTGTGCGACTTCGTGCCGATTCTCGGCTTCTTCGTTGCGCTCACGCCGGCCGTGCTGGTGGCGCTCACCATCTCGCCGGGCACCGCCCTTGCCGTCGTCGGCCTGTACGTGCTCTGTCACGTGATCGAAAACTACACCATCGCGCCAAAGGTGTATGGCCAGCGTCTGAAGTTGTCGGGTGTCGCGGTGCTGCTTGGTCTGGCGATCGGGGCGGCGCTTGGGGGAATCATCGGAGCGCTGCTCGCGCTGCCGGTTGTCGCCGCGTATCCGATCGTCGAGCGAATCTGGCTCCGCGAGTCGCTGGGCAAAAGCGTGTTGGCCGAGCACGCGCGACTCGAGCGCGAGGGGGACTGAGCGTCAGGGATGCGAGGAGAGCCCGGCACGCCGATGTATCCGCGACCCTTGAAGGCACACACGAGGCGCAACGTAATCTTAGCGGGCCTCGATCCACTCCTGCCGTGCGTTGGCGTCCGTCACGCCGATCAGCTCCGCCGCGATCCGCTGACGGCGCCGGCCACGGTGTCCGCCGCCTCGCGCGCGTACTTCTCCGCCTCGTCGGCACCGCGCGACACCGTGTCGCGCGCCTGGCCGTACATGTCCTTGCCGCGCTCGGCCCATTCACCGGCCGCTTCCTGGCCCTTCTCGGCCCACTGACCCGCGTCCTCAGTGACCTTGCGATAGCTTTTCTGTGCCTGGTTCGCGAGCTCGCCCGCCTGTTCGAAGAGCTGGTTGCGCAGCTTCGAGCCCGCCTTCGGGGCGAACAGCATGCCGAGTCCCGCGCCCAGCACGGCGCCGGCCAACAGCCCCAAGACGAACGTGCCGCCGCCGTTGTTATCGAAACGATCGTGTGTGTCTGCCATGTCTCCTCCCAGAGGTTTACGGGTCGTGCAGCATCCCTTCCATCGCGTCGCGCAGGCCGCGGACGAACCCGACCACGGCGCTGGTCCTGGCCCGCACGTTCGAGCGCATGCGATCGGCCGTGTCGTCGATCCGAGCCATCGTGGCGTGCACCGCCCGGTCGACGCGCTCGGTCTCTTCCTTCACTGTTGCGGTCACCGTCTTCACGTCGTCGAGGATCGCGTTGACGCGCGCCAGCGTCGGCGCCACGTGACGCGTTTCAATCCCGTCCACGAGCCCCGCGACTTTGCGGACAGCCTTGAGACCGGCGACCCCCATGCCGATGATCACGAGCGCTTCGAGCACGCTGACCGCTGCCATGATCCCGAGGAGCAGATTGGTCGTGCCCAATTCGCCTGACATTACGGGTGTCCCCAGAACGAAGCCGTCTGGCCACCCGGATACCGCGCCGACGACGTCCCGGCGTCGCCGAGCATTTCGTTCAACAGCTTCCAGCTTTCGCCGGCGACTCCCGCCGCATCCTGGACCGTGTTCCGGAAGCTCACGAGCTCGCGCGAGAAGTCTTCGAGCGCCGGCTCGATTTTTCGGCGCACACTCCTCCCACGCTCCGTAAAGAACAGGTACCCAGCCACGCCACCGATGAGGGCGCCCACGATCGTGGCCGCCATGTCCCGCGAGGTGTTCATGAGTCCTCCTGCTGCTTCTTGGCGTGCCGCCTGGCCGCCCACAACTTCGTCATGCGGTTGGCTACGGCCTGACGCCGCGCGGCCGTCCACCGGGACCTCGTTGCGGCCTTGGCCTCGGCCCGGTCCCGTCCCTTCTTGAGGATGAAGCTGATCGGCAGGTCGTCGGTGTCCACACTGTCGCGCAAGTGCGGGAACAGGTCGATGAGCAGCTTCACTTCCTGCAGGAGGTCCCTCAACTGGGCCTGGGCGCCGACCTTCGCCAGTTCGTACAACCGCGCATCGCTCTTCGTTTTCGCCACAGCTGCTCTCCTTCGGGAGTTCCCTGAGACTATGCGCGACTCCGGAGCTGTCAGCCTGTCTTCTATTGCACAGGCCCCTGATGGCCTGCTGCGGCGGGGCTTCGCATCCGCCGGCCACCGACGTCACAGCCTTCGACGCCTCGCCGTGACCGACCCTGAGGGCCCGCGAAAGAACAACGTTGACATTGTGGGCGCCGATGCATCCCGCCGGGCCGCGTTGCTCGTCGCTTTCATACGCCCAGTATGCGCGCTCCTCGCGCCTTGCCGGGCGGGCGCCTCGACGCCCACATCTGCCAACGTTGTTCTTTCGCGGGCCCTTACCAGGCGCGGACGCGACCCGTGTCGACGTGCACGAAGTCGGACGCGGGGTAGTAGCCAACGCCGCCGCGATGGGCTGCGAGGGCGGCGCGCCGCAATGTCGCGAGCGGGACGTTGCCGACCCGGATGTCGATCGCCTGCCCCAGCATGTGCAGGCTGCCGGCGGCCACGCCTTCGCTGCGATGCCGGAGCATGTCGTTGGTCGCCGGCGATCGATAGCCGGAGATCACCTGGAAGGGCCGCGTGCTCCCCGTGACGTCGGTCAGGTGATGGAGCAGATCGAGCAACCCGGGATCGATGGGATGCACGTCGCCGGTGCGGAAGTCGCGCAGGAAGTGGTTCACGGTCGCCAGGGCGTCCGGCAGGTACGCGCCGCCGTCGAAGTACTCGACGGCGAGCCGCTCGCTCGTGTGCGTGTGGAAGAATTCCAAAGTGCGCGGTCCCGTTGCGGCCGGCCGCGCGAACAGACTTCGCGGCACGGCGAGGACGGGGACGGCTCCGGCGAGCGCCCCGACGAATGCGCGTCGAGTCATCGTCTTCATATGGCTGAGGTGCTTCCGGAAGGGAACATGCGAGTATACCACTGTGCCCACCCTTCGGCTCGTCCGGGAACGGCGACTCGCTGATCTGATTTCGCCACCCCGCCCCAACGGCGTACTCGAGGCGAGCGGCGTCTTCGCGAAGGGGCGTGACTGCTTCGTCATCTTCGACAACATCAGACGCGTCGCCCGCATCGACCGGGATGTGGCGCCCGGTTCTTCGCGTCACGCGTGGCTCGGCCGCGCCAGGCAGGGAGAAGGCTACGAAGACATCACGTACAGCCCGCACACGAAGCGGTTCTACCTGCTCATCGAAGCCGAAAAGCACCCGGACGGCACCTTCAAGGCGGTGATCGAAGAGTGCGATGCGGCGTTCAATTACAAAGGCCGACGATGGGCGGACGTCGCGTTCCACGACCGGAATAGGGGCTTCGAGGGGCTGAGCGCTCTTCGGTGGCAGGGGCGCGATTACCTGCTGGCCCTGTGCGAAGGCAATCGGTGCAAGTCGGGGCGCGACGGGCGGACGCCAGGCGGCGGGCGCATCCACGTGCTGCAGAAACAGCGCGGGCAGTGGGAATCGGTCGCGCGTATCAAACTGCCGCGCGGCGTGCGATTCGAAGATTACGCCGCGATTGCCGTTCGCGGCCGCCAGATCGCGGTCGTCTCGCAGCGGACCGCCCGCCTGTGGCTCGGCACGTTTCGGCCGGGCGCCTGGACGATCGCCGGCGCAGGACGGCAATACGATTTTCCGCGAACGAAGAAAGGGAAGCGCGTGTACTGCTCGATCGAGGGGATCTCGTGGCTGTCGGCCGATACGTTCGTCGCGGTGTCGGATCTTTCGAAGAGGAACTTCCCTTCGCGGTGCGATCGAAAGGATGAGTCAATCCATGTCTTCCGCCTGCCACGCGGCGGCTAGAAGGGAAGCCGGCGCCACGCATCGATGGCGGGCATTTTCACGCGCTCCTGAGCGGCAGACGAGGCTCTTTCCGCCCGAGTGCGATCAGCGCTGTGTCGGCGGTCAGGAGGATCAGATGGAGAGCCGCGGGCTGGCGGTCAACCACCAGAGCGCCACCTGTGTGTCGAGAAGCAGCCTCAAGAATGCTCTTCGAGACTCCGGGCGACGTCCGCGTCGACCTCCGGCGTGAACGCGGCATCCACGCCGGCTGCGAGCTTCTTCAGCTTGCTCCAACCACGAAGGCGGCGCTTGCTGGCGATCGGCACCAGCCTGACCATTGGTTCTCCGTTGCTGGCGATGACGACTTCCTCGCCATCGAGCGCCTCCTTCACCAGCCGAGAGAGCTGGCTTTTCGCTTCCAGCATGTTGACCTTCATGGCGGCCTCCGGGTCCAGTGTAGCCTTGCTTAGCCAGGTTGGCCAAGTACTCGGAAGTGCGGTGTTGGCTGTTACCGTGGTTCGGCCAGGCCGATCGAGCGCACAGGGCGACACCCCACATGGTGAACAGGAGGCGCGGGGTCAGCGCTGCGGCGGATCCCCCAGCACGATTTGCACATCGTGCGTCCGGCCGTCGTTGACGAGCGGGACCGCGGCGCCATTGACGGGTGCGCGGTCCATTATGGCCGTCGCGACACCTCGGCACCGTCGCGCGGGGTCACCTGCCGTCCCCGTCCTGACGTTCACGGTCGTCATGCGCCGCTGGCCGAGCAGTCGTTCAATGTGACGCGAATCCCCGATACACTTGGGCCTGAGAAAACGCGATGTCGTTGCATCCCGACTTTCCACGTTCTCCCTACGCTCCCCTGATTCCTTCCCAGCGGTGGTTTCCGGCCGATGAAACGCTTCGCAGCACGGCGTACGAGAAGCTGCTTCCACCGCTGGTCGCGAAGATTCGCGATGAGGTCTTCGCCTGGCGTCAGACTGGCTACCGGGGCGCCTCGGCGACGTCCGTCAGCCTTCTCCGTTGGTGGTTCGACACAGAGCATCTGCTCGAAAATGCCGATGGGTCGCTGGCTCCGTTCCGCTACTACTTCGCCCAGCGGGAGGCGGTCGAGACCCTGATCTGGCTGCACGATGTGCGGCGAGCGTGGGACAAGTTCGATCTGCTTCGCTTCGATGCCTCGGGCGCTGTGTCTTCCGGCATGTTCGACGAAGAGTGGCCGCGGTACGTGCTGAAGATGGCCACTGGAGCGGGAAAGACCAAGGTCATCTCTCTGCTCATCGCGTGGAGCTTTTTTCACAAGCTATACGAACCGGACTCGATGCTCGCTCGAAACTTTCTCGTCATCGCGCCCAACATCATCGTGCTCGACCGACTCCGCGCCGATTTCGACGGCCTGCACATTTTCTTCAACGACCCCATCCTGCCCAGCAATGGCCACGACGGCCGGAACTGGCGGGACGACTTCCAGCTGACCCTGCACATCCAGGACGATGTCCGCACGGTTCGCGAGACCGGAAACATCTTCCTGACGAATATCCATCGTGTGTTTCTTGGCGACGTCGCCGACCCGTCGCTCGACGACGAGGACCTACGCGACTATTTCCTCGACCCGTTTGGCCCGAAGCCCGTTGGCAGGACCATCGACCGCAAGACCGACCTGGGCGAGATCGTTCGAGAAGTCGAAGAGCTGGCGGTGTTCAACGATGAGGCCCACCACATCCACGACAAGAACATGGCCTGGTTCAAGTCCATTCAGGACATCCATCACCGGATGCTGCAGAAGGATCGCCGGCTCGCGCTGCAGGTCGACGTGACCGCCACACCGCGCCACGACAACGGCGAAATCTTCGTCCAGACGGTGTCCGACTACCCGCTCGTGGAGGCCATCCATCAGAACGTCGTCAAACACCCGGTGCTTCCTGACGCGGCGAGCCGGGCCAAGCTCCAGGAAGCGACGAGCGCGATCTTCACGGAGAAGTACGACGACTATCTTCGGCTCGGCATCGAGGAGTGGCGCAAGAGCTACGCGGAGCACGAGCCGCTTGGAAAGAAAGCGGTGCTCTTCGTGATGGTCGACGACACTAGAAACTGTGACGAGGTCGGCGCGTACCTGCCGAAGATCTGCCCCGAGCTCCAAGGCGCGGTGCTCGTCATTCACACAAAGAACAACGGCGAGATCTCCGAAGCCGCCTCGGGCAAGAACAAAGAGGATCTCGATCTTCTTCGGAAGCAATCCAACGAGATCGATTCCTGGAGCTCTCCGTACAAGGCCATCGTCTCCGTGCTCGTGCTGAAAGAAGGCTGGGACGTTCGCAATGTGACGACCATCGTCGGCCTCCGCGCCTACGTTGCGAAGAGCAATATCCTCCCGGAGCAGACGCTCGGGCGCGGCCTGCGCCGGATGTATTTCGGCACGGACACGCAGGAAACCGTATCGGTGATGGGCACGCCGGCCTTCATGGATTTCGTCGAGTCCATCCAGAGCGAAGGGGTCACCTTCGAGCACGTCCCGATGGGCGGCGGGGCGACTCGGCAGGATTCGATCATCGTCGAAGTCGACGCGGAGAACCCGGACAAGGACCTCGACGCCCTCGACATTCCGATCCCCAGGCTCACGCGCCGCTTCCACCGCGACTTCAAGAGTCTGGAGGCGCTCGATCCCGCGGCGCTGGGCAACCCTCGTCTGCCGATGAAGCCATTCACCGAGGAGGAAACGCGCGAGATCGTCTTCAAGATGATGCTGGACGCCGAGACCCACCACGTCATTCAGCTCGATGGCTCCGGTCCGGCCGACTACCGCTCCGTCGTCGCGTTCTTCGCGCGTCAGTTGCTCAAGGAGCTTCGACTCGTCGGCGGCTACGATGTGCTGTACGGCAAAGTGAAAACCTTCATGCGCGAGCACCTGTTCGCGGGATCGCCGGTGAACCTCGAAGACCCAGTGCTCTTGCGCAACCTCTCGGAGCCCGAAGTTGGCAAGGTGTTGTTCGACTCGTTCAAGAGCGCAATCAACGCGCTCACCGTTCAGGATGCCGGCACGACACGCATTGAGGACCGGATTCGTCTGCGGGACACTCGCCCGTTCCGCACCGACCATCGTCCGTATCTGGCCGCGACGAAATCGATCTTCAACAAGACGGTCGGCGAGCCGAACTCGGGCGGGTTTGAATTGTCGTTCGCGGCTTTTCTAGAGGCGGCCACGGACGTGGCGGCGTTTTCGAAGAACTACCTCGCGATCGGATTCAAGGTGGACTACGTGAAAGCGGACGGCGATCTCTCCAACTACACGCCGGACTTCATCGTCCGGAGCGCTGACCGAACGGTCTGGGTGATCGAAACCAAGGGACGCGAAGAGATTGACGTGCCCCAGAAAATGGCGCGGCTCCGGCAATGGTGCGGCGACGCAACAGCCGCCAGCACGAGCGACGACGGCGTCGTCTATCGATTCATTTACGTGGACCAGAAGAGCTTTGAGCAGCATCCGCCGGCGACGCTCGCTGCGCTGGTGACCGGCTTCACCGAGTATCAATTCTTACTATGAATCGCTCGAGCCGCCCACAAGCCGAAGCAGGCGAACTCTCGGACGCCGAGAAGCGCGATCTGATCAAGCTCATCACCGAGGGCAAGCCGCTGCCCGAGAAGTACCGCTTCCTCCTGTTTCAGGACAAACGGGAGGTGGAACTCGTCTGGAACGGCAAGACGCGCGAGGTATGCACGGCCGTGTTGCCGTTCCAGACGCTCGAGCACATCGACGAGCCTCGTCAGGAAATCGGGGACGAGCAGGCCGCGCTCTTCGATATCCGCGGCCGGCAGCTCAAGGGGTGGACCAACAAGCTAATCTGGGGCGACAACAAACTCATTCTTTCGTCGCTCAAATCCGGCTCGCTCCGGCGACAGATCGAGGATGCCGGCGGGCTGAAGCTCATTTACATCGACCCGCCGTTCGACGTCGGCGCCGACTTCAGCATGGACATCGAGATCGGCGGCGAGACGTTCCACAAGGAGCCGAACCTCCTCGAGCAGATCGCCTACCGCGACACCTGGGGCCGAGGGGCTGACTCATTCATCTCGATGATCTACGAACGCCTCATCCTGATGCGCGACCTGATGCACAGCGACGGGAGCATTTATGTCCACATGGGAACAAATGTCGCGCATGCGGTTGAAGCCACGCTTCGGGAGGTCTTCGGAGGGACAGGAGCAAGCGCAACGATCTGCTGGAAACGAGTAACCGCCCATGGTGACAGCCTGCGGTGGGGCGTCATCCACGATGCCATTCTGTGGCGCACGAAGAGTGACCGATACATCTGGAATCCACAGTATGAGCCCTACGATGACTCCTACTTGGAATCGAAGTACACGAACACGACCACGGACGGCCGACGCTATCGCTTGGACAACCTCACGAGTCCGAACCCCCGACCGAACATGATGTACGAATGGCGCGGGCATTCAGCCCCGACGCTTGGCTGGCGATACGAACTCTCCACTATGGAGAAGCTCTTCGCCGACGGGCGAATTGAACTTCCACGCAAGGAAGGCGGACGCCCACAACTTCGCCGGTTCTTGGACGAGGGGAAGGGTGTTCCCGTCGGGACGTTTTGGGCGGATATTTCTCCGGTGAATTCGCAAGCCAAGGAAGACACTGGTTACGCCACGCAGAAGCCAGAATCGCTCTTGGAGCGCGTCATCTTGGCGAGCAGCAACGAGGACGACCTCGTCGCCGACTTCTTCTCCGGCGGTGGTACAACAGCCGCCGTCGCTGAGAAGCTCGGTCGCAAATGGATCGTCACCGACCTCGGCAAGTTCGCCATTCACACCACCCGCAAGCGGCTCATTCAGGTGCAGCGCGAGCGGAAGGCTGTGGACGAAACATTTCGCGCATTCGAAGTTCTGAACCTGGGCCGCTACGAGCGCCAGGTCTATCTGAACGTTTCGGGCAGGCTCATCGGGAAGAAGAAGGAGCAAGCGCTCGCCCGCAAGGAACAGGAGTTCCGCGATCTGATCCTGAAGGCCTATCGCGCCGAGCCGTTGCCCGACGCGGGCTTCTTCCACGGCAAGAGCGGCGCGCGGCTTGTGGTAGTTGGCCCGATCAACCTGCCCGTCGGACGCCTGTTCGTGGAAGAAGTCATCACGGAGTGCCGCAAGCGCGGCGCAACGCGCGTCGACGTGCTCGCGTTCGAGTTCGAGATGGGTCTCTTCCCCGCAGTGCTGGACGAGGCGAAGCAAAAGGGAATCGACCTCGCACCGAAGACGATTCCGCCCGAGGTGTTCGACAAGCGCGCGGTGGAACGCGGCCAGGTCCGCTTCCACGACGTGGCCTTCATCGAGGTTACACCGCGATTCGACAAGAGGAACCCGCTCACGCTATCGATCGAACTGACCGACTTCTCGGTCTTCTACTCGCAGGGACTGGCCGACGCGATCGCCGCCGATCTGAAAGAAGGCAAGAGCGAAGTCGTGTGCGAAGCCGGCGCGCTCATCAAGATCAGCAAGGACAAGCAGGGCATCATCACCCGCCTCGTCCTGACGAAGCACTGGACCGACTGGGTGGACTATTGGGCGGTGGACTTCAACTACGAGAGCCGGAAAGAGATGATCAAGGTTCCGAAGGGCGCCGGCGTCAGCACGGTGCAGGGGCAGCTGCCTGGACAGGAACCTGCTCAGCGTGAGCTCGAGCTGCCGGCTGCCGAGTTCGAAGAACGCTGGACGGGCGCGTACATCTTCGAGAATGAATGGCAGAGCTTTCGCACACGCCAGAAGCGCGACCTCGAAATGACGACGGCTCCGCATACGTATGGGGCGGCCGGGCGCTACACAATCGCCGTGAAGGTGATCGACATCTTCGGCAACGACACCATGACACTGGTTCCAGTCACGGTAGGTTAACGGAGCCCTCTAATGTTGACCAGACTCAGAGTCAGAAACTTCAAGCGGTTCCAGGACGTCGACATCGAGCTGGGAAAGGCTGTCGTACTGATCGGCCCGAACAACTCCGGAAAAACGACGGCACTTCAGGCTCTGGCGCTTTGGGAGATCGGACTACGCCGCTGGAACGAAAAACGGAAGGGAAAGTCGGTGCGCCAGAAGCGTCCTGGAGTGACCATCAACAGAAGAGATTTGGTGGCGATTCCAGTTCCAAACGCAAACCTTCTCTGGCACGACCTCCACGTGCGCAATGTTGAGCGGGTCCAGAAGAATGGAAACCCTTCTTCAAAAACGAACAACGTCAATGTTGAGATCATCGTTGATGGCGTCACCCAAGACAAGGCATGGTCGAGCGGGTTTGAGTTCGACTACGCCAACGACGAGTCCTTCTATTGTCGTCCGCTCAGAACCGACGAAGAGGCAAGCAATCGAATGCCCGTGCCGGATGAGGCCGGGGATGTGTCTGTCGCCTTTCTCCCGCCGATGTCTGGTCTCGCTGATCGCGAATACTTGAAGCAGCCAGGTGAGATTAGCGTGCTGATTGGCCAGGGACAGACCGCTCAGGTCCTCCGCAATCTCTGCTTTCAGATCCATGGCGCCGTCACACCAAATCATTGGCGCGACTTGGTGCAGCATATTCGGGCGCTTTTCGGCGTCACGCTCATGGCGCCCGATTACATCGGAGAGCGCAGTGAGATCGTCATGGTATACAGGGACGAGCGCGACAACGTCCTTGGGTTGTCCTCGTCGGGGCGCGGCCTGCAGCAAACGCTGCTTCTACTCGCGCATCTCTACGCGAATCCTGGCGCCGTGCTGCTTCTCGATGAGCCGGACGCACATCTGGAGATCCTGCGGCAACGGCAGACGTACAACCTGTTGATTCAAGTCGCTGAGCAACAGACATCACAGATCATCGCGGCCAGTCATTCCGAGGTTGTGCTCGCAGAGGCATCAGGGCGCGATACCGTCATAGCGTTTGTCGGCGAACCGCACGCGATCGACGATCGAGGGGCACAGGTCCTCAAAGCCTTACGTGATATTGGGTTCGATCAGTACTATCAGGCTCAAGTCACGGGGTGGGTTCTGTACTTGGAGAACTCTACCGACCTCGCCATCCTTCGAGCATTTGCCAAGTCCCTCGGTCACGACGCTCAGCAGCACCTCGAGCGGCCATTCGTGAAGTACGTGGAAACCAACCTGCCCCAAAGGGCTCGCGACCACTTCTTCGGATTGAAGGAAGCCAAGAACGACCTCGTCGGCATTGCTGTTTTCGATCGTCTCGACAAGGCGCTCCAATCGGAAGGCGGCCTGACAGAGATGATGTGGACGCGTCGGGAGATTGAGAATTACTTCTGCACTCCACAAGTGCTGATCGCCTATGCAGCCCACGACCTTCCCGACGATCTTTTCGGCCAGGCGGAAAGGGGCACGCGCGAGGCGGCCATGCGCGAGGCGATCGATGAGGTGACTGAGGCCCTGCGGACACTAGACCGGCCTGATCCGTGGTCGGCAGATATCAAGGCCACCGACGATTTCCTCGATCCGCTCTTCAAGAAATTCTTCCAGAAGCTCGGGCTACCCTTACGGCTACGCAAGGCGGAGTACCACGTGCTGGCCAGCCTCGTTCCCACGGGCTCTATTGATCCAGAGATCGCGAACAAGCTCGACGCAATCGTCGCGACGGCGATGCTCGCGCACCCCCAAGGGTAATGACTGGCGTTCAAACTTAAGGTGAGGCTGCGGCTCAAGCGGCTTCGTGATCGCGGATTTGCGCGGAGATCTGCTCTTGATGCGAGCGGACGTGCGCCCACGCATTCGCCAGGTCCTCCGCTCGAAGAGCCGGATACGAGCGAAGCAAATCGGCCTCGCTCGACCCGAGCCGTCTGGCGTGTTCTAACAGCCAGACCGGAATGCGCGTCCGAACGATGACTGGCTCGCCACCGCAGACGTCGTCGATCACATCGACGCCGGTGTACGCATCTCCCAAATCCTGCGCCACGCGCTGGAGCAGGCGCGCCTTTTCACCTCGCGTGAGGCGGGACAGCAACGCTTCGTTCTCGCTGGTCGGTCGAGTCGAAGCTCCGTTACCATATAAGCAGGACAATGCCCCGGCCATCCGTCGCACAGGTTCGCGAGCGACTCGCGACCAGCTTCACGCTCGATCACTTGTGGAGGGAGACCATGGGTCTGCCAAAAGGGGACTCGAAAGAGCCCGCGCTCGCCGAGTTGACCGACGTGCTCCGGAAGGCACACACACCCTACGCGCTCATCGGCGGCGTGGCGGTTCAGCTCTATTCCGAGGAGCCCCGGACGACGGCGGACATCGACGTCGCGCTCGCGAGCTACGACGATCTTCCCCGCGGGCCGCTCAAGGCGGCCGGATTCACGTTCGAGCGAACGTTCGCCCACTCCGAAAACTGGCGTGCACCAGGCGGCCGGTCCCGCAAGCTCCGCACCGCGGTCCAATTCACCGTCGACAAGCTGACCCCGGCGACCGTCGAGCGCGCCGCCGTGTTTCGCGTCCGCGGGATGCGTTTCAACGTGGCGACGCCGTCCGATCTGGTCCGGCTCAAGCTCGAGGACGCGGAGGAACCCGCGCGCCGGCCGTCGAAGCGTCTGAGCGACATCACGGACGTCCAGCGTCTCCTGGAGACGCATCCCGAGGTGGCCCGAGAGGTGCCTGACGCGTTAGAGCGGCTGGAAGCGCTACTCCAGCGTTCCAAGTTGGAGGTGCGGAACCGGATGCGGTGAGGAAGGCGCGCGACCACGCCCGCGCGAACGGTTACTTGGGGACGGCGTGCGCGTGCTTCCGAGCGCCAATGTCTCGTCGGCGAATGCGTCCGCTCTTGAGCCGCACGGCCGGCAACCGTTTCAGGCGCTGGGATCGCGGATCGACCTCGATACCCACCGATTCGAGCGCTGTCACGCCAAGAATCGGCTCGGCATCGTCCGGTCCGTAGATCACGGTCGCGCCAACCGTCTCACCCATGAACTCAACCTCGGCGACGGTCACATTCAGCGTGACCTCTGAGCCGTCGGCGAGCTCATAGGTTCTCCTTCCGCGCGGCTTGAGTCCGAGCGCCCTGAGGTGCTTGCCGGGAACCATGCAGTCCACTGCCCCCGTGTCCACGAGGAACAGCCCCTCCCAGATCTTCGTGGGGCGAGCCGGGTTCCGAACCGAGGCGGTGACTTGAGTGATACCCATTCGTGCAATTCTAGTCGACTGCGGCGCACCGACCAATGTTGCTCGACATGACGACGGCTCCCCATGAGCTCGGCGAACACAGGTGCGGGAACAACCAACCGTCCACGATCCAAGGCGGAATCGAGCGCGGACTGGGCTGCGGAATTCAGTGCATCGACCGGGTCCCACAGCGCAACAAACACGTTGCTGTCGACGACCGTGGTCATCGGCCGCGCAGTTTACGGACTCGCTCGACGACAGCTTTGCGCCCGGCAGCCACGCCGGGATTTCCGATACCGCGGTACTTGGCGAAGGGACTTTCGCTCCGAACAGGGCGCATCTGCACGCCGGCATCGCTGGTTTCAAACAAAAGAGCATCGCCCGGACCAACACCGAGGAGGCGCCGGATCTCGCGAGGAACCGTGATCTGTCCCTTGCTCGTGATGCGTGCGCGACGTTGCGACATGGCTCTCCTTACTTTATCATGAAGCTCCTTACCGCTTCGCTCCGGAGCCCCTGCGGCACGACGGCTGACGCCTCAGTGTTGCGATGGATCCCCCAGCACGATTTGCACATCGTGCGTCCGGCCGTCGTTGACGAGCGGGATCGCAGCGGCGTTGACCGGCGCGCCGTCGACCGTGGCCGTCGCGACCCCCCGGCATCGTCGTGCGGGGTTGGACACCGTGATCTCGTAGCGGCTGTCGAGAAACTTCCACACAATCCGGTACTCGGGCCACGACGAGGGAATGCACGGGTCGATGACGAACGTCTCGCCGCGCCGCCGCAGGCCGAGAATGCTCTCGATGCCGGCGCGATACATCCAGCCGGCCGATCCGGTGTACCAACTCCACCCGCCGCGCCCGGCGTGCGGCGGCCGGGCGTAGACGTCGCCGGCCATCACGTACGGCTCGATCTTGTAGCGAGCCACGTCCGCCGCCGTGCGGGCATGGTTGACCGGGTTCAGCATGTGGAAGAACTCCGTCGCCTCATCGCCGCTGCCCAGCCGGGCCAGGGCCATCACGACCCACACGGCCGCGTGCGTGTACTGGCCGCCATTCTCCCGGACGCCGGGTGGGTACCCTTTGATGTAGCCGGGATCCTGCGCCGAGCGATCGAAGGGCGGATTGAGCAGCAACAGCATCTGCGATCCGCGCGCGACGAGCGACGTGCGCACCGCGTCCATCGCGCGCTCGGCAAAGCGGATCGGGACGGCGCCCGAGAGGACCGCCCACGACTGCGAGATGGAATCGATGCTGCACTCGTCGTTGTGCGCCGATCCCAACGGTGTGCCGTCATCGTAGTACCCGCGTCGGTACCACTCGCCGTCCCACGACCGCTCGAGCGTGTCCGCGAGCCGCTGCGCGTCGCTCGTGTACCGGTTTGCGCGGCCATGGTCTTTCCGCATGCGGCAGAGCGGCACGAAGTCGCTGAGGATGTGGTGAAGGAAGAACCCCAGCCACGTGCTTTCGCCTCGTCCTGCCGGCCCGACGCGGTTCATGCCGTCGTTCCAATCGCCGCTGCCGAAGAGCGGGAGACCGTGGGCTCCGGCGGTGAGTCCCTTGTCGATCGCGCGCACACAATGGTCGAAGAGTGTCCCGTCCTCGAAGGCCACGCGCGGTTGGCCGTAGGCCTCTTGCGCGTCTGGCGCAAGCGCCGGCGCCTCCAGGAACGGCACGCGCTCGTCCAGCACGCCGACGTCGCCTGTCGTGCGGACGTACTCGGCCACCACAAAGGGCAGCCAGAGTAGATCGTCCGAGCAGCGTGAGCGCAGGCCGCGGCCGCTCGGCTCATGCCACCAGTGCTGGACGTCGCCTTCGACGAACTGGCGGCCGGCGGCTCGGAGCAGATGCGCTTTGGCGAGGTCGGGGCGCGCCATCAACAACGCCATGACGTCCTGCAACTGATCCCGAAAGCCGAACGCGCCGCCTGGCTGGTAGTAGCCCGCGCGCGTCCAGAGACGGCAGCTCACGTCCTGATACACGAGCCACCGATTGACCAGCACGTCGAATGAATCGTCGGGCGTCCGGACCTGAATCGTCCCCAGCATCCCGTCCCAGAATGCCTGCACCTTGTGGAGCGCGACCACGGCGGCCTCCACTGTCCGGTGACGGGCGATCAACCGCTCGACGTGATTCGCGTCGGCGCCCTGACCCAGCAGAAACAGGATGCGGCGACGCTCGCCCGGATTCAGGACGATCTGCACGTGCAGCGCCGCGCAGGCATCCAGCCCCGCGCCGAAGTGCGGCTCGAGCGTCAGGTGGCGCAGCGCCACCGGTCTGGCCAGCGAACCGTTTCGGCCAATGAACGACAGGCGGCGGGCCGTCGCGGAACGCGGCGTCTCGCTGGCGTGCGCGAACGCGACGCGCCCCGCGAACTCGTCACTGTACGCATTGCGCGCGAAGATCGTTCCGCTCTCCACGTCGTACGTCGTGGTGATGTGCCCCGCGTGACTCTCCCTGGGTCGGCCGAGCACCCAGTCGTTGTAGGCGAAGAGGCTCAGGGCCCGCGTCGTATCGCCGTCGTTTGTCAGCGTGAGGAGCGAGAACTTCACGGGATCGTCGACGTCCACGAACACATCAAGCTCGTGCCGAATGCCACGCGTCACGCGCGCGAACTGCGTGACGCCGGCCGAATGACGGACGACGAATTGCCCGCTCGCCGGATGTCGTGCCATCGGCCCCGGCGTGGGCGACCACGCATCCCCCGAGTCGTCGTCTCGAATGAACAGGGCTTCGGCGGTCGGGTCGACGATCGGATCGTTGGCGAACGAAGTGAGTCGGTTTTCCCTGCTGTTCTCCGACCAGGTGTGCGCCGAACCTGACGCCGTCACGACGGTTCCGAAGCGGGGGTTCGCGATGACGTTCGCCCATGGCAGCGGCGTTTCCCGATCGCCCTCCAGGACGATGGCGTAGCCTCGCCCCTCGTCTGTGAAGCCGCCGAGACCGTTCGTCAACGTCAGCGATGGCGGCGTCATCGGCGTGTGGGTGACCGGTGAGAAGGCCGGCTCCGACGAAGGTGCGGCCGCGAACGCCAGACGCCTGCTGTCCTGGACCGGGTGCGGTTTGTCGAGCTGGGCGCGGAGGTCGCCTCGATCACCACCGAGGACCGCGTGCGCGACGGCCTCGAGCAACGTGCGCTCCGCCTTGCCGATCCGATCGCCGCGCAGGAGGTAGGCCCCGCCGGATCGGTGCTTCCACATCCGCCAGGGCCCGTTATCGAGGAGAGCGGTCAGCTGTCCGTGGATCTCGTCGAGATAGCTGGAGGGATCCTCGTTCAGGATGACGACGTCGGCGCTCAGCCCTTTCAGGCGCCAGTACTCCTGCGCCTGCAGCACCTGACGCGCGAGCGCCACATCGTCGTCTCCGATGACACGCACGAGCAGAATGGGCAGATCGCCGGAAATGCCGTGCGGCCACAGACCGGCTTGACCGAGTTCGTTCGACCGAATGGTGTCGGGACCCGCGCGCAGCGAGCCATCGGCGAAGAGCACTCTCGACGCGAGGCGTTCGAACAGGAGGGCCTCGTCGTTGGAAATACCGAGATGACGCAGGCCGCTCTGCGCGTGCGTGAAGGCGAGGGCGAATGCGCGCGAGGCCGCGCTCGGGTCGCGGTACTTCTGGGCGAGCGCTTTGGCCGTCTCCCGATCCGATGCGATGCCTGTGGCGAAACAGAGGCGCACCGACGCCCCCGGGACCAGACGGATCCGCTGCCGGAGGCTGAAGACGGGGTCGAGCACCGTGCCGGTCGTGCCGGATAACGCACGGCCGTCGAGCGCGACCGGGCGGTCCGTATCCCGCCCGCGACCGAGGAATCGTGCGCGATCGGTGTCCCATTCGACGGGTCCCTGCGGCCGGCCTTCGAGGCTCAAGACGTGCACCGCCCACACGGCCGGGTCCCGGGGATCCCGGGCGCGTCGATGGCAGAGCAGCGCCGCGTTGTCGGCCAGGTATTCGGTCTCGAGAAACAGTCTGCCGAAGGCCGGGTGGGCGAGATCGTCGGCTGGGGGAGCCAGAACGATCTCCGCGTAACTGGTGACGTCGATTTCGCGGATCCGCGTGCTCTGATTGACCACGGTCACGCGGCGGACTTCGACATC
>Ga0315281_10002703_pt1 | contig 26245 bp, 28 predicted proteins | sample YL17G07_0_MG_FD_204540 | JGI IMG/M metagenome (GOLD analysis project Ga0315281, IMG submission 204540) | Sediment microbial communities from Yellowstone Lake, YNP, Wyoming, USA - YL17G07_0 | ecosystem: Environmental > Aquatic > Freshwater > Lake > Sediment | place: USA: Wyoming | collected... | reverse complement strand
GCGCTATAGCCGGATCCGTTCAGCAATGCCTCTGCCTTCAGGATCGCTTTTTGCGCGCTCGCAGGGTCAGATGGATTCGAGGTGAGGTGCACAAGCGGGTAGAGCAGTATGTTTTTTGTCTTTACCTGCTCAGCTACCTTGATGGATGCATCAGCCAGCTTTTTTCCTATTGCTTCCGCATCAGTATCGTCTTTCTCGACAGCAGTGAAGACAACGAGCACTTCATCGTACCTTTTCATGCCCTTCTCTATCTCCTCTGCCGCCCTGATCGCCTTCTTCAAAGGCTCGACTTCCATGTAATCCGCATGCACAGTAAGTATCCTCATAAATTTGCACCCGAAAGATAAAAGGGAATATTGAAGCGGTTTGTTTTAATTGGTTTCGAGGCTCATTTCGTGCATGGATTTTTGGTCAAAACTGCCTGAAAGATTTTTTATCGGTTATATCGAAAGATTCGCAGATGGCTGGAAAAAACACAATGTGCTATTTGTTGTTCTGCTATCAATTTCACTCATCATTGCCTACGACTTCTATAAGACTCTTCCAAATGCGGTTTTGAGCGCAAATGAGATTTATGTCCCGATTGCGCTAATGATCATCCTTTCCATCTATGTCAGATACCGATTCCCCCGGCCGAGAGACATCACGAAGAATATCATATTTGACGCGATACCACTTCTTTCCTGGGTTCTGTCAATAATTTACGCGTTCTACCTTGAGTTGCATTTTACCCTCAGGTATCTTGCTAATCCCGAGCTATCGCTTAATTATGGTTTATCGCTGTTGTTTTTCCTCGTCCCGTTCATCAGCCCGCTTCTAGAAAGAAAAAACAAGTAATAAATGCTCATTGTGGAACATGACTTTAGCATTCGGTTTTCGGGTCTGGCGCTTCCTTTGAAGAATCCGCCTTACTTTTCCTCTTCCCATTATTCTTCACATAATCGAATGCCTTATGGTCCTTGAAAATCTTCACATAATTCCGTATGAAAGCGAGGAAAGCCCTTGGCTTCTCAACGACCATGCGCTCAGCCCTAAAGCGCGCCCCGAACCCGAGCCGGATAAGCAGCATCTCATCCTGCCGGTTGGCTTTCGCCAGGTACACTACACCCCTTTCATCTATCCCGCCAGCGGAATCGAACATGCCGCTCAGGTAGCTGGCAGCATATTCATTGAGGTATCTGAAGCGCTCGAGCTGCTCCTTCTCGATATCCTGGAAGAATTTCCGGTATGCGCTGTGATAGAAATAGACCCGGTCCTCCTGGTTCAAAAGCTTGTCCGGGGTGGTGAGCGCCTTGTCCAGCACTTCTTTTGAGAATACCTCTATGAACCGCGGCTCGCCCCTGATCCCGATGCCCTCGAATGTCCTCCGTTTTCTCCAGAAGCCGATTATGTATGCGAGTTCAGGAGTAAGCTTGATCTTCATCTTCGCACCTATGCCTTAAGCGCCTTCCTCTCTTCCCTTTCTTTTTCAATGGCGCCCTTCTTTTTTGGAATCGTGGCTGAAATCTCCGGCCTTTGCTTTATGCTTTCGCTGATCTGCTCAGCAAGCAGCTCATCGATGTTTTTTGTGAATCGTGCAGTAGCCCCCTCGGGTATGTATGCCCGCCTGAATATCGCCGCAAGCTCGGTTTTCTCGATTTCCGTGAATGGCTGCTTGTCATCCAGTATCCTCTGGTTCGCCTTTCCGAGAAGCGCCCCGAACCGCTCGATATCCTTCCTGCCTGCCCCTCCTGCATCAAGCGCGCTGAGTATGCCTTTAGCTAGGATAAGATTGCGCTTGCCAGTGCGCTCAAGCAGGTGTCCAAGGCGTTTTTGGTCAGCACCCGCCAGCCCGCCTTTTTTGCTTGATTCGATTACGCGTTCTGCGAACCTGCGGAATGCGCTTAAGATATCCATGCTTCAAGTTTGGGGATGAAGTCTTATTAAATACCTATCCTGGGAAATGGATTCATATGAAGTATGACATCAATGTGTCGCACGTCAGGAAGATCCAGGGCGTAATCTGGGATAACATAAAATCCACATTCTCCTTCAGGAAAGGCTATGGCGAGGCTATCCCGGTTTTCGGGCATTATGGGGGCCTGTTCAAATGCGGCAGCGAGGAGCTTGTGATCCATACCGATGGGGTTGGGACAAAGCTGCTCGTTGCGCAGGAGCTGGACAGGTATGATACTGTCGGCATAGACGCGATCGCCATGTCAGTGAATGATATCCTATGCGTCGGAGCAGAGCCTCTTGTAGGAGTGGATTACATCGCCCTTGCCAAAGAGGATGACTCGCTTGTCGAAGAGATCATGAAAGGCCTTGTGAAGGGCGCAGAAGAATCGAGCTGCGCGATTGTCGGAGGCGAGACTGCCGTTATCCCGGAGATGATACACGGCGGGAAGCGGCCTTTTGACCTTACATTTACGGTTGTTGGAAGGGTGAAGAGGAGGATTCTCGGAGAACAGATCCGGAAAGGCGACATCATCATCGGCTTAGAGAGTTCTGGCCTGCATTCCAATGGCTACACGCTTGCAAGGAAAGCGCTCGATATCCCTAAATGGGGAAATGACATGCTTGTCCCTACCCGGATATATGTCCGGGCTGTGCTTGAGATGATCGACGCCTCTGAGCTGCATGGTATCGCGCACATAACAGGCGGCGCATTCTCAAAAGTGAACCGGCTGAACAAGGAAGTCGGCTATCGCATCGACTGGCTTCCCAAGCCAGCGCCCATATTTGAAGCGCTTCATGAGGCGGTCGGCGATTTCTCTGAGATGCACCGTACTTTCAACATGGGGATCGGCATGGTTATCATCGCGCCTAAAGACGCCGAAGGCACGATATTCAACATCGCAAAAAAGCACGATGTGGCAGCGCATGTCATCGGAGAAGTCACGGACAAGAAGGGCATATGGATTAAAAATGGAGAGAAGGAAATCGATTTGAGCATGAAATGAGATGGGGGATGGTGTATTTATGAAGATGAAAATGCTTTTCGGGATTCTGCTAGTATCCTTGTTTTTCAGTGGTTGCATCGGCAATAACTCAAGCCTTTCAGGGGCTGGGAATGCAACGAATCTTACTGCGCAATCTGGCCAGGGCCGAGCCACGCAGAACATCACAGGGACTCAAATTAACCAAACCCAACCCCAAACCACGGCATCCAACCAAACAGCTGGCCAGGCATCTGATCAGTCCGGGACTTCCGGCACAAGCGGAACCAGCGGAACTTCCACCTCCCAGGCTGAATGCTCAACGCTCACCCCTGACTGTGATTCCTGCTTGGCGAAGTCAGGCTGCGGCTGGTGCAAAACTAGCAATTCATGTTTTTCTGGCGATGCGAGCGGTCCGAGTGTGAGCTCATGCGTATCGTCTGACTGGGTCGTAGATGCGGACAATTGCGCTGCTCCTGCAGGCGGGTCAAGCTGTTCCAAGCAGACAAACTGCGCATCGTGCCTCACTGGCTCAGGATGCAAGTGGTGCATTCAGGGTTCAAAGTGCGTTGACGCTGGTTCGCAGGATCCCTGTTTCGGCGGATGGCTCAATCAAAGCTTCCAGTGCAATTTTGCGAGCAGATAATTTATTTTTTCTTTTTATTATCAAACAAATTCGGTATCCCTAGCGCTTCGCTTATCTTCCAGAAGGTTTCAGCAAACTGCATAGCAGTGTGATCGATGCTGTTTTGGAGGAATACCCAGCCCATAAGTCCCCGAATGTTTTCTCGGAGCTTATCCTGCAATCCCTTTTCTCCTTGCGCGATATACGCAAGCTCCTCGCCCACTTCGGTTTCAGGTGCAAGATCGACCTGAAGCAATTTTGGGTTCTCGATGTAGAAAAGCGTTCGCTTGGCGACAGTCTCTTTCAGCATCCTCATCGTCTCTTCACCAAACTCTTTTTTCGCAGGCTTTTGTTTTGGAGCATAATCGAGTTTTATCTGCTTCGGCCCGCACTCATTTTCCTTTTTTTCTTCTGCAACAGGAGGCAGCTGCACAATAAGCCCAAATTTATCCTTGCTGACATTGCATGCGTATAGCGTCAGCCTCACTGTCTGTCCGCCCATATTCAGCCAGTCGAAAAGAAGCGTATTGGAGTATGTCCTGATGATCCTTCCCACCCAAGCTTCTGCTGCCCTTTTTATGTATCTCTTTGAGCCTGCCTCGCCTAAAAATGATGATTCCTCTCCGCTGATAAGGTGCCAGCCGCTCATCTGCGGGAAGTCCCTGATTATCTCGATCCTGCCTTTAGGGCGATATAACATCACATCATTGCCTCTCTTGTCCTTGTCAAAATCAATCTCAAAATCCTCGAACGCAAGCCCGATCCCGCTCTCGCCCTTGAAATCCTTGGTGTAAATGATGCTTCTGGTATGATTGATGATCGTTTCAATTTGCCCGGGAATCCGCTCACATGCAGCAGGGTATGCGAGTATGGTATCGCTCATCAGGCTGCCTCCGCTCTGGTAGCGGGTCCATTCCTCGCTCTGTGCAAAGAGCCTGTCAAGCGTCTTGTTCGTAGCGATCCGCAGTTTTGCCTGCTCCTCGCTGCTAAGGGACGCGAGCCAGCGGAATGCTGAATTAGGAACCCTGAATTTCAGGTTCCTTATCATGTCTTCGTGTTTAGGGTATTTTGCTCTAAGTGAATCGATCGAACCGCATATATCGCTCTCAAGCCATTTGAAATCAACATCTTTCGCGTTCCTGAGGTCTTTAACAAGATCGTAAGCGTCTTTCTGGGTTATCCCGTTTTTCCTCTTCAATAATTGTATCCTGGCTTTCCGATCACTGGCTCTGATCGTGACTATCTTGTACCGCATACTACATTATTTGATGGGAAGTCTTTTTAAACCCTGTTTTACCACACTAATCCTTATCCACCAGCCTCGCCTTCTTTATTTCCGCCACTCCCCGCACCCCATCCCACGTTTTGTGCCATTCTTCAATGACAATCCTTTTTTTGAAAAAAGGCGCGTCTGTCACGAATGTCTCCCCCTCTCCGCCTTCAAGCAGGGGATGGATATTTGGGATTTTTTTTGCGACAAGTTCGGAAAGCGGAGCTCCAAGCAGCTCTTTTCCAAGCCCTTCGGCAGAAACTGCCGTCACAAAAATCTCGAAATTCTCCAGCATCTCAGGAAGCAAGGCCTCCTCTTTGTGCCAAAGCGGGCAATATGTCGGGATGCCGAGCTCCTCCCCGATATTTTCGATCCTCCTTCGTTGGTATTCGCTTGCGATCGCTCCGGTTACGATTCCCCCTGCCTTCAGCTTCAGAAACGCTTCCTTTAACTTTCCCTCCCAATTTTTATCAGTTGCTTTCACAAAGGCCTGCTTCATTTCCATGGCTTTCGCCTGCAGTTTCGTGAACAGGATATTCGGGTGATGGAACATCATGGAATATTCTTCTGGCTCTACAGTAACAAGAACCGGCTCGAATCCCTGATAAAGCGCCCAATAAGTGGCAAATGCCGAATCTTTGCCTCCGGAGAAAAGTACCGCGACTTTCATTGCCATCACTTCAAGATACCACAATGAAATCTTTTCTGATCGACCCTGATTTGTTTTTCAGTTGCGAATCTTCCAGAAGGAGTTTCTTTGTATTTGGCCTTATCCATGGTTTTGCATTTGTGAAATATTATCTCGCGCCCATATTGGGCGAGAATTTCCGCGCTTGTCTTTGAGTAATACGTCTTCTTTTTTTTCTTTCGTCCGACCCTGCTTTCAAGTTCAATCCTTTTTGAGACTTTTTCATTTGCGATATGGAACAATCCGGATGGATGCCATTCGATTCCCAGCCATTCTAAAGCGCTTCTGCAGGTATAGTAAAATCTGTCGCTTCCCAAATAGCTTTCAACACTCATGGTCAGCGCTTTCATCGGGTCATGCAACGTCCTGGATTTCCTTTCATCTTCAAAAGGTATGTAGTATACCCCTTTGAATGGCGTGGGAAAAAGAGTCAAGGAAACTACTTTCTTCTTAATTTCCATTTCAGTATATCCTGATTTCTTCAAGGTGGAAAAACGTATCACTGAATTAGGCAGAAGCATCTTTAATCACCTTTAAAAATGATTTAATATCATCATCTGATATCCCCATCATCTTCAAATACGATTCATCGTCTTTCGGAAGCCCATACCTTCTTATAATATTTTCAAGCAACTTCATATCCTTCTTCTCGTAGCGAAGTATCGCCCATATATCGAATACGTCCCTGTGCAATTTTCTCTCCTTATACGCGATTGCTTTCAGTTCAAGAAGTTTTGGAAGTGACGCGACTTTCATGATTGCGTTTCCGCTTGGAAATTCGTTTATCTCACTAGGTTTCATCGAAAGCTCCATAAATTCTATTCGAACTGCAGTTTCAGGAAAATTCACTGTGAAAACATTTGTGTAGGTCGTCCGTTTGGCTTCAAACCCTATTTTGCTCAGGCATCCTTTGATCTCCCGTGCAAAAACATCGCTTTCCGAATCGACTGCAAGATCGATATCAATGCTCATCCTATGGTTCAGATAAAATAGCGAAAGCGCAGTCCCTCCTATCATGACTGCATTTCCGTTCACGCATTTTGCGATGTTTGGGAGTATCTCGATTACTCTTTTCTGCCGCGCTTGGATTTTTTCCATAGGCAATCTACCACGGCTCATATTATAAAGTTATCGCTAGGTTAAAAATAGTTTAACCTAGTGTTAACTTAACCGACGCTCGTTCATTTTTCATTTTTTGCGCCATTACTCTTTAAACATATTCTTGATTATGGATACCATATGATTAAAGCAGCCCTTCTCGACCTGGACGGAACGCTTTTTGTCGGAAAGACAGCGATTCCCGGAGCAGTGCAAACGCTCGGGACGCTGCGCTCCATGGGCATAAATGTCTTTTTCCTCACAAACGCTTCAACACGGAACAGGAAAAGCACAGCAGCAAAGCTGAATGGCATGGGCCTGATCGCCAACGAGAGGGAGATATTCTGCTCTTCTTATATGGTTGCCGACTACATTGCAACAAACCATCCTGGAAAAACCGTGTTCTGCATATCTGAAGGCGGAATCCAGGACGAGCTGGAAGAGAAAAAAATCAAGATAGTAGATGACGACAACGCGGATATCGTCGTTGTCGGGCTTGACCGCACCCTCACATATCAAAAGCTCGCGATTGCGCACAAGGCCATTTCAAAAGGGGCGCTCTTGCTTGCGACAAATGACGACTCGACATTCCCGGTAGAGGACGGCACCCTTCCAGGTTCCGGAGCCATGGTCGCGGCAGTGGAGCGGAGCACAGGGAAAAAAGCCCTTATCATCGGAAAGCCGAACAGGTACGGCATCGATCTTCTCCTCCGTGAAAACAGCCTGAAAAAAGATGAGGCGATAATCGTCGGAGACCGACTCGAGACAGATATCCTCACCGGCAAGCGCAACAAGATGAAGAGCGCGCTCGTGCTTTCCGGGGTGTCAACGAAACAGGATCTTGAAAAATTGAAACTAAGTGGAAAAGAAAAAGATATGCCCGATTTCGTCCTGGATTCGGTCAATGATCTGCCGGGCCTTATCAAAAGGGTTAACTCCCGATGAGGTCCCGTATCGCATCGCTTGGGATGTCTGCTGGTTCTCCGAAAAGCGTTTCATCGAGATTCACTGTTTTCTCCTCTTCGGCCTTCGCAGCTGACGTATCGCCTGCCTTCTGTGCCCCGGAATCGATGATGTTGAAATTTATCTGCAGGGAGTTGCCGCACCTGTTGCATTTCCCGTGTATGAGCAGCTCATTCAATGTCATTTCGCTGCTGAGATAAAAATTCGTGTCGTTTCCGCAGTTCGAGCACCTTATCGTCCTTCTCAATTCGACCATATGATCGCCTGCCCATTATTCTCCGTCAAGTGTTTTAAATCTTCTGCCAATCTTGCTGCTTTGCAAAGATTTGGGAAGAGGCAGCTGAATCTGTTCTGTGAGCGGCTTCTCCTTCTGAAGCTTAAGCTGGACTGAAACCATTTTCCTCTCAGGCTGGGGCGGTTTCATCACTTCATAACGAAAACCGCATGCCGGAGTGAGCGCAATACCAACAAACACTGCGCCAGAAACAACCTTCCTGATCATTCTATCTCCCTCTTCTCAGTGATTATCTTATCTACACGCTGGTCGTCCTCATGCTTGGGCAGCTTCTCCTCGACCTGGAAATCAAAGCATATCCCGATCCGGTAGCTCGGCAGCTTAGCTAGAAGGCGGTCAAAATAACCTTTCCCATAGCCGAGCCTGTGCATGCACAATCCGAATGCCACTCCTGGAAGCACCACAACCTCGGGCAATCGCGTAGGCGGGACCTTGCTTGTCGGTTCTGGGATGTTGAACCTTCCAGTCTTCATTTCATAGAATGACATGAAGCGGTAAAGCTCGATGTCTCGTGAACTTCGTTCACGATCTCTCGATGAAACTGTCGTTTCATCAAGATGGTGGTCATCTGCGACAACCGGCAGAAGCACCTCTTTTCCCTGCTTTGCTGCCTCTTCAATCATGCCTTTCGTATCCACTTCGCTTCCGATAGGCATATAGAATGCCACGCATTTTGCTGCCTGGAAATGCGGTTCAGAGAAAAGCCGTTTCATTATCTCATCGCTTTTTTGCTTCCGCTCCCCGTCATCGATCGCATTCCGTTGCGCAAGCATCTTTTTTCGAAGCTCTGCTTTCAGGTGCTGGACCATACAGAATGGTATTCTAGTAAATCTTTATATTGGGTTTGGGGGATCGCCGCAGCGAATAAAAATGCGATTGATTGAATTGGATACTGGCTGATACTATGGAAGACGACGCAATCATAAGGTATTTCTTCGAGGCTGGAATGCTGAAACGCACGGCAAGGAGCGGATGGTGGGCAGAAGGGATAAATAACCCGGAGAGCGTTGCTGACCATTCATTCCGGGTAGCGATAATCGCATTCGTTATTGCGAAGATGGAGGGGGCAGATGCGAACAAGATTTGTACAGCCGCAGTATTCCACGACATGCAGGAGACCCGTTTGGGGGACATGAACAAGATAACCGCCAGATATATCGACGTGAAAGAAGAGCTGGAGCGAAAAGTGGAAATGGAGCAGGTCAAAGACTTCCCAAATGGCCTCCAGGACGCGGTGCTCAGGACCCGGGACCTCTCAGATTCGGAGCGTGCGATCCTCAAAGACGCCGATTACCTTGAGTGCGCCTTCCAGGCAAAGGAATACGCTGATGCTGGTAACAAAGGCACAATCATATGGGTTGATAACATTGGGAAGCGCCTCACAACCGAAAGCGCGAAACGGCTCCACTCAGAGCTCAAGTCAATGGACTCGAATTCCTGGTGGAAAGGATTGAAGAGACTGGACTGACCCTTATTTGCCTTTAAGATATTTCCCAATCGCAAGTGCGAACTCGCTGAAGTCATCAATGTTTCCCTGCAAAAATAGGTACATATCCTTGATATTGATTTCCGCATAATGGTGGACAAGTATATTCCTGAATCCTGCTGCAGGCGAGAACCGTTCTGCGAAGTCCTTTTCAAGGACTCCTGCTTCCCCAAGCCTCAGGATGACATCCTTGTAAGTGTCCGCTTTCCTCAGGCCTTCGCTGCTGATCACCATCTCACCAATGTCAAGTGCGCATTCTATCGCCACCTGGAGGTATCGTTCAATCGCCCCCCTTAAAGTGACATCATCGGAGATTTCTTCCTCGCTTTTGTCTTTGTAAGATTCAAGGATGCCAACATAATACTTCAGTTCCTCAAGTTTTTTCGTTATCATCTCTTTCATATCATCTCAACCCTTTCTCAGCAACCCTGTTTATCGTTTCTTGCGCATATTTGTCATAATAATATCGTATGTCATGATATTGCGTGCTTATGTTTGCCTCAAATCCCGCGACATCCGCTCGCTTTCCGTAAACAAGCTGGCCTTTTGAAATGACCTCAAAAGCAAGCAATGGCGCCGCATCATTCAACAGCACAAAGTCGATCCTGTTGCTGCCAAACACTCCGCTGAATTCAGAAATCAGGTCGAGTTTAAGTGCAAGCAATCCTTCGGCATCCGGCATTTTCTTCAAAAGCACAGCGACATCAATATCGCTGAGCTTTCCTGTTTTTCCTGTAGCTGTAGAACCAAAAAGATAGACCGCCCTAACCTGTCTGAATCTGACCATTGATTTGCGCAGTCGTTCGATCATCACTTTTTCCATGACGGTAAGATACACTACTCAGGTTTAAAATTGCTTGTAACTATCTGGGTCAGCTCAAAACGCTTACATACGTCAGTTATAGCTCACAGTATCCAGCACGCTCTGGAATGCTGTGTACGGGAAGGCTCCAGCCACCATCACAATGTAATTATCATCATCCTGATAAAGCCCCATATATGGTCCATATCCTGAACCGAGCGCAGACTTCAGCTCCGTGAAATTCGTCTTATTCTTCGGCAGCAGAATGAAGACGCTCGGAGTGCCGCTCACACCCGCCGCTTTGCCATCCGCAGCATCGTTGCTTATCTGGCTGGCATATTTCGAGCTTGCTACGCAAGAATCGAATGCGGCCTTGTCCATGCCCAATTCCCCTACATACCCTTCAAGCACACCTGTGAAATTGGCTGATGTTGTCCAGGTCTGCTGGTTCTGGTAGAGCTTGTCATGCATGTCCCAGAACTTGCCCTGGTCATCTGCGCATCTTGCTGCCAATGCAGCTTCGTTCGCTTTCTCATGGAAATATAGGGGGAAATCCCGGAAGTACATCTTCACTTTGCCTGAATCAACATAACTGCTTTTCACCTGGCTGCCGCCTTCTGTCACCAGCTTCGCGCAATAGGGGCACTGATAATCGCTGAACTCTATCCAGGTGACAGGTGCGCTGCTCTTGCCGAGCAAAGGCAGATCGCCAACCCCTACAGAAAGATTCGCGATGTTGCTTTCGTTGATCGTACTGTTCGTCTGGTTCTGCTGTGGATTGAACGGCCCTATGCAGCCCATGAGCAATACCGAAAAAGCGAGCAAAACGAATATGATTTTTTTCATAGCAACCCCTCCTAAAGCATACCATCAAGAATACAGAAATGAAAGAAGAAAAATAAAAAACCAAAATCATGAGGTCGACGATTCGACCTCAAGTCGGCAATGTTGCCGAGCAACATTGCGCACCGAATTTGCCAAGCAAATTCGATTGTCCCCGAATGCTTCGCATTCGAGGACCGGAAACAGGCAACTGGAAACAGGAAACGCCTATCCGCATCCGCCGCTCGCAGTGCCTGTGCTTCCGGAAAGCGAAGTGTTGCATTCAGAAGGCTTGTTGCTGCCGAAAGAATCGCATATCGCCTGCTTGAATCCTTCGGCCGATCTGGATGTCGGCTGGACTTCTTTGCCATCAATAATCAGGGTAGGCGAGCCCTGCACACCATACTGCTGGTTCAATGCATAGTCAGCTGCAGCGAGCGAAGACCCTTCATCAGCCTGGCACGCCTTCACTGTGGACGTGTCCATCCCAAGGCCGGATGCGACTGATTCCCAGCATGTGTCTGCGTTGCTGTATGTGCACTTGCTGTTCATTGCAAGAACGAAATCCCAGTAATTGCTGTTTTCATATTTCCAGACGCAAAGCTCCCTGATATCCTCTGTCATCTCCTGTGCCCCATGCATCGAGCAATACGTGCCGTTGTCTATGCAGTATTGCGCTCCACCGTAATTGTTATAAATCACATAGTGAGGTTCAAATGTGATCGTACCCTTGAGCAATTCAACTGCAGGTTCAATCGCCTCTTCAGCGACATTGCCATACGGGCAGTACGCCATGGTGAAGAGCTGGACGACTGGCTTTGTGCCGCTCCAGTTGGAGGTCGTTGCAGTCGTTTTGTTACTTGTTACATTTGTTGTTCCATCGGTTGCCTTCAGCAGGCCAAAACCATGTGTGAGCACCGAAAGCACGAGCAGCGCCACAAGCGCAACAATAGTGCCGCCATACAGATAATCTTTATTTAACATGAGAATCCCACCTCTTCATCACATAAACTGGCTTTTCAATAGTTTTATTGCGTCCGACCAAGTATTTAAATGTTACTACAGCATTATTTTCCTGATCGAAAATGGGAGTGCATGAAAAGATTGTAGAGCTTGAAGAAGAGCTTGGAAGGACGCAGAAGAACAAGGCTACGGAGTACCATATCGGTGTGATCAAGTCCAAGCTCGCCAAGCTTAGGAGGGAAATGATTTCCCCGAAAAAGCATGGGGCAAGCGCAGGAGGATTCGATGTCAAGAAATCCGGAAACGCGACAGTCGCGATCATCGGGCTTCCAAGTGTCGGAAAATCCACATTGTTGAATAAGATCACTAATGCAGAATCAAAGACTGCCGCATACGCATTCACCACCCTCAAGTGCATCCCAGGCATTCTCGAATACAAGCAGGCGAAGATCCAGATTTTGGACCTTCCGGGGATCATTGAAGGCGCAAAAGACGGGCGAGGGCGAGGCAGGGAAGTGATCGCAGTTGCGCGAAACGCAGACCTGGTCCTGATCATGGTCGAGGCGTCTGCACCTTTGCAGACTAAAGTGATCGAGAGCGAGCTTTATGGATTTGGGATCCGGATCGACAGGAGAGCTCCGAATGTTGTCGTGAAAGAAATGCTTCGGGGAGGGATCACCATCAATTCTACTGTCAAATTGACAAAAATCAGCGAAAACGAGATATCTGCTGTCCTGAACGAATATCGCATGTTCAACGCCGATGTCGTTATTCGCGATGACATCTCTTTAGATGAATTCATTGATGTGCTTGATGGGAACCGTGTGTACATACCTTCTGTCTATGTTGTGAGTAAGGTGGATTCAGTTGAAAAAAAGGAATTGGCCAAGTTCCCAAAAGACTATATCCTGGTTTCAGCAGAAAAAGGGACTGGTATCCCCGAGCTTAAGGATGCGATATACGATAAGCTCTGTTTCATCAAGATATACACAAAGCGGCGTGGTGAAAAGGCGGATATGAATGAACCTATGATCGTCAAGAACGGGGTGACGGTCAGCGACATCTGCAATATGCTGCATCGCGATTTGAAATCGAACTTCCGCTACGCGCTTGTTTGGGGGAAGTCTGTGAAGCACGCGAGCCAGAGGGTTGGGCTGGACCATGTGCTTATTGACGGGGATGTCATAACTATTGTCAAGAGGCAGGGATGATTCTTATGCCGACCAAAGGATCCGGAAAGACAAAGGACTCCTCCACATTTGACTGGATCCTGGAATACACGATTCCAGCCGGAAAGCCGGATCTTCTGCACGCATTCCTCTTTTATTCGCTTGCTGTTTTCCTTTTTTTTCTGATGGTTGTGATGACATCGCATATTCAGGAGCTGGCAGTGGATTATGCAACTGTCCTTCTTTGGTCCGCTTCCATTTGCGCGGCAATATTCATAGTCCTGTTTCTCTCCCATTACATAGCGATATATTCTGGAATAAACAGATCAGTACTGGAGCGGTTCTTCATTTTTCTTATCCTTGTTCCGGGACTTGCACTTTATATATCACCTCAGGTGAATCCCATCCATTTGTTCGGGATTTGTTTCTTGTTTTTTTGCGCCAATCTGCTATGGTGGCGCTTCAAGGGAATACCGATATTTATAAAAAAATGATCAGGAGTGATGTTTTTATGCCGACCAAAGAAGAGATCCAGAAAGTGGTTGACTGGTGCGAGAAGCTGAAGCAAGAGCGGATGCGGACTTATGTTATCGAGCGCAATGTATTCCGTGACGAAATAGACTGGATGCGCAGGTTTCCGCTAATCGAGATTGACCGACCGAAGGAAGTCGCTGCAAAGACCAGCCTTGTCTATGATTCCACAGTCAAGCAGCTTTGGCAGTTTTTGAACAGCTCATGGAGACGGATCGAGCCGGACATGCGGATTGAATAATAAAAAAAGTCAGAGTCTTATTTGTTCGTGCTTGACCTGTTTCTTTTTTGGTTCTGTTAATCCGCGTATCTTAGCTTGCCATCTTTTGCAGGCGATTTCAAACTGTGACAAATTGTCACGAGTTGGGGCACCCTTTGTTTTTTCCTCGTCTATGATTCGACAGTCAAGCAGCTCTGGCAGTATTTGAACAGCTCCTGGAGACGGATCGAGCCGGATATGAAAATCGAGTAGTTTTATAAACAATATCCGAGTTAACCCATCATGCCTGTTTTAGCCAAAGCGATGGCAGGTCAGAAAGTAGCTGCGTACGTCAAGCTCGCCACTGAGAACGAGAAGGCATGGTATAGTTTCCTTGTCTTCCTCGGTGCCCTGCTTCTCATAGGGTCCGCACCATTCTACCCAATCTACATCGTGCCGCTCCTTGCGCTTGCCTGCGGCCTGCTCGCCTATCGCATGCCTCCGCTCGGAACTGCATTGGGCGTGTTAATCGCGCTTCCTGCATTCGCATTCCAATCGCTCGCTTTCGGATTGCTTTTCCTGATCGTGGTCGCGCTTGTGCTTTTCGAGACATGGGAGCAATGGATGCTGATCGCATCACTCGAAGTGCTGGTAATGGCACCATTCGCATTCAGCCAGTTTCCTGTGTTCGGCTGGCTCACGATCCTAGGGATGGCGATCGCATCGCTCCATTTCGGCTCAAAGAAGTCCATCGCATTATCAGTTCCCGCAGTCCTCCTCATCCTATTATTATCCTCCATCTGGCTTGTTGACAACTCCGCATTCATGCCGCTCCGGATTGATATCTACAAGCCAGGTGATTCCAGCCTGAGGTTTGAAAAGCTGCCCGTCGGATTGCTCGAGCTTCCAGGCTCGATCGTCTCTTCGCTCGGTTCCCTCGTGACTTTGGATGCGGCTAATTCACTGACCAGCGCAGTCGGGTTGACGATAAATAACACTATCCTGATTCTTTTCGGGGATTCGGGATTCATCCAGATAATCGCGTGGGCGGTCGCACTATACCTCATGGCTTTCCTTTCCGGGATGGTGAAGGGAAGCCGCTCCCAGCTGATCTCTTCCCTCGCATTGCTCATCGTCCTTCCGTTCTACTATGCGATTGGCATTTTGTTCAATGTCGGTTTCCGAATCGAGTTCGTTCTCGCTGTCCTTTCATCCATAATCGTGCTCGGCTTGTTAGAGCAATTCGGAGTGAGGATGAGCCGCGAAACAGTGGTCGGCAAAAAAGAGAAGCTCAAATCATTCGGCAAGTTCGGCCTGCAGGACCTTTCGCTCGGGGATGCCGAGAAATCGCTCGATGAGATCGGAGGATATGAAGATGTGAAGGAGGAGCTAAGGGACTCGATTCTCATGCCTCTTGAGAAAAAGGAGATTGCATACACTTATGGCATTAAACCGGCATCAGGGATCCTTCTGTTCGGCCCTCCTGGTACAGGCAAGACCATGCTCATGCGCGCGCTCGCCAGCGAATTGAAGTTCGGATTTTACTATATCAAATCTTCCGACATTCTATCACAATGGTATGGAGAATCTGAAAAAAACCTTGCCGAAGTCTTTCGCATCGCGCGCGAGAAAGCACCATCCATCCTTTTCTTCGATGAGATCGATTCGCTTGGGAAGAAGCGCACAGAATATTCAGCAGATGACGTCGGTCCACGTGTGCTCAGCACCATGCTTGCGGAGATGGATGGTCTCAAGGCAAAAGGTCCGCCCGTGATCGTGATAGGCGCGACAAACGTCCCGCAGCAGCTGGACTCCGCTCTCATGCGGCCAGGCAGGCTCGACAAGATAATATACATGAATGTCCCTGACCTCAAGGCAAGGGAAGCGATATTCAAAGTCCATTGCAAAAAACTTCCGCTCGAGCCGGATATTGATTTCATAAAGCTCGCCCAGAAGACCGAGCGGTTCTCAGGCGCAGACATCAAGAATGTGGTGAATGAGGCTGTGAAGCTCGCGGCGAAGGACGCGACACGGGCGGGCGTGGTCATCCCGATTTCGATGGACCATTTCCTTCATGTGCTCCAGTACATCAAGCCGAGCGTATCGATCGCATCGCTGGACCAGTACGAGCAGTTCAGGCTGGATTTCGAGCGGAGGGTGGGCGCGAAAGAAGAGGAAAAGCCACGCGAGGAAATCGTCAAATGGGAAGATGTCGTCGGTCTTGATAAGGTCAAGCAAGCCCTTCTTGAGGCGATCCGGCTTCCATTGCTCCATGAAGAATTAATGAAAGAGATGAAGATCAAGCCGAGCAAAGGAATTCTCCTTTTCGGCCCGCCAGGTACAGGAAAGACGCTAATCGTGAAAGCAGCCACAAACGAGCTGAAGGCTTCATTCCAGGTTTTGTCCGGCGCAGAGCTGATGAAGAAGGGTTACACCCAGGCAGTGACTGTGATAAAAGAGACGTTCAACCGCGCACGCGAGAATACCCCCTCGATATTATTTGTCGATGAGATAGAGACGTTTGCCCCTGCCCGCGGAGTGACTTCCTCGGAAATCGTCGGCCAGTTCCTTACCGAGATGGACGGGCTGAAGAGCCTGAAAGGCGTGGTTGTCATTGCCGCGACAAACAAGCCAGGGTTGCTTGACCCAGCGCTTCTGCGGCCCGGTCGCTTTGACAAGATATTCTACATCTCCCCTCCAGATAAACATGGAAGGGCAGCGATGTTCCGCCTGTACCTGGGTGAGTTCGCTGCAGGCATCGACCTCGATGCTCTTGCAGACGCGTCCAGAGGTTTTACAGGTGCGGATATCGCGCTTGTCTGCCAGGATGCGAAGATGGTTCTGCTCAGGGCGAAGATATCCGGAGGGAAAGCGTTGCTTTCTACAGAGTCTATCCTATCCATCCTGAGGAAGCGCAGGCCTTCAGTCACTCCTGACATGCTAAAGGAGTTCGAACATTTCCTTGAAGTCTATGGCGAGCGCGGAGAGGGCGAAGAAGGGGAGGGGGAAGAGCCTGCCCCTAAGCCTAAGGCAAGGGAAGGCATGTATCGATAGTCAACAGAGCAGACCCATGACTATCCCAAAAATATCATGCAATTTCTTTCTGATCATTCCATCGTCCATCCCATTCTCGTTCAAAAGCGTTTTCAGATACTTTGTGGTCTCGTTCTCATATCCATTCAGGCACGCGTTATCGAAATACCATACGAGGATCGAGCTTTCAGGGGCATTTTCCGGGTCATACATCCCCAAAAGGCCCGATTTTTCCAGCCTTCTGATCACGTGCGCTGCTGTTTGGCAGTCATCCACGTTATGCACCACGTCCTTTAACGCAAGCCATTCATCCCCATATCTGAGAAGATATTCTTCAACAGACCTCATCCTTTGCGCAAATGAATGATGGAATGCTGCAAAGAGAAGAAGGACAAAGCTGTGATTGGACGTTTCTGAAAAGTGCGCGTGCCCTTCAGAAGAGATCGCTTCGCACAATATCTTTCCGAACACTGTTGGCTCGATCTCATCGTTATCCAACACCCCGTCTTGCGCAAGCGAATTCATTTCCCTGCTCATCTTTATGAATGGATAAGCGGCCATGCCTGACAACATCTCAAGCATACCCGCGCGCATCATGCAATTGACCAACGTCTTCAGGTTCGCCTCATCCAGATGCTGGAAAGATTCGCCGATGCGCCTTAGCATTGTCTTGCGCTCATGCTCGGGGATGCTATGCTCATTCCGCTCGATCAGTTTGAGAAACATCCTTGCCTTGGATTTCTTCATTCCGATGTCCAATTGGGAAAGCTGGTTCCACCACCCCATGTGCGCCATCGTCATGATGGCATCGAGTGATTCCGGGGCGTCTGACCTTGCCTGCCCCCTAAGCTTCACCTGAAGGTATTCTTCAAGAGGAAGAAGTTCCGACCGGGCTGTTTTTGGATCACGTCCTCTGTGCGTTTTAGTTTTGCAAGCAGTCATAATCATCTTTTACGACAAAAAGTTTTTAATACAACCCTTAGAAGAAAAGGTCACGTTCCCCAGCTTCGATACGTTTCAATCGGTCCCGTGTCTCGAGTCTCCGGTCCTGGTCGGTGATTAATTGCGTTCGGTCTGCATTGAAATCATAACGCGTCTTCGATTTTTTCGTAGCCGAGTTTTTTCACAATGCTGTTCAGTGCAAGGAAATCCTTAAGCAGAAGCATTGTTTTCAAGGGCAGGTTCACTCCTTGATTCTGCAGCTCCAGGGAAACTTTGACAAGCTTGTCTGCCCAGCTGCCTTCTGTTCCAAGAATTGCCTTAACCGGTTCCCGGTCCAGCGTGGCGCTTTGGCCGATGTAATCAACGAGGCTGTCAGCTCCTTGCGGAGAAACCATGCCTGCTGCGAACATCATGTCTCTCTGGTCAAGCCCCATGATAAAAAGCGAGTCAAGCCACACAAGGCGCCCGTCATCCGCGATCCGTATATTTCCCGGATGTATGTCCGGATGGATATATCCTGTAAAAAGCTGATGAAGCACATTTTGCATGAGCGCTTGCGCGATCTTTTTTGGGTCAGCTATTTTTCTAACGCCTTCCATCTGCGTGAGGTTGCAGCCTTCTATGTATTCGTCTATTGCGACATTCCCCGACTCGTAGTAAAGCTTCGGCACGTATGCCCGCATGCCTTCGAATTCCCAGCCTGCCTGCGCTTTCGCAAATTCATGATGGTTCCTGATGTTGAATCTTATATCATTCTCCACCCATGAGCGGACGTTGTCCAGCAGGGGCCTTGCAACTGAGAAATCAGGATCTTCAAGAATAGCATCCATCGCCTTTATGGTCGTGTCAGTGAAGAACAATGCGTTTGGATTCATCACATGGATTGCGACCCTTTCCCCATCGAACGTGCCTTCATACACGGTCATGAGAGAGCCGCCTCCTATCGGAGCACCTATCGTGATCCTGTTTTCAAGCCCTTTCCCTTCCTGCTTTATTGTGTCATAAGCAGTCAACTTTGTCTGGTTTTTCATTGAATCGTAGATGCCCTCAAATGAAGCCCTTATGTTTGGCGGGATGTCTGCAACCATGCCAAGGGACTGCAGGAAACGCACGCCAGGCGCGCCCATTTTTGATGCAACTTTCCGGATTACCTCAACTTCAGATATCTTCACAAGCCGGGCTTCAGCTGTATGAGGCAAAACCGCCTCAAGCATCGCGAGCATTGAACTTTCATCTTCAACAGATTTTGTAGGCTCCATTTCATTCACAAGAACACTGCTGTGCTTTGGCTGGACAAGCAATCTCTCGTGCAACAGAGGCAGAATCGCGAAGAACAGGTCTTCAGGCTCTGCTTTCTTCACAAACTCGCTTCCTTTTTTCTTCACCAGGTTATGCACTGACCGGTCCTCGGCTTTTACGTATTCCCTGAAATACCAGTTCCAAAGCTCCTTCCTGGATTTCTTATCAAGCAGCACGCCTTTTTTGTTTTTGAATGTCCCCATCAGGAGGTATGTCAGAAGCAGATACCTGTCTGCGGTAGGAAGGTTCAGCAATTCATGGTAGGTTGTGAATGCAAATTTTTCATTATATGCAAAATCTTTGAGAAAATTCCACATTTTCCCATCACTTTTATCAGTGATCAGGGCTTTAAGAAGTTCGAAAGGTTCGAGATTCAGATGCTGGATAATATCTTCAACAAGCGATGCGATGCCTATGTCCGACCTGCTTATTGATTTTATCTTTTCTTCTAGCTTCCTGGTGCAGTATTTAAGGTCTTGCGGATCGCTGACATGCTTTTCAATGTAGGATTCTATGGCAGCCATGGGAATATCTTTGCACCTTGGATCGCTCAATACAAAATCTATCGCTTCTCTTGGTTTCATTGTCGGTAGCAGCCTTTCCAGGATTGTGTTTACTGCGCGGATCCGCACGCCCCTGATGTTTATAAACCATGAAACAGTGAGCAACTGGTCAAGATGTTCTGGGTTATCAAGATCGAATTTCACCTGCAATTGATCAGAGATGAAAGCGTTAATTATATCTGTTTGCGTAAGTTCTTCTCTTATAGATCGATAGCTACACACCGACCCGTGACCAGGCAATTTCTTTAGCATCCTGAAGTAATCGTTTCTTTCTGCTTCAGACGATGACGAAAATGATCCAGGGAAGAAGGATCGTACTGATTCTCCATTCACATTTTTTTCACCAATAGTATCTACGAACTCATCCCATTCTCTCCAATCATGTTTTTTCGCTTTCATATGCTGTAAAAGCAATTTGTATCCTAGATCCCAATCAAAATCAATGGCAGCCCGCAGAAACTTGTATTCATTTTCATATGATTTTCGGAATCCGGATGCGAAAGAAAGATGCTCGGTATTAAAAACCAAAGAATTGAACAATTTGCCAATGGGCACTCTGCTCACGGCTTCGATTCTGTTTAAACGCTGGTTTAGGTCTTCAAAGGAGTTTATATTATATGTTCTGAGAAGTAGCTGAAGTGCTTGCATGGCTTCTTTTTCCGCGGCTTTTTCCAATTTAGATTCTTCCTCATACTTAACGTTTTTTTCCCAATAAAGTAAAGCTGAAAAAAATCCTTGCTCCGTTTTCTCCAGTTTATCCAAATCAGGTTTGTCCTCTTCTGTTTTATTCTTTTCTTTTTTTCCAAGCTTTAGATTTTTTGCCTTATAGAGCTTCTCAAGCTCCCACTCAAGGAGGTCTGCGTTTTCCGGCATAAGGGGAATAAGCTCCAGCGCCTCTTTCAATGCCCTGCCCTCCCTTTTGGCGGCACGTACAACTGATATCGCCAGTATGCTCCGAACGTTCTGATGGTCTCTTAGGTCGCTCTTGCAGATTTTTGAGAGCGCATCGATCAGGCAGAGGTCTTCCCCTGTGTTCTCCGTGCAAAAGCAATGTCCTGGCGCGCTGTTCAGCTCATTCATCAAGGAACGAAAGAGGAAAAAACCGTCATTCTGCACAGACAGTTTTTCAGGGATATGGCTTAACAGGACTGCAATAACTTCAAGGCTTTTTCCGGCTGCGGTTTTCAAGCATTTCGGAAGTTCACTTGCAGGTTTTTCGGCAAGCAATTTTGAGTAGAGCGCAGCAAGGAGCTTTGCGTCTTCTGCAGGTAGGTCATGGAAAAGCAATGTGCCCCTCTCAATAAGCGTTTCGCTCACAGAATCATTAGGAAGCTGGCCAAGAACTTCTACAGCAATCATGGGGTGGCAGTCTCTCGCAGCCAGGAGCCTTTTCTCTTCTTCGTATTTGAAACCGCCGTTTTTCCTTTCAGTCAGTATGGTGAATTCATCCGATGGATACTCTACTTTTAGTTTCCTTGGTATCTCAGTAATCTGATGAGAGAGATTTTTTATCATCCTGTTTCTGAATATATATTGGGAGGCGAGCATCCTGAATACTGCAGAACCATGGATCAGATCTGATTTAAGGTCCTCAACAACTTCAACTTTCGCAAGTAGTTTTTGCAGCTCATATACACCTCTTGGATTATACCCTGCCTCAGCGAGTACGGTCATCGGCCTGAGGTCAGCTTCATATTCCTGCAACCTTTTTTTGCCTATTTTTTCAACTACCTGATGTATTTCCGGGTTTTCCAACTGGCGTTCAAAAACATGGCCTTTGCTTACGTGGATCAGTTCATGGCCAATAAGCGCCGCCACCCCGTCAATACTCAGGAAGGTCAATGACTGAGGGGAAATCAGGATAAATTTTTTGGTTGTAAGTGCATTCACATCATCCCATCTTTCAGCTACCAAAACAGGAACATCACAATCAAGCACATCCTGGATGGGTTTGGCAACTTTTGCCATGAATACGCTTGCCGGGTCATTTTTAGGCCGTATACCGTGTTTGGCGCGGATATACTCATTGATATTGGGAGGACCTCTATACATCAGGCTGACCATATAGTTATAATCTATGTCAGGAACGTATTATAAATATCACTTTTTTCCTTTTATTATCATCTTTAGAGAATCGGAACTAGAAGAACAGGTCTCGCTGCCCGTTTTCGATCAATTTCAGACGCTTTCGGGTTTCGAGTCTCCGGTCCTGATCCTCAATCCTTCCAATCTCTTTTTCGATTAATGCGTCCCCTTCCCTTTTCATTCCCATATCTGCATAATCCATCAAATATTCCTTGAAGGTAAGGATCGCATTCGGCCTGCACATATGATTGATGTTTCCTGCTTTTGCAAGCTTCATGAAAGCATCTCCTGTGCGCCTTGAGCGGTAGCATGCTGTGCAGAAGCTTGGAACATGCCCTTGCCGCATCAGCGAGGAAACGACTTCCTGCACGCTTCGTTCATCCGCGATCTCGAACTGGACGTCCGTGTTTGGGTTTTGCTTTTTTGAATATCCGTTTGGCGATGTCCTCGAAGCAGCGCTCGTCTGCGAGATTCCGATTTCAAATGCCTTTGCGCGGATTTCAGCTGTTTCGCGGGTGGAGATTATCATGCCTGTATATGGAACTGAGAGGCGGATGGCTGCGATCAGCTTAAGAAAATCGAAACTGGACACCGGACACTGGGCACTGTACGCTACTCCTGGTGCAAGGCATAAGCGGGGTACGGAGATTGTGTGGGGGCCGACGCCATATTTTTTTTCCATGTATTTTGCGTGATCGAGCAAAGAGAGAACCTCGAATCGATAATCATACAACCCAAACAAAACTCCTATCCCGTAATCGTCGATCCCCGCCCCGAACGCACGCTCGTGCGCAGTGATTTGGCGTTCATAGTCTGCCTTTGGCCCTGAGTGCAGCATCTTGTAGGTTTCTTGATGGTACGTTTCCTGGAACAATTGGTAAGTTCCGATTCCCGCATCCTTCAACTTCTTATAGTTCTCGGTTGTAGTAGCGGCGATATTCACATTCACGCGCCGGATTTCCCCATTTCCAATTTTAGTTTCATAAATCGTTCTGATCGCATCGCAAACATAATCGATCGAGGTGTCGGGATGCTCGCCAGCTTCCAGGAGAATACGTTTGTGGCCCATTTTAATTATCTGACTTGTCTCCTCAGATATCTCTTTTGTGGTCAGGCGTTTTCTGTCTAGTGTCTTGTTGCGGCAGTGGAAGCCGCAGTACTCGCAGTCATTCACGCAATAATCAGAAATGTAGAGAGGGGCGAACAGGACGATTCGGTTGCCGTAGATTTCATTCTTCACTTTTCCAGCCGTACGGAATAGCGATTCGATTTGTTTTTTGTTTTCGCGTTTTAATTGTAGCAATGAAGCAGTCTCTTCAAGCTCAAGGCCTTTCTTCTTTTCCGCTTTCTCAAGGATAAGTTCGAGCTCGCGCTCGCTCGGCGCTTTTGTATTTTTCAAGATATTTTTTATCTTCGATTCGTCAAGTTCGAACATCAACCAACGAAATAGCGGGAAGGTTATTTATGGGTTTTGAAAAAAAAGCGCCAAAACAAGCGTTCCATCATCGCACAGAAGTAACAGATATGTTATATGGATGTGATGCTAACACATGTTTTATCCATGTACTTGTTTTTATGCTAAATGCGCAATCTTTATATACTACAATGTTCACTTATTATACATGGTGATTGAATGAATGTAAATCTCGGTACTCCGTATGAAGCGATAATCCATAAGATAATCGAAAAAGAATACGCAGGAAATCAGACAGAAGCTATCAGGCAGGCGCTATTAGCATATGAAAGGCTTATTGATGAAGAAGAAGTTGTCCTTGTAAATAAGGGAATTGAGCTTGAGATAGAAGCAATAAAAACCGGGAAAACAAAAACAAAAACTCTGGATCAGTTGAAAAAGAAGTACGGTCTTTGACGTTATTATTCCTCAAGTGATAAGATGGAAGTCATTTTTTCCGATGATGCTGAAAAAGAACTCGATGAAATAGACCCGTCTCTCCGCGAGCTTTTTTTTAAGCATGTTGAAAAAATTAGGAACATGCCACCAAGACGGCATATGCGATTTGGTTTGCCCTTCAATGTGGAAGATGTAACTAAACAGGCAAGGTTAGTATATCAGATGGAAGAAAAAAACCTGACCGTACTTCACTGTTTCAAACGGCATAAAGAATATGAAAGATGGTATAAATCTTTCAAGTAAAGTCATTTCCCCAAATCCGTCGGCGCTCTGCCCAGAGAGTAGAGCAGATTGAGCGTTTCCTGTATCACTTCTGTGGTCTTGAGTCCAGCGTTCCGGGTCTTGGACGGGTAAATCTCATAATCCCCCCTATACTTTTCAGGCGTGACATTTATCATAAGCGAATTCGCTCCTGCAAGCAATCCCCTGCGTTTCCCATCCTTGTCCAGCGTTTCGAGCGCAGTAGTAACAAGGATATGTGAATCAGGAGCGACAATCCGGGAAAGCGCGATTGTTTTTAGTGCATAATCAATAGATACTTTTTTTGCATTCGCAAGCGGAGTGCATGGATGAGGGATCAGGGGGCCGAAAGAGAACATATCAGGTTTTAGCGATTTTGTCAGGAGAACATCGTTAATCAAGTCTTGTTGAGTCTGCCCTGGAAGCCCGATAATGAATCCAGTTGCCAAAATAAATCCGTGAGCTTTCAATTTTTTTATCAGTGCGATCCGATCCTCAAGTTTCTTTCCCGGCCGCATCTTGGCATAGAGCAACGCATTAGATGTCTCGAACCTCACCAGTGCACCATAAGCCCCTGCTTCATAAAGCGCTTTATAACATTCAAACGACCGCTCGCCAATCGAAACAAACAACAAAACCCCGCATCGCTCGCGGATCCGTTTCACAATATCTACAAGCATCTGATCAGTAAAGAAAAGATCTTCTCCTGACTGGAGGACAAGCGCTTTGAATCCAAGCTCTTTTATTGCGAATTCCGCTCGCTCGACAATCTCGTCAGCGCTTATCCTGTATCTCTTTAGTTTGGTGTTGCCTTTGTTGATCCCGCAGTAAGCGCATTCGTTTACGCAATAATTCGAGAATTCGATTATCCCATGCACACAACAAGCGTTCTGGATATTCTTCGAGCGGATTTTGTTTGCGGCACTGAAAAGCGATTCGAGCTCTTCTTTCGATTCCAAATCCATTATTTTTTTCATATCGCTGAATTTCAGCAATGTGCCATTCTCAGCCTTTTCAATGATCGATTCAAGCTCCCCATGCGCTTTACTGGTCTTCAGGCCCTCATCGATCTTCCTCAATTCCGTGAACCGCTCGCGCCATGACTCAAGGATCGGAAGAGCTTCGGCTTCAGAAACAACATCGACAATGATTCCTCCTTGGGCATAAGCATAGTTTCCTGTCTTGAGTCTTGGGTCTTGAATACCGATTATGTTAGCTTCCCTCTTCTCTCCGAAATACTCGAGCGTGGCCTTCCCGCCCAAAATAGAAATAACTTTCCCTGGAATCGCGTAGCACATCAGGATTAGAATGGAAGAAAGGAAATAAAAATTGCCAGTTTATAGCCGCCGCAATAAAAAATGCGGCGTCAATGTCGCGATCGGAGCGCCGATCGCGAGCATGCTCGGGGTCGAAACGTCGACCCCGACCTAGCAAACCACGCTGAGATGAAACAACTATAAGGGCAGTTATAAAACTTTCGTGGTTTGCTATAACCTCATTTGTCCATTTTATTGAAATCCTCTTTCGTCACGCCTTCCTTCAAAATCTCAACAGCGCGAATCCTCACCGCGCGGTCTTTGTGCTGAACCATTCCGAGCAGCACCTTCAACGCCTTTTGCGCCCCCAATCTGGAGCTCATCCCATCCCAGTTCGAGAAAAAAACGATGATTTCAAACTTGTCTCTCCTGTAAAGATCCGTTAAATCCACGGAATCATCACTCAATGCGCCATTTTTATTCAGCCATCCGATGAAGTCATCGGCCCCCATCGCTCCGATATGCCGGGCTACTTTTTTACCATCCTTATATATGAATATCGCAGGCAGGCTCGTGGGATTTTTCTCATCGCCAGTTTTTGTCAAATAGAACCTTATGCTTCCCGGGATTTTCAGGTTCGCTGCCTTAAATCGAGGTTCCATGATCCTGCATGCAGGACACCAGTCTGCAGTTACCATGACCACGCCGTCTTTGACGGATTTGGCGTCTTTTGCCAGCGCTACGGATTGCCGGAAAGCTGCATGGGCCTTTGGATTCAGTACCTCATTCGCTTTGGATGCAAAAAGGTAACTGCCTTTAAGGGAACCAAGGCCATTTACTGCACTCCAAAACGGTTCCATGAAACGCCCGCAGGGGGCAGACTCGGTCGTCTTCCCGGGATTGATCAGTATGAGGGATAAAACCTTATTGCCTTTTGTCAATTCGTCTATAAAACATTTGCATGGCTCGGAATCAGATACAAGCACAATATTCCTCTCATTCAGATACTCCCGGATGCGGGCAGGGAGGAAAGTATGGAGAGGTGATTCTGAAAATCCCGGATTAAAATGGTCTTGTTTATGCCCT
>Ga0315281_10002702_pt1 | contig 26251 bp, 18 predicted proteins | sample YL17G07_0_MG_FD_204540 | JGI IMG/M metagenome (GOLD analysis project Ga0315281, IMG submission 204540) | Sediment microbial communities from Yellowstone Lake, YNP, Wyoming, USA - YL17G07_0 | ecosystem: Environmental > Aquatic > Freshwater > Lake > Sediment | place: USA: Wyoming | collected... | reverse complement strand
TGGCGGCCGCCAGTCCATGCCGCTGGACTATAACAACGTGGCCTCGCCCTATTACTCCGAGGCCCAGCGGACGTGGGACACACCGCAAAACTGGACGCTCAAGGGAGCCGATACCCTGGTGCTGTTCATCCGGGGCAACGCGCGGAATCAGGCGGCCCCGCTGTACGTGGTGGTGGAGGATACGGCCGGACACAGCGGCACGGCCACCCAGACGGATACGGCGGTGGTGACGGCCACGACGTGGACCGAGTGGAAGATCCCGCTCAGCTCGTTCACGGCTGCCGGTGTGAAGGCCAACAGCATCGAGAAGCTGACCATTGGCGTGGGCAGCCGGACCAGCCCGGCCCCAGGCCCGGCCGGTCTGCTCTACATCGATGACATCCGTGTGACGAAGCCTTAATAGAGCGCAGCCTCTGTTGGTACACGGTTGCCAACCGACGTGGTGCGGATGACGTGTCTTGTCATTGAGACAGGGTGTGCTTTGCCCGTCGATGGGTTTCGGCGAACAGAGCACACCCTTTTTATATTGATGATTATCCTGCCAGTGGCGGATAACGAGTCCTCATCGTGTCACCTGCACCTTTCCACCCGGTTGCCGCGAGCACTGCACGGTGATTTCCGCCGGAGTCAGGCCGTCGCTTTCAGCAGCGATCCGGATCTTGCCGCCCGGGCCCTCTTTCGTGCGCAGGATCAGCATGGCCTTGCCGAAGAAGAGCTTGCGAAAATCCGCCTGGAACGGCTCGAGCGAGAGAGGATTGCCGTTGCCGACGCCGGCGATCTCGGCCGGACCATCGACTTTGAAGCGAATGAGATTGTCCGCCAGCGGGCAAAGCGTCCCCTTCTCATCCAGAGCCTCCACAAGGACGTAGCACAAATCCTCGCCCGTGGCGGCAAGCTCCTTCCGGTCGGGCGTGAGGCGAATCGCCGCGGGGTTGCCCGCCGTCCGCCTAACCGCCTCTCCAATCTGCTTGCCGTCCTTGTAGGCAACCGCCCTCAATTCACCGGGCTCATAGAGGACGTCGTTCCAGCGCAGGCGGTAAGTGTACGTTGGCGCATAGTAGCTGGATTCGGCCTTTTCGGGGTAGGCCGCAAATTCTTTGATACTGGCCCAGGCCCCGTTCTGGAGTTGGGTAAACTCGATGCGCACGTATCTGGCCTTCGTGTCTACATCGTGGAAAACCTGAGTGGGACCGCCCCACCTCGGACTGTTGCTCGTGCTCTTGGTCACGATGGTCTGCCAGGTGGAGGCATCGGTCGAGACCTTGATCTGGTAGCCGTAATTCTTTTCTTCCCGCTCGAAGTCGATGGCCAGGTAGCGGAGCGGCCGGACCTCGCCCAAGTCCACCTGCCACCACTGACCGGCATCGGCGGTCCCCGCACACCAGCGCGTGGCGATGTCCCCGTCATTGGCGTGGGCGGACAGATTACCTTTGCCCGACTCCTCGGAACCGGCGCCGGCGGGCTTACCCTGTGCGAAGTTGGTCGGCCTCGCGGGCGGCTCTCCTTTTGTGCGACGACCGAGGGACTTGCCATTCAGGAACAGCTCCGCGGAATCGCCGTTGGTGTAGACAAAGACCGGCACGTTCCGGCCGACGCGGTCGGGCCAGTTCCAATGCGGCAGGATGTGCACGCTGGTCGTCTCCGGCCGCCAGTAGCTGCGGTACAAGTAGAATCGGTCTTTGGGAATGCCGCACAGGTCCACGATGCCGAAATACGAGCTTTTCGCCTCCTGGCTGAAGGGCGTCGGCTCGCCCAGGTAGTCGAAGCCCGTCCACACGAACTCGCCGGCCACGAAGCGGTCGTCTTGCATCAGCTTGAACTCGGCGTCCGCGATATCCGACCAGTCCGCCGCATTGAGGTCGTAGGAATCGACCTGGAGCTGCCTGGAGTAATCGTTCTTACGGTTGGGAAGCGGCAGCTCGTAGAACCCGCGCGTGCTCAGGGCCGAGGCCGACTCGCTGTAGATGATAGGCTTGTCGGGATAGCGCTGCCTGTAGGTGGCATAACGCCGGCCGTAGTTCCAACCCGTCAGGTCCAGCGCATCGAAGTTCGGCTGCTCCGCCAGGGCGGGAATATGACATGCCATCCCGACCGGGCGGGTCGGGTCGTACTGGCGAACGAAGTCGCTCATGAACTTCACGCGCTCGGGCGTCACGCCGTCCCGACCGCCACCGCCCAGCTCATTGCCAATAGACCAGACCACGATCGAGGGGTGGTTACGGTCGCGCATGACGAAGTTGCGGAGCTGCTTTTCGCCATATTGCTCCAGCGGCGGCTCGCCTCGGACGCGGTCGGCGGTGCCGTCCCACTTGTCAAAGGCCTCATCCCACACGACGAACCCCATGCGGTCGCACAAGTCGAGCAGCTCCGGTGCCGGCGGGTTGTGACTGGTGCGGATGGCATTGACGCCCATGTCCCGCATGATTTCCAACTGCCGTTCCATGGCGCGGGGATAAAAAGCCGCTCCGAGGGGGCCCTGGTCGTGATGCAGGCACACGCCGTGAAGCTGCACGCGACGGCCATTCAAATGGAAGCCGTCGTTGGCCGTGAACTCGAAAGTCCGGATGCCGAAGGAGGTCGCATCTGTGTCCACAACTTTGCCGTCGACGTGAATGATGACCCTGGCGGTATACAGCTTTGGGTTGTCGATGTCCCACCGCTGCGGGTCCGTGATAGCTACGGACTGCTCTACATCGCGCGAGCTCCCGGCCGGCACCACGTCGGTCTTGCCACCCCTTGCGACCGGTTTGCCGTCCGGATTGAGCAGTATGGTTGTCACGGCGATCCGCGCATCGGTGTCGCGGTGATTCTCGATGGTCGAACGCACGCGCACCATGGCCGAGTCCTTGCTCACATCCGAGGCGGTCGCGAAGATACCCCAGTGGGCCACGTGCACCGGGCCGCAGATCGTCATCGTCACCTTGCGGTAGATTCCCGCGCCGGGATACCACCGGGTCCCGTGGTTGCGCGTGTCCACGTGAACCGCAACCACGTTGGTGCTGCCAAATTTGATGAAGGGCGTGGCATCGACGCGAAATGACATGTAACCGTAATCCCACTGGCCGGCCAACTGCCCATTCACGTAGACTTTAGGGAACGCCATCACGCCGTCGAAATCCAGGTACACGCGCCGGCCGCTGTGAGCGCTGTCGAGTGTGAACGTCTTACGATACCAGCCCTCCCCTTTCCAGGGCAGCTTGCCGGCGTAGCCGTTCTCGCTGGGATTGAAGGGCCCGGAAATCGCCCAGTCGTGCGGCAAGCGGACCACCTGCCACTGCGAATCGTCGAAGTCGGGCTTCTCTGCCCCGGGCTGGCTGCCCTTGGCAAACCTCCAGTCGCCGTTGAAACTCACGGCACGGCGGTCCGACGTATCCGCCGCTCGTGCCTGTGATGTAATGACCAGCACCATGATTATGGCGATCACTCTGACAGCATTTCTCCGCGGACCCATTCTGTGCTCCTCACAGGACCTGCAAACAGATTCTTCGTAGTACATCACAGCGGACCAGCATAACAAAAAAGGCCCTTTCTTGCGACGACTGTGCCTTGACAGTACGTGCAAAAAAGGGCCTTGCGTCTTCAATGACGATTACCGGTAGGCGTCACTCGTTTCTTGCTGCTCGTACGGGCGAAGGGTCCCCAAACGCGATGAAATGCGTTTGGGAGCCCAATCATCATTCGCCCCTACTGACGGCTTCTCTGCCGCATCTGCTCCAGCATGGACGGATCGTACCCCATGGCCTTCACCTTGTCCTCGAAGGCCTTCTGGCGGTCCGCCATCAGCTTCTCGACCTTGGCGGCCGTCTCCTTGGCATTCTCCTTCTGGGCCGAAGCCAGGATGTCCTTCAGGGGGGCGACCGTCTGATCCTCCTCCGTCAGCATTTGCCGGACGCCCTTGAGCCGCGCCAGGTCCTGCTCCATGGCCGCCACGAGCTTCTGCTGCTCCTGGCGCTGCTCCCGCATCTTGGTCCGGTCCTCTTCGGTCATGTCCTGGAACGACCGGCCCTGCATGGCCTTGGCGCTGGCGTCCATCATGGCCCGCAGCTTGGCGGCGTTTTCCTGCAGGCTGGCGGCGGCCTTCATCTGGGCCTCGCGCTGCTGGGCAAAACGCTGTTGCCCCCCGCCCCCGGCCTGTCCGAAGGCCACCCACGTGATGAGCAGCACCAATACCAGAGCAATGACGATACTCCAACGTTTCTTCATGGCATGTTCCTCCTGAAAAAGGTTAGGCAATGACTGCTCGACGGATCTCCACCGTACCAGCAGCATTCGGCTTTTGCGTCCCTAAGCACCTTCTCGGCAAAGACGCTCGCCGACCTCCGCCTATTGCACGTTTGGGGACCCCAAACGCGTAATTTCGCGTTTGGGAACCCTTTCCACCCGGCGCCGTGGTGAACTGTGAAGTGTAAAGTTTCCCGTTTGAAGTTTCAAGTCTTTAAACTTCACACTTCAAACTGGAAGCTTCCGGCTTCTCCCCGCCTCAGGCCGGAGGGGGACCCGAACCCCGGCACCGCCTGGGGGTCGAACACGGTGTCCGGCTCGAACGGGAAAACGGGCCGGCGCCGGCGGATGTAAGTCAGGCGTTCGATACGCATATCTCCGGCCCCGGGGGTCAGGAGCATGATATACCGGGGCGCAATCCGTGTCAGTCCCGGATAGAGGTAGCCCTCTTTGACGACCACAATCTTGCGACTCAAAGGATCGATGCCACAGGGTTCGAATTGGCCGGAGTCGGTGAAGGCCATGGGGCCGTCAGCCAGGACCGCCTCCACGTCGTGGATTCGAATGACAGCCATGCAAGGCTCCTTGATAAGGCGCACGACCTCGGCCTCGGCTTCCAAGGGAGGCCCGAAGCGCTTCTCGATGGCAGCACCTATGGACAGAGGCAATTTCTTGCCTTCGCCCGCCGCAAAACAACGATTCACCGATTCGGTGTCGTTGATCCCGGCGACAACGGCACTCCTGATCTTTCTTTCCACCAGGTGGCGCAGCACAATGGGCAGGTCCCCCGGGGTGCTCGCCGTGACGTTGTCCCCGCTGTCGGTCAGAAAGACGGTCGACTCCTTGGCGGCGAGGGCGCGATTGACACCTTCCTCCAGCTCGGCAGTCTCGCAGCCGAAGGAGAACGCACGCCTGGCATCCCATATCCTGCCGGCGAGATGGATCGCCGCCGCACGGGCCGCCGCCCGTGAGCCATCGGCCGTGACCATGACCGACATTCCTGTATCCGGAGAATCGGTCCAGGCACAGCCGACGAAAATCGTAGCCGCCAGAATTCTCCCCTCATGACCGGGCACACCCTCGCGCTCCAGTTTCCGCGCCTCCTCGACAAGGGATCGGAAGGGCTCCGAGGTCGTCATCGCCTTCTCGCCTTGCACGATCATCGGAATAGGCAGCACGTACGAGACCGGATGGACCTTTCCCGCGAGCGTGTCCAGCAGAATGCGTCCGGCCAAGTCGGCCGTCTGTGCGCCGTCGGTATGCGGGGCGGTTTTCAAGCCCACGAGGATGTCGCCATACTGGGCCAGCCGGGCCGGGATGTTGCCGTGCAGGTCGAACGTGCAGGCGATGGGAACCGCCGGCCCAACGATGGAGCGAAGCTCGCCGACAAGAACCGTCTCCGCCGGACCGATCCCCTCTGCGTACATCGCGCCGTGGAGTCGCAGAAACACAGCATCGACAGGCATGGCAGCGCGGAGCGAATTCAAAACGCGATCCATCGCCTCGCGGCAGGGCTTCTCTTTGATGGTCCCGCCTCCGGATGGATAAGCAGAGACTCCGGGGACGACCGCCAAGTTGGCCTCCTTCCAGACATCGAGGGACCAACCACCCACCTTCGGGAAGTGAAACTCGGTGGTCTTGATGGGGTGGAATGTGTTGGTCTCATGGGCGAAGCCGGCGACAAAGACCCGCTTTGTTTGGCCTTTTGAAGCAGCGGCTCGTGCGTCCGTCGGCAAGGTGATTGTTGCCCCGCCCACCCCCAAAACGGCCAACGCGCTCTGCAGAAACTCTCTGCGGTTTTTCATTGTTGCCTCCTGTAGGCCAGCACCGCCACATCCGGCTTGCCGGCAAGTGTCACGGCCAGCCCGTCGCTCAGCAGCTCGCGCCCGCTGCGGCGGTCCTGCGCGCCCGTGTCGAGGTTGGTTACAAGATAGTTCGCTTGCGGCTCGAGTCCGAACAGCTTGAGACGCGCAGACTCGTAGAAGCTGTTGGGCCGACGAAAGATCTGGACGAATCCCTCACCCGCCTCCGGGCGGTCGAATTGCCAGGCCATCCAGGCAGTGTCGTCGCGCGTCCAAGGTGTGAGCGGGTAGAAGTCGCCGTAGTAGTTCGGGGCGATCTGGCGCCACTGGCCGATGAGGCGGCGAATCGCATCGTAATCGAGGTCCTTCAGACGCACGTCGATGCCGAACCCTGTACTCTGGCCCGCGTTGCTCCAGAAGGCATAAGGCTCGACCGGCGTGCGCCCGCTGCCGTAATAGGAGGCGTTCCGCGTAAAAACCGTGCCGGTGCCGTGGAACGGCAGCCACAGCGACAGGCCGTACATCATGCACTGATGGCCGGTGGCCTCATAGGCGTAGTCGCTTCGCCATAGCGGCACCGCGCGGCGCATCGTCTCGACATCGTTGCGGCGACCGCCGCTTGCGCATGAATCGATGAGCATATCCGGATGCCGGCGTCGCAGCTCATCCCAGTAGGCCAGATAGCCGGCGACATGCCTGATCTCCGTGATGCCCTGCCGGTCCGGCGTATCGGCTCCGCGCCAGTGGTTCAGCGGGTCCATATTGAAATCCTGACGGTAGAGATCAATGCCCTGCGTGTTCAGGAGCGCATCGATGTGCTCCGTCATCCACTGGCGTGCGGCGTCGTTGCCGAGATTGAACAAACCGCCCTTGGCGCCGCCCAGCACCCATTCCGGGTGGTTGTCCGCCAGCCACGTGCCGGCGGCCACTCGCTCCGGCTCGAACCAGACCAGGACTTTGATGCCCTTAGTGTGCGCGTAATCCGAGACGGCCCGCAGCCCCCGTGGGAAACGAGCCGTATCTACCTCCCAGGTACCCACCCGGGGCCAGCCGCCGCCGTGATGGACATACCAGCCGGCGTCCATCCACCAGTAATCCAGCTTGATTCCCTCTTCCAGATAGCGGTTGATGAACATCTTTTGATTGGCCTCGTTGGCGTCGATCATCTCGTTGTACTGGCGCGAGCTGGAGGCCAGCAGTTGCGGCGGAGGAAGCCGGCCGCCGGGTTTCGGCATCGAGTGGACCATCATCCAGCGGCGCCAGACGTTCTGCGCGGCGACCCAGTTGCCCTTCCAGAATTGCAGGACGATAAGCGGGCTGCGGACCTCCTCGCCCGGCAGCAGCTTGAAGTGCGCCAACTCCTGGCCGGCGCGCAGGTACAGGCCGCGTCCGTCGTCGCGGACAAATTCCGCCGCCCATTGTCCCGGCCAGCCGACGGCGACAATCAGCCCCGCGCCGGTCCATTCGAGATTGAAGTAGGACCAGTCCGCACTGGTCGGGCGGCCGCCTGCGCCGCCGAGACGTTTGCTGACCTTTCGCCCCAATGGCGTCTCCAGCAGACCGTAGTCGTTGCCGTTGGCGGGTGACCCAACGTTATGGTGCAGCAGAAACTCCCCGTCACCATCACGACCGAGCTCGATGTCGAGTGCCTGAACCTTCTCGATAATCGGTGTGTCGGCGGAGCCGGTGTTCTTGAAGTAGAGCGTCCACTCCACCGTGGGGAAATCCTGGTATTCGACCGCGATGCAACGAACCTGCAGGCCGGTTGCCGGGTCGGTGTAAACGAGCGTATGCTCCGCGCGCTGCGCGTCGAGCTTTCGGGTGTCGTATTTGGCTTGCCAGCCTTTGAGCAGCTCTGCGGAAGGCTTGCCGTCGTAAACGAACGAGAACGGCGGCTGGGTGAGGGACAATTTCTTTGTGCCGGTCTGTCTCAGCGGCAGATCCTGGAGGGCCATCCGGCTGCCATCCTGAAGCTTGATCACGGCGTCGGCCCAGAGTGCCTGGTCCCAGCCGCGACCATCGCCGCCGTCTTTGACACGAATCTCGAACTCGCGGGCACCGTTCAGCGGAATGTCGATCACGCGGGCTCCATCCTTCAGCCGCAGCACCGGCGACGTGAAGACCTCCTTTCCCTCGACAAGCACGTGGAACGTCACCGAGCCATTGCCCAGCGCCGCCCCGCGCTGCGTATTGTCGTTGTTTTCGAGCCCTATCTCGGCCACGAACCGCTCGGCGGGCTGCCCCAGGACAACCAGCAGGTGCTTGGTCGAGTTGAATGCCAAGCCGCTGCTGTAAGTTTTGTCACCGAGCTGATAGGGTGTGCCGCGCCACGACCGCCCGCGTGATATCCCCTCCGGCGCATCCTCATACAGCAGCTCCAGGTGCGGCCGGACGGTCGCGGGCGTCCTATCCAGTAGCGGGTCCAGCCACTCGTTGCGAAGCTGGAACTCCTCGGCCTGCGGCGTCACCGCCTGCGTTGTCCCCGCCAAGACGACCATCAAGGCCAGGACACTGGGGGCGAATCGCTTTCGCATTTGCTCATGCCTCCTTTCACCAGTCGGTTACTGGTGGACGTTCAAGGCTATTTCTACGTTCCCCACGGATTGATTATCGATTCGTTGCGGACCGGTGAAGACATTCTCGGCGATGACGGCACGGCTCACATCTTTTCCGAGCTGAATCTGCGGCCGGTCCTGCCGAAATTCGCAGCCCCGGACGAGAACCGTGCCGGCCCGCACCTGAAGCGCCGGCCGGCTGCCCTCCTTGCCGCCCCACTGGACGAACGTGCAATCCGAAAATCCTACGGTTCCCGTCCCCGCGATCTTGGCGATTTGATTGCAGGGACCCCAATAGGCGCAGTTCACAAAGCGCACGCTGCCTTTGTTGGTCTCTTCCACCTCGATCATCGTGGGATCCGGGCCGTGGAACGAGACAAATTCGCCGTTGGTAATCAAGAGTCCGTAGGGGGCACTGTCCTCGACGACCAGGGCCGTCTGACAATCGTCGGCCCCGATGCCGAGAAAGTTGCCGTTGCACACGCCGGCATTGCTTTTCACGAACTTGTAGCCGACCCGGTAGCCGAAGCAGAAAGTGTTATAGACATACTGCCAGTCGGAGCGGGCGAAGATGAACGCCTCGCCGTTGTCCATCTGCCATTGGAGCAGCTTGGGCTTTACGCTCCACCAGGGATTGAAGTGCACATTCTCGATCCGCCCGATGTCGTAGATGGCGTCCACCATGATCCCCCGCCGGAGCGGCTGGCCCTGAACGTCGCGGATCAGGTGCCGCTCGTTCCGCGTGGCGTCGATGCCGTTGTAGGGATTGAGCAACTCCACCGCGAGGACGGCCGGGTTCTTGCCTCGCATGGCAACCGCCCAGGGGTACGGCTTGGGCTGCTCCTCCGCATTCTGCTCGGGATAATACAGGACCACGCCTTTCAAGGTGCTGTTTGTGTTCAGGGTGATGAAGGCCGGCCCATCCTCGCGACCCGCCCCCTCCGTCACTAAGAATGTGGTGCCGTCATCGGTCGGCTTGGGCGAGCCCTTGTCACGAATGCCGTTATGTGCGGGAACGGACTGCCAGACGCCGGCCAGCGTGACGGCGTTTGGCACGTTCACGTGGCCCGCGAAGAGGTAATTGCCGCGCGGCGCGAGGACGACCCCGCCCCCGGCTTTCGCAGCGGCATCCAGGGCTTGCTGAAAGGCCGCCGTATCGTCCGTCTTCCCATCGCCCGCCGCCCCGAACTGTCGGACATCGAGATAACCTGCAGGAGCCACGCCGGCCGGCTCTTCCGCGCTCGTGCACGCGACCCATGTAGACACGATCGCAAGAAAGATGACAACCGCTCGCCTCACGATTTGCGTTTCAGGCAAAGCTCTACACATGCGATTCTCCTACTTCATTTCCTTGATGAGGGCCAGCGCCTGCTCGACCATAATCTCGCCGGCCCCCTTGGCCAGGTTGGTCCCCGACTCCGGTTCGTACCCGCCCTCTTCGTAAGCCCGACTGAGGCAGACGTACCCAATGGCGTCGTCGGCGCATGTGACGATCAGGAGCTTCTCAACGCCTGCCCTTCTCTTGATCTCCAGCCCCACCTCCACGAGCACTTCGCCCGGCAGGCCCAGCACGTAAATATCCCCGAGTCTGAGGAGTTGAATCTCCGTGGTGATCGCGTCCGCCGTCCCGCCGTCGATGCTGCCGGTGGGGGCAGGAGCCTTCCTGGTGGCGACCGTAACCTCCCTGGTCAATGCCTGCAATGCGACATCGCCGGTGGTCGCCACAAGTTCGAGTCTCTTCAGTGCCTCACCGCCCAGCGCCTTACCTATCTGCTCGCAGGGCTTTGCTCCCCGCTGGAGAGGGACCGTGTTTCCTGCCAGCCCGAGCACAAAGAGACTGACACCGCCCTCGGCCTGTTCCACCACCCGCGTGGCAAAGGCGGGATAGTCGGCCGAGATCGTTGTGCCCATAGATGGATAGATCGAGACCGGATGGCAGCCGAAGCCAACGATGGAGCCGACGATTACACCGCCCACATCCTCCACTCGCACGGCGAAGACTTCCGGATCGACGGGGCCAAAGCTCAATTGTTTCGCCTCGGGCCCGAGAGTGAAGACCACCCTCGTGCGGCCCTCGCGAGACGTCTCCGTCTTCCGCGTGGCCGCAGTTTCCCGGGGCAACGTAAAGGCCATTTCCGCGCGGCCGTCACTCGTGGTCGGCCTGCGATTATAGAGGACTTCGGGAAGGCTGCCGGTCGCCGCGCCGATTCGGACCTCCCGCATATCACGGTGGGCAATCACTACGGAGTCCGCCATCTTCCGCACGAGGGTCTGAAGATAGGACTGGTCGAGCTGCGCAGCAGGGACCCGGTCTCTCGGCGGGAGTTTGGAGTTCGTGAAGATTTCCGGGCCGGAGTGAGTGTGCGTGGCACAGACCATCACGTTCTGCCGGGGGAGGCCGATTCGCTCCTGGAGAATGGCACGCACCGGATTGGTAATGTCATCAAGGGGTGCGTACAGCAGATCGGCCGACAGAATCGCTACCGTATTCGTGCCGTCACTGAGAACCAGCGCCTTGGCGTAAAGCTCATCCATGATGGCATCACTGGGCTTGCCTTGGGACCCGATGAGCTTGATGCCCAACGGAGGCGTGATATTGACTTTCGCGCAGCCTCCCCGGAGTGCGGCCTGACCAATGCAGCAGAAGATGTGACTGGATGATAGAGCGATGAAGATGGAGAATGCCAGTCTGGTCCGGATGGGAAGCGTCAAGTGTGAAGTTTGAAGTGTGAAGTTTGAAGTATGCGTTCTCACGGTCATGATTCCCCTTTCCGACTCTGCGAGCCTTTGCCCGCGTATTGTAGCCCGTCCGGCCCGCCAAGGCCAGAGCAGGTATGGTCACAAACCGTGGCGACCCCCTGCGGCCTGAATCCGCCACCGAATCCCTCCAGCACCCTAACCTAAGTGTGCGCCAAGTTTCCTGGGCTCGTGTCCCTATTCTGTCATCCTGAGCGTCAGCGAAGGATCTCGCCATGGACATATACGTGGATGGGATACGGCGGAAACTTTTCCTGCAATGCTCAGATGCTTCGCTTCGCTCAGCATGACAAATGTGCTTGGGTCCCCCACAAAACGTGGTCGCACCCTAACCTAAACGACACCGGAATTTCACTTGACGGCGAAGCCATATGCATGTATGATATGTATGCAACTATCAGGTTGGAATCACAGTTGACTCGTAAATGGTGAATTCGGAGGGTCCGATCATGGCCAACGAAACGCAAATCCTCGCCTCGGCGGCAGTTGACTTGCTCCATTATTCCCACATTCCATCATTCCCGTATTCCGTCACCAGAGTATCCCACCATTCCATTGACGGGCGGGGCAGGGCGGGGAGCGGGGGATGTGATTATGCAAAACAAACCCAATTTCCGGATGGCACAACAGAGGCTAACTGCCGGTCAGGAAAAAAGTTACGTGAAAAGGTACGAGGTATGCGTCTGCGAAAACAAAGCCAATTTGTGGATTTCGGGGGGCACCATACCAATTGGGAGGCGTGCTTCCGGCGGGAGTTGGAGGCGGGCGGCGGGAGCGGCGAAGGTGGTTGCTGATTGCCGGGGCATTTGATAGGATCACGCCGTGACTGCGATGCGTCCGCACGAGCGAAGGTCAAGCCGCGGCCGTCGAGTCCAGCCCTTAGGAGTGGAGGCAGTTGTCATGGCAAAAGGAACCGATATGATCGCGTATTGCGGCTTGTATTGCGCCACATGCCCCGCCTATACCGGCAGCATGGCGAAGCCGGCGCGGGAGCTGCGCGGAGAGCTGCGCCGCCACAAGTGCGACAAAGCCGCAGCGCGCCTGGCCAAAATCCCGGGGCTCAATGCCTTCGAGCACTACGAGCAGTTGGATGCCTTGCTTGTGACCCTGGCGAAGATGCGATGCCGGAAGCCCTGCCGGGCGGGCGGCGGCTCTGCCGCGTGCCAGATCCGGAAGTGTGCCAGGAGCAAGGGCCTGTCCGGCTGCTGGCAATGCGAGGGTTTTGCCACCTGCCCGACGCTCCAGGCGCTCGAAGAGTTCGGCGACATCGACCGGGTGTATCTGAAGAACCTGCGCAAGATCAAAAAACAAGGCCGGGCCGCATTCGCCAGGGTGCAGAAGGCATGAAGCAGGCTGGGACTATGAGCCGTGACGCCCATCGGAGTCCCGCAGGAGAGCATTGATGAAGATCCGTCGGATCATTCGGATTGCGTTGCTGGCGTTGCTGGCGGTTGTGATGGCGGTCGGCATTGCGGCGGGGGGACTTTGGGGGTACTTCCATCCGAGGTTTGAGCGAGTCAATGGCATTGTCTATACCCAGCGGCATGGACATGAGCTTACGTTTGACTTGGTCCGGCCGGTGCGGCCGAACGGCCTGGCGATTGCCGTGATGGTCAGCGGCGGGTGGCGGTCGGGGCCGGAGGGATTTCAGCCGTGGATGGTCGCGCCGCTGCTGCGGCGCGGCTATACGATCTTCGCCGTCTCTCATTTGTCTCAGCCCGAGGCGACGGTCATGGAGATCGTCGAGGACGTCAATCGGGCGGTGCGGTTCATCCGGTATCATGCCAAGGAATACAGCATCGATCCCAACCGCTTCGGAGTCACGGGCGGCAGTGCGGGCGGGCATCTGAGCTTGATGCTGGCGACCCGCGGCGGACCCGGCCCGCGGGACGCCAACGATCCCGTGGACCGGGAAAGCAGCGAGGTCCAGGCGGCGGCCGTGTTCTTCCCGGTCACGGACTTGCTCAACCTCGGGCATTCGACGGAAAACCTCGGCGACGGTGGCCCGCCGAAGAGCTTCGTCAAAGCGTTCGGGCCGCAGGCGACGGACCTTGCGGCGTGGAAGGAAATCGGTCGGGCGATGTCACCGATCTACTACATCACCGCGGAGCTCCCGCCCGTGCTGATTATTCACGGCGATGCCGACACGCTGACGCCGCTGGAGCAGTCCGAGTGGTTCGTGACCCGCGCCCGCGAGGCTGGCGGCACGATCAAGCTGGTGGTCCGGCACGGCCGGAAGCACGGCTGGCTCACGATGTTCTGGGATATCCGCCAATTCGGCGACTGGTTCGATCGCTATCTGCAGCCGCCGCGCCCATAGGCTGATCATGCAGAAACTGGCGCGCTCATTTTATGATCGGGACCCGGTCGTGGTCGCCCGGGAGCTGTTGGGCAAGTACCTGGTCCACGTGTCCGGCGGCGTGGAGCGGATCGGGCGGATTGTGGAAGACGAGGCGTACCTCGGACCGCACGATCTGGCCGCGCACTCCGCCCGGGGACGGACGAAGCGGACGAACGTCATGTTCGGCCCGCCCGGCCATGCCTACATTTACCTGATATACGGGATGTATTATTGCATGAATGTAGTGACGCAGCCGGAGGGCGTCGCCTCGGCGGTGCTGCTGCGGGCCTTGGAGCCGGTGCAGAACGTCGAGGGCCGAACGCAGGGCCCCGGCCTGCTGTGCCAAGCAACGGACATCGACCAGCGGCTCAACGGACACGACCTGCTCAGCGATGATTTCTATATCGCCGCGCCGGGGGAGGCCGAGGACTTCACGATCATCAAGCGGCCCCGCGTCGGCGTGCATTACGCCGGCCGCTGGGCGAAACGGCTCTTGCGGTTCTATATCAAGGGCAACCCGTTCGTCTCCAAGCCGTAGCCGTTTTCATCACCTGTCGGGTCCCGGCCGGTCGAGCCGCAACCCCAGGATTCGCTGTGGGGGCAACGTATCGGACGGATTCCGCCACTCCATGAACCACGAGTCCACCCGCGTGGATTTTTTGGGGAACGGCTGTGTTTGGGGGTAGACAGGCGGCAGGAGACACCATAGGATTCGCATCGATATGAACGCTCAAGAAGGAAGACATTACTACCGGCTGGGGATTGTAGGAAACTGTTCCTACATTGCCTACATCGACGACGAGGCCGCGGTGCGGTGGCTGTGCATGCCGCGCTTCGACAGCAGCTTCCTGTTCGGCTCCCTGCTGGACCCGCACAAGGGCGGCCGGTTCTCCATCCACGTACCGGAGCCGTTCTCGACCCGTCAACACTACGCCGAAAACACCAATATTCTCCACACGGATTTCCAGATGGGCGACACGCGGTTCCGCGTGACCGACTTTGCACCCCGGTTCTACCAGTACGACCGGTACTTTCGTCCGCTGATGCTGGCCCGCAAGATCGAGCCGATCCGGGGCCAGCCGCGGATTGTCGTCCACTGCACGCCCGTGGGCGACTATGGACGCATTCAGCCGGAAATCGTGGTCGGCAGCAACCACATCCGGTATCTGAACCTCGGCGGCCACGTGCGTCTGACCACGGATATTCCGCTCAGCTACGTGGCCGACGCCAAACCGTTTGTCCTGAACGAGCCGCGCTATCTCGTCTTCAGCTACGGCCCGCCTCTGGAAGCGCCGCTGGCGGCGACCGTCGAGGAGTTCCTCGACAAGACCCGCCAATACTGGCTGCAGTGGGTCAAGACGATGTCGATCGCGCCGATCTTTCAGGAGGCGACCATCCGCTCGGCGCTGGTGCTCAAGCTCCACCAGTTCGAGGACACCGGCGGGATCATTGCGGCGGGCACGACGAGTCTGCCGGAGTCGCCGCAGTCCGGACGAACCTGGGATTACCGGTATTGCTGGCTGCGGGACAAGGCGGCCGGCTTGGCCGAACGCAGTGCCGCGCGGGTCGAGGCCTGCTTTGACCCTGTTCGGGAGGTCTACACTCAGGCCGTCGGAGTGGGACACCTGGACGCCAGCAACCTTCAGCTCATCAGCCTTCATTACCTGGACCCGGCGTCGGAGCGGGCCCGGCGGCACTTGGCCGCCCTGGAGAGCCAGTTGAAGGCGGACCACGGCCTGTTCTACCGCTACGTGCACGAGGATGATTTCGGCAAACCCCAGTCGTCATTTCTGGCAACCGCCTTCCGGTATGTGGAAACCCTGGCCTGCGTGGGCCGGGTCAGCGAAGCCATGGATGCTCTGGAGCATTTGATGATGTACTCGAATCACCTGGGTCTGTTCAGCGAGGACGTGATGCTGGACGGCTCGCAGTGGGGGAACTTCCCGCAGACGTACAGTCATGTAGGGCTGATGAACGCCGTGTATCGAATTGCGCGTAAACTGGACCGGCCGATTTTCTTGTGATTTGGAGAGCCCGCCATGAGAACTGCCAATTCCAAGTGCTTCAATCGCCTCGTCCTGGTTTCCTACCGTCTGCCGTTTCGCCACTACCGGAACAAGGTCGTCCGCAACGCCGGCGGCCTGGTCTCGGCGATCCTGGCGCTGGTCGAGAAGCCGGAGACGATGAGGCGGTTTCGTCAGCGGATCGTCTGGGTCGGCAAGACCGACGACACGCCGGAGGAACTGGCCCAGGTGCAGGAGCAGGTGAGCACCCTTGAGCTGGTGCCCGTTCATATCGAGGACCGGCTCGACGACAAGTACTACGGCGGCTTCTGCAACGACATGCTCTGGCCGCTGTTCCACTACTTTCCGCTGCTGGCCAACTTCGACGTGGCGCACTTCGACGCTTACCGCCAGGCGCACGGGCTGTTTCTCGAAAAGCTGGCGGCGATTCTTCGGCCGACCGATCTGGTCTGGGTCCATGATTATCACCTGATGCTGCTGCCGGGCCTGATCCGGGAACGATTTCCGAATGCCGACATCGGCTTCTTCCTGCACATTCCGTTTCCGTCCTTCGAGATCTTTCGGCTGATGCCCAGAGGTTGGCGGGAGGCGATCGTACGGGGTATGCTGGGTGCGGATGTGGTGGGATTTCACACCTTCGACTACACCCAGCATTTCCTCCGGGGCGTCAGCCGAACCTTGGGGACCGAGACCACCATGAACTCGGTGGTGGTCGAAGATCGCCTGATTAAGGCGGAGACTTTTCCTTTGGGCATCGACTATGCCAAGTTCAGCGCCGCCACCCAGGCGAGAGAGGTACAACGAGAGCGTGAGAAGCTTAATCGAGTCCTGGGCAAGCAGAAACTGATCTTCTCGGTCGATCGGCTGGATTACTCCAAGGGGCTTCTGCATCGGCTCGTGGGGTTTGAGTATTTTCTGGAAAAGTATCCCAAGTGGCACGGGAAGATTGTTTTCAACATGGTGGTGATCCCATCGCGGGAGTCGGTCGGGCGCTATCAGGACATGAAGAAGGAGATCGAGGCCACGGTGGGCCGGATCAACGGTCGCTACGGCTCCCTCACCTGGCGGCCGCTGGTCTACCAGTACCAGAGCCTGAGCTTCGCCGAGATGGTGGCGTTGTACGACCGGAGCGACGTGGGGCTGATCACACCCATCCGGGACGGCATGAACCTGGTGGCCAAGGAGTATCTGGCCTGCCAGAGAACCAATCTGGGGGTGCTGATTCTCAGCGAAATGGCGGGGGCCGCGGCCGAGCTGAGCGAGGCGATTCTCATCAATCCGACGGACAAGGCGGAGATGGCGACCGCCATCGCCAAGGCTCTGGACACACCGCTGCCGGATCGGCAAGCTGTGCTCGAACGGATGCAAAATCGCCTGCAAACATACGATGTCTTCGCGTGGGCGAAGGATTTCTTCGATACGATGGATCACGTCAAAAAAGAACAGCACATTCTGAAGGTCAGACTGATCAATCGATCCATCGAGAACCAGATCGCGCAGAAGTACCATAAGGCCTCGCGCCGCATCATGTTTCTCGATTACGACGGCACGCTGGTCCCGTTCTCCAGGTATCCGGAGGCGGCCGTGCCGGGCGAGGACCTCTTGACGCAGTTGGAGCGTTTGGCCACAGATGCCAGTAACACGCTCGTCATTGTCAGCGGCCGCCAGCGGGAGTTTCTGGATAAGTGGTTTGGCGGCTTGCGGGCCGTCCTGGTCGCCGAACACGGGGCCTTCATCCGTCTCGTGCCGACCGAGTGGGTCAGTGAGGTGGATCCGGACCCGGCGTGGAAACGGCAGGTGCTTCCGGTCCTCCAGCGGTATGCGGATCGGTGCACCGGGGCCTTCATCGAAGAAAAGAGCTTATCCCTCGTCTGGCACTATCGCAATGCCGGCCCGGAGATCTCTCTGCTGCGCTCGCAGGAGCTCAAGGAAGAGCTGCGCGAGCTGGTCTCGCACGACCCGAGGCTCCACATCATGGAGGGCCACAAAGTGATTGAGGTCAAGAAGGCCGGATACGATAAAGGCACGGTGGCCTTGAAACTACTGCGCTTGGCCGCCTTTGATTTCGTCCTGGCTATTGGTGACGACAAAACAGACGAAGAGCTCTTTCGGGCTCTTCCTCCGCATGCTGTGACTGTCAAGATCGGAATCACGGCCTCTCTGGCCAAGTATAACCTTAAGGACCAGCAGCAAGTCATCCAGTTCATGGGACATCTGCTGAACGGCGCCCAATGATTTGCGGCTGGCGCTTTTCAAAAAATCTTGACAGCCTCGTCCCGCTCCACTACAGTGGCGCGTTGAAGGGTGTGAGGTTCGCAACAGCCTCACAGGCGCGTTGGGGTGGTCGGGCCGCCATCTGATCGATATCGTGGTGTGATTTTCGTGAGGTGGCCTATGTCGGGACACGATCGCCAAGCCATCGACAAGCAAAGCGCAGCGTCGGGAGTCCTGGCGCGACTCTGGTGGATGCTTCTGGGAAATGCAGTTCTTGCCTTCTCCATCATTTTCATCTTCGAGAACAAAAGGGGCTTCTTTCACGCGGCGGATGTGGTGTTCTGGATTACCGTGGCGACCCTGGTGCTGGTCCGCTATCTGGACATCCGGTTCCTTCATGGGCAGACCGCGACCGGCGCACCCGCTTCCACCCACCAGTGGGTCAAGTACGTTGCCTGGCTGATGGTCTGTTCCACGCTCGCGTGGGTCTCGGCGCACGCGGCGAATTACCTGTTCGTCAGCCACGATACCACCTGTCGCGGCTCGCTCGGATCGAACCTTGTTGCCGGTGTGATTGATCCTTTGCATGAGCAACTCCGATTCGTCAGTTTCCTGAAGCCGGAAGACTACATTGTCGCCCTCGTCCTGGGAGTTCTTCGGCCCGAATGGGGGACATTGCTCGAACAGAGTTGGCAATCGGCCGAAGCCGTGGCGAAAGAGCACAGGGCTTGCGGTCTCGACTTGGGCCCTGCCAGTCGGGAAATGGCGATCCTCAAAGAGGAGATGAGCCAACTGTTTTCGCCCCTGCAAGGGTTCGCAGAGAAGCCGGCCGGCCCAATCGAGGGCGCCGCAGCACGAGGCGAGCCTTCGCCGTTGACTGACGCCGATCTCCGACTCACGAAGAGCGGAGAAGTGGACACGGCCGATCTTCGCGAGTTTACGGACGTCCCGATTCCCGGCGACCGCATTCCTCTCTCCATCTCTTAGAGGTCCCATTCGGCATCGTCGCTGCCTCGCAGACGCGTATGGCGTCTCCGTTCCCGGCAGACGCTTGCGGCGGCGGGGGATGCTGCATATAATTCGCGAGCGTCGTTTGGCAGGCCCGTTTCTTTGGTGTTCCCACGTTGGGCGCGGGAGTTTGAGAGAGGTGAAGACGTGATGAAGGGGTACATCTGGGTCGTTATTGTCGCAATAAGCTGGGCTTGTTGTGACTGTGCGGGGGCCGGCGATGACGTGTTCCTGCTCAGTTACTTCAAGGGCAACGGGGAGACGGGCGTTTATCTGGCCTGCAGCGCGGACGGGCGGACGTTCCAGGACCTCGACGACGGCCGGCCCATCTTCACGCCGCCGGACTGGCCGGGTCAGAACCTCACGCGGGACCCTTCGATCCTCTTTCACGATGGCAGGTTCCGCATGGTCTGGACCTCCAGTTGGGTCGGCACGTGTTTCGGCGCCGCCGGCTCGCCCGATCTAAAGCAGTGGTCCGAGCCCGTGCGCGTGCAGCCGTTCCGGAACTGGCCCGGCAACGACCAGCCGGCGAACACCTGGGCGCCGGAAGTTCACTGCGACCCCGTACAGAAAAATTACGCCATTCTCTGGTCTTCGGCGACGGCCGGCGTGGAGGGCGACGGGGGCCACAACTCCGGCGGGCTGGAGAAGGACCCGAATCGCAAGGTCAAACCCGATACGCGCCACCACCGCACGTTCATCTCGCGGACGTCGGACTTTCAGAATTTCACGGGCGCGCAGGCGTTTTTCTCGCCCGGCTGCAGCGAGATCGATGCGTGCATGGCGTTCGACGACCGCGGCACGGCGGACCCCACTGATGACCGCTGGGTGATGGCAGTCAAGAATGAGCAGCTTGCGGAACTCGGCGGCAAGAACATCCGCCTAACCTCGGCGCCGGGCGATCTGACGAATCCCTTCCTGCCGAAGTTCCGCTCGCCCGCCGATCCGAGCCGGCCTTGGACGGAGCCGGTGGCGGGCCCGGGCTCGAGCGCGCAGCCGAAGCAGTGGGTGGAGGGTCCGACGCTGCCGAAAGTCGGCGGCGAGTGGTGGCTCTACTTCGACCGGTTCCGCCTGGGCACAAACCGCTTCGGCCTGGCCACTTCGAAGGACCTTGTCCACTGGACCGACAGGACCGACGAGGTGAAAGTGCCGCCGGAGGCCCACCACGGTACGATCTTCCGCGCCCCGCGAGCCGTCGTCTTTCACGCATTCCCCCAGTCGTGAGCCACACAACGGCTCGTCGATCCCACGTCACATGAAAAGAGCCAACGGGATCTGAGGCTGTAGGGCAGGTCCTCAACCCACGCGTTGACTTTCGCCGGTGTCTCATTCACTCCACAAGTACAGAACGGCATCGCCCGGGAAGGGGGCCTTCAGAGTCCGCCGGCCGCCGCCTGCGGTCGGTTCCGCGCGGACGGTGGTTCCTTCGGCTGCGTTCATCCATTCCGTATTCAGCATCCCCGATGCGGCGGAGAGGTCCACCGTCACTGCGTCGCCTTGCGGTAGATAAACCAGGTACTCTTTGCCCGGATGGGCCAGGCAGAACCCGGTGGAGGCGAGTTCGTCGTGTGGGACCGCGCCGGCAAGGTTCATGCGCTCGGCGTAGGCCCGCGTTCGCCCCAGCGCGTCGCGCAGCGTGTCCCAGTAGGGGTCCGCCTTGCCATCGGCCGGGGTATTGCGCCCCGGGTCGTGGCTCGGATCGAGGTACGGGTCCATGAAGAGACATTGATTGCCGCGCGTGAAATTCTCCCAGGCCCAGGCCCGCTGCGCAGCGATTCCGTCCGCCTTCAGACCGATCCAGAAGTAGGAGTGATCCGTGTCGTTGAGAATGACCTTGTGTCCGTCGGCCGTGGGCCGCTTCGCATTAGGCGAGATCCAATCGGCGGGACTTGCCAATAGGACGGCGTCGTTTCCTTCCGGCCATTGCACCGTCATGCCTACCGGATGCTGCCTGGCTTTCGCGGCCTCGCAGCTCTTGATGAACCGAATCATGTGAATCTGCCACGCCGTGTCGGCCGGGGTGCCGCTATCCTCGTTCGAGATTTCATAAAGCACGTTATCGAGGTCGTTGACGGTATCGATGACCTTGCGCACGTAGGCTTCCTGGAGGGCAGTGATCGTCGAGTTGGCAAGGGTGTGAATGGCAGTGCCTGTGCCGGCGTCAATTCCGTTGATGTTGTTCTGGGGATTGAAGGGATGTCCCTGCCAGGGACCGCCGCCGACATTTCCCTTGCCTTCGATGCTGAACCCGTTGAAGAGCATGATGGACGCGTAGATGCCGCTGTCCCGGGCGGCCAGGACGCGGCTGCGCAGGCGGTCGAAGTACGCCGGGTTGAAGAGCGTCAGATCGAACTTGGGTTTGCCGTCGAGGGCCAGGCCGGGTCCGGGCCGCTGGTACGGCATCGGGTCGTAGACGATCGTGCCTTGTTTCGCATCGGGATTGAAGGAACTCTCCCAGGCCCACAGCCGGAAGAAGTTGTGGTGCTGCCGCAGCAGGAAGCTGAGATAGGCGCCGAAGTCCATGGCGGGAGGCGAGGGCAGCTTGTCGTACGTATAGTCTTGGAGATTGCCCCACGTGTGAGAGCCGGTCAGCAGGATGGCCTTGCCGCTGCCGTCAGTGAAATAGCGTGGGTTTGTCGTGCAGACCCGCAAGGGTCCGGCGGCGAATGTGCCGGCCGGCGATGCGCCCAGCAGCATCATTACGATCGCAGCCCAGGATCTTGGAAACAACATAGCTGTCTCGGCCTTTCATATGCATGCCATTGATCCTTGCTTCACCTGCCGGCATTATGACCGAACAGGCTGCAAGAGGCAAGGATCCGGCTCCAGGAGAAGTTCGGGTTCGAGAGGTCCGTCCATTTCGAGCAAGTCTGCTTCAAACACGGCCGATGGATCGACGTGGCGTGTCGGGGGTTGATCCCCTGGGCTCTTTCGTTCTGGGCCCGGATGCTTCACTTCATTCAGCATGACAAGTGCAGTAAGCCTGCCCGCCACAAAATGTAGTCGCACTCCGGGCCTCCCGTCGTGCAGATTGATTTTGACACGCCTGCCTGCTGAACATAAACTGCCCCTTTCGCATATGGAATTGTGAACCGTGTGGATTTGGAAGATGGCCGCGGTGTGGCGTGCACGCGGTAGAAAGAATCAATCATCGTTTATCAATCATCAATGCTAAAGCGTGTTTGTGTATATTGCGGCAGTGGGGTCGGAGGGCACGACGGGTATGCGGAGGCGGCCCGGGCGCTCGGTGGCGCGCTTGTCAAGCGGGGCATTGGGCTGGTCTTCGGCGGCGGGCGGATCGGGATGATGGGCGTTCTGGCCGAGACGGTTCTGCAGGGCGGCGGCGAGGCGATCGGCGTGATTCCCAAGGACCTCATGGACAAAGGGCTGGGTCTGACCAGCGTGACATCGCTGCGGGTCGTCGAGACGATGCACGCGCGCAAGGCCCTCATGGCTGAGTTAGCCGATGCCTTTATCGCCATGCCGGGCGGCTTTGGCACGGTGGAAGAGTTCTTCGAGGCCCTGACTTGGGCGCAGCTCGGTTTGCACACCAAACCCTGCGGCCTGCTCAACGTTCACGGCTACTTCGATCACCTGATTCGCTTCATCGACCACGCGGTCGAGCAGGGGTTCATCGATCCGGCCAATCGCGAGTTGCTGTTGGTAGACGAGTCGCCCGAGGCCCTGCTGGCCAAGCTCACCTCCTGGAAACCCCCGCCCGTAGACAAACGCGCCTGGGCCACGCGGGGGGTCAAGAATGATTGACTCAAACTGACCGATTTCGTTGTCATGCTGAACGCCGCAAAGCGGGGCGAAGCATCCGATCCACGCATGGGAAGCATCTTGCGCAACATGGCCGATTCTTCCTCCGTAGCCCAGATCCTTCGTTTCGCTCAGGATGACAAACCGGCATAGACTGCCGAGCCGAGGTTTTATGCGGTCGCAGAGCTGAAAATCCGTCCGTTGGAGTGATTGATAAGGGCACGATGTCAGCAGGCGTGTGAGGTCGGTTGAATCAGGCCGCCATTGCGAGCGGGTGCTGCGGGGGCGATGGCGGCGGTTGCTGGTTCGTGCCCCTTGTGATAACATCAGCGGTTGTGCCGGCGATGGAGCTGCATTCTGGTCGGCGGTTGCCGTACTTTTTATGCGGAGACGATAGCAGCAGCGGTTATGCAGGAGGCAGGCTATGAAGACCGGACTCGAAGGGAAAGTCGTGCTCGTGACGGGCGGTGCATCGGGCATCGGCCGAGCGTCTTGTGTGGCGTTCGCCGGGGAAGGGGCGAACGTGGTGGTGGCGGACATTGCGGCCGAGGGCGGAGAAGAGACGGTGTCCATCGTCCACAACGCCGGTGGGCAGGCGATCTTCGTGCGAGCTGACGTCGCGAGAGCATCGGAAGTGGAAGCCCTTGTGAGCAAGGTGGTGGCGACCTGCGGCCGGTTGGATTGTGCTCACAACAACGCCGGGATTGCCGGCGGGCCGGCACGCACCGCCGATTGCAGCGAGCAGGACTGGGATCGTGTCATCGGCACGAATCTCAAGGGTACGTGGCTGTGCCTGAAATATGAGATCGCACAAATGCTCAAGCAGCGCGGGGGCGTCATCGTGAACACCGCATCGACCGTAGGGCTGAGGGGCTCGCGTTTTGCGTCCGCCTATGCCGCCGGCAGTCATGGCGTGCTGGGACTCACGCAGTCCGCGGCGCTGGAGTACATCACCGACGGGATCCGGATCAACGCCGTATGTCCCGGCATTGTGGACACGCCCATGATCCGGCACCGCATCGCGGGCGACCCGGCCCGTGAGGCCCAGTTCAAGGCCGCAAGCCCTATCGGGAGAATGGCGGCGCCGGAGGAGATCGCGCAGGCCGTGGTGTGGCTGTGCTCCGATGCCGCCTCCTATGTCACGGGTCATACGATGCTTGTGGATGGCGGCCGGACCGCCGAGTAATACACATTATGAAGATTTCATATGTGCCGGCTGGCAGCCTCGACTCAACTGGGCTCGGCGAAGTCAAGCGCCGTTTGGAGATGGTCCTGCGCACTGACCGTCCGACCATCCCCAAGGCCTTTGGCCTTGAGGCTGCCACCCGGATGTTGGCATATACCGGGAATACTCATTGGCAATTAGCATATAGGACCCGATGCTGTTGGAGGTCGAATAGACTGTGAAGGACAAAGGACACGTCAAAAAACAGGTGAAGGAGCAATATGCCCGAGTTGCGTCGCAGGAGAATTCGGGCGGTCAGGGTGGACCTCACAATTCCTTTGAGTATGCCAGGTCCATTGGGTATACCGAGCAGGAAATGAGAAGTGTGCCCGAAGAGGCGGCGGTCACGCACGGCTGCGGAAATCCTGCGGCGCTGGCGCAACTGAAGCAGGGACAGACCATCCTGGACCTCGGCTGCGGGGGCGGCTTGGACGCGTTCCTTGCGGCGCAGCGGGTGGGGCCCGGGGGCCGGGTCATCGGCCTGGACATAACGCCCGAAATGGTCGAGAAGGCAAAGGCCAGCGCGAGAAAAGGCGGCTACGAGAACGTGGAGTTCCGAGTGGCCCAAATCGAGGAACTGCCGGTCGCGGACGACTCCGTTGACGTGGTCATCAGCAATTGCGTCATCAATCACGCACCGGACAAGCCGGCTGTGTTCCGGGAAGTGCACCGGGTTCTGAAGCCGGGCGGCAGCATGTTCGTATCCGACCTCGTCACTACAGGGCGGTTTCCCGATGACGCTCTGGCGAAGGTCGACAAGATGTGGGCACAGTGGCTGGCGGTGGCTTCAGAAAGACAAGAGTACCTGAATGCGATAAAAGAAGGCGGCTTTCGCGAAATCACCGTGATGGCCGAAGGTCCCTTCCCCATGGCCGAGGCGGACAGCGTTCTCCGGGGGAGAATCGCCAGTGTCCAGGTCAAAGCGAGCAAATAGAGTCTCCGCGGCACTGCGTGACTGCTCGGATGACGGCACCGGGGCTGCAACGTGGGTGTATTGGGCCTCAGGTTCTCACGCTGTTTGCTGTACGCGTCGCGTGGCAGCGTCAAGACCGAACGTATTGGCGATGGCTTCATCGTATTCGCGACGAACCGTCGGCAAGCCGGCGCTTGTCACGAGCTCGCCGAGGGAATTCAGGTGCCGCGGAATAGCAAAGCTCAAAGGCCACAACACGGAATCGCTTTGCTGCTTTATGAGGCACGAAGCGGCGATGGTTGTCTTGGGTTTGTAGATTTGGTGCTTGCTTTTTAATGTTGGACACCAGGGCGGTTGGTATAATAGGGGTGTTGTGCGAGTGCCGGTGTGGGCACCTCAGGCAGGGTCTTTGTCAAATCAACAATTATCACTCATTGAGATCACGGAACCGGGGTGACGTATGGGCGAGAGAAAAGGCTTTACCCTGATCGAGCTTCTGGTGGTGATTGCGATCATTGCGCTGCTGATGTCTATTCTGATGCCGGCCCTGGCGCATGTGAGAGAGCAGGCGCGGACGATCGGGTGCACGGCGAACCTGCGGCAGTGGGGCATGGTCTGCACGATGTACGCCGAGGCTAACAGCGGCAAGCTCTGGAGCGGCATCAGCGACACCGGCTGGTGGTGGCTGTTCCAACTGCCGGACTCGCTCAAGGACTGGAAGCAGAACAAGACCTGGTTTTGTCCGACGGCCACCAAGCCGATTATGGACGAACGCGGGGTCGGGGCGACCACGCTCAACATCTTCAACGCCTGGGGTATTTTCCGGGACCCCTACATGGGCTACAATGCCGGCCCCAATGGTGTGTGCGGCAGCTATGGGCTCAACAGTTGGTTCCTGAGCCGGCCGCTGGACTCCGAGGACGCACGCCGGAACTACTGGGGTCTGCTCACCAACGTGAAGAGCGCCAACAACGTGCCGCTGTTCATCGATGCCTTACGGTTCGACCTGTGGCCGCTGGCGACGACTCCGCCCTCGGCGAATGAGTTCGCCGCCTGGACCGATCAGGACATGGCCCGCTGCTGCATCAATCGGCACGACGGCTTCGTCGGCTGCGTCTTTGCGGACGCCTCCGCCCGCAAGGCCGGCCTCAAGGAGTTGTGGACGCTCAAGTGGAGCAAATCGTTCAACACGGCGGGTCCGTGGACGCGGGCCGGCGGCGTCACCGCCGACGACTGGCACGAATGGATCCGGCCCTTCCGGGATTATTGAAGGGCCCTGCCGGATGGGAAAAAGGCCGGCGAAGAGATGAGATTCCGGGGGGCGTCCTTCTTCACCGTTCGCAACGGCCGCATCACCCGATTGGTCGACTATATGTGAGATGCCGAAGGCGACGCCCGCCCGGCACCTCCTTCGGGCCCCTGTTTTCCT
>Ga0315281_10002701_pt1 | contig 26254 bp, 25 predicted proteins | sample YL17G07_0_MG_FD_204540 | JGI IMG/M metagenome (GOLD analysis project Ga0315281, IMG submission 204540) | Sediment microbial communities from Yellowstone Lake, YNP, Wyoming, USA - YL17G07_0 | ecosystem: Environmental > Aquatic > Freshwater > Lake > Sediment | place: USA: Wyoming | collected... | reverse complement strand
GAGCCAGAAAACGCGCGCCGTTGCGCGCCTTTAGGGCACACGAGGGCCAACGTCGCGTGGTAACTGGTAACTCAGATTTTGCGGCTGGCTGTAGCGAACTTCCGGGCCATTGCCCCCCGCATACCATATCGGCCAGGGAGGACCCGCGACTCGGCTCTGCCGATCGTCGCGCGCGCCTCTCGCGAGCCTGCCGCGAAACTACACCGCGTCGGCCGATTCCGTCTCGCATAAAAGTGGCTCACACAAAATTGGCTCACACGGCGATTTCATCTTGACAAGATGCGAGCGCGCTCCATGAACGCGCGCCGCGATGTCTTCGTGCCGACAAAGCGGCCATTGAGCTTCCAGGCGATGAGGTTCAATGCGTATTGCCAGCGGCGCTTTGCCGTTGCCGGCGCAATGCCAAAGCGCCAGCAAATCGGCTTCCATGGTGTGCGTTCGGCACGCGCCCAGGCGAGCTTTGCGTCTTCGGCTTCCAGCCAGCGCAGCCAGCCGAGCGTCTCCTCCATGCGGCTGATTGCGTCGGGCAATGGCGGCGGGCGCTTCAACCGCACTGGTTCTTGCCCCACGAGGTCGCTGAACTCGTGGAGAACCTTCGGCCACAGGTTGAAGTAACCCTGCACGCGCACGTTCGGCAGACGCTTCATCACGTCCGCTGCCTCGTCAAGCCGCGCTTCCACGAGGGTTGGCGTCCAATCAGCCATGGCACACCTCCTTGAGCACCGAACGTTTGCCGTAGAGCTTTTCGCCGAGCTGCCGGATCAGTTCACGCTCCGGCCAGGTGAGACGATGATCATGCTCGCTCACCACCAGGATGCCCTGCTCGTGCCAGCCATCGCGCCTGACCTGATCGGGCGTGCGCCGCTCTCCGCCGTATCCTTTGGGTGTCCACCTCATGGCTGCGCCTCGTGGGCGATGAGGTCGGCGAGCGCACCGATGATCGAGGCGGGCGTCTTGCCGTCGCCAAGCCGCCCCATGCTCGCAGCGAGCGCGGTGGGCTCGACGCCGTGCTGGAGCAGGAGCGACAGCGCGATGCATGCGTCATCGAGAATGCCATCCATGGCGGAGCCGACCTTGGCGCCGTGCGTGAACACTTCACCGATGTGGCCGGTGTCGGGATCAAAGCCGACCGTCACCGAATAGGACCGGCAGTCGTGCACGAGTCTGGTCGTGATACTGGGCCGGCGATCGGGGAGGCGCTGCCGACTCATGGCGCGCCTCCGTGGACCAATCCGGTGTTGGGGGCGCGCGGCATCATGGCACCCCCTTCAGCCAATCGGGGGAATCTGCATCTGGGGAACGTGGGGAACGTGCTTTTCGACGTTCCCCGCCATGTTCCCCGGTGCAAGCCTCTGAATCGTCAGCATTTTGGGAACGTGACGAACGTGGGGAACGTGTTGCCTCTTCTTTATTATTGTGTACGCGCGCGCACGCGCGGAGGTCGGAAAAACGTTCCCCACGTTCCCCACGTTCCCCGAGCCCTTCTTGATCAATGGGATAGGCCGGGGAACGTTGAGGGGAACGTTGGTCGACAGACGCCTGACGTTCCCCTTTTTCTGCTTCGGCAGGGTCCGGAACACGTTCCCCACGTTCCCCCGTCTGTTCGTGGGCGGGGTCCGGAAAACGTTCCCCACGTTCCCCACGTTCCCCTTCGAGGGCGAGCTGCCAGCGCCGGGCCTGATGGGAGACCCCGATGGCTCTGATGCGCGCCTTGAGTCCGGCGATGTCGAACACCCGGTCGCGCATGCGCGCGAGCGCCTTCCCGAGCCGGGTTCGCTGCGAACGGTCGCCGCCGGTGCCGAGCGGAAGCGGCGGCTCGCAGTTGACGGCAAGATCGTAGAGTCCGCTGGTACCGACCTCGGCGGTGCCGAAGCGGTCCCACCATTGGCCGACGAACACGCGCCAGACCGCGCCTTCGCCGTCGGAGGCTTCGAGCATCTCGTCGATATTGCCAAGGAACCCGGCAACGCCGATCGCATCGAGCATGCCGCCCATCACGGCGGCCCAGTTTTCGAAGCTGCCGATATTCTTTACGCCGTGCGGCATGCCGGCCGCGATCCAGGCGCGGCATAGCGTCAGGCAAGCGGCAACGAGGTCTGCCCGGTTGGCATGCACCCAGCCCATGAGATCGGGATGACGGAAGCCGCTACGGCGCCAGGGCTGGTCGACGCGGGCGTCGAGCCGGATGCGCACGAGCCGGCGCGCCATCTCGCCTGAAAGCTCGGCATTGTTGCCGGTGGCAATCCAGATGCAGCGGATCGGCAGCCGCGTCGTCTCCGAGACACCGAGGATGCGGTCTTCCCAGAACGGTGCGGTGAGCGCGGCAGCGAGTGCCGAGGAGTCGAGCGGGCGGCGCAGATTGTCGATCAGGACGACTGAAGGGATCTGTCGAAGCTTGGCGGTCAACCGCTTGCGCCATTCCTCGTCATCGCTGCCTTCGACCATGACGCTCGCGCGGCAGCCGATCGCGATGACCGACATCACGTCTACCATCAGCGTCGCGCCGGTGCCTTGGGTTGGTTTCTCGACCAGGTGCAGCGGGGTCGGCCCATCGATCATGGCGCGCACGAAGCCGATGAGAAGGAGCGCCAGCGCATGCGCACGCTCTGCCTCGCCAGTGAACGGGAAATCTCCCAATAGGTCGTCGAGCAGCAGTGATCGCGCAACGGCGATGTCGGATTGCGTAGGTTTCGTCGGCACCGCCGGCAGGACGAAGCCCTTGGGCGGGTCGTAAAGCAGGCGCGCAGCCGGATGGTAGCCGGGCTCGGTGATGAGTTCGCCCTCGCGGCCGAACACGGGCGTCGTGACGATGCCTGTCAACACGGGAAGCGCCGGATCGGGCGTGGCGAGGATCGACTTGATCACCGGCAACGGTGGATGGGCGGGAACGACGTCTCCGTTGCGGGAGAGTTTTCGCCAATCCGCGAGCTGCGCGAGCACCGGACGCAGGCGATCGTCGGTGAGCGGCTTGGCCATCGGCAGTCCGTCGTCGTCGCGCACGACCCAGGTCGCGCATCCAGCGGTGCGGAACAGCCAGGGCGGCTGGTTGGCTGCGATAAGAATCTCCCACGCGCGGGAGACCGCACGGGCAAGATCGCCGTCGTCGGCACGCAATTGCGGTCGCGGGCCATCGGGCAGCACGAAGCCGATCGGCTTGTGCGTGCCGCTCTCAGTTTTGGGGACCTCACCAGCACCACCGTCGTGCAATCCCCATTCCGCCGCGGCCTCGACGACTTTGCGCACGGCATCGGAACCGTCACGCAGCAGCAGATCGTTAAAATCGTCGCCCTCCTTCGGCGGCATGGCGATCCAGACCCGACGGCCCTCGGCGTGCAGACGGGCGGCGGCGGTGGCGGCCGCTCGTGAGCCGGCACCGGAGGCATCGTGATCGGCTAGAAGCACGACCCTCCGCACCTCGGTGGGCAGAACCACCTGCTCCAGGTTCGTGGCCGAGAGCGTTACCCAGACCGGCAGACGCGCGCAGGCGGTCATCACCGAGAGCGCGGTTTCGATGCCTTCGGCCAGGCCGACAACTCCGTCACTAACCTCGGCGAGACGCACAGCGCCGCCGGCAACCGAAGCCAGCATCTTTCGCGGGTTCTCGACCGGCGCCTTGGCGGTGCCGTCATCGGCGAGATAGGTGCGGTGGAGCGCGATGCGGTTGCCACCACTGTCGCGCACGACGGCGACCAAGCCTGGGAAACCGCGGCGGCTCTCCCAGTGCGTCAGGTCCGGATGAAACAGAAGATCGGCGCAGTCCGGTACCGGTAGTCCACGCGAGGCCAGGTACCGTTCCGCCGGCGTGCCTGCGACCGGCACTGCCTTCGAGAGGATGTGTTCGATTTCGCGGGCCTGATCCGCCTGCTTGGACGATGGCTTGGCGGCTGGCCGTCGCGGCTGTGCGCCTGCCGACGGGTTTGCCAGATCGGCCGCGTAGGCGAACAGCTCGCGTCCGCTGAGTCCCTTCGCATGCTCCAATGTGCTGAGCGGTCCACCGCCATGACCACCGTCGAAGTCGATCCAGTCGCCCGCATGCTCGCCGGTGAGCGCGATCACGCAGGAGCCGTTCTTGCGCGGAGCGTCGCCCCGGATATTGGCGAGCCGCCATTCATCGCCAAGCCGCCGGCCGTTCGGGAATAGCCGCGGGACCCATTGCTCGGCGCTATCGCGCAGACGCGAGACGATGGCGTCGAGGTCAAATCGCTCGACTGGCCGCGCCGGTTGCGTCTCGTTGAGGTCGAGCATGGCGGCGTCAATCGAGCAGCACGAGGCCGCGCTCGGCGCGGGTGATGGCGGTGTAGAGCCAGCGGGCGCGATCCTCCGCCGTGCGGCCAAGACCATCGTCGTAGACGACGACGTTTTCCCACTGGCTTCCTTGCGCCTTGTGACAGGTGATGGCCCAGCCCCACACCGACTCGATCAGCCCTTTCATGTCGCGATGGTCGCGACGCGGGCGGTCGGCCTCGTAACAGACGTGATCGTCGTAATGACCCTTATAGAATCGGTGCCGCCCGGCGATCGTCGCGCCGTCTTCGGTGCGCACCGCGGCGCTGAAGGCGAGCGGGCCGTCGTCGTGGACGTCGGAGAGATCGATGAACATGCCGTTGACGAGGCCGAGATCGTGCCGGTTCTTCAGACAGATGATCTTTTCGGCCTTGCCGGCGGGATGGACATTGTCGAAGCCGGCGGCGTGCTTCATCGCGGTGTTGAGGTGGAGGCGCGTGGCGTTGCGCCCGCAGATCACTTGCCCGCCGTTGAGAAGCTGGCGCGGGCTCGCGTCGGTGCGCCGCATCTTCCAGACGAACGCATCATGCTCGCCATGGGGAATGGGTTTGCCTTCGCGGGCCATGGTGGCGAGCCGGATGATGGCACTTTCTCCGGCCTGGCGATGGATTTCGGTGAGCATCACGTCGGGCACGGCATCGGTGAACGCGCCGTCGCTCTTGATCGGCGGCAGCTGGCCGGGATCTCCCAGGACCAGGATCGGCTTGCCGAAGGCAAGGAGGTCCTGCGCCATTTCCCCGCCGACCATGGAGACCTCGTCGAGCACGATGAGTTTGGCATCGCGCACCAGCGATTGCTCGTTCAACACGAAGCGCGGCTGGTGAATGTCGGCGAGGCGGAGCTGGAGACTCCTCACCCGCGTTTCCGCGAAGGAGCGTTCCGCCGGGGGCAGCGCCGGAATCTGTGCGCGCAGGGTGGCGATTTCGCGCTCGACGCGATCGATCTCCTCGGGCGTCGCCTCGGAGACCCGATAGATCAGCGAATGGATGGTGGAAGCCGGCGTGCCCTTGCGTGTCATCACCAGCGCGGCCTTGCCGGTGAAGGCGGCATAGAGCACGCCGCCCGACGCTTGTTCGCAGCGACTCATGGTGTCGAGGCCGAGCTCGGCGATGGCATGCCGCGTGATGGTGGTCTTGCCGGTCCCGGCATAGCCGAAGACGCGAAACACTTGGCTGGAGGCGGTGCGGTTGGTGAACCAGTCCTTGATGTCCCCGATGGCTTTCGCCTGGAGCGCGGATGGTGTGAAACTCATGGTCACTGCTCCCAGCAACGTCGAGCGTATGGACAGGTACGGCAGAGGTAGAAGTCGGACATTGCAGCGATGCGCGCCGGCAGTTCGCCTGCATCCACGGCGCGCAGGATGTCGACGGCCTTGTCGGAGAGCGCCTGAGCTTCCGCGGCGTCAAACGCAACGAGTTCGTGGTGGAGGGCCTGAGTGTCCTTGTTCAGCGCGGTGAACAGCGTGACGCCCAATTCCATGTAGGCCATGTAGACCTGCACTTGCGCGAAGTAGAGCAGCTTCGATGCGCGCAGGCCTCGCTTGACGATGTCGTTCCAGGATCTGGCATTGATGGCCTTGTGTTCCCACAGTACCGGCCAAGGCACGCCGATATCGGGGCCACCGACGATGACGCCGTCGATATGACCGCGCAGGCGTCCGCCTGCCGCCGTGAAGCCAAATTGGCCGCCGTCGCGGCGTTGGGTTCTTATGTCGAATCCCGCCGCGCGCAGCCAATCGGTCGACAGGGATTCGAACCGGTGGCCGGCCTCGAAGATACGAAGTATAGCGCCGTCGAGGTCTCGGCCTTCGTCCGGCGGCGTGTGGGTGATCTCGTAGACAAGGCGGCGCGCGCAGGGCTCGCCGAGCCGCGAGGCGCCGAGATAATCGCGCGGCGGCTGATGACGGCGTGCCGTCACCAGCGCGGCATCGATCAGGACATTGATGCGCTGCGCCGTATTCGCGCCGCGCGCGCACACGCCGTAGATGAATTCCGAGCCGTGGTTGAGGTCGATAGCGTCCATGGCCGGCCTCAAAACGGCACATCGTCGTTGAGGGCTTCGCGGCGCATGGCGTCCTGGAAGCCATCGATGCAGGCCTCGACGATGCGGTCGATTTCCTCGGGCTTACGGTCATGGAATGGCGCCATCAGACCGAGTTCGATCAGCACCTCCGCGAGATTGCGTCGCGCCGCCTTGATCGCCTGTATCTCCAGCTCGGACTTGTCGATCATGCCGCGGTTCCTCTTGGCGATAGCGGCGCCGGCGTTGAGGCAGCGCATCGAGCAGAAAGCGAAGGTCGGATAGCGGTCGGGGCGAAGCTGGTGCGTGTAGTAGAAGCCGCGGGCCGCCCGGCTGCAGACGGCGCAGACCCTCACCCCAGGAGCAGCGTCGAGAGCTTCCGCGACCCGGGCTCGTCGGGCTCCTCCGCCATCCGCTGCGACGCCAGCACGATGAAGCGGCTGATGGCGTTCTGCGCCATGGCCTCGAGTTCGGGCATGGTCAAGCAGCGGATGGGCTGGTGAAACCGTCCTCTTCCTTCGAGCCATTCGCCGATCGCCTTGGCCGCTTGATGCGTGACGTGCGCCTGCCACTCGTCGTCGGTCATGGCTCAACCGTTGAGCCATGCGGGACCTGCCGGCTTCGCCGCGGGCGCCGCCGCGCCTGCGGACGGTTGCGACCAGGCGGGCGCGCCGGACGGCTGCGGGGATCGCGGTTGCGCGGCAGGCTGCTGTCCGCCTTGCGCTGGGGTCTGGGTCCAGGCTGGCTGCGCGGCGGCAGCTTTGCCGCCGGCCCCGCGCGAGCGGCTTGGGCTCGCCGGCACGTCTTTGCCGTCCATGACGAGCTTCCATTCCTTGTCGCCGGGCAGCACCACGCGATCAAGCCGGTTCTGATCGCCGTAGCGGGCATCCTCGCTCACCTCGATTTTGATCTTGGCGACAAAGGTGACGCCGGAAAGGTCGGCGAGGCCGCGCAGTATGCGTTTCTGCTTCGCCGTCTCGCTCATGTCCTGCGAGTCGAGACCGAGCGCGCTGTCGATCATGGCGCGGAAGGTGCTCTTCGAAATCTTCCAGGCGATCGAGACGCCGTTCTCGTCGACCTTGCCGCCCTGGACGGTGAACATCTGCCAGAACTTGCGCCGGGCGTGCGGCCCCTCCGCTACGGTGAACTCGCAGTCGAGCATTCGCACGTCGCTGGTGGGATCCTTGGGCGCCTTGAGCAGGGCCTGGTCGATCTCACTCTGACCGTCGATCCCGCCCGGGCGGACGATCATGGTCACCTTGGCGAAGGTGCCGTCTGCAATGAGCTCGCCGCTCTTCTGCGGCTCGGCGTCGTTCATGTCGTAGGCCATGGATGTCATCCTCTGCTGGTCTGGTTGATCTTGCGCAGTAGCGCGCTGAGGTCGGGCGGCTCGGTGAGGTCGAGGCGGCCGGAGCGATCCTTGCCCGGCAGGCCGAACGGATTGGCCGACTGGCAGACGAGGCGACGCGCCTCGCCGCGATCGGGCTCGTGCCGCCAGGTGTCGCCATCGGGCGCGAACCGGCTCATGGAGATCACCTGGTCGACGATGCCGGGGAGTTCGCGGGCGGCCTTGCCGCCCTCCATCTGCGGCTGCCAGGTGACGCGGTTGAACTCGTCGGTGACACGGTCCAGGATCCCGACAAAAATAACAGTGCGGCCCGGCATGTGTTGCAGGTGCTTCAGGAGCCCGATGGTTTCGCGCGCGAGCAGACCGTAAGCGCCGCGGGTATCGGGCTTGCCGGTTCGTTCGGATTGCGCTTCCGGCCGTGTCTTCGCCCAGGCCATGGCGAGCCGCGTGAGATCGGTGATGGAGTCCACGAAGATGATGCGCTTGCCCGCGATCATGCGGACGAGGTCGGGATAGGTGTCGCCGAGGTGCCGGTAGTGGCTTTCGCAAAAGAAGGTCTTCTCATCGGCCGCCGGATCGACGCCGCCAACGAGGCAGGCAATGTCGAGGGCATCGGCGAAGCTGCGCACGGGAATGCTGTCGCCGGGCCAGTCCTGGACCGACTTCATGCCCGCTTCGAGGTCGATGCAGAGCGTCTCCGCCGGCGGCAGTGACTTGAGCAGCGAGGTCTTGCCGACGCCGGAGGGCCCGAAGATCGCCATCGTGGTCTTGGTGTGGGCCTCGGCGAGCCGCTGGTCGGCCGTGATGATCCGCAGCGCCATTAGCGGCCTCCCTCGTCACCGGAAATCGCGTCGACCGCGAGATCGGCGCCGAGCGCACCAGTCTTCCGGGCAAGACCGTAGAGCTTGCGGAGCGCATGCAGCCGATCGCCGACGGCGTTGAATTCGGCCTCAATCCCACGCACCGCGAAGGCGATGTCGTCGAGCGTGGCATCCTCGATCGCCTTGACGGCGGCCTCCCGCCGTCGCGGTCCAAGCGCGGGAATGACGATGGTGTCCGGCAGGGTGTCGAGCGCGAAGTGGCGCGTGCGCAGCGCAGCGAGCGCGGCAGAATTGGTCATCGGGATTCCTCTTCGTTGATGCTGAGGCGAAAAGTCGGTTTGCCGGTCCGCACAATGCGCGCGGGCGCGAAGGCCTGACGGATCGGTTCGGGCCAGGCCGCGAACTTGCGCTCGGGGACCTTGAAGCCGATCTCGACGTAGTCGGCCGGGTCCTCACCCGACTCGCGAATTCGTGCGACCAGCGGCGCGAGCTGCGCTTGGTCCCATTCGACTTTCTTCGGGAGATCGGCGGCGACGGTGACCGCGCCGTCCTCGAACCGCACGGTGCCTGTGTCCTTGACCTGCGCGGCGCGCGCGGCGGCAGCCTTGTCGGCGTAACGCAGCGCAATCGCGCTTTCAAGCCACTCCTTGAGCCGCTTCGCGGCCTCCAGCGCCGCGTCGGCATCTGCCTGCAACAGCGCCAGGTGCTCGGCCGGCAGGCTCATGATCTCGCCGACCGGCATGCTACGGATGTCATCAAGACGCGGGCGATTGGAGAGACAGTCCTGCATCACGCGACCTCCGCCAACAGCAGCGACGAGAGCGACGCCGGGGCCTTTTTCGGTTTCGAGCGCGCGACTGCGAGATAGCCGTAGTCGTCAGGACCGTGCCGGCGCTGAACGAGGTGGATCAGCTTCTGCTCACCGGCCCACCAGGCGCGGCGCGCCAGGCGGGTGAGCTCCGCGCGGTCGCACTCGGGGAGGCGCGCTCCATGCGAAAACGTGTCCATTGCGAGAAAGCCGCGGTAATACTCCAGGACATCGCCGGGAGCCGCCTGGCCGATCCAACCACACAGGTCGGTTTCGTTGATCCGCAGACGGACGGTCGGTAGCTTGGTGATGGTGCTGATCATGATTGGCTCCTACTCGCCACGCTGCTGAACCGTCTCACGCGGCCCTCAGGCCGACGGCGAGCAAGGCGAGACGGATGTCCTTCACACGGCGGTAGAGGCTGCTCCGGGCCCCACGGCCGCCGCCCGCAAGCCGATCGACGGTCGTCCGGGAGAGCGCGGCGCAGAGGGCGCCGTCGTTCGGAGCGAGGGTTCCGAGGCCACGCTCGACATCGAGCCGGCGCTCGGCCTCGGCGAAGGCGTCGACCGGCTGGCCGAAATAAGCCGCCAGCCCTTCGTCTTCGCCGATGAGATCGCCTCGGGTGGCGCCGGCGCTATTGGGCAAGGTTTCGTCGAGCGACGCCGGCACGGCGCCATAGAGCCGACGGTCGCGTCTCGCTTTGTGCGCGATACGGGTCGCCCTGTTCGCCATGACAATGCCGGCGAACGCGCCGAGCGATCCGCGCTCGGGATCGAAGGCCGGCAGACGGGCGAACAGGTCGAGAAGCAGTTCCTGACGGATGTCGGCGAGATCGTCGTAGGGAAGACGCAACTGGCGGATCAGGCGGCGGGCCACAATGTCGGCCTCATGCTGGATGATCTGCAGATCGGATCGGGAAATCGAATGTCGCATCGGTCAAGGCCTCGGTCAGCTGTTGATGACCGCAGGATGCCGATCGCCCGGTCCCGCTTGGTGGGCTTGGCGTGGGGATATCGTGGGGGAAGTGTGGGAACGCTCAGGCGTCAGGCGCGGAGATCAATCTCCGCTGCCCCGAGCGTAAGTCGCCAGCCACGATTGCGCTGGTTCTCGATGATCTGGCGAACTGCATCGGGTTCTAGAGCGTTCGCTGCGAGCGCATTACGAAGCTCTCGAACGACATCGCGAGCGGCGCGTGAGACTCGATGAATGGAGTCGCCCCAGATCCGGGTATCGACATCACGAGTTGAGGCGAAAGGATTATCGGTCGACGCACGCTCAGCAAGCAGGCAAAGGAGTTCGAACGACTGGTCGGAGAGAGTGCGGGAGACACCATCGAGCATTACGGATTTTGCCGATCGCGCGATGACGAGCCGCGGTTTGAATGACGGAGCTGGCTCCAGTCTCGCAAGATCGATTGCGAATGGCGCGGCGCCATCGCCGGGACCGATCGCATCCTCCACCGCGATAAGATGGATTTCCGCTTCAGCGAAGCGCAGTTTCTCGGCTGCCGATAATGCCGGCGCGATCATCGTGATCGGCGAAGACCGGACGGTCATTCGAAGCGCCCCGACAAGACCCGGCTGCGATGCCGCCGTCCTCGATGGTGAGAGGAAGGCGGCACGCTTTGATGGCGTCAGGCCTAAATTCCAGATGCCGGCTGCGGTTTCCGAGGGTTCGTTCGAGAAGCCGGAGGTGCACGCGATCTCGCGCACGAGCGCCGGAATGCCGATGCGAAAGCTCCTCAGATCTTCTGCATCCAAGATGAGGTCGCTCTTTTGGTCGAGCGGACAGGCCGCGACATGATGGCCATCGATGTGCTGGATCGGGCGGGAGTCGAGACCGCACTCGCACGATGAGCAGACATCCCATTCGGTCGCCGGTGCGTCCTCGACGAGGATGCCTTGGTCGAGAAGACGCTCGAAATCCCGGCCGAGATAGGGCTTGGCCTGGCGTCCCCAGAGGATCGCGGGTTCGCCCGCTTCACTCAGCCGCAACAGCAGCCTTGCCAGGCAGTCTGTCATTGACGAGTCCATTGCGGCGCAAGAGCGCCATGATGCGTCCCTCGAAGCGATGTCGCTTGAACATTGCCGTGTCCGGCGGCTTGAGTTTCACCGTCACTCGTGCCGGTTTCGATCCGCCAACATCGATGTGTACACGGATGACAATGTGGTTGAGCCGCCAATCGGCGCCGAAAACGATGCCGCGCGTCCCCTCGCCCAATCGCGCGAGCGCATTGTCACGGCCATCGCGGATCACATGGGACCAGAATGTGCGCGTCTCGCCAGATCTGGGGTCGGTGCCGAGGCGGTCTGCTTGAACCTCGACGATCTGCACACGGCGGATATCCGGATCAAAAGCGTGATTGAAAGTGAAACCGAAGCCGGCACGCTCGACCGGCACCAAAGTGTAGAGATTCTGGGCGTCGGGAGCCGCAAAGAACCTGGGCCGCTTGAGCATCGAGCCCGCGAAAATCTCGGCAAGCTCCCCACGGCGCGCTTTGGCGAATCCGCCAACCTTCAGCCGACCGGTCGTCGCGGCATAGGACAGAACCGCGTGCTCGGCCTCCCGGAAGCTGATGACGCGATCGGCGCCAGCCTCGATGATCTCGGTCGTCGTCAGCTGCGCGCCATGGGTGACAACAACATTGATCTCGTCGTCATCGTCGTACCGTCCGACCCGGCAATAGCGTCCACGAAGGTCGGCCTCGAAGAGGCGCTCGGCATCACGCTGAAAGGCCTGCCGAGTCCCGTCGTCGATCTGCGCCTCGATCCCCTCTTCAACGCCCGCGAATTCAGTGAAGGACGATAGGGTCGTATAGCTCAGCATGTCGGCCGCGGCGTTAAAGACCGCCGGCTGGTCCAGAAACATTCTGAACGCGACGTGCTTCGGGTCCTGCGTCGCCTCCGCAGTATCGTCGCCATCGTTGGCAGGGGTGATCTGCACGCCAAGCCGCCGAGCTTGTTCCAGAAGAAGCTGCAGCCCGTTGGCATTGCCGAGTTCGGCGATGCGATGGAGATCGGCGACCAGTCCCTCGGTGTAGTTGTCCTCGGGGCCCGCGAAGAAGTTCTGAATCGTACGGCGCGCCTCGTCGGGGTCCCTGTCGAAGAGGGCAATATCCAAGCCCTGAAGATCGGCCTGATGGCGCTCCAGGAGACGCCTCAGGAGATCGAGGTCGGCAGTTCGCGTAAACTTCGGATTGACGAATTTCTTCAGGTTCTTGGCCATCTCAGCCGTCCGTGTAAGCCTCATCCATGTTCACTTTACGTTCTTAAGCTCGATTCGGTCGAGAGTCGATTCAAAATCATCGTTTTGGGACGGATCATGAGCCCCGTGGGTAGAGGCTTTGGGAGGTTGCCCCCAATCCACGGCTTACGATGCAGCTCCCGAATCCGGTTGATCCCGAACACCTTTCCCCCGCCGAGCGGCTCGACGAAATCGCCGAGATTCTGGCGGCCGGCCTCATGCGGCTGCGGGTGCGAAAGTCCAGTCCTTTATCTCCTGACTGCGGAGAAAGTTCACTCGACTGTTCCGGCACCCAGAGCGGTCATGCCAATGCCCTCAAGACTCATGGAGGCTCGGATTGACCGACTCGGTTCTGACGCGTGTGGCGGCCCTGAAGGCGCTGCCCATTCCTAATCTCAAGCAGCAATGGCGCGAGCTGTTCGATACTGAGCCGCCGCCCTATAACCGCCGATTCCTCGAACACCGGCTCGCGTACCGGATCCAGGAACTGGCCTACGGGGGCCTCAAGCGCGAGACGATCGAGCGGCTAAAGGCCATCGCCGAAGACCTCGATGGTGGGGATCCCACTCGCCGCCGCCAATCGGCAAGTGATCGACCGATTGCTGGCACACGGCTCATTCGGGAATATCAGGGCGTCGAGCACTGTGTGACGGTGCGCGACGAGGATTTTGAATATCAGGGCCGTCCGTACAAATCGCTCTCGGCCATTGCGCGCGCGATCACCGGCACGCGCTGGAACGGGCTGCTGTTCTTCGGGCTCAAGAACCGGCGGGCGTCATCATGAAGAAGCCGATCGTCCGCAAGCTCCGCTGCGCGGTGTACTCCCGCAAGTCCACCGAGGAAGGCCTCGAAATGGAGTTCAACTCGCTCGACGCCCAGCGCGAGTCCTGCGAGGCCTATATCGCCAGCCAGAAGGCCGAGGGTTGGCTTCTGGTGCCTGACCGCTACGACGACGGCGGAATTTCTGGCGCGACACTGGAGCGTCCGGCGCTGAAGCGACTGCTGGCCGACATCGAGGCCCAGCGGGTCGACGTGGTCGTGGTTTACAAAATCGATCGGCTCAGCCGCGCACTGATGGATTTTTCCAAGCTCGTTGAAATCTTCGATCGAAACAACGTCACCTTCGTCAGCGTCACGCAGTCATTCAATACCACGACCTCGATGGGGCGGCTGACGCTCAATATTCTTCTTTCCTTCGCGCAGTTCGAGCGCGAGGTCATCGGCGAGCGCATTCGCGACAAGTTCGCCGCCTCGCGCAAGAAGGGCATGTGGATGGGCGGTTTCGTTCCGCTCGGCTACGACGTCCGGGACCGCAAGCTGGTCATCAACAAAGCCGAGGCCGCGACCGTTCGAATGATTTTTGAACGTTTCGCCAAGATGGGCTCGGCAACCGCGCTGATGTTCGCGCTCAGGGCAGAAGGCATCACCGGCAAGCAGGGCAAGCTGGTCGACAAGGGATATCTCTACAAACTTCTCAACAATCGGGTCTATGTAGGCGAGGCGGTGCACAAGGGCACGGCATATCCCGGCGAGCACCAAGCCATCGTCGATCGCGCCCTCTGGGATCGGGTGCACGGCATCCTCCGCGAGAGCCCGCGAAAGCGCGCGGCACATACCCGGGCCCAGACGCCGGCGTTGCTCAAGGGCCTGATGTTCGGGCCGACCGGCAAGGCGATGACGCCGGCCCATACGCGAAAGGGCGGCAAGCTCTATCGCTATTACGTCTCGACCGACGTGCTCAAGCGCGATGCCGCTGCATGCACGGTACGCCGCGTACCGGCGGCCGAGATCGAGAGCGCGGTCGTCGACCAACTGCGCGGTCTGCTGCGCACCCCTGAAATTATCGTGCGCACCTGGCGCGCGGCGCGGCAATCGATGGGCGACATCTCGGAGGTTGACGTGCGCGACGCTCTGGAGCGGCTCGATCCGCTCTGGGATGAGTTGTTCCCCGCCGAGCAGGCGCGGATCGTGCAGTTGCTCGTGGAGCGGGTTGATGTCAGCACGGACGGCGCCGATATCCGGTTGCGGACCGAGGGACTGACGAATCTGGTCACGGAGCTGCGTGCCATCAGACCGGAATCCCGGAGGGCGGCGTAATGGCCGGACCCAATCCCACGGGCGATGTCCGCACCTTCACTGTGCGGGTGCCGATTTCAATCCGCCGGCGCGGCGGCCGGAAACTCGTCTTCGCACCCGATGGCACACCCGATACAGGGCCAGCGATCCGCCGCCACATCGACAACGCCATGGTCAAGGCCATCGCCCGGGCATTCAGGTGGCGCGAAATGCTGGAGAACGGCACCCACGCAACGATCCGGGAAATCGCGGTGGCCGAGAAGATCAACGAGTCCTACGTCGGTCGCGTCCTGCGACTGACCCTGCTGGCGCCGGACATCGTCGAGGCGATCCTGAGTGGCCGGCAGCCGGCGGGGTTGCAGCTTGAGGCCCTGCTGCGGCGGTTGCCGGTTGGGTGGCGGGAGCAGCGAGCGGAGATTTTGGGCCGCTCGTCCTGACAGGATCGCAGAAGCGAAGCCGCGACCCGACCATGTTGACGGGAATCGGCTCGGATGCACCGATCATTCCTGGGCATTGGACCGTCTGGGCCTCGCATGGCAGGACAGTCGCCGCGGCATCGAAATCTCCCCAGTCCGGCCCGGCGATCCCGGAAACGGTTGCGCCATCGGCCGTATTGGTCAAGATTGAGCACAAGCATACCGGGAATTCAGTCAAGACTTGGCCGGCAAGTACGCCTCGCAGGGTTCTGGCGGATCGGGCTCGCCTGCGGTGGTCGCTGGCTGAGGAGCGGGGCTGCCAGCTCAGAGGCGTCATTATGTCCAACCCCTTCTTCGACCGCCCAATTTTGAACTCTCCGTATGACTACCCGCGGCGGTATTGGGAGCTCGATGAGGCCGGACAGCCGACGCAGAAGATCATAGAGGCGCGTCGCGGCGCCAAGTTCGTCACACCAATTCCAAAACCGAAAAAGCGGAAAGCGAGCACCCAAAAGGGATTCGTGTTCGATGAAGGTAAGGGGCTTTCCACTGCGGAGCAGCAATACGACCCCACGTCGATCATCAATGAGGTCCGCGGACATGTGGATGCATGGCGTTCCTTGCCGAATCCCAATCAGTGGCAGGTCACGCCGGAGACGGCCCGACTCCTCCAGCACTGGCGCCATCACAAGTTCAGCGGGGTCCGTCCGTTCTTCTGCCAGGTCGAGGCGGCGGAAACGGCGATCTGGCTCACTGAGGTCGCGCCCCAATCCAGGAACGGAAAGCGTCTGCTTGACCACCTCGCGGCGGCGAACAAGGACGCCAATCCGGAATTGATGCGGCTGGCGCTGAAGCTTGCGACCGGCGCGGGCAAGACTACCGTTATGGCGATGCTCATCGCGTGGCAGACGATCAATGCTGTCCGGCGCCCCACGAGCAAGCATTTCACCCGTGGCTTCCTCGTCGTCGCACCCGGAATCACCATCAAGGACCGCCTGCGCGTTCTCCAGCCCAACGATCCGGACAGCTACTACGCCAGTCGCGAACTCGTCCCCAACGACATGCTCGATGACGTGAACCGGGCCAAGATTATCATCACCAACTTTCACGCCTTCAAGCTTCGCGAGCGCGTCGAACTGTCCAAGGGCGGACGTCAACTCCTGACAGGGCGCACCGGCGAGGAATTGCAGACGCTGGAGACAGACGGCCAGATGATCCAGCGGGTCATGAAGGATCTGATGGGGATGAAGAACATCCTCGTCATCAATGATGAGGCGCATCACTGTTACCGCGAAAAGCCGAAGGAAGCGGACGATGAGGAGTTGAAAGGCGAGGACAAGAAGGAGGCCGAAAAGAACAACGAGGCGGCACGCCTCTGGATTTCCGGCCTGGAGGCCGTGAACCGCAAGCTCGGTATCAGCCATGTCATCGATCTGTCCGCGACGCCGTTCTTCCTACGCGGCTCAGGCTACGCCGAGGGCACGCTGTTTCCCTGGACCATGAGCGACTTCTCGCTGATGGATGCGATCGAGTGCGGCATCGTCAAACTGCCGCGCGTCCCCGTTGCCGAGAACATCCCCGGCAACGAAATGCCGATGTACCGCGATCTTTGGGAGAACATTCGCGCGGACATGCCGAAGAAGGGACGCGGCCAGGGCGAGGAACTCGATCCCCTCAAGCTTCCCACGCGCTTGCAGACGGCGATTGAAGCCCTCTACGGCCACTATGAAAAGACGTTCAAGCTCTGGGAGGATAAGGGCATCAAGGTGCCGCCCTGCTTCATCATCGTCTGCCAGAACACGGCGATCTCAAAGCTCGTCTACGATTTCGTTTCTGGGTTCCATCGCAAGAATGCGGACGGTACGACCACCCTGCAAAACGGCAGGCACAAACTGTTCCGCAATTTCGACGAAACCACCGGCAATCCGCTGCCGCGTCCGAACACGCTCTTGATCGACAGCGAACAGCTCGAAGCCGGCGACGCGCTTGATGATAATTTCCGCGCCATGGCAGCCGACGAAATCGAGCGGTTCCGCCGTGAGATTGTGGAGCGGACCGGCGATGCCCGTGCCGGCGAGAACATCACGGACCAGGAATTGCTTCGTGAGGTCATGAACACGGTCGGCAAGCCTGGTCAACTCGGCGGTTCGATCCGCTGCGTCGTGTCGGTCTCGATGCTCACCGAGGGGTGGGATGCCAACACGGTCACCCATGTTCTCGGCATTCGCGCCTTCGGAACGCAACTGCTGTGCGAGCAGGTGATTGGACGTGCGCTGCGCCGCCAGTCCTACGAACTGAACGATGAAGGCCTGTTCAATGTGGAATATGCCGACGTGTTCGGCATTCCGTTTGATTTCACCGCCAAGCCTGTTATCGCTCCGCCGCAGCCGCCGCGCGAGACGGTCCAGGTTCGAGCTATCTCGCCGGACCGCGACGCTCTGGAAATCCGCTTTCCGCGCGTCGAAGGCTATCGCGTCGAGTTACCCGAGGAACGGCTGACGGCCGACTTCAACGACGATTCCGTTCTGGAGTTGAGCCCCGATCTCGTCGGCCCGTCGATTACGCGCAACTCCGGGATCATCGGCGAAGGCGTGGATATGAGCCTCGCGCATCTGGGAGACATGCGCCCGTCCTCGCTCGTGTTCCACGTCACGCAGCGACTGCTCTACACCAAATGGCGCGACCCCGGCGAGGAGCCGAAACTCCACTTGTTCGGACAGCTCAAGCGCATCACCAAGCAATGGCTCGACACCTGCCTCGTGTGCAAAGGCGGCACCTATCCGGCCCAGCTCATGTATCAGGAGCTCGCCGATATGGCTTGCAACCGCATCACCGCCGCCATCACCCGGCAGTTCCTGGGCGAGCGCCCCATCAAGGCGCTGCTCGACCCCTACAACCACACCGGTTCCAGCCGGCACGTCCGCTTCAACACGTCGCGCACCGATCGCTGGGACACGGGCGGCCCGCCGCCCAAGAATCAGGTCAATTGGGTAGTGCTGGACAGCGACTGGGAAGGCGAATTCTGCCGCGTCGCCGAATCGCATCCCAAGGTGATCGCTTACACCAAGAATCATAACCTCGGTCTGGAGGTGCCGTATCGCTACGGCTCGGAGACGCGAAAATATCTGCCTGATTTCATCGTGCAGGTGGATGACGGGCACGGCGCAGACAAACCGTTAAATCTCGTGGTTGAGATCAAGGGCTACCGGCGCGAGGACGCCAAGGAGAAGAAGTCGACGATGGACACCTATTGGGTGCCCGGCGTGAATCATCTCGGCTCTTACGGTCGCTGGGCCTTCTCAGAGTTCACCGAAATCTATCAGATCGAGGCCGACTTCGAGGCCAAGGTCAAAGGCGAGTTCGACAAAATGATTGCGTCTGCGTCCGTGCAGCCGTCGACCGGGAAGCAATAGCTATGGCCAGAAAACCGGCATCGAAAAAAGCCGTCGAGACTCTGAAGCACGACGAGGCCAAGCGGAAGAACATCCCGACGGCCGAATTTCAGTCCGTACTGGAGAAGGAGCAGCAGGACCCGAAGAAGGTCCGCTATCCGCGCAACACCGATCTCGACCCGCAGCTGATGTGGCGGGGTAAGGACGAGCAGGACTGGAGCGACCTCGTCGCCCACGCGCCCCCGCTCTACATCCAGGAAAAGGTCCACCCGAAGGTTCTGATCGACGACCTGCTGCGCGCGACGAAAGAGCGCGAGCACGATAGCGGGCAGCTGACACCCGACCTGTTCGCCGACTTTAACGGCATTCCCAAGGGCGTGGACAAGACCGAGTTCTACCAGCACGACCAGAACTGGTCGAACCGTATGATTCTCGGCGACTCGCTCCAGGTCATGGCCAGCCTCGCCGAGCGTGAGGGCCTGCGCGGCAACGTGCAGTGCATCTATTTCGATCCGCCCTACGGCATTAAGTTCAACAGCAATTTTCAGTGGTCAACGACCAGCCGCGACGTGAAGGACGGCAACGCCGGCCACATCACGCGCGAGCCAGAACAGGTCAAAGCGTTCCGCGATACTTGGCGCGACGGCATTCACAGCTACCTCACCTACCTCCGCGACCGTCTCACCGCGGCTCGTGATCTGCTCACTGATAGCGGTTCTATCTTCATACAGATCGGCGACGAAAATGTGCATCGCGTCCGGCAGTTAATGGAAGAAGTGTTCGGCGAGCAGAATTTCGTCGCCCAAATTGCGACGAAAACCTCCGGCGGTTCGACCGGCATCTATCTAAGCGGCGTTGTGGACCATGTTCTGTGGTTCGCGAAGGACGCCGAGCGCACAAAATTTCGCCCGTTATTTGGGACCAAAGGTCTCGGAGAAGATGGGGCCGACAAGTACAACCGAGTGCGCCTTCCGAGCCTGGAGGTTCGGAGCCTAACGGCCACGGAACGCACACTTGAAGCTGATGTACCCGAAGGCGCGCGCGTCTATCGTCAAGATAATCTAACGAGCCAAAGCGTTGGCAGAGAAAAAGGCGAAGGCGCCGCTTCTTGGTTCCCCGTTAAAATTGCCGGACAGGAAATTCGCCCGTCAATCAAGGTGCGCTGGAAGACGAACGAACTTGGTATGCAGCGATTGCTTTGCGCCTCGCGAGTCGAATTGACTGGCAACAGTCTCTCTTATGTCCGTTATCTCGACGATTTCAGTGCGATTACGATTAACAATTCTTGGACTGACATTGGTGGGATTCAAAGCCGGGCAGACCCAAAAGTTTATGTCGTTCAGACGCCAACGACGCTGATTCAACGCTGTATGTTAATGGCCACCGACCCTGGGGATCTTGTGCTCGACCCTACCTGTGGTTCTGGCACCACTGCCTATGTGGCCGAGCAGTGGGGCCGCCGATGGATCACCATCGATACCTCACGTGTGGCTCTGGCGCTGGCCCGTGCCCGCATCATGGGCGCGCGCTATCCATTTTACTTGCTTGCAGATTCCCGCGAGGGGCAGATCAAAGAGGCCGAGGTCACCCGCACGACCCCAAGCACGAAACCTACGCACAGAAACATCCGTCACGGCTTCGTTTATGAACGCATACCGCACATCACACTTAAGTCCATCGCCAGCAATGCCGAAATCGACGTCATCTGGGACACATGGCAGGCGAAGCTGGAGTCGCTGCGCGAGAAACTGAACACCGGGATCAAGAAGAAGTGGCAGGATTGGGAAATCCCGCGCGAGCCAGACAAGGCCTGGCCTGAGCCCACGAAGAAGCTGCACGCCGAATGGTGGGATGCGCGCATCGCCCGGCAGAAGGAGATCGACGCCTCCATCGCCGCCAAGGCTGAGTTCGAATATCTCTATGACAAGCCCTATGCGGACAACAAAAAGGTCCGTGTCGCCGGTCCCTTCACTGTCGAAAGCCTCAGCCCTCATCGCGTGCTGGGCGTGGACGAGAACGACGAGCTGATCGACGGACTCAAGGAGGACGGCGCGGAATACGGAGCCAAGAAGTCCTTCCCCGAGATGATCCTGGAGAACCTCAAGATTGCCGGCGTGCAGCAAGCGCACAAGGAGGACAAGATCACCTTCACCGCGCTCACGCCCTGGCCGGGCGATCTGGTCTGCGCCGAAGGCCGCTACATGGAAGGCGATACGGAGAAACGCGCCGCCGTCTTCATCGGCCCAGAATTTGGCACCGTGCAGCGCGCCGACCTTGTCGCCGCCGCCCGCGAGGCCGGCGATGTCGCGTTCGATGTGCTGATCGCCTGCGCATTCAATTATGAGGCGCACACCACAGAGTTTAACAAGCTCGGCCGCATTCCCGTGCTCAAGGCGCGTATGAACGCCGATCTGCACATGGCCGAAGACCTCAAGACGACCTCGAAGGGCAACCTCTTCGTCATCTTCGGCGAGCCGGACATCGACCTGATCCACGAGAAGGACGGCAAGCTGCGCGTGAAGGTGAACGGCGTGGACGTGTTCAAGCCGCAGACCGGCGAAGTCATCAGCGACGGCGCCGACGGTATCGCCTGCTGGTTTATCGACACCGACTACAACGAAGAGAGCTTCTTCGTCCGCCACGCCTATTTTCTTGGCGCCAACGACCCCTACAGCGCGCTGAAGACGACCTTGAAGGCGGAGATCGACCCCGAGGCCTGGGCGACCCTGAACAGCGATACGTCACGGCCGTTCGACAAACCGAGCAAGGGCCGCATCGCAGTGAAGGTGATCAATCACCTGGGCGACGAGGTGATGAAAGTGTTTCGAGTTCAATAGCCACGAAAGTTTCCCGCGCATGTCGAAAATTGCTCACCCCAAACTCCGGAACCCGCCGATTGTCGAGGCGGTGTTCGATGTTGACTGCGATCTTCCGCCCGGGTTCGATCTCAAGAACTTGGAGGCGCGATCACGCACTCAGTTTGCCGACCAATATCCGAAGTTCCGAACACAGTTCATGCAAGAACTCCAGATAGACGGGCTAGAAGTCGCTCAGCCTAAAATCTCCAATCGGTTTGCGGTTCAGGCCTTGCAATGTCTGCACGAGGACGAAAAGCAACTTGTCCAAGTGCGCCAGCAAGGTTTTTCTTTCAATCGGCTGGCGCCATATTCCAGCCTCGATGACTATCTGCCCGAGATCGAGCGGACGTGGCGCCTATATGTCGATCTGATCTCACCCGTTCAAATCCGGGTTATCCGTCTGCGCTACATCAATCGAATCTTGGTGCCGCTGACCGCAGGGGTGGTCGATCTTGATGAGTTCCTGAAGATCGGCCCTCGTTTGCCCGACGAAGACGGCTTGGCGCTGTCCGGCTTCCTTAGCCAGCAGGCCGCCGTCGAAAAGGTAACCGGGCATCAAGTCAACCTGGTGCTGACCGCTCAGCCCCCAGTAAGCGAAAAGTTACCTGTCATCGTTGATATCACGGTCGCAGCAAGCCAACCGGTGGCCGATTCGGTGGATTGGGCGGAAATCGTGCCGGTGGTCGGATCGCTGCGGACCTTGAAGAATCGTATCTTCTTCAATACCTTGACAGCCAAATGCATTCAATTGTTCCAGTCGTAGGCCTCTCAAGCCACCTCGCCCTCCAGATGCTGGTCGGCGGGGGAAGTGCAATTTCCGCCGAGGCACGAGCCGTTCGGAAGGCGGCAACCGAGGTCGCGCAATCGACCGAGCGGTCGATGGCCCTGTTTGGCGAGAAGGCCGCGGCACTTTCACAACTGGCTGCTCTGGCAATTGAATGTGCCGAAAATGGCTGGGATGGTGACGCCGCTGTCGGCATCGATCCGATTGCCGTCCGTGCGGCCGAACGGTTCATACGTGCGTTGCCGGAAGACCGGCCGCTTCCTGAATTCGCTCCCGATCCGGACGGTTCGATTTCTCTTGATTGGATTGCAGCGCGCAATCGTCTGTTCTCATTGAGCATCGGCGGCAACGACCGTTTGGCCTATGCGTGGTTGGATGGAACCGATAAAGGCCATGGCGTCGCGCGCTTTGATGGCCAGAATGTTCCCCCGCGGGTGCTGGAAGGCATCGAAAGCATCGTAGGGCGCCATGCTGGTCTCTGGGCTGCCTGAGAGCGTCGTCGACGACGAAGACCTCGCGCGGTTTCTCACGTCTTCACGCCAATTCAATGCCCAAATGGTTGTGCCTTCGGCGTTCTTACCATCGCCAAGGGATCATGAAACATCGGTCTTTCGTCACGGAAGCGAGCCACGGAACGCACTGTGGGCGGTGGGTGATGAATACGTAGCGGGGAGTCGCACGATTCACGGTGCCGCTATCGTGAAAGTCCGCGACGTGCGAGAGACATTCCTCGAAGTGGTTGCCCATGAACCACCGCCGCGTCACGCCGCAATTCGAGGATGGCCGCGTAATGACGATCCAGACTTGCAGAAGGCGCAGCAAAAAGAACGCGCCGCGCAGGTCGCTAGTAAGGCGATGCTATTGCGACGATAGCCGTAGCGTGGAGGCACAGGGATGGAATTCCGCATCGCCGACACATTCACCGACAGCCTCGCCCGATTGACCGGCGACGAGCAGAAAGCCGTCAAGACGACGGCTTTTGATTTGCAGCTCAACCCCGCCAATCCCGGCATGAGCTTCCACAAACTCGACAAGGCAAAAGACAAGAATTTCTGGTCGGTGCGGGTGAGCAGCGATATCCGACTGATCATTCACAAGACGGCCGCCAGCCTTTTGCTCTGCTACGTCGACCACCACGACAAGGCCTATGATTGGGCGGAACGCCGCAAGCTGGAGACGCATCCCAAAACAGGCGCCGCGCAACTGGTTGAAATCCGCGAGACCGTCAAGGAGATTGTCGTCCCGATCTATGTGCAGACGGAATTGCCCCTGGCGCCGGCCGCGGAGAAACCGCCGTTGTTCGCCAACAAGGCCGACGACGAACTGCTGAGCTATGGCGTGCCGGCGGAATGGCTCGGCGACGTCAAGAGGGCGACCGAAGACACGCTGCTGGTGTTGGCCGACCACCTGCCGGCGGAGGCGGCCGAAGCGCTGCTGGAGCTGGCGACCGGCGGCAAGCCCCGTTTGCCGCAGCCCGCCGCGATTGCGGGCAGCCCGTTCGAACATCCGGACGCCCAGCGCCGCTTCCGCGTCATGACCAATGTCGAGGAATTGCAGCGCGCTCTCGATTTTCCTTGGGAGAAGTGGACGGTCTTCCTGCATCCTGAGCAAAGGAATTGGGTGGAGCACGACTACACCGGCCCGGCGCGCGTCTCCGGTTCCGCGGGTACCGGCAAGACTATCGTGGCGTTGCACCGGGCCGCTCATTTGGCACGCCGGCATCCGAACGCCCGCGTTCTGCTAACCACCTTCTCCGACACGCTGGCGCATGCACTGCAAACGAAGCTGCGGCGCCTGCTGGGCAACGAGCCACGGCTTGCCGAACGGATCGATGTCCACTCGCTCAACGCGATCGGGCTGCGGCTCTACAAGGCGCATGTGGGACCGGCGACAATTGTGGATCGCGAGATTGTCAGCGAACTGATGAAGGAGGCCGAGGCTGCCGTGGGCGGCCGTACATTCAGCCGGCATTTCCTGCGCACTGAATGGGAACAGGTCGTGGATGCTTGGCAGTTGCAGAACTGGGAGGCCTATCGCGATGTCGTGCGCCTTGGCCGGAAGACGCGACTGCCGGAAGCGCAACGCAAGGTTTTGTGGTCCATCTTCGAGCGCGTTCGTGCCGGCTTGCTATCGCGCAAGCTGATCACCACCGCGCAGATGTTCACCTCACTGGCCGCCGCGGTTGCGAAGAACAAGACCGTTGTGTTCGACTTCGCGGTCGTGGACGAGGCGCAGGACTTGAGCCCGGCCCACCTCCGGCTGCTTGCCGCGCTCGGTGGAGACAGGCCCAACGCTCTCTTCTTTGCCGGCGACTTGGGCCAGCGTATCTTCCAGCAGCCGTTCTCGTGGAAGTCCCTCGGGGTCGACATCCGCGGCCGCTCCCGCACGCTGCGCATCAATTACCGCACCTCCCACCAGATTCGCTCACAGTCGGATCGCCTTCTCGGGCCCGTAGTGGCTGACGTCGATGGCAATAGCGAGAGCAGGAACGACACCGTCTCCGTCTTCAACGGGCCCCCGCCGACGGTTCGCTCGCTCGACAGCCAAAACGAGGAGGCCAAAACCGTCGGGAGTTGGATTGCCGAGAAATCGAAATCCGGCGTTGCGCCTCACGAATTTGGCGTGTTCGTCCGATCCCCTGCGCAACTGAATCGCGCGCGGGATGCGGTCAAGGGCGCTGGACTGGCATTCAAGATTCTCGACGACCACGTCGAAACCACGAGCGGCCATGTTTCCATCGGCACCATGCACCTGGCAAAAGGGCTGGAATTTCGCGCTGTGGCCGTGATGGCCTGCGACGATGAGATTCTCCCGTTGCAGGAACGCATCGAGACGGTCGGCGACGACGCCGATCTCCAGGAGGTCTACGACACGGAGCGACATCTGCTCTACGTCGCCTGCACACGCGCCCGGGACCATCTGCTGGTGACCGGCGTCGCCCCCGTGTCCGAATTCCTGGACGACTTCATGAAGGGCGATAAAGGTCGCGCCCCACATGGATGAAGCGAATCGGGACTGGCTTGCGCAGTGCATCGAGTGGTCCGGGGCGGTGGCATGAGATGCCTGGATTCGTCCGATACATAGGCATCGACTATTCGGGCGCCGAGACCCCGCGCGCGAGCCTAAAGGGACTTCGCGTCTATCTGGCCGAAGGCGAGGCGCCGCCGACCGAAGTGTTGCCGCCGCCATCCCCGCGCAAATACTGGACGCGGCGCGGTATTGCAGAGTGGCTGGTTGAGCGGCTCGCCGAGGACCCGCCTGCGCTGGTCGGCATCGACCACGGCTTCTCGTTTCCACTGCGCTATTTCGAGGTGCACCGCCTGAAGCCGGACTGGCCCGCCTTCCTCGACGACTTCCAGCACCATTGGCCAACCGACGACGATCACACCTATGTGGATTTCGTCCGCGAGGGTGCATTCGGTAACGGCGCGGCGCGCATGGGCAATGCTCGCTGGCGGCGGCTAACCGAAGAGCGCGCGGGTGGCGCAAAATCGGTGTTTCATTTCGATGTGCAGGGATCGGTGGCGAAATCCACCCATGCCGGGGTTCCGTGGCTCCGCTTCATCCGCCAGCGGCTGGGCCAGCGCGTGCATTTCTGGCCGTTCGATGGGTGGGAAATTCCGGCCGGGCGCTCTGCCATCGCCGAAGTCTATCCGTCGCTGTGGAGCCGCAGCTTTGCGCCCGAGACCCGCACCGGCGATCAGCATGACGCCTACAGCATCGCCGCCTGGCTCTCCCGCGCCGACCGCGACGGCAGCCTCGCGGCTTTCCTCAACCCCGACCTTTCGCCACCGGAGCGCACGCTGGCGCAGGTTGAGGGCTGGATATTGGGCGTTCCCGGCTTGATCCGAGAGCGCGATTTGGACCGCGAACGGATACCGAGCCGTGAACTACATTGAGATGCATGAGGTCTCGGACGAGTTCGCGCGCTGACGCTGAGCCGCCAACCGTGCACGAGCAGGACCGGCTCAATACCGAGAGAATCGAAAACCGCTGCACAATCAACGCTGGTGTTGGATTCCAGTTGCCCCCGCTGCCGCGAGATATCTTGCGAAAGTGCTGAGGTTTGGTTCACGAAAAGCGATTCAAAATCAGTCGCTTACGAGTTCCGTACTAAATCCGCGCAGTCGGGAGGTTTGGAGACAAACGGCCGGGCAGAGACAATTTCGGGTCTCAGAGACCGAGTCGCAGTGCGGAGGTTTGTG
>Ga0315281_10002700_pt1 | contig 26256 bp, 24 predicted proteins | sample YL17G07_0_MG_FD_204540 | JGI IMG/M metagenome (GOLD analysis project Ga0315281, IMG submission 204540) | Sediment microbial communities from Yellowstone Lake, YNP, Wyoming, USA - YL17G07_0 | ecosystem: Environmental > Aquatic > Freshwater > Lake > Sediment | place: USA: Wyoming | collected... | reverse complement strand
TTCCAGATCGTGCCGCTTGAGGTGATAGAGGAGGGCCACTTCATCCTTGATGTGAGCGATGGTCAGCTTCTCCCTCTTCCCTTCTTCGGGGAGCATCGCCTCCAGGTTCCTGGGGGTAAGCACCTCGCCTTGGAGCTCCGCGTAGGCGATCGCCTTCACCAGAGCTCCTTCCAGCGCGCGGATGTTCGAGGAGATGCGGCTCGCGATCAGTTCGAGGATCGCGTCCTCCACCTGAAGACCGCGGTTGTTCGCCTTCTCTCGCAGGATGGCGATGCGGGTCTCCAAGTCGGGAGGCTGGATGTCCGCCACGAGTCCCCAGCGAAAGCGAGAGACCAGCCGATCCTGCAAGCCGGAGAGATCCTCGGGCGGCCGATCGCTTGACAAGACGATCTGTTTCTCGCTGCCGTAGAGCTCGTTGAACGTGTGGAATAGCTCTTCTTGTGTCGCCTCCTTCCCTTGGAGGAAGTGGACGTCGTCGATCAGAAGGACGTCGATCCGGCGGTACTTCTCGCGAAAGGAGGTCGTCGTGTTGCTGCGAATCGAGTTGATCAACTCGATGGCGAAACGCTCCGAGGTGGTGTAGACCACGGAGCGGCGGAGTCCTGAGTTGGCGACGAGATTCCCGACCGCCTGGAGGAGGTGGGTCTTGCCCAGCCCCACGCTTCCGTAAATGAACAAGGGGTTGTACGCCTTTCCTGGAGCCTCGGCGACGGCCATCGAGGCGGCGTAGGCGAGGTGGTTGCTCTTGCCGCGGACGAATCGAGCGAAGGTGTAGTCTGGGTTGAGGGGCAGGCCCTCTCGAGGGCGAGGCCCTCCAGTCTCCTCGGGAGTGAGCTTCGGAGCAGCGAGCGGCTGCGGGGCAGCGCTGTTGACGCGGACCTCGACACGAACGTTCCTTCCGCACGCGAAGGAGGCTGCCTTCTCCAGGAGGGCGTGATAGCGGCGCTCGATTCCCCCTTTGGTGAACGCGTCGGGCACGGCGATCTCGAGGGAGTCCTCCGTGAGCCGGAGGAGATGCGCCTTGGAGAACCACGTCTCGAAACTCGCGTGCGAGAGCTCCTTCCTAAGGTGAGACTGAATCGCCTCCCAGGTGGCACCGGTGGACTCGTCACTCATCGGTCTCCCCTCATCGCCAGCGTCCAGGATAGACGGTCCCAAGTCTCAGGCAGAACCACAAGACTGGTGCCGAGGCCCAGAGTCGAACTGGGGACACCGGCCTTTTCAGGGCCGTGCTCTACCAACTGAGCTACCTCGGCAGAGTCAAAGCGGGGACGACGGGATTTGAACCCGCGATCTCTGGAGTGACAATCCAGTGTCTTAGACCAGACTAGACCACGTCCCCAAGATCCCGATACTCACTGGGCAAGACAGGACTCGAACCTGCGACCTTCCGGATGTAAGCCGGATGCTCTTCCAGCTGAGCTACTCGCCCATTATAGCGATGCATTCTGAGCTCCGCAAACCTGTGTCCCCAAGGGGATTTGAACCCCTGTCGCCGGGATGAAAGCCCGGTATCCTAGGCCACTAGATGATGGGGACAAGCCGCAACCACAGTATAGAAAGCTGGGGCAGCCGTTTCAAACGAGATGGGTCGTGCTGGATTCGAACCAGCGGCCCCCTGATTAAAAGTCAGGTGCTCTTCCCCTGAGCTAACGACCCTCGAGGGCAGGCGCGGCATTGGGTCGTGCAGGACTCGAACCTGCAACCGACGGATTAAGAGTCCGTTGCTCTGCCGAATTGAGCTAACGACCCGCGGATCGCCTCATCTTACGGAATGCCCGTTTTTCCGTCAAGGTTGCGAGTCCGTACGGCGATTCGCTACGATGGCCGCATGGAGCCTCTGAGATTCGGTGAGCCGCATGCCGCGCCCCTCGCGGAGAGGATGAGGCCCACGACCCTCGACGAGGTGGCGGGCCAGGGCGAGATCCTCGGGAAAGGCAAACCCTTGAGGACGCTGATTGAGCGACGGGACTGGCGATCCTTTCTCTTCTGGGGCCCTCCGGGCACCGGGAAGACTACGGTGGGGCGCATCCTCGCCGAGTGCGCGCAGACGCGTTTCGTCCACCTCTCCGCGGCCCTGACCGGCGTGAAGGAGGTTCGCGGGGCGCTCGAGCGCTCACGCGAGCGTCATTTGACGGAGGGGCGCCGGGATATCCTCTTTCTCGACGAGGTTCACCGCTTCACTCGCGCTCAGCAGGACGTCCTCCTTCCCTACCTCGAAGAAGGGACCGTCATCTTCATTGGGGCGACTACGGAGAATCCTTCGTTCGTTCTAAACGCGGCGGTTCTCTCACGCTGTCAGCTCTTCTGCTTCTTGCCTCTCTCCGAGCAGGAGACGCGAGACGTCCTGCGCCGCGCGGTAGGGGATTCGCGAGGCTTGGCGGGGCGCTTTGAGGTCGAAGACGAAGCCGAGACTCTCCTCGTCGCTCTCGCCGACGGGGACGCCCGGCGAGCCCTCACCATCCTCGAACTCGCCGCCTCGATCGCGAGAGGCCCCCGGATCGATCGCGGATTGGTTGAGGAGGCTGTCCAAAGGAAGAGCCTGCGCTACGACCGCGCAGGGGAGGAGCACTACAACCTGATCTCCGCCCTGCACAAGTCGGTCCGCAACTCCGACCCCGACGCCGCTCTGTACTGGCTCGTGCGCATGATCGAGTCCGGAGAGGACCCACGCTACCTCGCGCGCCGACTCATTCGTATGGCGTCTGAGGACATCGGTCTCGCGGACCCTAGCGCGCTGGGCGTAGCCGTCGCCGCGATGCGCGCGGTGGAGTCGATCGGCCTTCCGGAGTGCGACCTCGCGCTGGCGCAGGTCGCGGTCTACCTCGCCTGTGCCCCGAAGAGCAACGCGCTCTACGTTGGCGTGGGAGAGGCGAGGACAGACGTCATGGAACGCTCCGGAGAGCCCGTCCCGCTTCACCTGCGGAACGCTCCGACGGATCTGATGAAGGAGCTTGGCTACGGGAAAGGGTACCAGTACGCGCACGATCTCGAGGGAAGGGTCGCGCGCATGGACTGTCTTCCTCCATCTCTTGTTGGGAAGCGCTACTATCGCCCCCAGGGGATTGGGTACGAGGAGTCCTTAGGCGAGAGGCTTGAGGAGATTCGCAAGGCAAGGGGAGGCGGTGTCGACGAGCCTTCGCGAGAAGACTAGGGGTCCGCCGCCCACTCTCCACAGCCCTTGGTGAGGTTCCTTCTACTTCTTCTTCTCTTCCCGGTCGAGGAACTGCAGGATGGCTTCTACGACGAGGTAGTTGATCGAACGTTCTTTCGCATCGGCGAGTTTGGCGAGACGCTCGACAGGGCGCCTTGTCATTTTGTTCTTGGGAACGTAGATCGATAAAGTATTCACCCTGTTGACCATATTGTGCACCCCCTTTCACACGCATTAACCATACTACAGCAGACAGCGGTTGACAAGGGGTCTTGTCGAGCGGCGCGGTCGCGTAGAACGAGGTCGATGAAGCGGCGGATTCGCGTGATCGTGTCCGGAAGAGTTCAGGGAGTCTAGTTCCGAGCTCGCACGGGCGAGCTCGCCGAAAGGCTCGGCCTCTCGGGATGGGTGCGCGGTCTCCCGGACGGTCGCGTGGAGATCGTCGGCGAAGGAGACAAGGAGAAGCAAGGTCAGCTTCTCGACTGGGCACGCGTAGGCCGCTGGCGGCGCCAGTAGACACCGGTGACGTCGACTGGCCAGAGCCCCGCGGCGAGATCGGCTTCGCTATCCGCTAGACTCGCGGCTCGCTACGCTTTCTTCTGATAGACGTAGCGTTTGATGTCAAGCTTGACGCTCTTCTCGAACGGCTGATCGACCAAGGAGATGGATTCCTTGTACTTGATCCGCTTGAACACGGCGAGGTTCTCGCTCCGCTCCTTGATGGCCTCCCAGATGACGTCGAGAGCCTGGGCAGGATCGGAGATGCCCTGCTTCTTGAGGACGGTCCAGTTGGGATAGATGAACGCCGACACCGCTGGCGCGCCCTGGCGTTCGCCTTCGTAGACCATGATCTCCTCGAGGGTTGGAATGTTCAGGAGTTCCCATTCGATCTCCTCTGGGTACACGTTCTTCCCCGTGTCGAGGACGATGACGTTCTTGGCGCGGCCGGAGAGGACGAGGCGGCCGCCCGGCTCGAGTCGCCCGAGGTCGCCCGTGCGGAACCAGCCATCTTTGTCGAGCACGGCCTCCGTGGCTTTGGGGTTCTTGTAGTAGCCGGCCATGACGTTGGGACCGTGAGCGACGACCTCGCCGACGCCGTTCTCGTCCGGGCGGTCGATGCGTAGCTCGACCCCGGCGATGGCAGTCATTCCCGGCTGTTCGGCGAACGCTTCGCACAGGGTGAGAAGAGGAGACGTCTCAGTGAGACCGTAACCTTCCATCATCCCGATTCCCATGCGTCGGAATCCTGCGGCGACCTCGGGGCTCAAGGGAGCTCCGCCCGAGGTGAAGAAGCGGAACTGCCTTCCCAGGATCTTCCGCGTCACTAGCTTTCCCATCAGCGTGGGGGAGAGGCGGTCGATGGTCCTCTTGAGGAGGCTCTTCTCGATCGATTCTCGGATCTTGCCATACAAGACGTGGTAGAGCTTGGGAACCCCGAGGAGGATCGTCGGCCTGGCCTTGAGCATCACCTCGGAGAGGTTGCGATCCACTGGGCCGTAGGTGGACGTGCCGCCCGCCACGATCGGGCTGATCAGGGTCATTGTCAGGCCATAGATGTGGTGCCAGGGGACGATCGAGAGGAACGTGTCACGCGGAGAGAGATCGACCACCTTCACCGCCGTCAGGGCGTTGGAGGCGATGTTCGCGTGGGTGAGCATGGCGCCCTTGGCGTTGGCCGTCGTTCCCGACGTGTACATGAGGACGGCGAGGTCCTGGGGATCGGCCGCGACGGCCGTGAGAGGCTGGCGACCGACCAGGAGCGCGTCTAGGAAGTGGACTCCCTCCTGTTCCGCTCGATCCATTGAAACCAGAACAAGGTTGGGGAGAGAGCGTTCCCTGATCGCACACAGATCCGGGACCTTGCCGCCGGATGCGACCGCTCCCTGGACCTCCGCCTCGCCGAGGATGCGCTCGATCTCGCCCGGTTGGAGCTCCGGGTCGAGGGGAACGACCACCGCACCGCACCGAAGGATTGCGAAGAAGGCCGTGGCCCAGGCCGCGCGAGGCTTGGAGATCAAAGCCACCTTGTCTCCTTTCTTCACGCCCAGCTCAGCGAGGGCGGACGCGAAGCGCCCGACCATCTCATCGAGGCGCCCGTAGGAGATCTCGTTCAAGATCAGCTGGACTCCGCGACCGCGCTTTCGCTCCTTCGGGATCGGTAGTCGGAGGACCACTCGGTCTCGGTGGGCCTTCACGGCCTCGCTAAACAGGTCATTGATCGTCGGGTACATGGTCTCTTTTCCCCCTTTGTACGGCGCTTGCCTGTTCTGTCTCCGGAACTTGGGACGACGGGTGGTGTGATCTCGCTCCGAAACGTGTCCTGTCTTTCGGATGGCTCGCCACGTTCGTCATGACGCCTCTTGGGCTACGCCGCGTCGCGCAGGATGTCCGCCAACGCGCCGCGCCCGACCTGACGAGCCCGGCTCCCCCTGCGTAGCCCTCGTCACACGAGGTCTCGTCTCTCCTGACTGGCAGGATTATAGGAGGGCGTCACGCAAGGTCAAAATCCTCGAGGGAGAAGACGCCCTGAGCTTCCTCGATCACGCGGCGGACCTTGAGCTTCGCCTGGTCCAAATCCGTCTTGATTCTCGCGGCGAGGGCGATCCCTTCCTCGAAGAGAGAGACTGCCTCCTCGAGAGGCAGACCCTCCTCCTCGAGGTGCTTGGTGATCGCTTCGAGCTTCGAGAGGGCTTCGTCGATCGTCACGTTCTAGACACCTCCTCCACCCGCGACAGGATCTTCCCTATGAGAAAGCGTGTCTCGATCGTCTCTCCTCGCGAGACGCGGCCCGGGTCACGCAGAGGAGAGGGGTCTCCCGGAGTGAAGGTGAGGCAGTAGCCGCGCCGGAGGGGGAGACGCGGATCGACCAGTGGCAGCCGGTCTTCCAGCCTCAAGAGCTCGCGGTCGCGCGCCTCGAGGGTCCGAACGATGGAGCGGTGAAGCTCGTCCAGGCGCAGGTCGAGGCCCTGGCTTGCCGTCGCCGCCTTTCTCATGGGAATCCGGAAGATGTAGCCTCTCAGGCCGGTCTCGAGGAGTCTCCTTCGTCGATCGAAGGCAGAGCGAATGGCGTGCGCGAGCCGCCTGTGAAGAGTCCGCAAGAGAGACGGAATCTCACCGGAGTCGGGAACAGCCAACTCGGCGGCCGCCGACGGGGTCGGTGCGCGTACGTCGGCGACGAAATCGGCGATCGTGAAGTCAATCTCGTGCCCCACGGCCGAGACGACCGGTATCGGGCAGGCGGAGATGGCGCGGGCGACTCGCTCGTCGTTGAATGCCGCGAGATCCTCGAGGGACCCGCCTCCGCGGCCCACGATCAGAACGTCGATCGGCGCGTGCGCGTCATTGAAGGTTGCGGCTGAGCGGATCGCCTCGACGATCTCCAGGGGCGCAGTCTCTCCCTGGACGGCGCTTGGGAAGAGGTAGACCTCGACGAGAGGCCAGCGCCGCTCTAGGACAGAAAGGACATCGCGAAGGGCCGCTCCGGAGGGTGAGGTGACGACGCCAATCCGGCGGGGAAAGGGCGGGAGAGATCGCTTACGCCCGGCGTCAAACAGCCCTTCTCCCTTCAGTTTCTCCTTGAGCCGTTCAAACTCCAGCTGAGCCGTCCCGAGACCTGCGCCTTGAAGGAGAGACACGACAAACTGGTAACGGCCGCGCGGCTCGTACACCGTGAGATGTCCGTAGGCGACGACGGACAGGCCGTCCTTGAGGACGACCGAGGAAAGGAGGCTCGCTCGGCCTTTGAAGCGAACGGCCGAGACCTCCGACTCCGCGTCCTTTAAGGTGAAGTACAAGTGTCCGGAGGGAGCGGACACGAGGTTCGACACTTCTCCTTTCACCCAAAGAGGGCCGAGCCCCTCCTCCAGGAACTCGCGGGCGACGCGATTCAGCTCTGTCACGCTGTATACACGGTCCTCAGCCATCTTCGTCGGAGTGTACCGCTCCCCTCGGGAAAAGGGAAGCAGGGGGCGAATCCTTGAAAGCATCGGAGTTGCCCGCTATAGTCTTCGCCATGAACGCCGGTGGCGACGCTCGGTTTCCCGCCACCATGAGGCTGAAGCACAGAGCCGATCTCGGACGGGTCTACCGCAGCGGGCGGGCAAGGAGCGGGGCTCTCTTCTCGCTCCGTTTTCTCGCCCGCGAAGGGGAAGGTCGGCTCGGGATCACGATCCCGCGTCGCTGGGGCTCAGCGGTCGAGAGAAACCGAGTGAAAAGGCTTCTCCGCGAGGCGTTTCGTCGTCACCGAGCGGAGTTTGCAGGAGTGGATCTGGTCGTACAGCCGTACGAGTCGTGCAAGGGCCGCCGTGCCGATGAGGTCGAGCGGGCTCTCGTCGAGGAGTTCCGTGCGGCGGCGCCAGGGGAGGTGGAGGATGAATAAGGAAACGATCTTCCTGACCAAAGAGGGACATGCTCTCATGCAGACGGAGCTTGAGCTCGCGAAGAAGATCTTGTACGAGGAGATCCCGGAGAAGCTGAAGGCCTCGAAGATCAACGGCGGGGACCTGCGCGAGAACAAGGAGTACATGTACCTGCAAAGCGAGCAGCAGTACTACGAGCGCGAGGTCCGTCGGCTGACCTCGATCATGGAGGCGGCCGAGATCATCCCCGATGAGGAGATCTCCGGTGAGGAGATCGGCATCGGCTCGGGCTTCATCCTTCAGGACGTTGAGATCAGGGAGAGCGGGACGTTCACGCTCGTGAGCCCCGCCGAGGTCGACCTGGAGAACAACAAGATCTCGATTGCCTCGCCCGTGGGGACTGCCCTCATCGGGAAGCGGGAGGGCGACGACGTCAAGGTCGATCTTCCGTGGGGCACCACGCACTTCCGCGTCATCACGATCAACAAGAGAGCATGACCGAAGACTCCCTAGTTCAGGCGAGGCTCTCGAAGCTGCGAGGACTGGCGGAGCGAGGGATCGATCCCTACCCGCCGCGGGCGGGGAACGTTCGCCCGATCGGCCAGGTTGTCGAGCGGTTCTCGTCCCTGAAACCCGAGGAAGAGAGCGGTGAGCAGGTCGCGGTGGCGGGCCGCCTGGTTGGCCTCCGCCAGATGGGAAAGGCGAGCTTCCTCGACCTGCGAGACGGGACCGGCCACGTCCAGATCCACGCCTCGATCGACGCCCTCGGCGATCAGCGCTACGCTGACCTGCGAGACTGCGACATTGGGGACTTCCTCAGAGTGGAAGGCGATGTCTTCCGCACGAAGAGAGGGGAGCTGACGGTCGCGACGGCGGAGTGGACGCTCCTCGCGAAGGCCCTTCGGCCGCTTCCAGAGAAATGGCACGGGCTGAAGGACATCGAGCTTCGCTATCGTCATCGCTCGCTCGACCTCGTGGCGAGCGAATCCGTGCGCACGACCTTCGTCCGGCGATCCCGAATGATCTCAGCGATCCGGCGACGCCTCGATCAGCTCGGCTTCCTCGAGGTGGAGACGCCGATCATGCAGCCGATCGCGGGGGGAGCCACCGCGCGGCCGTTCGTGACCCACCACAACACCCTCGACGTCGACCTGTACCTGCGCGTCGCGCCGGAGCTCTACCTGAAGCGCCTTGTCATCGGGGGATTGGAACGGGTCTACGAATTGGGAAAGAACTTCCGCAACGAGGGTGTGTCCTTCGAGCACAACCCCGAGTTCACCACCCTGGAGATTTACGAGGCCTACAGCGACTACGAGGGGATGATGTCGCTCGTGGAGGAACTGGTCGCCGCAGGGGCCCGGGAGGCCGTCGGTTCGCTCGCCGTGGCCTACCAAGGGAACCTGATCGACCTGGCGCCGCCGTGGCGACGCGTCAGTCTAGAAGAGGCCGTCGAGGAAGAGAGTGGGATCAAGGTTCGTGGAGCTCGAGCCGACGAGATCCAGAGCGGCGCGGCGAGGAAGGGAGTGGATCTCCCCCCGCTCTCTCGAGGGAAGCTGGTCGAGCATCTGTTCGAGTCTCTCGTCGAGTCCAAGCTGATACAGCCGACGATCGTCAAGGACTACCCGATCGACATCTCGCCTCTCGCCAAGCGGAAGAGAGGCGTCGACGGAATCGTCGAGCGGTTCGAGCTTTTCATCGCGGGAATGGAGATCGCCAACGCGTTCACGGAGCTAAACGACCCGCTCGACCAACGCGCTCGGTTCGAGGGGCAGGAAGCGATGCGTCAGACGGGGGACGACGAGGCACAAAGGCTTGACGAGGATTTCCTCTTCGCTCTAGAGCATGGAATGCCCCCGACGGGTGGCATCGGCGTCGGGATCGACCGACTGGCCATGCTCCTCACCGACTCGCGGTCGATTCGGGACGTGATCCTCTTTCCGACCCTGAGGACGAAGAAATGATCGACACGTTGGCACGCGTGGTGGACCGGATAGACCGCGCCATCGAAGACCTGCTCCGCTGGGATGCTGAGACAATGCTCGCGGTCAGCGAACAGCCGTTCCTGAAGCGTCTGTCTCGGCTGTTCATCGTCGCCACGCACCTGGGCGACGGCTACTTGTGGGGAGCCCTGGCATTGGGTCTCATCCTCTTTGGACGCCCGATCGACCGCACCTACGTGCTGATTGCCCTCAGTGTGACCATCGTCAACATCGCAGTCTTCCGCCTCTTTAAGCTTCTGTTCGAGAGACCCAGGCCCACGCCGGCGATCGTGGGGATCCGCTCGCGTCTGATCGACGTCTACTCCTTTCCATCGGGCCACGCGACGACGGCGTTTGGCATTGTCTGGGTCATCGCCGTTCACTATCCTCATCTTCTTTTCCAGCTTCCGGCCTATTTCGTCGCGATCGCAATTGGGCTCTCGCGCGTGTACCTGAGGGAGCACTATCCGCTGGACGTGATCGGTGGCGCTCTCCTCGGATCCTTCGTTGCCGCCTACCTTGTGCCGCCCCTCGGACGACTCCTCCTTTGACAGGGCCTAAGAGGCCACCTACAATTCCGAGCGGTGCGCAAAACAAACGGAGTGCAAGGAGAGATCCATGAAGGACCACTTTGCCAGGCGCGCGTTAACGGTCAAGCGGTCGGCCATCCGAGAGCTCCTCAAGCTGACCGAGAAGCCTGACATCATCTCCTTCGCCGGCGGGCTTCCTGATCCGGAGACTTTCCCGCGCGAAGAGCTTGCCCGAATCGCGGCCGACGAGCTGCGGGGGCATTACCGCAACGTTCTCCAGTACGGGCTGACGGAGGGAAGCCTGACCTTTCGTCAAGCGCTCCTCCCCTGGCTCCGCACGCAGGGCCTTCACCTGGAGCTAGACCAGCTCTTGGTGACGACCGCGTCGCAGCAGGGGCTGGATCTCCTAGGCAAGGCCTTCATTGATCCGGGTGACGTTGTCTTCTGCGACCTTCCCACCTATCTCGGGGCGATTCAGGCGTTCAGCCTCTTCCAGGCAGACAAGGTCGGGGTTCCTCTTCTGGAAGACGGAATGGACGTGGACGTTCTGGAAGAGCGAATCCGTGAAGCCAAGCGCGCGAAGAAGACGCTCAAGGCCATCTACGTCATTCCTGACTTCCAGAACCCGACGGGAATCACGACGTCGTGGGAAAAACGCAAGCGGCTGCTCGAAATCGCTCGGCGGGAGGACCTCTTGATCTTCGAGGACAATCCCTACGGAGAGCTTCGCTTCGCCGGAGAGCCGATCCCTTCGATTCGAAGCATGGACACCGAGGGACGGGTCATCATGCTCGTCACCCTGTCCAAGGTCCTGTCTGCGGGGCTGCGTCTTGCCGTCCTCATTGCGGACGGGGAACTGATGGAGGTCCTGGTGCGCATGAAGCAGGCGACCGACCTGTGCACCTCCAAGCTGACTCAGCACCTTGCGGCGCGGTACTTCAACGAGTGCTCGATCGAGGACCATCTGAAACAGCTTCGAGTTGTGTACCGCGGGAAGCGCGACGCCATGGTCGCCGCGTTGGAGAGACACATGCCGACGGACGAAGGGATCATCTGGACCCGCCCGGACGGCGGGCTCTTCCTTTGGGTTTCGCTTCCCGAAGAGCTCGACACCGACGAGATGTTCCCGCACACCCTAGAGCACAAGGTGGCCTACGTGCCAGGGAAGGCGTTCTTCGTCGATGGGACCGGCCACAACACGATGCGTCTCTCCTTCTCGGTGAGTACCGAAGCGGAGATCGACGAGGGGATCAGGAGGCTTTCCGCGGTCGTGCGCGAGGAACTCGCCGCGAAGCGGGTTGGGTCCGTCGCCTGAGCGAGCCGCCTGCGCCGAAAGGGACCGTTCCGGATCAGCCGAGCGCCAGCACGTCTGGCAAGGCCTTCACGAACCCCGCGACGAGGCGGATCGTGTTCTCCAGGTCGTCAACCCGGAGGGTTGACGTGGGAGAATGGATGAACCGGCAGGGGACGGAGACGACTCCACAGAGGACTCCCGCCCGCGTGACGTGAATCGCCCCGGCGTCTGTCCCCCCGTAGGTCGGAAGCTTGTACTGATACGGGATGGAGTTCTTTTCAGCAACCCGCTCCAGTCCCTCGACCATGCGGCGCGGGACGATGATCGACCGGTCGGCCACGGTGATCGCGGGGCCGCGGCCCAGCCGAACGGGCTGGTTCTCCTCCGCGACCGCCGGCATGTCCGCGCCGATCGTCCCCTCGACGGAGAGAGCGACGTCAGGATCGATCTGATAGGCGGCGGTCCGGGCTCCACGCGCTCCGACCTCCTCTCCGGTGGCAAAGGCGAAGACCACGTTCGTCTTCAGGGGAGCCTCCGCGAGCCGGCGCGCAGCCTCCAGCAGGACAACGCACCCGGCGCGGTCGTCGAAGGCCTTCCCGCTCACGTAGCCGGGTCGAAGCTCGGCGAACGGCGGATGGATCGTTAGGGGATCGCCGATCCGAAATCCCATCTCAGTAGCCTCTTCCCGTGAGGAGGCTCCCACGTCGATGAACAGCGACTCGATTGGGATCGGACGCTTCCGGTCCTCCTCGGACAGGATGTGCGGAGGGGCGGAGCCGATCACGCCCTGGCGCCTTTCGTCGGCGCGAGTGAGGATCTCCACGCGGTGGCTCGGGAGGATGCGAGGGTCCCATCCTCCCAGGGGCGCGAAGCGAAGGTACCCTTTGTCGTCGATCCACTTGACGATGAACCCGACCTCGTCCATGTGCGCGTCAAGCATCAGCGTGAGATCGCCTTTCCCTTTGCGAGAGGCCAGGAGGTTTCCCAACACGTCGGTTCGCACATCGTCCACGTGTGGAGTAATGAGCCGTTCGATCTTGCCCCGCACGTCGTCCTCAAATCCGGCGACGCCGAAGGCGTCAGAGAGCTCGCGCAGAAGAGCGATCAGGTCCATGGATTCTCCCCCTTTGTGAGGCGACATTATAGGAACTTCGAGAGCGGCGGCCAAAACGCCCGCTGAACGGTCAGCGGGCCGTCGCGGCCAGGTGGCGTGCCACGGTCTCCGCGAGATTGCGCGAGATCCCGGGGACTCTCGCGATCTCATCTGAGCTCGCGCGGGCGAGCCGCTCGAGCGACCCGAAAGCCTTCACCAACGCTTGCCTGCGCTTCGGGCCGATCCCGGGGACGAGGTCGAGCGACGAGGCGAGGCTGCGTTGACTGCGCAGTCGACGGTGGTACGTGACGGCGAACCGATGGGCCTCATCGCGGATCTGACGGAGAAGGAGGAGAGCCTTACTCCGGGACGGAAGGGAAAGGGGTTCTGGAGTTCCGACCCGAAAGACCTCCTCCAGGCGCTTGGCGAGGCCAATCGCCTCAACCCCCTCGATCCCAAGCTCGTCCAGGACGGAGACGGCGACGCTCAGTTGCCCTTTTCCGCCGTCGACCAGGAGAAGATCGGGGAACTCGGAGAACTTCCCTCGGGCGACGCTCGGGTCCGTCATCTCCGCGAGCCCCCGGCGGAAGCGGCGGCGGAGTACTTCGGCCATCATCGCGTAGTCGTCAGGCTTTCCCGAGATGCGGACCTTAAAGCGACGGTAGCCGTCCCGCCGCGGCCGGCCGTCGACGAAGACGACCATCGACCCAGTCGCCTCGCCTCCCTGAGTGCTAGAGATGTCGAACGCCTCGATGCGGCGCGGAAAAGCGGACAAGGCGAGGGCTTCTTCGAGGGAGGCGAGCGAGGCGGCCGCCTCCGCGCCCCGCGACGAGGCCATCTGCTCGCCCCGGAGGGCGTAGCCTGCGTTTTCTTGAGCCATCTTCACGAGGTGGCGCTTCTCACCGCGCTTCGGCACCTTGATTCCGACCTTTTTCAGGCGTAGCGAAGCGAGCCAACGCGCGAGTCCCTCCTCCTCCGCGATCGCCCTGGAGAGCAGAACCTCTCCTGGGATGGTGCTCGCCTCCGCGTAGTACTGAGAGAGGAAGGCCGCGAGGACGTCCTCCTCGCTCGGGTTGCCCGGCGCTCTCAGGTGGAAGGTCTCTCGCCCGCTCAGGCGGCCAGCACGGACGAGGAAGACCTGCGCGCACGCCGCATCTCCCTCCATGGCGACCGCGATCGCGTCGAGGTCGACTTCGTCCGCCAGGGCGACCGACTGGCGCTCGCTGGCGCGGACAAGCGCCCGAAGCTGATCCCGCAGGACGGCGGCCTCTTCGTAGCGTTCGGCGCGCGCCACCTCGCTCATCCTTCTCTTCAGACGTGACACCAACCCGCTGATCCGCCCTTCGAAGAGCATTGCCGCCCCTTCGACCGCCTCGGCGTACGCCTCTGCGCTCACGAGACCGGCGCACGGGCCCAGGCAGCGGCCGATGTGGTAGTTGAGGCAAGGGCGCCGCGGCTTGGCAAGCGGAAGGGCCAGGGTGCAGGTGCGGATGGGAAAGAGCTTCTGGGCGAGCTTGAGGGTCGAGCGCATGGCCTTGGTGTTCGTGTGGGGGCCGAAGTACCTCGCTCCGTCGGCGTGACGGCGCCGGACGATCGTCACGCGAGGAAACGGCTCACGGCTGATCTTGAGATACGGATAGCGTTTGTCATCTCGGAGTCGGATGTTGAATGGCGGGCGATGGCGCTTGATGAGGGTGTCTTCTAAGAGGAACGCCTCCGCCTCCGTGGCCGTCTGGATCACGTCGAGGTCCGCGATCTCCGAGACCAGGCTCTGGGTCTTCCACGGCGTTCCTGTTGACGACTGGAAGTACGAACGGACCCGGCTCTTGAGCACCAGAGCCTTCCCCACGTAGATCACCTTCCCTTGGGCGTCCTTCATCACGTAGACCCCCGGGGACGCGGGGAGGCGCGCGAGCTTCTCTGAGACAAGATCGGTCATCGAAAGGGCCTCCAGGTTGATCTTAGCCCTGGTTCGGCGGTGGCTCAAACGGACGGTTCGGCTCCCCCCCTGGCCGCGGACCCTCAGGTACGCTCTCCCGGGGCGGTCCGAGCCCGGCGGGGCGTTTCTTGTGGACTCACGGAAACTCCATGCCGCGCTCACGAGGAGTTCACAACAGCAGGCTAAGGTCTCCACGTACAGGTCCAAAACGCAGCTACCTCCTTAAGAGCCAGCAAACCCCGTGACGAGAGGCCCCGAAAGGGGCCTCTTCTCTTGTCGGAGTCTCCTCTGGGGGGCAGACTGCCGGCCCCCGAGCAGGGCGACCTCGCCCTCCGCTCAACCGGTCGTCGGCCTTCCCCTAGATGTAACGGTGCGCGCCGAGCCCGCCTGCGGGGAGCGACAAGTTGAGTGGGTTGACGAGGTCCCAGGGCAGGTTGTACTCGAATGTCCCGGCACGGCGAGGGAACCAGATTCGCTCGACCTCGAAGACGCCCATCCCGGAGAGGATGGCGCCAGAGAGGCGGGAGTCGATCTCCGGACAGCCCTTTTCCGAAAGAACCGTCGCCTCGTTCTCTTTCAAGGTGACGGTGAAGGCCGCACCGTCCGGAAGTAGTCGGTTACGTTTTCGTCGTTGCGCACGGGGTAGAGGAACTTGGCGGAGAGGGAGAGCTCGAGGCGCCGGATGTCTCTCGTCTCCTCGGCCGAACCAGGCCCGCTCGAGGTCTCATGGGAGTCTACGCGGCGCGAGGACGGGTCGGGGAGGATGTTGACCTCGGAACCCGATCCCATTCGCGGTGAACCAGCAAACGCTCGACCCGGCGAACGGGTAGGTGAGATGAATTTCGATCCCCCATCTCTCATTGGGGATCTCTGCCTGTGCCAGCGGGCTCAACAGGACGACCAGACCGCCCAGTACAGCAAGGAGCCTTCTTGTCTTTGTGCCTTTCTCGTGGCCGAAAAGAGCGTACGTCTCTGCGTCTCCGCGAGTCAAGGTAGTTGATCGCTCAGGAAACGTCAGTATACTCTAGACTTGCAGGATCTTGGGGGCGTAGCTCGAACGGGAGAGCGCCTGCTTTGCAAGCAGGAGGGTGGCGGTTCGAATCCGCTCGCCTCCACCCGGCTTCCTCCGGCCAATTGCCTGGCCGCTCGCATGGGCCAACCCAGCGGGGGCCGTACAGGAGGGGCGTTGCGACCAGGAAGCCCTCCCGTCTTCGTTCGGTTGACACCGGGAACCTTCCTCACTAAGATATGAATGAAGGTTCATTCACGCGGAGGCGACGATGTCTCAAGCCCCAGGGAAGGAGGATCTGATCCGCAAAGCGGCGATCCGCGTCTTCGCGCGCAAGGGGTTTCACAGGGCGAGAGCGGAGGAGATCGCCGAAGAGGCGGGAGTGGCTGTGGGAACGATCTACAACTACTTCAAGAGCAAGGAAGACCTGCTCCTCGCCATCTTTCAGCGCGAGTTCGACCAGGAGATGGATCTCTATCAATCTCTGGAGAAGAGAGGACTCTCCGTCTCGGAGCGGATCCGCGCGATCCTGCAAGCACACTTCGCCCGGCTTCGCGACGAACATGGCTTGGGAAAGGTCCTCGTGCGGGAGCGTTTCAACTGGAGTGGCGAGATCGCGGGGAGACTGCTTGAGCTTCATCGCGGCATGCTCGAGCGCATCGAAGGGCTGATTCAGGAAGGGGTCGACCAGGGTTGGGTGAGGCCGTGCAACCCGCAGATCGTGGCGCCGGCTTTGTTCGCGATCGTCGAGTCGATCGGCGCGTGTGCGATGGCGTACCCAGAGATGGAAGAGGGCGGGATTCTGGAGAACGCGCCTGAGGAACTGGCTGCGCTGATCTGGAAGGGGCTCGAGAAGGGAGGTCATCGATGAAGTCTGGGAAAGGGTGGGCGTTCCTCGCCGTAGTCCTGCTCCTCGCGGCCACCGCCGCGGCGAGCGCTCAGGAGGCTTCGCCAAAGGTCCGCCTCCTCCTCGTCGATGAGACGAAGACTCTGGAGAACTCCATGCGGGTGCAGGTCTTGGCGAGTCTGGCCAAGAAGACCGGTCAGTTCGAGCTATCTGCGAGGTTCGCGGACGTTGTCTCGAGCTTCGACCATCCGCTCGTAGGGAAGAGGCCGGACGCGGCGTACGATGTCGTCGTAGTCTTCCCCAAGGGGCTGGATGACGGCACGGTCAATCAGGTCTGGATACTGACCCGACCCATCGATCGGGACATGCGCCCGGAGGTCAAGACAGCTCTTGCGATCCTCCACGGACTGGGACAGAAGGTCTTCCCTGGGGTTCCGTTTGCCGATGTCACTCAGGACCTGATCCCAGGCTACTTTGCGGCACTGCTCATCCAAGAAGGCTGGCTCTGATGCGCAGAATCACCGGGTGGATCGTTGATCACTCCTGGCTGACGCTAGCCGTCACCGTCGCGTTGACAGCCTTCTTCCTTGTCTTTGTCCCGCAGCTCCACCTGCAGACGGACTTCGGCAAGTACTTGCCCGAGAGCGACCGCACGGTGCGTTTGATGCGCAACGCGGAGAAGCTCTTTGGCTCGCAGGAGTTCTTCATGGTGCTGGTCGAGGCGCCGGACTCGATCTTCACCGTCTCGACGATTGCCGAGATCCACGCGATGGAGGTTGAGTTTGCGGCCGTGCGCGGGATCGACGAGGTTCTCGGGCCGACGACAGCGACGGTCATCTCCGCCGAGGGCGACAGGCTGACGATCGAAGCAGCGGCCGAGCCCTTGCCCACCACGCAAGCGGAGGTCGACGTGTACCGTCAGAAGGTCATGGGCGATCGCAACCTGCGCGGCTACATCTTCGCCAACAATGGGCGGGCGGCGGGCATCGTGCTCAAGCCAAGTCCCTACCTCGACGACACCGGCACGCTCGTCGCCGAGGTCAACCGCATCGCCAAGGCGCACGAGACAGCGACGTCCACCGTCTACGTCGGCGGCATCGCCCCGCTACGCAGCGCGATCGGCGACAGCATGATGCGCGACATGCTCCTCCTTACACCTCTCGTCCTCCTCGTGATGGAGATCCTCGTCTTCGTCGCGTTCCGCACCGGGCGAGGGGTGGCGCTTCCGTTTCTGCTGATGACGTTCACGACGATCTGGACGATCGGCCTGATGGCCCTGACCCGCGTACCCCTGACGGCGTTCTCGTTCTTCATGCCGGTCATGCTGATCACGGCGAGCAAGGCGTACGCCATCTTCACCGTCAACCGCTACTACGAGGAAGCCGCGCACGGCAGCCAGCTCTCGCGCCGGGAGGTCATCGTCAACACGATGCACGACATGGCCAAGCCCCTGGCGATGGACGCGCTGGCCGAGGTGGCCGGGTTCCTGTCGCTCCTCGCAGCGACGCTATGGCCACAGCAAACGTTCGGCCTGTTCATCGCCGCGGGCATCGTCTGCACACTCCTGCTCAACTTCGTTCTCCTGCCGGCGATCCTCGCTCTTCTCCCCTTGCCGCGGAAGCATCGCGATTACGAGCACGGCTGGCTGCCCAACGTGTTGGTCCGCTTTGGCCGCCTGATTGCCCGCCACCGGGTCGCGGTGCTCGTCCTGTCCGCTCTTATCCTTGTTGCCTTCGTTGTGGCCATTCCCCGCCTGCGAGTCGATACCTCGCCGTCGGGATACCTCGGCGACGACCATCCGGCGATGAACGCGATGCACGCCCTCGACCGCAACTTCGGCGGATCGTCGCAGGTTTCGATCCAGATCGACACGGGCAAGACGAACGGCCTCAAGGATCCAGCGGTTCTGAAGGAGATCGTGGGCCTTCAGGAGTTCATCCAGGCCCAGCCTGAGTATGGCGGCAGCATCACGTCGCTCGCCAACCTCGTGCGGGAGATGAACCAGAAGATGCACGGGGACGATCCAAGCTTCTACGCCATCCCCGACGACCCGAAACTCACGGCGCAGCTCTTGACCCTGTTCACGTTCAGCGGCGGCGGACTGTGGAACATGGCAACGCCCGACTTCTCGCAGGGCGAGGTCGTGGCGCGCACGAGTGTGCACGGCACGGCGCAGATCGCCGACCTCGCGCGGCGGGTGAAGGAGTACGTGGCCGACCACTTCCCGTCTACGCTGCATGCCGAGCTGGTCGGCACCGAGCAGGCCTGGGCGTCGCTCGCTCAGGAGACGGTTCCCAACACCGAGATGACGCTCCTCATTGCGCTCATGGCCGCGCTGCTCATTGTGACCCTTCTCCTGAGGTCGCTGGTCGCCGGCCTCGTGGCGGTCACACCGATGGTCCTGACGATCGCCATCAACCTGGGCACGATGAGCTACCTGCACCTTCCCCTCGACCTCGCGTCGCTCATGATCGGCAGCATCACGGTCGGTGTGGGTATCGACTACACGATCAACTTCATGATTCGCTGGCGTACAGAGGTATCCCGCGGTCGCAGCCTAGAGGAGGCCCACGAAGTGACGATGCGCACGATGGGGCGCGGCATTCTGTTCAACGCCTTGACCCTGACGGCTGGGTTCGCCATGTTCTACTTCTCCGCCTTTGAAGGGCTGCGCAACTTCGGGCTGCTCATCAACTTGACGATGATCTGGTCCTTCCTCGGCTCGTTCATCGTGGTACCGGCGCTGCTCCTGGCTCTGAAACCGCGGTTCCTTACGGGTGGTCGGGGCGGGAAGGAGTTGGTTTCAGAGGTCTCATCCTCATCTTGGGAGGTTCAGTCATGATCACAGCCCAATTCAACTCGGATTCTGGCGGCCGATTCGCTCGAACGATGTGGTGTGCGGTCGGCCTCGTCCTGTTCAGCGTGCTGGCGATCGTCCCACTCGTCGCTCAGGCACAGGCGCTCAGCGCGGCGGACATCCTGCGCGAGATCGACGCGCGCGGCGGAATTACTGGGCTTGGCAACCAGGTCGCCTTCCTGTCCTTCACCGTCCAGGATAAGAACGGCTCGTTGCAGGAGTCCTCGTTTGTCTCTTTCGGGAAGACGTCGGCCGACCCGCAAGCTCCCGACAGCGTGCTCATCTACTTCCTTGCGCCGCCGCCCGAGACATGCGGCACGGTGTTCCTGACCATCGACCGTAAGGTATCGGGCCAGGCGGCTGAGCTCTATCTCTACCTTCCCGCTCTGGACAAGACGAAACAGCTCGTGACGAGCGGCGAGCGCAAGGGAAGCTTCGCCGGGTCGAACATCCAGTTCGATCAAGTGGGACGGAGCGAACTCTCCTCATTGTTCAATGCCGAGCTTGTCAGCGAGACAACACTCAGCGTGGCCGTTGATGGCGTGGCGCAGGAGCGCAGGGTCTACGTCCTCCACCTCGTGGCCAACCTCCAGACCAACGCGAACGAGAGCTTCCCCGAGCGTACGATGTGGGTGGACGCAGAGCAGTTCCTTGTCCTCGCTTCGGAGAGCACGAACACTGTGGGGAAGCTCCAGACGATCATGCGCGCGAATGGCCTGGTCACTTCTGAGGGTCGACTGGAGTACGCGGTGATGACGGTGTCGAACGTCCTCGACAAGAGTTTCACGACGGTGACGATCACGGATCGGGAGGACGTGGGCGAGCTGCCGGATAGCCTCTTCGACCCGGCTCTCCTTCCTCAGTTCGATGCTCGGCAGTTTAACGACCGACTACAGGTGAAGGTCCCCGACCCGATCTGCCCCTAGGGCCCCTGGGGGCGTGCCGGGCAAGGCGCACGGCACGCCCTCTTCCGACTCCCTTCTGGAGAAGTAGCCACGCCTGGCGTTAGGCGTGCACCGCAGGGACAGGGATCGCCACGATGGCGGCTTCGCCGGTGCCGCTAGGCTGACCGTCTCTCAGACGTCCGTTCAATCTTGAGGGACTCTCGGTGCGCGGCCTGGTCCTTGCCCTTTCTTCTCGACAGAAGCCCCATTCAGAGTACAATCGGGTCTTGTGAGGTGTTGCCCATGGCAGAAGAAGTTAGGCAAGAAATGCTCGCCCACATGAAGCGGACGATCGAGGTCCTGAAGACGAGCCTCGGCAAGATTCAGACCGGCCGAGCCAACCCGGCCATGGTGGAAGACGTCGTGGTCGACTACTACGGAGCCCCCACTCCCCTCAAGCAGCTCGCGACCCTCGTTGCTCCGGACCCGGACCTCCTGGTCGTGCAGCCCTACGACAAGACGCAGATGGCCGCCGTGGAGAAGGCGATCCTCGCCGCCGGCCTCGGTCTCAACCCAGCGAACGACGGGAAGGTCATCCGGATCAAGATTCCCAAGCTCTCAGAAGAACGGCGGGAGGAACTTGCGCGGGTGATCAAGGCGCGAGGCGAGGAGGGGAAGGTTGCCCTGCGGAACGTCCGCCGCGAGGCGAACGAGAAGCTGGAGCGGATGAAGGACGACGGGAAGATCTCGGAGGATGACTACCGCCGGGGACGGGAGAAGAACGACGAGTCGATCCAAGAGCACTCGAAGCAGGTGGACGAGCTGATCGAAGGGAAGAACAAGCAGCTCCGCACCATCTGACCCTCTCTCTGTCTTCCGCGCGAACCATGTGCAACCCGCTTTGCTCGGAGTTTGTGCGGCTCTTTCGGATACGGTCTGACCTCCTCGTCTGTGTTGGCGCAGCTGTTGCCCTTGCGGCGCTGCGCCGACCGCCCCTCGTCGTTGGCGTCCTGACGGGGCTTTGTCTCTTCATCCTGAATGCGTTTCTTCTGTACCGAGCCGGGCGGTCCGTCCTTCGGGCCGCCTCGCGTGGACGGGGCGCGGCCCTTGCGGGCCTTACGAGCGCGGTTAGAATCATGATTCTGGCAGGCGTCTTGGTCCTCATGGCGAGGCAGGGGGTGCCGGCGTTCCTTTCGAGCGCGGGGAGTCTCCTCTTCTGCCAAGGGAACCTGCATCTGGGCCACATTCGAGGGAAGGGTAGAGCGCGATGGATGAACACCTAGGCGAGAGGCTCGTTCTCAACGTTCCCCTTGGCTCCCTCTCGCTGCGGTTCAACCTGATGACGATGATCGCGAGTTGGGTCGTGATGGTCCTTCTCATCGTCCTCGCCCTCTCCTTGCGGCGGGGGTTGAGACAGACGATCGAGGAGAAACCGAACCGGGCTCAGGCCATGGTCGACGCGGTGGTCGGCCTCCTTCAGAGTCAACTGGGCGCCGGGTTCAGCTCCGAGCGGCTGGCGAGGGAGCTTCTGCCCTTCGTGGGGACCCTCTTTCTATTCGTCCTCTTCTTGAACTGGATTTCGGTCGTCCCCTATCTGGGGGGAGCCCCGACGGAGGACCTGAACATTCCGATCAGCCTGGGCGTCATGGTCCTCGTGATGTCGCACGTGGTCGCCTCCCGCGTGCACGGAGTGAGAGGGCACGTGCGGGGGCTCTTCAAACCCTTCGCTTTCCTCTTTCCCCTTCACTTGCTGGGCGAGTTGGGACGGACGACGTCGCACTCGTTCCGTCTCTTCGGGAACCTCTTCGGGGGAGGGATCCTGATCGCCGTCTTCTCGACGGCGCTCGTCCCGCTGGTCGTTCCGGTTGGACTGAACCTCTTCTTCGGGCTGTTTGCCGGACTGATTCAAGCGTTTGTCTTCGCGATGCTGGCCGTGATCTACATCAACAATCGGGTCAACGAATAGGAGGAACCATGTTGCAGAACGTGCAAGACGTGGCGAGCCAGGCCGCTCAGAGCGCGCTGGTCCTCGGGTTCAAGTACTTGGGGGCCGCCCTGTGCATGGCGATCGGCGGGATGGTGCCGGCGGTTGGGGAGGCGCAGATCGTGACCCGCGCCATCGAGGGGATGGCACGCCAGCCCGAGCTTGAGGGGGCGCTCTTCCGCGCCATGATCGTCGGACAGTCGATCCTCGAGACGATCGCGATCTACTGCCTCATCGTCTCCATCATCCTGCTTCTCGTCGTATAGGGGGCCGGCGTGCGTCTGGAGTGGGCGAAGCTGATCGAAAGCCTGAACTGGACGTTTCTGTTCAACCTCGTCAACTTCGCCCTCCTTCTTTACGTTCTGAAGAGGCTCCTCTTCAAGCCGGCCTTGGCCTATCTGGATCGCCGCCGTGAGATGATCGCCGCGCGGATGGAGGCGGCGCGGACGAACGAGGAACGGGCGGCAAGGCTTGCGAGCGACGGGGAGACGGCGCTCGCGGCCGCGCACGAGACGAGTCGGCGCGCGATCGAGGAGGCCGCCGCTCGGCGTGAGGCGATGATTGCGGAGGCCAAGGCGGAGGCGGAACGGGAGGCCCGGCGGATCGTGGAAGATGGCCGCCGCCAACTCAAACAAGAGCGCGCCCAGATGGAAGCGGAACTGCGGGTGGCCTACGCGGACCTCGCGGTTCTGGGAGCGTCGCGCGTCCTTCGGCGCGAGGTGAACGTGGAGGACCACCGCCGACTCCTGGAGGAGCTCTTGACAGCGATCGAGGAGGAGGAGCTGAGGGTCGAGAAGTGAAGTCGCGCGAGATCGCCCACCGCTACGCCGTGGCTCTGTATCGCCTTGCTCGAGAACAGGGCTGCGTGAAGGAACTCGAAGCGGAGTACCGCGGCCTTCTGGATGAGATCGACGGGGTCCCGGATCTCACGCGCTTCCTGGCCCATCCACTCGTTCCGGCGCTGCAGAAGGTCGGGACGGTCGACCGGGCATTCCCTGCGATCAGTCAAGACCTCCGCAACCTCCTATACCTTCTCATCCGCAACGGGCGCGAGGACTACCTCGGTCTCATCTTCGGGGAGTTCCTCGACGTGCGATCGCGGGGAGAGGGGACCGCCCGGGTCGGAGTGGTTGCCGCGCGCCGACTCGGGGAGGATGAGAAGAAAGAGCTGGGCGAACGGCTCGCGCGCGTCCTCGGCCGCCCCGTCGAGCTTGAGGAGAGGATCGATCCTGACCTGATCGGCGGCGTCAAGATCGAGGTCGGCGGGAAGGTCGTCGACGCGACGCTGCGGGCGAAGCTCGAGGGGCTGAAGAGGCTCCTTCAGGGATAAGGGAGGAAAGGGTGCCGGCTACGCGGAAGGATGAAATCAGTTCCATCCTGAAAGAACAGATCAAGGCGTTCGACTACGACTTGGAGATGAAGGAGATCGGGGTCGTCGTCGAAGTGGGCGACGGGATTGCGCGCGTTTTCGGTCTCCAGGGTGCGATGTCCGCCGAGATCGTCCGCTTCCCGAACGACGTGTACGGCCTCGTTCTCAACCTTGAGGAGGAGAGCGTCGGGGTCGCCCTGTTTGGGGAGAGCGAGCGCGTGCAGGAGGGCGACGAGGTGCGGCGGACCGGCCGCGTCTTGGAGACGGTCGTCGGCGAGGAGCTCCTCGGTCGCGTCGTCGACCCTCTGGGCCGACCCCGGGACGGCAAGGGGCCGATCAAGACGACCAAGACGCGGAAAGCGGAGATCAAGGCTCCCGGCGTGGTCGAGCGCACCCCGGTGGACACGCCCCTCCAGACGGGCTTGAAGGCGATCGACGCCCTGACCCCGATCGGACGCGGCCAGCGAGAGCTTGTCATCGGGGATCGACGCACCGGGAAGACGGCGATCGCCCTAGACACGATCATCAACCAGAAAGACAAAAGCGTGGCGTGCGTCTATGTGACGATCGCGCAGAAGACGTCCACCATCGCCCGAGTCGTGGATACCCTAGAGCACTACGGAGCCCTGGCTCACACGATCGTCGTCGCCTCTGAGGCTAGCGACTCGACACCGATGCAGTACCTCGCCCCCTACGCCGGCTGCGCCATGGCCGAGTACTTCACCTACGCCGGGAAGGATGCCTTCATCGTCTACGACGACCTGACCAAGCACGCCGTCGCCTACCGCGAGATGTCGCTCCTCCTACGGCGCCCGCCCGGCCGGGAGGCCTACCCGGGCGACATCTTCTACACCCACTCCCGCCTCCTCGAGCGCGCCGCGCGCCTCTCGGAGGAGCACGGCGGTGGATCGCTCACGGCGTTCCCGATCATCGAGACCAAGGCCGGCGACATCACCTCCTACATTCCGACGAATGTGATCTCCATTACGGACGGCCAGATCTACCTCGAGACCGACCTCTTCAACCAGGGGTTCCGGCCGGCGATCAACGTGGGATACTCGGTCTCGCGCGTGGGAGGGGCCGCGCAAACGAAGGCGATGAAGCAGATCGCGGGAGAGCTTCGTCTCGAGCTCTCCCAGTATCGCGAACTCGCCGCGTTCGCCGAGTTCTCCGCCGACCTCGACGAGGAGTCGAAGGCGCAGCTCGCTCGCGGGGATCGGCTGATGGAGGTCCTGAAGCAGGACCGGTACGCGCCCATGCCAGTGGAGGACCAGGTCGTCTCCCTCTACGTGGCCGTGCAGAATCACCTGGCGGACGTCGAGGTCTCCGCCGTCCGCCGCTTCGAGGAAGAGTGGCTGCGATTTCTGCACTCCGAGCACGAGGAGATTCTTGACGACCTGCGAACACGGAAGGAGCTGACCGACAACATCCGGGCGACGCTGGACCACGCGGTCGCCCAGTTCAAGGAGCGCTTCGGAGGCTAGATGTCGGCGAACGTCCGATCGATCAAGGGGCGAATCGAGAACATCGAGAACATCCGCCAGATCACCAAGGCGATGAACGCCATCGCCATGACGAAGGTGACGCGGATGAAGAAGCGGCTTCTCTTTGCGCGTCCCTATCTTGCCGAGACGGAGTCGTTCCTCTCCCGCCTCCTTGGGCGGACTGCCGGGAAGCTGGCTCCGCACCCCCTCACGCTCGAGAACGGCTCTCCCTACGGGGGAGTCTTCGTCCTCAACTCCGACCGTGGTCTGTGCGGCCGCTTCAAGGGCGACCTGAACCGGAAGGGGGAGGAAATCCTCGCGGGGCTTCGACCTCAAGGCAAGTTGCTCGCCGGCGGCGAGAAGGCGCGGACTCACTTCGCGCGCCGCTCGGTCGAGGTTCTCAAGACCTACTCCCACCTCTACGAGGAGCCGAGTCTCCAAGACGCGACGACGATCGCCGCCGACCTCGTCTCCTTCTACCGCGAGGGGGCCGTCGGTCGAGTGATGCTTGTCTACATGCAATTCGTGTCCGATCTCGGCCAGCGGGTCGTGGCGGAGGACCTGCTCCCGATCCGGGTCGCCGCGACGGATGGGGACGACCTGATCGAGCCCGACCCAGCTGGAGCGCTGGAGTTCGTGGTCCCCTTCTATCTTCGGGTGAAGATCCTTACCGCCCTCATGGAGACGAAGACGAGCGAGCACGCGATCCGGCGCCAGGCGATGAAGAGCGCGACCGACAATGCGGACGACCTTCTCGTGGCGCTCACGCGCTCGTACAACAGGGCGCGGCAGCAGTCGATCACGCGCGAGATCGCCGACATCATGGGCGGGGCGGAAGCCCTGCGCGAACGCTAGACCAGAAGGGATTGAGGAGCGAGAGCATGGCCGACGAGAGCAAAGGACGCGGGCGAATCACCGAGATCAAGGGGCCGGTGATCGACGCCCGCTTTGAGAAAGGGAAGCTGCCTCGAGTGAACGACGCCCTGCGCATCAAGAAGGAAGGGGATCGGGATCTCATCCTTGAGGTGGCGCAGCACCTGGGAGACGACGTCGTGCGGGCGATCGCCATGGATTCGACAGACGGGCTCGCTCGCGGGACCGAGGTGGAAAACACCGGCGGCCCGATCACCGTCCCGGTCGGCCCAGAGACCCTCGGCCGGATGATCAACCTGACCGGTGATCCGATCGACGAGCTCCCGCCGCTTGTGACGAAGAAGCGGTATTCCATCCACCGCGCCGCCCCATCGCTCGTCGACCAGGAGACGAAGACCGAGATCTTCGAGACGGGAATCAAGGTGATCGACCTTGTGGCCCCATTCCCTAAAGGGGGAAAGATCGGTCTCTTCGGCGGAGCGGGCGTAGGGAAGACCGTCCTCATCATGGAACTCATCCGCTCGATCGCCTACGAGCACGCCGGGTACTCCGTCTTCGCCGGGGTCGGCGAGCGGACGCGCGAGGGGAACGACCTCTACCTC